>Ga0209321_10003244_pt1 | contig 10886 bp, 9 predicted proteins | sample Rifsed16ft4_FD_184012 | JGI IMG/M metagenome (GOLD analysis project Ga0209321, IMG submission 184012) | Soil microbial communities from Rifle, Colorado, USA - sediment 16ft 4 - CSP-I_5_4 (version 2) | ecosystem: Environmental > Terrestrial > Deep subsurface > Rock core/Sediment | place: Rifle... | reverse complement strand
TTGTGCTGGCGTCCCTGTGGGGTTGCGGTGGAGGGGATTCGGGAACCGTTTCCCCCTCGGCACCTCCCCCAGGGAGTCCGGGCACAGGGATCCCGGGGATCGATTCGATCCGCCAGGAGTTTCTCGACGACGTCAACCAGGCCCGTTCCGGGGAACGGATGTGCGGAAACACGTCCTATCCCGCCGCCCCCCCCGTAGCGTGGAACGATTCCCTGGCCATGGCCGCCTACCTTCATTCCGAGGACATGGCCACCAATCAGTTCTTCTCGCACACAGGATCGGACGGGAGCTCTCCGGGGGACCGAATCACGCGTGAAGGGTATGCCTGGTGGACCTACGGCGAGAATATCGCCGTGGGCTACCCGACGGTTTCCGCCGTGATGCAAGGGTGGCTGGGAAGCGATGGGCACTGCAGGAACATCATGAACCCCGCCTTCCGGGAGATCGGCGCCGCCTATGCGGAAGGGCCGTACCTGGGCAATTCCTCCGCCCCCTACTGGACCTTCGACCTCGCGGCGCCCCGGTAGGACCGGTTCGCCTCACCCCACCCCGATACCGACCGCGCCACCGGGAATGACGAGGCTGCTCAAGTTTACCCCACCCCACTGGAGGTCGACCGGCAGTCCGGGCAGGAAGACGAGGTTCGCCGTAAATCGATCATTCCCCCAAGGAAAAAACCGGTTCCTGTGTCAAAATCATTTTGTCGGGTCATGCAGTCCGACGATGGGGAACGTATCTTCCAACACGGCAGGTGCAAGATGGGAAAATCGCTCCCCCTGCGCGGGGTCCAGCAGCTGCTGGAGACGCCCGAGTGACGGCGGCCTCGACCAGGGAGACGCGCTGGCTCGAACGGCTGGCGCACGCGTACGGCGTCCAGACCGCCTATTCCGACATCACGCACCGGAGGATCCGGGTTTCTCCGCAGACCCTCCTGGCGGTCCTCAAGGCGCTCGGGGCGCCGCTCGAGAAGGCGGAAGACGCCCGGGACGCGCTGCGGGAGCATGAACAGGCGCGGTGGCGCCGTCCTTGCAACCCGGTCGTCGTGGCGTGGGACGGCGGTTCCGCGGAGCTTTCGCTTCGACTCCCGCGCACGCTGTCGGATACCCGGATCGGCCTTCATCTCCGCCTCGAGGACGGGGGCGTGCTGCATCTTCCGTGCGACCTGTCGCTTCTCCCCGCTGCGCAGGGGGCGCAGGTCGAGGGTGAACGGTATGTGGTGAAGACGGTCGATTTGCCGGAGGGGATTCCCTTGGGGTACCACCGCCTGACGGCGGAGATCGGGGGGAATACCATGGAAACCGTGGTCATCGCCGCCCCCCGGAAGGCCTGCGAATCCCGGAAAGGTGCCGGGGGAAGGACATGGGGCGTCTTCCTTCCCCTCTACGCGCTCAACTCCCGGAGGAGCCTGGGAAGCGGCGACCTCACCGACCTTGCGGCCCTCATGGAATGGGTTTCCGGACTGGGGGGAAGGGCGGTGGGAACCCTGCCTCTCCTCGCCGCGTTTCTCTCCGAGCCGTTCAACCCGAGTCCTTATGCGCCGGCGAGCCGTCTCTTCTGGAACGAGTTCTACCTCGACGTCGCCCGGGCCCCCGAATTCTCCACGTGCACTCCGGCACGGGAGCTGATGTCTTCCCCCGGGTTCCGGGAGGAGGTCGAGGCGCTGCGGGCCTCTCCGCTGGTGGACTACCGGCGCGGAATGGCCCTCAAGCGCAGGGTCATCAAGGAGTTGGCCCTGTCCTTCTTCTCGGGGAACGATCCCGGGCGGCAAGGAGCGTTCCGGGAGTTTCTGGCGGCGAACCCCGAGTTGGAGGAATACGCCGTCTTCCGCGCGACGGGGGAGACGCAGCGGTCCCCCTGGCCGGCGTGGCCCGAGTCGCTTCGGGACCGGGTGATCACGCCGGAGGCATACGAGGACGAGGCGAAGCGGTACCACCTCTATGCGCAATTTGTCTTCGACGAGCAGTTCGGCGCGATATCGAAGCGCTTCCGGGAAAGGGGGGAGGTTCTCTACCTGGACCTGCCGCTCGGGGTAAGCTACGACAGCTACGATGTCTGGCGCAACCGCGACCTGTTCGTCCTGGACGTTTCTTCGGGGGCGCCTCCCGACGACTTTTTCACCCAGGGGCAGGACTGGGGTTTCCCCCCGATGCACCCGGAGAGAAGCCGCGAGGAAGGATTCCGGTACTACCGCGCTTGCCTGCGCCACCAGTTCCGGCATGCGGGGATCCTGCGGATCGACCATGTGATGGGCCTGCATCGATTCTTCTGGGTCCCGAAGGGGATGACCGCCCGGGAGGGGACCTACGTCGGGTACCCGGCCGAGGAGTTCTACGCCGTCCTCACCCTCGAGTCGCACAGGAACGGGGTACGGGTCGTGGGGGAGGACCTGGGGACCGTTCCCCCGTACGTCCGGCCGGCGATGGCAAGGCACGGACTTGCCCGAATGTTCGTCGTCCAGTTCGGTCTTTCCCCGGATCCCGGAAAGACGTTGCGGCCGGTCCCGGCGGAATCCCTGGGGTGCGTGAACACGCACGACATGCCCCCCTTTGCCTCCTTCTGGGGAGGGCTCGATATCGACGACAGGGTCGACCTCGGGCTGCTCGACGAGGAAGGGGCCCGGGAGGAACGAGAGAAGCGGCTCAGGGTGAAGAAAGCCCTTGCGTCGTTTCTGCGGCGCACAGGGTGGCTCGGGAAGGACCGTCCGGGGGCGCAGGAGGTCCTCGCGGCGGTCCTTTCCTACCTCGCGGCAAGCAAAGCCGGCGTCGTCATTGTCAACCTCGAGGACCTGTACCTGGAGACCGATCCCCAGAACGTGCCCGGAACCTGGAAGGAGCGGCCGAACTGGCTCAGGAAGGCGCGGCACGGGTTCGAGGCATTCCCCGAGATGCCCCAGGTGATCCGCATCCTCCGGGAAATGGACCGTCTTCGGAGGGCAGAGAAAGCTCGCCGGGGGAAGCCCCGGGGGCAGGAAACCAAGCCGACAAGGGAGGAGGTAGGATAGAGCCATGCGATACGACGTGTCCCTTCTTGCCGACCAGGACCTGTACCTCTTCAACGAGGGAAGCCACTTCCGGCTGTACGAAAAGCTGGGATCCCACTTCATGACCGTGGACGGGGAGGAGGGTACCTACTTCGCCGTATGGGCCCCCAACGCCGAGAACGTATATGTCACGGGGAGCTTCAACGGATGGAACAAAAGCTCCCACTCCCTCAGGACGAAGGGGGTGTCCGGGATCTGGGAGGGATTCATCCCCGGGGTGATGCGGGGGACCGCCTACAAGTACCACGTCGTCTCCCGCTGGAACGGGTACCGGTTCGACAAGGCCGACCCCTTCGCCTTCCACGGGGAGGCCCCCCCGGACACCGGGTCCGTCGTGTGGGACCTCTGGTTCGAGTGGGGGGACGGGGAGTGGATGAAGGACCGGGTCCTGCGCAACGGCGCCGACAGCCCCATCTCCATCTACGAGGCGCACCTGGGATCATGGATGCGGGTCCCGGAAGAGGGGAACCGGATGCTCTCCTACCGGGAGCTGGCGCCGCGCCTGGTCGAGTACCTCACGCGGCTGAACTTCACCCACGTGGAGTTCCTCCCCGTGATGGAGCACCCCTTCTATGGCTCCTGGGGATACCAGGTCACGGGATTCTTCGCCCCCACCAGCCGGTACGGGACGCCGCAGGACTTCATGTTCCTCATCGACACCCTGCACCGCCACGGCATCGGGGTGATCCTCGACTGGGTCCCTTCCCACTTCACCAAGGACGGCCACGGGCTCAACTACTTCGACGGGACCCACCTCTTCGAGCACGCCGACCCGCGGCAGGGGCACCACCCCGACTGGGACACGCAGATCTTCAACTACGGCCGCCACGAGGTGCAGAGCTTCCTTCTCTCCGGTGCCTGCTACTGGCTTGACGTCTTCCACGTCGACGGTCTGCGCGTCGATGCCGTGGCGTCGATGCTTTACCTCGACTACTCGCGCAAGGAAGGGGAGTGGATCCCGAACCAGTACGGCGGAAGGGAGAACATCGAGGCGATCGACTTCCTTCAGCGTTTCAACGAGGACGTGTACAAGGAACGCCCGGACATCATCACGATCGCCGAGGAGTCCACCGCCTGGCCCATGGTCTCCCGGCCGACCTACCTCGGGGGCTTGGGGTTCGGCATGAAGTGGGACATGGGATGGATGCACGACACGCTCGCATTCATGGGCCACGACCCCGTGCACCGGAAATACCACCACGACAAGCTCTCCTTCCGGATGGTGTACGCCTTCACGGAGAACTTCGTTCTCCCCCTCTCCCACGACGAGGTGGTCCACGGGAAGGGGTCGCTGATCGGCCAGATGCCGGGGGACACCTGGCAGAAATTCGCCAACCTGCGTGCCCTCTACGGGTACATGTACGGCCAGCCGGGCAAGAAGCTCCTCTTCATGGGCGGGGAGTTCGGCCAGTGGCGGGAGTGGAACCACGACGAAAGCCTCGACTGGCACCTCCTTGCGGACCCCGCGCACGCGGGACTCTCCCGCTGGGTGCAGGAGATGAACGCCCTCTACCGCAGGGAACCGGCGCTGCACGAGCTTGACTTCGACCCGGCCGGGTTCGAGTGGGTCGACCGCCACGACGCCGAGCAGAGCATCCTGGCGTTCCTGCGGAAAGGGAAGTCCACGGGCGACATCTTCCTCGTCGTCTGCAACTTCACCCCCGTCCCCCGGCACAACTACCGCGTGGGGGTGCCCCGCGGCGGGTTCTGGCGGGAGGTGCGAAACAGCGACGCCCGGGAGTACGGCGGAAGCGGACAGGGCAACGCCGGCGGAGTTACGGCCGCGCCGGTCTCCGCTCATGGCCGCCTGCACGCCCTGACCGTCGTCGTCCCTCCCCTGGCCGCGGTGTTCTTCAAGAGCGAGGCGAAAAAGGCGTGAGCGGCCCCATCGACCCGGATCTCGGCGCGACTCCCCTCGGCGACGGCCGCTGCCGATTCCAGTCCCGGGGCGTCCACGGCCCCTCCCGGGTCGTCGGCCGGAACGAATGATCACCGCGCCGGGTGCCACGCGCCCGCCGCCGCCTCCCGCATGCTGGAGGGGGAGGACAGGATAGTGAACCGGGAGTAGCGCCGGAGGTCCGGCCGGGGAGGAGGCCTGAATGCCCACGCTGAAAGGGAAAACGCTCTTCATCACCGGGGCCAGCCGCGGCATCGGCAAGGCGATCGCCCTCCGGGCGGCCGCCGACGGCGCGAACGTCGTCGTCGCGGCCAAGACCGTTACACCCCATCCGAAGCTCCCCGGGACGATCCACACGGCCGCCGAGGAGATCGAGGCGGCGGGCGGCAGGGCCCTGCCTGTCCCCGTCGACGTGCGCTTCGAGGACCGGATCGCCGCCGCGGCCGCGCAGGCCGCGGAGACGTTCGGCGGGATCGACATCCTGGTGAACAACGCCAGCGCCATCAGTCTCACCGGGACGCTTGCGACGCCGATGAAGCGGTTCGACCTGATGTTCGGCGTCAACGTGCGCGGGACCTACGCCTGCTCCCAGGTCTGCATCCCGTACCTTCGGAAGTCCATCAACCCGCACATCCTGACCATCAGCCCCCCCCTGGCCATGGACCCGAAATGGTTCCGGAACCACTGCGCCTATACGATGGCGAAATACGGGATGAGCATGTGCGTCCTGGGGATGGCCGAGGAGTTCCGCGAGGCGGGGATCGGCGTCAACGCCCTGTGGCCCCGGACCGTGATCGCCACGGCGGCGGTCGCGATGCTGGGCGGGGCGGTCGACCTTTCAAACTGCCGAAAGCCGGAGATCGTGGCCGACGCGGCCCGCGCGATCCTCACGCGCGACAGCCGAACATGTACGGGGAACTTCTTCATCGACGAGGAAGTTCTCGCGGCGGAGGGAATTACGGATTTTACCCCCTATGCGTACGAACCCGGCGCATCCCTTCTCCCGGACCTGTTCCTCGACTGAAAAAAGCCCAGGGACGTTCTTACAACTTTTCATCCCCCCGGCGCTCGCTTCGTGGGAACGCCCCGTTGCGAAGGCTCGTAGAATCAACTCCGCTTCCGGGGTCCCCGTTCGCAATCCGCTCCTTCGCGGTAGCCCTTTTCCGGGGGCTCGGGAGCAAGTTCGCTTCCTCGGAGGGGGGCTTCGACCCGCTCTATGCGAATCCGTATTCGGGAAACGGTGCTCAGAAACGTTTTTTCAGGATCCGGACGGAAAAAGGGGGGCCGCCCTGCCACGCGCGGCCCCCCTCTTCCATGCTCACCAATCGGAGGGAAATGATGAGTACTGGTGGTTAGACGCACGATCTGCGGAAAAGGTTCCCGGCTAAACCTAATACCCCAGTTCCCCGAGAAAATACGGCATCTGTTTCCGCCACCACGGCCAGTCGTGGTTCACGTCGTGACCCCAAAAATCGACCCAGGCGGGGATTTTCTTCTCCGCGAGGATCCGCCCCAGGGCCCGGGTGTCCGCCACCATCTCGTCCTCCCATGCGCCTTGTCCGACGCAGATCACGATCCGGCTCTTCCGGTACCGGTCGAGGTACCACGGGTCGGACAGGGCGGGAAGGTAGGCGAGCGGGACGTGGAAGTAGACGTTTTCGTCCATGTAGTCCCCGATGAATCCGCCCAGCTGGTAGACGCCGCTCAGGGCGATGACGGCGTCGAAGACGTCCGGGTGGCGGAAGAAGAAGTTCGCGCTGTGGTATCCCCCCATGCTGCAGCCGGACGCCAGGATTCCCCGACGGAAGCCGCGATCCCGGATGAAGGGGACGACCTCGGACACGACGTACCGGTCGTATTCGTTGTGCCGGCGTACGCGATCGGCCGGGTGGGCCCCGTGATTCAGGAAGGACTCGTTGTCCATGCTGTCCACGGTAAAAAGAACGATCCTGCCCCCCTCGAGGAACGGCCGGCAGGCCGTAACCATCCCGAAATCCTCGTACTCGTAGAACCGTCCCCCCGCAGCCGGGAACACGAGGACGGGCTTCCCCGCGTGGCCGTAGACTTTCAGCTCCATCTCCCGGTTCAGGTTCCCGCTCCGCCACCGGTGGTACTCGACGTTCACGGCTGTTTCCCTTTTTCCACGGGAGTTTCTATTTCAGTTGCAGGATGAACCCGGCCACCTCGCGGATCTCCCCCAGGTCGGGCGAGCGCACCAGGTAGCCGTAATCGCCGATCGCGGCGCGAAAGATCGAATCGATCTTCTCGTGGTGGAGGATCCGATGCCCGTAGGCCCCAAGGATCTCCTCGTGGGAGTGCGCGTATTCCTTCCGGAGTTTCCTCCCGATGTAGCAGCAGTGGTAGGGCCTCGACCAGGCGTCGGTAAACCGGTTGTGGACGACCACGTTCGCCCACTCTCCGTAGATGTCGATATCGTTGGCGTAATTGAACATGTCCGTGGTAAGGCCCCCCGGCGGCCGCATGTTGACCTCGAGCGCGACGATCCGCTCGTCCCGGTCCCTCCGGAAGAACTCGATGTGGAAGAACCGCTCCCGCACCGAGAACTCCTTCAAGACCCTGCGCCCGGCCTCCTCCAGGTCCGGCGGGATCTCCCTCAGCGAATAGTAGTACAGGTGATCGTCCGCGTTGACCGTCTCCATGATCCCCTGGCTGAAGGCATGGGACGTGAAAAACACCGGGTTGCCGTCCCGGTCCGCGAGCCCGTCGAAGGAGAAGAGGCGCCCCGCGATGAATTCTTCCAGGAGGAAGTCCCCCGGGGGCTTGCTCGCGAAGAAGCGTTGCAGCTCCCCGTCGCCTTCGATCTTGAATGTCGTCGCCGCCCCGACGCCGATGTCCGGTTTTGCCACCACCGGGTAGCCGATTTCCGCGACGAGCCGCCTTCCTTCCTCGAGAGACCGGACCACCTCGCCCCGGGCCACGGCGACGCCCGCCTGCACGAATTTCCGCTTCATCCGCGACTTGCTCTTGATCTCGTCGATCTCGCCCGCCTGGATGCCGAACACGTGGAAGTCCGTACGAAGGCGGGCCTCCGTCTCCAGCCAGTACTCGCTGTGGGAGTCGATCCGGTCGATCTTTCCGTACCGGTGGGTGAAGTACCCGCAGGCGCGAAGGAGCTGCCCGTAATCGTGCAGGTCGTCCACCCGGTAATATTCCGTCAGCGCCTCCCGCAGTTCGGGCCGAAGCGTTTCGTACGGCGCGTCGGCAAGGCCCAAGACGTTCACCCCCCGATCCTTGAGCCGGGCGCAAAACGGGTAGTAATTGGGGGGGAAGTGGGGGGACAGGGAGACAAAATTCATCCTTGTACGTTAGCCCCGGCAGGTCGAAACGTAAAGCGCCGCGGGAAAAAATGTTGAACCATCCGGGCTCCGGTCTTGTCAATGGGGGTAGGAAGGGCGGCCGCCCCCGAAAAAAAACCGGCGAAGAAAGGAGAAATCCCGTGAAACGAAAATGCGCCCGCGTCCTCCCGGGGCGGCAATCCCTCTGGATGTGCTCGATGGTCCTGTTGTTCGCATGGACGACGGCGGCTTCGGCCGCCACCGTGGACGTGGAGCTCGTCTCCGACCGCAAGGGCGCGCTCCCGCTCTACCGGGCCGGGACGGCCGGCCGGCACGACACCTACCGGGCCTACGTCGAGGCGGAAAAAGGAGAGCAGTACGGCGTCAGGATTCGCAACAACACGGGACGGCGCGTAGGCGTCGTCGTGGCCGTGGACGGGCGGAACATCATCTCCGGCGAAAAATCGCACCTGCGGAACAACGAGCGTATGTATATCCTGGGGCCGTACGAGTCGGAGACCTACGACGGGTGGCGCACGGCACGGGACACGATCAACCGGTTCTACTTCACGGAGCCCGGGGACTCGTATGCCGGCTCCTTTGGCGACCACTCGGCGATGGGGGTGGTCGCGGTCGCGGTGTACCGGGAGAAGGATGTCCCTCCCCCCCGCAGCACCTACAACCGGGAAAAGGAAGAGTTCAGGGGGGAGGACAGGAGCGGGGCCCGCGAACCCGGACCGATGGGCGCGCAGGAGGGGGCGGCGGGAAAACTTGCCCCGGAGAGAAGCGGGGATATCGCGGGCACCGGGTTCGGGGACGAGAAATATTCCCCGTCGGTCCGCGTCCGATTTGCCCCGGAGTATCGGGCGGCCGAGCGCCATTTCATGAAGTACGAGTGGCGGGACACGCTCTGCCGGAAGGGAGTCATTGATTGCCGCTTTACCCGAAACCGGTTCTGGGACGACGCCGACGACGGATACGCCCCGTATCCGCCCGGCGTGCGCCGGGGCAGGTTCGAGTAGGTGGGACGCCGCGGAAAGACCCGATCGCGTCGCAATGATAAAAACGGTGAACCCGGTTGGGGGCCGGCCGGTTCCGCCGGTCCCCTCGTGGGTGCCGAATGGTCGGGGATTTCCTTTTGCCGGTGGAATTGCCCGCCCGGGTTCGATATGATGCCTTTTCTCCAGCATGTCCCGACGGAGAACAGCTCCGGGGGAAAGAACCGGCAAACCGAGAGGGCAGGGATGGGATTCGACCCCGACAGGTTCCTGACGCGATACGCCGACGCCTACAACGGGCGGGACCCCGAGAAACTTCGGACGTTTTTCGCGCTCGATGATCCCCGGTTCGCGGTGTTCGAGGACTTCTCGGAGGATCTCTTTGACGGAGAGACCTACGCGGCCATCCTCGAGGGGGCATTCGACGCCTCCGGGGAGATGTCGTTCGAGTTGCTGCGATGCGACCGCTTCGACGACTTCGCGATCATCCACGCCATTCAGAAGATCATCGACGAGGGCGAGGAGGGGGAAGGCGTGTTCACGGAGGTCCTGGTCCGGGCCACGATGTGGGTGACCGTCTCGGGGGAGGAGGCCCATGTCGTCGCGGCCCACTTTTCCTCCCTGCCCTCCGCCGCCTCCAACGAACCTCTCGCGGCCATCAGTACGGGATAGAGCGCGCCCTTAGCTCAACGGATAGAGCTCCTGACTTCGGATCAGGCGGCTGGGGGTTCGAATCCCTCAGGGCGCGCCAGTCTTTTCCCGCATCGCGATATGGGATTCGAACCGGAGGCGGCGCCGACGGTGGGCGGGGACACCCCTCTCCCTTATCCCGAAGATGAATCAGGAATGTCCCCGATGAGAGAGGCGCGTCAGCCGCCGACGAGGCTCACCGGGCGAATCCCTCAGGGTGCGCCACTTTTCATTTTATTCATCACATAGTTGCAAGGCAGGCATTTCGCCACACGCACCCGGACTCTTGTCTGGTTGCGCCTGGGTTCCGGATTTGGCCGAATTTCCTTTATCGATTTAAAGAATCAGCGGCGATGGCTATCCGTATTGTTCCTGCAGACAGGGGAGCGTCGACGACCGTCGCGCTCGTCTTGACGTACATACGAATAGTATGTATCCTTGGAACGTGGAGTTCCGATGGGACGAGAAGAAGAACCGGGAGAACCTGCAAAAGCACGGCTTGAGCTTCGAAGACGCCCACCTGGTCTTCGTGGGGGAGACGGTCACCTTCCTCGATGACCGCATCGATTACGGGGAGAAACGGTACATAACGCTCGGGGAACTGCTCGGGCGGGTCGCCGTTATCGTCCATACGCTGAGAGGGGAAACGATCCGAATCATCTCGATGAGAAAGGCGAACGGACGTGAAAAAAAAATCTATCAAGAGCGACTTGAAAAGGGTTGATGCAATGAAGGATCGGGATATCGATTACTCCGATATCCCCCGGCTTGATGACTCCTTCTTCAAACGCCCACTTGCCGAGCTGCCCAAGCCGAAGAAACCGATCACTATCCGGATCGATCCCGAAGTACTGGAGTGGTTCCAGTCCAAAGGGCCGCGGTACCAGACCCGGATCAACGCGGTGCTGAAGGCTTACGTCCAGACTCACAGGAAGGCGTCGTAAGAGAAGAGCATCCTCCTCCTT
>Ga0209321_10003243_pt1 | contig 10887 bp, 6 predicted proteins | sample Rifsed16ft4_FD_184012 | JGI IMG/M metagenome (GOLD analysis project Ga0209321, IMG submission 184012) | Soil microbial communities from Rifle, Colorado, USA - sediment 16ft 4 - CSP-I_5_4 (version 2) | ecosystem: Environmental > Terrestrial > Deep subsurface > Rock core/Sediment | place: Rifle... | reverse complement strand
GGCTTCCTGGATCACGCTCAACAGGTCGAACTCTTCCAGATGCAATTCCATCTTCCCCGCCTCGATCTTGGAGAGGTCGAGGATGTCTTCAATTAACCCGAGCAGGCGTTTGCCCGACGCGCGAATGCGCTGGAGGTCGGGAATAAACTGGCTCTGCCCCTGATCTTCAGATTCTTCGGTGAGGAGCTCGCTGTAGTTGATGACGGCGTTCAGCGGCGTGCGCAGTTCGTGGCTCATACTATCCAGGAAGGTGGACTTGGCGCGGCTAGCGGCTTCGGCGGCCTCTTTAGCTTCCTGGAGCGCCGCCTCGGTGCGCTTGATCTCGGTGATGTCCAACAGCACGCCGTGGAGCGTGGCCGGGCGGCCGGCCTCGCCGGGAACCACAATCGCCTCGTCGCGCAGCCACACCGTCCGGCCGTCGCGGGCAAACAGGCGGAATTCGACCCCGAGCGGCTGGCCGGTGGCCGCGCTATAGGCCTCCGCCGCTGCATAGCGTTCCCGGTCATCCGGGTGGAATTGCCCGGCCCACAAGGCGGGTTGCGAGATCCAGGCCTCCGGCGAGAAGCCGAGGACGGTTTCAAGCTGCGGGCTGAGGTACAGCCACCGCCCGCTCCGCCCCAGCTCGCTGATGTAGACGATGGCGGGGATTTTCTCCACCAGCATGCGGTACTTTTCCTCCGAAGCGCGCAGGGCCTCCTGCGCCCGCTGGCGCTCGCGCAGTTCTTGCTGGGCCTGGGCATACAGGCGGGCGTTCTGAATGGCGTTCGCCACCTGGTCGGCCATCGTCTGGAGGACATTGACCTCCGCCTCGCTAAAAGCGCTTTCCTCCACCGATTGCACGCCCAGGGCGCCAAGCGCCTGATCTCCAGCAACCAGCGGTAGGGCGAGTTCGGACCGGGTCTCGGGCAACAACGGGTTGGCGAAGCGCACCGCCTCCACGCTCACGTCGTGCGCAATCCGCGCCTGGCGGTTGGCAATGGCCCAGCCGATCATCGAACGACCGCCCACGTCGAGCCGGTGGCTGCGCGCCAGCAGCGCGCGCCCGGCCTCGCCAGTTGCGTGTTTCAGCACGGCCCACTCCCCGGCGTCGTCCACCAGATAGATGGCGACGAAATAGAAGTTGAAGCGTTCCTGAATGAGTTCGACCGTGCGCGCGATGACGCCGTCCACCTCCAGCAGGGAGGTCGAGGCCCGGCTGACTTCCGCCGCCGCCGCCAACTGCTGCGCGCGCCGCTGCGTCTCTTCGAGCAGACGGGCATTCGCAATCGCGCCGGCCATCTGCCCGGCGAGCGTTTCGGCCAGCGTCACTTCGGCCGGCGAGAACACGCGGCCCGGCTCGTGCGTGTCAATGCTGATGGTCCCGATCAGGCCGCCGCGCACGCGCAGCGGCGCCAGCAGGAGGCATTGCGTCCCGCGTGCGGCGAACAGGTCGTGGAGCGGCGCGGTCAGCGGGTTCGTCTGCGCGTCCGGGACGACGAGGGAGCGGCCGCTTTCAATGACCTGCTGAAGGGCGGCGTTGCCTGACACCGGGATCACGGTCCGGCCGGCGCTCGCCCCGGCGTGGGCGTTGTGCTCGGCGACGACGATCAGGTACGTCCGCGAAGCGTCGAAGAGGGCGATGCTGGCGCCGCGGGCTTTGAAAATCTGAGCGCATTCGCGCGCGACGTTCTCCAACATCGCGCGTAGATCGAGGTCCGAGGTCACCGCGGCCGCGGCCCGGTTGAGCGCGGCCAGTTCTTCATTCCGCCGCAGGGTTTCGGCCTCCGCCCGCCGCCGGTCAATCATCACGGCCAACTGCGCCGCGAGCAGGCGATACGGGCGAACTTCGCGCCTGGTGAAGTGATAGGCCTGCTCCGCTTCGAGCAGGACGCCTCCTAGTGGTCGCTCGGCGTTCCACAACGGCAGGCTGACCATGGCGCGTACATTCCGGCGGGCCAATCGTTCGCGTGTGTGGGCGTCGAGGCGGGGATCCGTCTGCACCTCGTCCACGAAAACGGGTGTGCTTCCGAGGAGATAGCGCAAGGCATTGACTTCCATCAGCGTATAGCGCCGCCCGAGCGGCTGCGGCGGCGCCCCCTGGCCGCTGTGCCAGTTAGCCGCGACCGTCATAGCCTGAACCTGGCCCTGAGTGTCATGCTCGGCGAGGAGCAAGATCGCCCGATTAATCGCGGGCACCTTCACTTCCTCGACCACTGCCGCCAGCACTTCCTGCAGGTCACGCGCCGTCGTCAGGCGGCGGCTGGCTTCATACAGCGCCGAAGTCTCGGCCAGCGAGGTCTGCACCTGGCCGAACAGGCGGGCGTTGTCCAAGGCCACCGAGGCCAGTTGGGCAAAGCGATTCAAGATTTCGATCTCCGCCTGGCCGAACGCCCGCCCCGCCTCGGTATAGGCCAATCCCAGGACGCCCACCACCTGTAGCCCGGACTTCACCGGCACACCCACTGCCCCATGCAATTCCTCCAGTCCGGGCTTTGCCAGGCGCTCCGCCCACGCCGCATAATCGTCCACCACGATCGGTTGACCGCTCTGCCACACCTTGCCGCCCAATCCCTCGCCCGGCCTAAGGCGCATGCCCACGAGCCGGCTGTTGTTGCCCACCCCGACGCGCAACTGCATCTCCTGCCCATCCGGCTCAAGCAGATAGATGTAACCGTGCTCCGTGCCGATCAACGCGCCCGCCCGCGCGACGATATCTTCCAGCAGGACTTCCAAATCCAGCCGCCCCAATAGCCCAAGCGCCGTCTCCTGTAAGGCCGCCAGATATTCGTTTTGCCGCCGCAGGCTTTCTTCAACCTGCCTGCGTGGTGAACCAGACCGTTTTCTGGTCGGCATGGCCTAACTCCGGCAGACGTTACACAAGCTCGTCACCCACAGCGGAAAGCGAATCACTGACCCGGCTGGCTCTTGGCCGCTGCTTTTTCGCGTACGCCAACTGCTACCAGGTCTCGCACCTCGCCCAGCAACACCTCGCGGCTGTAGCCGCCTTTTTGCAGGACCCGCGCGACGGAACCGTTCAGGCGCAAGTGATCCTCCGGGGTCAAATCCCTCGCCGTCACCACGACGACGGGGATGGAACGCCACTCGTCCCGCTTGCGGAGTTCGGTCACAAATTCAAAACCGTCCATCTCCGGCATCATCAGGTCGAGGAGAATCAATTCCGGTTTGTCCTCCGCCGTCCGCTCCAGCCCCAGCCGCCCGTTCTCAGCTTCGCTGACGACCCACCCGTCTTTTTCGAGGGTGCGCCGCATCATCTCGCGCGCGACCAGATCATCTTCAACCACGAGCGCCGAACCGGGCCTCTGCCGGTCGCGGTGATACTTCCGCAGGACAGCCACCAGCCGGTCGCGATCAATCGGCTTGGTCAGGTAGTCCGCGGCGCCCAACGCGTAACCCTTATCCCGGTCCTCCGCGAGGGTGAGCATGATGACGGGAATGTCGGAGAGGTCTGGGTCCGACTTCAGCGCCGATAATACCGACCAGCCATCCATCTCCGGCATCATCACGTCGAGCGTAATCGCATCCGGGTGGAGCTCCTTAGCGCGCCGCAGCCCGGCCTGGCCGTCCATCGCCGTCTCCACCTGAAAGCCTTCCCGGCTGACGAAGCGCCGCAACCAATCGCCCATCAGCGGATCGTCGTCAATGACGAGGAGAGTGCCGGCTTGAGCCGTCGGCGCGGGTGCGGCCCTGGTTCCTGCGGCTGGGGTCGGCCTGGCCGTGGGATCGGGAACTTCAGCTGGGAGGCGGATGATGAAGGTCGTCCCCTGGCCGGGCCGTCTTTCCGCGCTTACGTCGCCGCCCATGAGCTGGCAGAAATGCCTGGTCAGCGCCAGGCCCAGGCCCGTGCCGCCGTACTTGCGCGCCGTGGAAGAGTCGGCCTGGGTGAAAGCCTGGAACAACCGGCCCAACTGCTCAGACGTCATGCCGATGCCGGTATCACTCACCGTAAAGATGATCCAATCGTCTGGCAGGGGAGCGGAGGGGCTGGGAGGCCGTGGGGAGTCATCCTCGCGCCCCTGCGCCCCTGCGCCCCTGCCTTTTGATTCACGACTGACGGTTAAAGTGATCACGCCTTTCTCGGTGAACTTGCTGGCGTTGCTGAGCAGGTTGAAGAGCGACTGCCGGACTTTCGTCACGTCGGCGCGCATGATCCCTAGATCGTCGGCGCAACGGACCTCGAGCGTATTGGCGTTCTTGGCGACGAGCGGCTTGATCGTGCTGGTCGTTTCTCGAATGAGCTGTGCGACGTCGAAATTCTCCAGGTATAGAGTCATCTTGCCCGCTTCGATCTTCGAGAGATCGAGGACGTCGTTGATCAGGCCGAGCAGGTGCCTGCCGGCGCTGTGAATTTTGTCCAGATCGGGGACGAACGCCGATTGTCCCAGGTCCCCGGCTTCTTCCTGCAGCATCTCGCTGTAGCCGATGATCGCGTTGAGCGGCGTGCGCAATTCGTGGCTCACATTCGCCAGGAAGGTGCTCTTCGCCTGATTGGCGGCTTCGGCGGCCTCCTTCGCCTTTTGGAGCTCCTGCTCCGCCCGCTTGCGCGCCGTGATGTCCCGCCCAAAGACCGAGGCGCCGGTCACCTGGCCGCCTTCGCCCCGGATCGGGTTAAAGGAAACTTCCACCTCCAGTTGCGCAGGGGGGAAGTTGTATTGCTGTTCCACCGAAAAGCGATCGCCGGCCAGAGCGCGGCCGTACAACTCAATCCACTCGGCGCGCAGGTCTGGCGGCAGATAATCGACCGGGTCCATACCCGGCTTGAGTTCGACGCCGTACGCCTGCGCGAACAACTGCTTGAAGGACGAGTTGAGCGTGATGAGGCGTCGCCGGGCGTCCACCGACCAGATGGCGTCCTCGGTGTTCCCAATCACCGCTGCCAGGTTGGCCTCGCCCTCCTGCAGGTCTTCGGTGATTTGCATCAGCCGCAGGTTGGCGTCGGTCAACTCGGTGTTGAGTTTCGCCATCGGGTTGAACAGGTTTTCGTTCAGAATCGCACGGGCAAAAAAGATGCTCGAAACTGCCGCCGCCAGGATGTCTACCGGATAGCGCCCGATCTCCGGGAAAAGTGTGAACAGCACACCACATGGGGGGATAATCGCGCCCAGCCACAATTCGGGCGTCCGCCGATGCGAGGCCCGCAGGCAGGCCAGCGCGGCGAGGTAAAAGCTGAAGGTGATGGCAAAGCCCGCATAACCGGGCGCCGTAAAGTCGTACAGGAACAGGCCCTCCGGCGAGACGCCAAGATACAAGATGGCTTTGCCCTGATAAATCAGCGCAGCGACGCCCACCACAAACACCAACCCCGCCGCCAGATAGCCCCGCATCCATCCGCGCCGCAGGAGGCCGGTGTAGTCCGCCACGAACGTCAGCAGGATGTAGGCGTTCAGCACCACGCCGACGGCGATGGACAAAATGAACACCCCGGGGTCGTAGCCGATGATCGCGGCGAAGTGCGCCACCTGGTTCGCGCCGCTCCAGGCCACGATGGTCGCCATGTACAGCGCCACCAGCCGGTTCTCGCGGCGGCGCGAGGATTGCCAGAGGACCAACAGCAACATCGCCGACGCCACAACCAGGCTGACGACGTTCAGGATCATTTCGACGAGGAAACTAATCGAGATCATGTCCCGCGGTGGAAGGCATCGCCTCGCACATGGCGACAAGCCGCCGCGCCAGCCGCCGGATACCGGCCAGCGCGGCGTTTGTTGACCGACAAAGTCTATTCTACTCTTACGCAGGCGTTGACGCTAGCAGTCCTTCTGGCGCATTAACGGACTCCAAACGAAGCCGGTTGAGTCACGCCGCCGCTCTAACGGGGGGAGCGGCGCTGGGGATGATCTCGAAATCGCTGGTGACTTTGACGACCGGCTTAAGCGTATTGACGACTGAACAATACTTGTCTTCGGAGAGAGAAATGGCGCGCACTAGCTTATCCGGGTTAACGGGGCCGCGAACCACGTAATGCAGGTGGATGGCAGTGAATCTATGCGGAGGCTCCGGGAGTTGGGTCCCCGAGCAGGCGACCTCCAGAGCCTCCAGGGGTTCGCGCTGCTTGCCCAGAATCATCGCCACGTCATATGCCGAGCAGGCGGCCGCCGAAAGCAGAAGCAAATCGCTCGGCTTCAGCCCGGCCCATTCGGGAGATTGCTCGGGCCAGCTGCCCATCACCAGAGGATGGCCGAAGGAGTCCACGCCGATCATGAGCTGACTGTCCACCCACTTGACCTTGACCTGTCCCATGCCCATGCTCCTTGGCAATCATGGTCTAGAACTAAAGACCCGTGTTTCGGGCCTGAAAGCCGCCCACGAGAACCAGAAGTGATTGACCGCGACCACCGGGGTGAGTTGTTTCCCGGCGAGGGGGCCGCGCACCGCGCGGCCAAAGACATCCCACTCGCTGCCAGTCTCGTGATCCAGGATGCGCGCATCATTGTACAGGAAGGACAGAGTTTCACCGTCCAGCGCGCGCCGGTACACACTGGCCGAGCCGACCTCCCGGCCTCCGGCCACCTGATCGGCGTCGAGCGCGGAGGCCGCGCCGGGCGTCCACATCACCGCCACCTCCACCCCGCCGATCGTGTCGTTGACCACGCGCCATTGTTTCAGCACATCGTAAGGGTAAGCCACGGTTTCGCCGTTCCATTGAACCGTCAGCACCCGCGCCATCGGCAGCAACGTCCCAGGCGTCTCCGGGCCACGGTAGAGGAACGGCGTGTTGTTCACGTCGTCATAGCCCGCATACGGGTTGCGCCCATAAGGTCGGTTGAAGCCAGTCTGCCGTGACAGCACTTTGCCTACGGGATAGGTCTGCTTGAACGTCTCCCACGCGACGATCGAGGCCGGGTGGAAAGTCAACTGCGTACCGGTCAGTTCACCCACGATAGCCTCGCCGGTCGCCTGCTGCCACCACGTTTCAGTCTGGCGATCGTACATGATCAGATTGCTGTAGCGCAAACGCCCGGTTGTGCCGAAGTCAAACACCTGCCCGCCCGCGGCCGTACGCTCGAACGCAATCGCGGTATTACACAGCGGGCAGAACGTGACGACGACCGGCACGCCGTCTACGACGTCGTTGACGATCTCGTGCCACATGATAATTTGGATCGGATAGGCCCGCGCGTCGTCGCCGATCTGGAGGAAGATGACCGGCTCGACCGGTTCCAGCCACTCGTCGGCTTCGCTCACGCTGACAAAACGGGGATGATCAATCGCGGGGATACCATCTTTGGACGGCCCACCGGAAAGAATTTCGCGATATGGAACGGAGTGCTTGCTGAAGTCGGTAGAGAATTCCAGTTTGAGAGACGGCGGGATCGCTTCCTCAGGGAGGAAGGTGGCTTTCGCTGGGGGGTTGATCTCAGACTGGGGTGGAACTGTGCTGGCTGCCGGGGCTGGCGTGGCAGTCGTCACCGCCCTGGTCGTCGGAACCGGGGCGACAGGGGTCCCCACGCCTGCGCAGGCAGAGACGATAAAACTGATAATTAACAACCAACCTACCAACACGTACGAAGCACTCATGGTTTCATCTCCTGTCCCCACCACCGCATCCAGACCAGACACACCGCGAGCACGAGCAGGCCCCACACCTGCGCCGCGCGCAGGCCACCCGCCAGAATGAAACTATCGCCCCGGAACGCTTCGAGGCCTACGCGCGCCGCCGCCGACAGCGTGACGACCAGCAGAAAGCCGGCGCCGCCGAAAGGTTGCCGCCCCCTGCCCCACCACCACGCGCCCAACACGCCAAGCGCCGCCATCAATTCGTAGGCTTGCGAGGGATGCCGATACTCGTCCCACAGGTAAATGCTCCAGGGCAAACGGGCCGGAGCGCCAAAGGCGTCGCCGCTGGCAAGATGCGCGAGGGCCAGCACTGCTCCCATCACGGCCAGCGCCGGGGCCAGCGCATCGAGCGTGGGGCGAAGGGGCAGTTGGCGGCGCGCGCCGTAGACCATCATCGCCATCGCCCCTATGAACAGTCCTTCAGTGGGCGCAAGCGTTGCAGGGTTAAGCGAAAGAATGCCGAGCGGGTCGGCGGCATAGGCGCTGAGATAGCGCGCCACGTAAACCAGCCGCGCGCCGATCACGCCCGCGATCAGGCCGGTGAAGGCGAGGTTGTAGATGGCCTCCCCGCTCAAGTTGAGCCGCGCCGCTTCCTTCTCCGACAGCGACAGCCCGAACCAGACGCCCGCAAGCAGAAAGAGGCCGGGGACTTGAATGGCGAGCGGGCCGAGCTGGAGGATGGGGAACATAGTAAGTGGTGATTGGTGATCGATGATCGGGTGATTGGAGATGAGACAGTCAGGGAGCCTCGTTTAGCAATTCCTCAACTTTCGTCTGCAAGACGGCCTCGCTCATCGGGCCGCCGATGATGACCGAGCGGATTACGCCCTGGCGGTCAATGAAGAACGTGCTTGGCAGGGCGCGCAGCAGATAGCGGCGGCTGACTGAGCCTTCCCGATCCAACAAAATGGGGAAAGTCAGCCCCAGGTCGCTCACAAAGGCCTGCGCATCCTCCACGCTGTCCTGAAACGTGCTGTTCACTGCCAACACGGCGAGGCCGCGATCCCGGTTAGCGTCGAAGACGCGTTGGATCGCCGGCATCTCGGCGCGGCACGGGCCACACCAACTGGCCCACAGATTCAGGATGACGACCTGGCCGCGGTAGGCCGAGAGGGTCGCGGGGTCGCCGCCCAGGGTCTCCAGCGCAAAGTCGGGCGCGGGGAAGCCCTCGCGGGGGCTGGGGATCCGCCCTGCTCCGGCGACCGGGTCGGGGACGCGCGAAACCCATGTCCACCACGCGCCCAACGCCAGCACCGCGAACGTAAAAAACCACCAGCGGCGCGCGTCGTGGAGCAGGCTCATCGTCTGCCTCCTGCCAGGCGTACCGCGCCGGGTGAGCGGCGCAAGGCGCTCATCGCCCACACGCCGACTTTCCATCTCGTAGCGCGATCTGCCAGATCGCAGCTACGGAACGGCGCAAGGCGCTCATCGCCCACACGCCGACCGCCGGGCCAAGCGCCAGACACGCGAATGCCTTGTATTGTAGGTTGATGGTTTCCGCTGTATGCATATGGTCATCATACGCTATATCAGCCTGCGCCCCAAATTCATTCGTTAAATGCCACAGGCGCGAACCCGGGTTCGCGCCTGCGTGCACTCTGGAGGAGAACAAAGGACAAGTATTAGTTGACGGACACGGCCACGGCCTCGGGCTGCCGGATGATTTCCAGTTCGAGGTTGACGGCGATCTCGTCGCCCACCAGCCAGCCGCCGGTTTCGAGCGCCTGGTTCCAGTTCAGGCCCCAATCTTTGCGGCTGATTTTGGTCGTGGCGCTGAACCCGGCGCTCACCGCGCCCCACGGGCTTTTGGCCTGTCCGGCGTACTCCACATCCAGTACGACTTCCTTCGTAATGCTGCGGATGGTCAGGTCGCCGATGATGCGCCCGTGCGCCGCGTCAAGTTTCTCGATGCGCTTGCTCTTGAAGTAGAGGTACGGATACTCCTCGGCGTACAGGAAGTCCGCCGATTTCAGGTGACCGTCGCGCTGGGGTTCGCGCGTGCTAATGCTGGCCGCCTCGAGCTTCACCTCCACCTTCGAGCGCTCCGGTTTCTGCTCGTCGAATTCCACGACGCCGCCGAAGTTCTCGAACCGGCCGCGCACGTTCGAAATCATCATGTGCCGTACGGTGAATGTAATCTGCGAGTGAGCAGGGTCAATGATCCAAGACATGTTAGCCTCCTATACCTTATCATGTGAGTTGATGGCTCACATGATAGGAGGAGGCCGTTACGACGATGTGAACAAGAGCGTGAACAAAAGCGTAAACGCCGCGCAGGCCCTCAAATCTCAACCCTCAAATCCCAAACCGCGCACCCCAGAGAATAAATCAGCAGCGCTCATATCTCTCCGGCCACCACCGTCAACTCACGCCGCTGGCTGTCGCGCAAGATCGTCAGCGCGAACGTCGCGCCGGCAGACTGGCCCGTGAGCAGGCGGTGGATGTCGTCCACCGTGCCCACGTTGACGCCGTTCACCGTGATGATCCGGTCGCCTGCCCGTAGGCCGGCCCGGTGTGCTGGGCCGTTCGACTCCACCGAGGTCACTTCAACCGCCGTCTTACCCGCCAGCTCAAAGTAGCGCTGCGCGCGGCGGCTGAGCGGGCGCGCCTGCCCCGACAGCCCCAGATAAGCCCGACGGACTCTGCCGCGCGTGAGCAATTCGCTCACCACCCATTGGGCGGTGTTGACGGGGATGGAGAAACTGATGCCCTGCGCCATGCTGATGATCGCGGTGTTGACGCCGATGACGCGGCCCCGGCTGTCCACCAGCGGCCCGCCGGAGTTGCCGGGATTGAGCGGCACGTCCGTCTGGATCACGTTCTCGATCAGCCGCCCCGCCTGGCTGCGGAGCGAGCGCCCCAGCGCGGAGATCACGCCCGTAGAAACGGTGCTCTGAAACCCGAGCGGGTTGCCGATGGCGATGGCCAGCTGGCCGACGCGCAGCGCGTCGGAATTGCCAAGCTCGGCCGCAGGCAGGCCGCCCACCCCGGCGCGCACGACGGCCAGATCGGTCGCCGGGTCTGCGCCCACGAGTTGAGCGGAGAAGGCGCCGCCATCCGTCAGGTTGACTTCAACGTCTTTGGCCTGCTCGACGACGTGGTTGTTCGTCAGCACATAACCATCCGGCGCGATGATGACGCCCGACCCTGCGCCGGTCTGCTCGCCCCATCCGCGCCGCGAGCGCGCCGGCTTTTTCACGCCGATGCTCACCACGGCCGGGCCGACTTTTTCGACGACGCCGATGACGGCGCGCGAGTAAGCGTCGAGCAGGGCCTCGTCGCTCTCGGCGTAGACCGGATGGCCGGAGGCCGCGCGCCGCGCCTCCTCGCCGG
>Ga0209321_10003242_pt1 | contig 10888 bp, 7 predicted proteins | sample Rifsed16ft4_FD_184012 | JGI IMG/M metagenome (GOLD analysis project Ga0209321, IMG submission 184012) | Soil microbial communities from Rifle, Colorado, USA - sediment 16ft 4 - CSP-I_5_4 (version 2) | ecosystem: Environmental > Terrestrial > Deep subsurface > Rock core/Sediment | place: Rifle... | reverse complement strand
CCACGGCGCGGCCGGCTTCCGCATCTGGCAGGCCGACGAAGAGCTCGTTGCCGAGCCCCAGCGGCTCGATGACATTGGCGCGGATGAAGTCGCGGTAGTCCGCCTTGGTCAGCGCTTCGATCATCGCCGCCGCCGTCCAGTGGGCCGCCATGCTGTGGTAGTGCACGCGCGAGCCCGGCGTCCATTCGAGCGTGAAGGCGCAGACGGTCTTGCGCAGGATGTCGTGATCCTCCCACACGGCCTTGGGCACCTGGGCATTCGGGAAGCCGCCCTGGTGCGTCAGGAGCTGGATCACGGTGATGTCGCCCTTGCCGTTCTGCTCGAAGCCCGGCAGGTGCTCGGCCACGCGGTCGGTGAACGACAGCGCCCCGCGCTCGACCAGGAGCCAGACGGCGCAGGCCGTCACCACCTTGGTATTCGAGTACAGGAGCCAGAGCGTGTCCTCCGACGCCGTGGCCCGCGAGGGATCGAGCCTGGCGTCGCCGATGGTCTCGAACAAGGCCAGCTTGCCCCGGCGGGCCATCGCGATCTGTGCGCCCGGGTAGCGCCCGTCGGCGATATGGCGCGTGATTGTCTCGAGCAGGCGGTCCAACGCTTTCGGGTCGAGGTCGAGGGAAGCGGGCGTGGCGCGGTCGAGCTTCGCCATCATGGCAGGGGGTCTCCTCAGGGCTGTTTAGTGGTCCGCCAGTGAGCGGCGATCTCGCCGAGCGGCGCTACCCAGACGCGCGGCGTGTGCTTGACGTGGTCGAGCAGCTCCCGCAGGCACGCCAGGCGAGACGGCCTGCCGATGATCTGCGGGTGGAAGGTGAAATTGGTGACGCCGTGCGCTTCGGTGATGCCGTCGAACTCCGTGATCCATCCCTGGAGCACGGGCCCCGGCGCCTGGATGCTCCGCTGGCCCGTGAACATGAAAAAGGGCGCGTCGTCCAGCACCCACGAGACGGGGATCTCGACCAGCGCGCGGCCGTGGGCCTCCGGGTGCAGGTACGGCACGAGCCGGTCCATCATGTTCGAGGAGTACTCGAAGCCGTGCTTGGCGACGAGATCGAGCGACTTCGCGGAGAGCTGCCAGGCCGGCGCGCGCCAGCCGACCGGGCGGCGCCCCGCCAAGGGCGTCAGCGTCTCGAGGCTCTTCTTGAGAATCGCCTCTTCCTCCTTGGACTCGAGCCCGGAGACGCGCTCGTGCTCGTCGCCGTGGCAGCCGATCTCATGCCCCGCCGCCGCGATGGCGCGGACGGCGTCGGCGTAGTGCGACGCGACCCACGCGGGGATGAAGAAGGACGCGCGGACTTCCGCCTTCTCGAGGAGCGCCAGGATGCGCGGCAACGCCTCGATGGGGCCGAAGCGCCCCTGCGACAGCGTGACGGGCTCGTGGATGTCTCGCGCCATCCAGAGCGTCTCGGCGTCCATGTCGAAGGTGAAGGCGCAGGCGGCCCGGGTCTCGCCGGGCCACCGGGGTGCCGCGGGGGCCGCCGCTTTGGTGTCTGCCATGGGGCTCAGAGAGTAGCCCAGACCGGGCCCGGGAGCCAGCACTCTCGGGCTCTCAAAAGCCTCGAGCGCAGCCCGCGGGCGCGTCCATTTGACCTCTCCCGCGTGCTCTGGCAGGATCGTTGCGTGCCTGCCGGTTCTCCAGATGTCGCCTGACTCCGATTTCCCCGAAGCAAGCCCGCGATGACCACGGAGACCGCGGAGGCCGGCGCAACCCCGGAGCAGGAGGCGCCCATCACCGCCCTGCGCCGGTGGGCGATCACCGTGACGGTCATGACGGTGACCGTGATGCAGGTGCTCGACGTCACCATTATCAACGTCGCGCTGCCGCACATGCAGGGCTCGCTCTCCGCGGGTCTGGACGAGATCTCGTGGGTGCTGACCTCGTACCTGGCCGCGAACGCCGTGATCCTGCCCGCCACCGGCTGGCTCGCCGGCTTCCTGGGGCGCAAGCGCCTCTTCCTGCTCTGCACCGTGGGCTTCACCGCGGCCTCGGTGCTCTGCGGCCTTGCGCCAAGCCTGAACGCGCTCCTCCTCGCGCGGGTCCTGCAAGGCATCGCCGGGGGCCCGCTGATGCCGCTCTCCCAGGCGATCATGTGGGAGATCTTCCCGTTCCGGCAGCGCGGCATGGCGATGGCCGTCTGGGGCATGGGGATCATGATGGCGCCCATCTTCGGCCCGACGCTCGGCGGCTGGATCACGGACAACTGGTCGTGGCGCTGGACCTTCTACATCAACGTCCCGATCGGGATCTTCGGCTTCTTCGCGGCGAGCGCCATCCTCTTCGATCCGCCGTACCTGCGGAAGCCGGGCAGGATCGACGTCCCCGGGCTGGTCCTCATGGTGATCGGCTTCCTGTCCCTCCAGCTCTTCCTCGACCAGGGCGAGCGGTACGAGTGGTTCGACTCGACCTTCATCGTGGCGCTTGGGATCACCGCCGCCGTGGCCCTCGTGGGCTTCCTCGTGCGCGAGCTCACCGCGGCCGAGCCCATCCTCGACCTCGGCGTCTATCGCGACCGCAACTTCGCCGCGTCCAGCGTGATCATGGTGTTCGTCATGTTCGGCTTCTTCTCGAGCATGGTGCTGCTCGCGCTCTTCACCCAGAAGGTGCTCGGCTACGACGCCTGGACCTCGGGCCTGGTGCTCGCGCCCGGGGGCGTGGGCAATCTCCTCTCCCTGGTCCTCGCCGGCCGTCTCATCAATCGCCTCGACCAGCGGTTCCTCCTGGCGCTCGGGTGCGTGCTGAACGCCTGGGCGGCCTGGCACATGTCGGTGCTCACCAGCGGCGTGGACTACTGGGCGCTGGCGTGGCCGCGATTCGTGCAGGGGCTCGGCGTGGGCCTCATCTTCGTGCCGCTCAATGCCGTGGGGCTCGCCACGATCCCGCGGATCAGTATGGGCAACGCGACCGCCCTCCTCAATGTGGTCCGCAACCTCGGAGGCAGCGCTGGCGTGGCCGTGGTCAGCATGTTGCTCGCCCGGCGGGCCCAGGAGCACCAGTCGACGTTGATCGCCCATGTCAATCCGTTCGATCCGGAGACGGCCGCGCGCCTGTCCGCGTGGGCCGCTCACTTCGGGGCCCAGGGCGCGGACTCCTTCACGGCGCAGCGGAGCGCCCTGGCCATGGTCTACCGGGAGGTGACGCGCCAGGCCCAGGTCCTGGCCTTCGCCGACGACTTCTGGCTCCTCTTCATGCTCTTCAGCGGGACCATCTTGCTCTTGCCGCTCCTCGAGCGCGTGCGCACCGGGCCCGCTACCTCGAGCAAGGCGCAGGCCGACGACGCGCCTGCGCCGGTGCACATGGAGTAGCGCGCGGCCGGCGACGGCCCCGGCCAGGCGTTGACTCGGCGACAATGGCCGGCCACACTGGGGCCGGCCACACTGGGGCCGGCCACACTGGATGCGGGACACTCCTGGTCGATGAACCCTGAGATGAGGAGCTCCATGCGACTGACAACCGCTGCCGTCGTCTCCGCACTCCTGCTCACGGTCGCCGTCGCGGCGACGCCCCGCCCCGCCAGCAGCCAAGCCGCGGGCGGCCGCGTGACCGCCGCCCACGGCCTGTCGATGCACGGCGACCTGAAGTACGGCCCCGGCTTCAAGCACTTCGGCTACGTCAACCCGGAAGCGCCCAAGGGCGGCGACGTCAAGCTGGCCGCCATCGGCACCTTCGACACCCTCAACCCCTTCATCCTCAAGGGTGTGCCGGCGGTCGGCCTCGGCGAGATCTTCGACACGCTCACGGCGAGCTCCTTCGACGAGCCGTTCTCCCAGTACGGCCTGGTCGCCGAGAATATCGAGGTGCCGGCCGACCGCTCCTGGGTGGCCTACACGCTCAGGCCGGAAGCCCGCTTCCACGACGGCAGTCCCATGACGGTCGAGGACGTCATCTGGACGTTCGAGACGCTCAAGGCGAAGGGGCAGCCCTTCTACCGCAGCTACTACGCCCAGGTCGTCAAGGCCGAGAAGGTCGGCGACCGCAAGGTGAAGTTCAGCTTCGGGCCGGGCGAGAACCGCGAGCTGCCGCTGATCGTCGGCCAGCTGCCGGTCCTCTCGAAGGCCTGGTGGAGCAAGCGCGACTTCGAGAAGACCATGCTGGAGCCGCCGCTGGGCAGCGCCGCCTACCGCGTGGACGCCGTGGAGCCCGGTCGCTCGATCACGTACCGCCGGGTGAAGGACTACTGGGGAGCGCGGCTGCCCATGAACGTCGGCCGCGACAACTTTGACACCCTCCGCTTCGACTACTACCGCGACACCACAGTCGCGCTCGAGGCCTTCAAGGGCGGCGAGTACGATTTCCGCCCGGAGAACGGCGCCAAGAACTGGGCTACCGCGTACACTACCCCCGCCGTCACCCAGGGCCTCATCAAGAAGGAGGCGATCAAGAACGAGGTTCCCACCGGCATGCAGGGGTTCGTCTACAACACCCGGCGTTCGGTCTTCCAGGACCGGCGGGTGCGGCAGGCGGTCGCCTACGCCTTCGATTTCGAATGGACCAACAAGAACCTCTTCTACGGCGCCTACACGCGAACCAAGAGCTACTTCTCCAATTCCGAGCTGGCGTCGCGCGGGCTGCCGGGGTCGGACGAATTGAAGATCCTGGAGCCATTTCGCGGGAAGGTCCCGGAGGAGGTCTTCACCAGGGAGTACCAGCCGCCCGTCACCGACGGTTTCGGCAACATCCGCGAGGGCGCCCGCGAGGCCCTGAACCTCCTGAAGGAGGCGGGCTGGGTCGTCAAGGGTCAGAAGCTCGTCCACGCGAAGACCGGTGAGCCCTTCGCGTTCGAGATCCTCCTCAACGATGCGCAGTGGGAGCGAATCGCGTTGCCCTTCATCAAGAACCTGGAGCGGCTCGGCGTCACGGCCCGCGTCCGAACCGTCGATGCCGCCCAGTACCAGAAGCGCGTCGAGGACTTCGACTTCGACATGACCGTGGAGGTCTTCGGACAGTCGCTCTCCCCCGGCAACGAGCAGAGCGACTTCTGGAGTTCGGCGGCGGCGGCGACCAAGGGCAGCCGTAACGTGGCCGGCATCCGCGACCCGGTGGTCGACAAGCTCATCGACCTGGTCATCCAGGCGCCCGACCGGCCCGGCCTGGTGGCTCGCACCCGAGCGCTCGACCGCGTCCTCCTGTGGGGCCACTACGTCATCCCGCACTGGCACATCCAGGCCTTCCGCGTCGCCTACTGGGACAAGTTCAGCCGTCCGGCGGTCGTGCCGAAGTACGCGCTCGGCTTCGACACCTGGTGGCTCGACGCCAAGCGCGAGGCAGCGCTCGCCCGTCGCAAGGGCGAGATGACGAAGTAGCCGGCCACCCACCCCGATGCTCGCCTACATCGCGCGCCGTCTCCTCCTGATGGTCCCGACGCTCTTCGGCATCATGGTGGTCAACTTCATCGTGGTGCAGGCGGCGCCGGGCGGGCCGGTGGAGCTGATGATCGCCCGCATCAAGGGACAGGCCGCCGAGGCCACCTCCCGAGTGGGCGGCTCGGCCACCGGGGAGACGGCGGCCCCGCAGATGCCGGGCGCGGCGCCGGGCGGCGATGGGAGCAGCACGTACCGTGGCGCCCGCGGGCTCGATCCCGAGCTGATCCGCCAGCTCGAGCGCCAGTTCGGCTTCGACCGACCAGCCCACGAACGGTTCTTTCGCATGCTGCGCAGCTTCATCACCTTCGACTTCGGGGCCAGCTTCTTCCGCGACCAGCGCGTGATCGACCTCATCGTCCAGAAGCTGCCGGTCTCGGTCTCGCTGGGGCTCTGGACAACGCTCCTGATCTACCTGATCTCGATCCCGCTCGGCGTGGCCAAGGCGATCCGCGACGGCTCCACCTTCGACGTCTGGACGAGCGCCGTGGTGATCGTCGGCTACGCGATCCCCGGCTTCCTCTTCGCCATCCTGCTGGTCGTCCTCTTCGCCGGCGGCAGCGTCTTCGCCTGGTTCCCGCTGCGCGGCCTCGTCTCCGACCACTGGGCCCTGCTCCCCTGGCCGGCGCGCATCCTCGACTACCTCTGGCACATGATGCTGCCGGTGACGGCGCTCGTGGTGGGCGGCTTCGCCAGCCTCACCATGCTGACCAAGAACTCCTTCCTGGAGGAGATCAACAAGCAGTACGTCGTGACCGCGCGCTCGAAGGGGCTCACGCGGCGCCGCGTGCTTTACGGTCACGTCTTCCGCAACGCGATGCTGATCGTGATCGCCGGCTTCCCCTCCGCCTTCATCGGCATCTTCTTCACGGGGGCCCTCCTGATCGAGGTCATCTTCTCCCTCGACGGGCTCGGGCTGCTCGGCTTCGAGGCGGCGATCAACCGCGACTATCCGATCATGTTCGGGACGCTCTACATCTACACGCTGGTCGGCCTGCTCCTGAACCTGGTCAGCGACCTGACCTACGTCGCCGTCGACCCCCGCATCGACTTCGCGACCCGGGAGGGCTAGGCCATTGTCGCCCCTCAGCCCGCTCACGCGGCGCCGGATCCGCAACTTCCGCAAGAACCGGCGCGGCTTCTGGTCGCTCTGGATCTTCCTGGTCCTGTTCCTTCTGAGCCTCGGCGCCGAACTGATCGCCAACGACCGGCCGCTGCTCGTCCGCTACGACGGCGGCTTCTACGTCCCGCCCCTCGTCGGGTACCCCGAGACGACCTTCGGCGGCACGTTCCTCACCGAGACGGTCTACCGCGACCCGGCCGTGATCAAGCTCATCGAGGAGAAGGGATGGATCCTGTGGCCGCCCATCCCCTTCCGCTACGACACCATCAACTACGCCCTGCCGGTCCCGGCCCCCGCCCCGCCGTCCCGGGTCAACTGGCTCGGCACCGACGACCAGGGGCGGGACCTGGTGGCGCGGGTCATCTACGGCTTTCGGACCTCCGTGCTCTTCGGGCTCGCGCTCACCCTCGCCAGCTCGGTCATCGGCATCGCCGCCGGCGCTGTGCAGGGGTACTTCGGCGGCTGGCCGGACCTGCTCTTCCAGCGCTTCATCGAGGTCTGGTCGGGGCTGCCCATCCTCTACCTGCTGATCATCCTGGCCAGCATCGTGGAGCCGAACTTCTGGTGGCTGCTGGGCCTGATGCTGCTCTTCAGCTGGATGGCCCTGGTGGGGGTGGTGCGGGCCGAGTTCCTGCGCGCCCGCAACTTCGACTACGTGCGGGCCGCGCGCGCGCTCGGCGTCGGCAACGCGGTGATCATGGTCAAGCACGTGCTTCCCAATGCGATGGTGTCGGCGCTGACCTTCCTGCCGTTCGTCATGAACGGCTCCATCACCACCCTCACCTCGCTCGACTTCCTCGGCTTCGGGCTGCCGCCCGGCTCCCCGTCGCTCGGCGAGATCCTCGCCCAGGGCAAGGCCAACCTCCAGGCGCCCTGGCTCGGCATCACCGGCTTCGTCGTGCTCGCCGTCATGCTGAGCCTCCTCATCTTCATCGGCGAGGCCGTGCGCGACGCCTTCGACCCCCGGAAGACGATCGCGTGAGTACTGAAGAGACGCTGCTCAGCGTGCGCGATCTCTCGGTCTCCTTCGACGCGCCGGGCGGCGAGGTGCGGGCCGTGCGTCACGTCTCCTTCGACATCGACCGTGGCGAGACGGTCGCCCTGGTCGGGGAGAGCGGCTCCGGCAAGTCGGTGACGGCGCTGTCGATCGTGCAGTTGCTGCCCTACCCACCGGCCCGCCACCCGAGCGGCAGCATCCATTTCCGGAGCGACGAGCTGCTGGGGGCGCGGGAGCGGCTCCTGCGCGCCGTCCGCGGCAACCGTATCGCCATGATCTTCCAGGAGCCGATGACGTCGCTGAACCCGCTGCACACGATCGAGAAGCAGATCAACGAGGTGCTCCTCGTGCACAAGCGGCTCGGCCGTCGCGCGGCGCGGGCGCGGACGCTGGAACTGCTGCGCCTGGTCGGTCTGCCGGAGGCGGCCAGCCGGCTCGGCGCCTATCCGCACCAGCTGTCGGGCGGCCAGCGCCAGCGCGTGATGATCGCGATGGCGCTCGCCAACGAGCCCGACCTCCTCATCGCCGACGAGCCGACCACCGCCCTCGACGTCACCATCCAGGCCCAGATCCTGCGCCTGCTTCGCGATCTGCGCGACCGGTTCGGGCTGGCGCTCCTGCTCATCACCCACGACCTCCGCATCGTCCGGAAGATGGCCGACCGTGTGTGCGTCATGACCCAGGGCGAGATCGTGGAGGCGGGAAGCACCGAGGAGATCTTCGCCCGCCCCCAGCACGCCTACACACGCCGCCTGCTCGAGGCCGAGCCCCGCGGCGAGCCCCATCGAGCCGTCGAGGGAGTCCCGTCCATCATCGCCGGCCGGGACCTGCGGGTCTGGTTCCCCATCAAGGGCGGGGTGTTGCGGCGCACCATCGGCCACATCAAGGCGGTGGACGGCGTGAGCCTCATCGTGCGGGAAGGGCACACCGTCGGCGTGGTCGGGGAGAGCGGGTCAGGCAAGACGACGCTGGGCCTGGCGCTCCTCCGGCTGGTGCGGAGCGAGGGCTCGATCCAGTTCGCCGGGCGCGACATTCAGGGGCTCTCCTCGCGCGCGCTGCGCCCGCTCCGGCGCGAAATGCAGATCGTCTTCCAGGACCCCTACAGTTCGCTGTCACCGCGGCTCTCCGTTGGCCAGATCGTCGAGGAAGGGCTCCGCGTCCACCGGATCGGCGCCACCGCCGAGGAGCGCCGGCGCCTCATCGAGCAGGCGCTGATCGAGGTGGGGCTCGACCCCGAGACGCGTGACCGCTACCCGCACGAGTTCTCGGGTGGACAGCGCCAGCGCGTCGCCATCGCCCGCGCGATGGTGCTCAAGCCTCGGCTGGTTGTGCTCGACGAGCCGACTTCCGCGCTCGACATGTCGGTGCAGGCGCAGATCGTCGACCTCCTGCGCGAGCTGCAGCGCCGCCACAACCTTGCGTACCTCTTCATCAGCCACGATCTGAGAGTGGTGCGCGCGCTCAGCGAGGAGATTCTCGTCATGCGCGAGGGGCGGATCGTCGAGCGGGGGCCCGCGGCGCAGATCTTCGCCGAGCCGCGCGAGCCCTACACGCGCGCGCTCATGGCCGCCGCCTTCGACCTGGAGGCCGTCGACGCTGACGTCGTGAAGGGCTAAGGGACCGCTCCCGACTTCTGCTCCGAGGCCCCGGCCATCTCCGAGGCCCCGGATTGACCCGTTCCTGGCGATCTGGCACGATCGGCGCGATGGCAGCGGCCGTTATTCGCGCTGTGTGGATGGCCCTGGGGATGGCTCCCACGCTGTGCCACGACCGAAGACGGGCTGTATCTCTCTTACGCCCCTCGGCGATCGCGTTCACCGCGCTCGCCTTTTTGGTCCTGCCCGCTCTCGCACAGGAGGCGCCGCGCTCGCCGACGCCGAAGGAGGTTCCGCTAGGCGCCGGCGTGGCCGACGTCGCGCGCGGACTCGAGCATCCATGGGGCCTCGCGTTCCTGCCCGACGGGCGCATGATCGTCACCGAGCGGCCGGGGCGGCTCCGCCTCGTCTCCCGCGACGGCCAGCTATCGGAGCCGCTCGCCGGGGTGCCCGAAGTGTTCGCGCGCGGTCAGGGCGGGCTGCTGGACGTCGCGCTCAGCCCGGGCTTCGCGCAGGACAGACTCGTGTACCTGTCGTTTGCTGAACCCGGCGAAGCCGGCGCAAGCACCGCCGTCGCTCGCGGTCGCCTCGGCGAGTCCGGCCTCGAAGGGACCCAAGTGATCTGGCGCCAGCAGCCGAAGGTGAGCGGAAACAATCACTGGGGCTCCAGGCTCGTGTGGCGCCCGGACGGCACGCTGTTCGTGACCCTGGGTGACCGCTACGGGCATCGCGAGAGAGCGCAGGACCTCTCCGTCACGATCGGCAAGATCATCCGCATCAACCCGGACGGCTCGATCCCGCGCGACAACCCCTTGGTGGGCCGAGATGGTGCACGCCCGGAAATCTGGTCCTACGGCCACCGCAACATCCAGGCCGCGGCGCTCAATGCCAACGGTCAACTGTGGACGGTGGAGCACGGCGCGCGCGGCGGCGACGAGTTGAACAATCCGCAGCCCGGTCGCAACTACGGCTGGCCCGTGATCACGTACGGCGTCGACTATTCGGGGGCCCGCATCGGCGTGGGCACGTCGCGCCCGGGCATGGAGCAGCCCGTCTACTACTGGGATCCCGTGATCGCGCCGTCGGGCGCGGTCTTCTACACCGGCGACGCGTTTCCCGACTGGCGCGGCGACCTGTTCGTCGGCTCCCTGCAGCCGGGCCGCCTGGTGCGCCTCCGGCTCCGCAACGACCGGGTCGTCCATGAGGAGCGCTACGTGATCGATCCCGGCGAGAGAATCCGCGACGTGCGGCAGGGCCCGGACGGGCTGCTCTATTTGCTGACCGACCATCCGAAGGGCCGGATCGTGCGGCTGGCTCCTGGTGCCCGCCCTCGGTAGCGTGAGGTCTCAGACAACGCCGAGCCGGGCGAGCAGCCGGCCCGCGGGACCATCCCCGGCGTGGAGTACAAAGCGCCCCCCGCCCGCGTCCAGGGCCACTCGAAGGGCAAGCAGAAGCTGGAGCGCCGAGCTGTCCAGCCCCGAGCAGGCTGACACGTCGACCGCGACCTCGCCTTTCCGCCGCGCCAGATCCAGGACGGAAGCGTGAAGAGGGGCGGCCTCGAAGATGTCGACTATCCCCGTCAAGGCCAAGCGCGCACGGTGATCTTCAACTTCAACCGTCCAGGGCATCACCGTCACCTCCGGAGAGAGCGGGCCGTGGCGTCCCGGGGGCAGGGGACGCGGCCAGCTCGAGCGCCTTGCGGCCGATGCGGGCCAAGGGGAGCACATGGTCAACGGCCCCGAGCGCAATGGCGCTCTTGGGCATCCCGAAGACGACGGACGTCGCCTCGTCCTGGGCGATGGTCCGGGACCCCGCGGTCTT
>Ga0209321_10003241_pt1 | contig 10890 bp, 7 predicted proteins | sample Rifsed16ft4_FD_184012 | JGI IMG/M metagenome (GOLD analysis project Ga0209321, IMG submission 184012) | Soil microbial communities from Rifle, Colorado, USA - sediment 16ft 4 - CSP-I_5_4 (version 2) | ecosystem: Environmental > Terrestrial > Deep subsurface > Rock core/Sediment | place: Rifle... | reverse complement strand
TTGATTGATAACGATGAAGGTCCGATCACGCCCGCCAATTTCAATACCTTTATCGGTTTCTGGTTGATCGGCTGGGTGTATGACTCGCTCTATATCCGCACACCTGATCTCGAACCTATTCCCTCGCTTGCCACATCAGCAACTCCAAGTGAAGACGGTCTTACCTGGACTATCACATTGCGCGAAGGCGTCAACTGGCATGATGAGGAGCCATTCACAGTTGATGATGTGATCTTCAGCTACAACTTCCTCATTGCCGCGGGACGCGCCAACAATCTGGCGGAGATCGAAAGTATGGAAGCAAACGGTGATTACGGTTTGACGATCAAACTCAAATCTCCCCAGCCATTCTTCCTGAACGAAGGCCTGGCAGGCACTTACATTCTGCCTGAGCACATTTGGAAAGACCAGGCTCCTGTGAGTGGTGAACTCAGCCAGTTCCAGGGCATGATCGGCACCGGCGCGTATAAACTCGTCGAAGTGGAACCGGGCCAGTTTTACAGGTTTGAAGCGAATCCCGATTACTTCCGCGGTGAACCAGTCGTGCAGGAAATCCTTGCCAAGATCGTCAAGGATCGTACGCAGCAATTCAACCAGCTTCGAGCGGGCGAAGCGGATGCAGTTCTTTCCTCCGTGCCGCCTGCCTTTGTGGCTGAACTCGAAAGCAACTCCGATCTTAAAATCGCCAAAGGTTCAGACTTCTTCAACTACATCTTCTACACCAACGGCTCGCGCGAACCCTTCAGTGATCCTGCCGTACGACAGGCAATTGCCAAAGCAATCGACACGAAAACGCTTGTGGATGTGGTTCTGCTCGCCCAGGGTGTGGAACTTCCGCTGAACTGGTATCACCCGGATTTAGCGTGGTCGATCAACACACCTCATGTATTCGACCCTGAAGCCGCGGCCGCCGAATTGGAAGCCGCCGGACTGGTTGATGCGGATGGCGACGGCATCCGCGAACTGAACGGCGCGAACACGGACTTCGGCATCTTATGTGATGTCAACAATCCTGTTGAAGTGCGCGCCACGGAGCTGATCGCTGGCTGGCTCGCAGATGTGGGCCTTGGCGCACATCAGAATTGTTTGGATATCGATTCATCAGTCGCATTGATCTGGCCCAACTTCGTCGCGGTCGCTGAACCAGATTATGATATGGGCATTTGGGGTTGGTCATCCGGTCCACAGTTCCAGCGCGGGTTTGTGCGCTTCCTGACGAACTGCGATTTTGGCGGAATTGGCTGGGGCAACCTGACCGGAATTTGTGATGAGGAGTTGGACAACCGGCTGGCCGAATTTATATCCAATACAGATCCCACCAAAACAGAGGACCTTTCAAAGCAAATTCAGGAACGTATTGCCGAGAACCTGCCGTTTATCCCGCTGATGTCGCCGGGCGGTAATTTTGCCTATCGCCCTGCAGCTTATGACGGCTGGGTATATATGAAAGGTACCGGCATCGTCACGGTCTGGTCCTTCTTGCCCGAAGGCGCGCAGGATATTCCGTAATCATTGTGCAAACCTTCGAACCGAATCTTGATCTGTTCAGGCAGGCATTTGGGAACGATATACAAGACTGCCATGCAGAATTAATAAAGATCGCCCTCGGATGGAGCCGCGTTTACCGGGTGACCCTGACCCCTGTCGGGCAGGGTCACTCGACGCGCGACCCGGTCATCGTTAAAACGATCGACCCCAATGGTCCACCCACCCCGCTCGAAGCTGAACGGGAACTGCGTTTCTATCAGACCATTCTTCCGGGCCTGTGCATCCCCAGGCCCCAGGTTTATTTTCTGGCTATAGACCAGTCGACCGGCTTCCATATCATCGTCATGCAGGATTTGTCCTCCACCCATCGCATTCCAGCACATCCCTATCAATGGACTTGCGACGAATTGAAATCCGTTCTGCGCGCCTATGCGTATCTTCATACAAGCGCTGTGGATCGTTTAGATTACGCCTGGCTGGCGCCTCGACATGAAAACTTGTTAAATTTCGAAAAGATCCCGGAACAGGTTGCTGTTGTCCAGCACGCGGGAATTTGGAAGGAATTACCCGAACTGTCGGATTTGATCGCATTTGTACGCGAGAGTTGTCAGAAATATGCAAGCGCAAAAGTGACTCTCCTGCATGGCGATACGACTCCCGCCAATGCACCGCTTCCCAGGGATTTGGATTCGCAGCCCGTCACCCTAATTGACTGGCAGGACGTTGGAGTTGGCATGGCTGAATTCGACCTGGCTTACCTTGATCTGCAACCCTTCGAGAGCGCCCGCCTGATTCCACGCTCAGAGCTGCTCGACCTCTACTGGCATCTCCGCGCTGAGATAGACTCAGACATCCCTTGTGCCGAAGAACGACGCGCCCGCCAACTCCACGCAGATGTCGTGACAGCGCTCTGGCTCACAACGCCCGCGAGCCACGTAACTCTCCATCCGTATCCCGATGGGTCCTATCCGCACATGCACTGGGCTTCCCAATACGGCATTGTTTACAATCGTTTGAAAACATTGGCTCAAGAAATCAATAAAATGTCATTCTGAGCCGCTGGTGGTCGAGTAGTGGCGCCATGGCGCCACGTATCGAGACCCAAGCGGCGAAGAATCTCCGTCATCGCAGTAGAGACCCTTCGCGGAGTTCATCCTGAGCGACACTTGCACCCGCTCTCCGAGCGTGCGTTCGGTGCAGTGCAGGTGAGCCGAAGGGCTCAGCGTGACAGACTTTATTATGAAAAACTTTTCCCGCCGCGCGCTTGAATTTGGCATCACATTCTTTCTTGCCATTTCGATCAATTTCCTTTTGCCGCGCCTTGTGCCCGGCAACCCGCTGCAACTGATTGCGGGCAACGCCGCGCCGCAGCTTGGAAAGGAACGTGTCGCAGCCTTGCGCGCACAATACGGACTCGACAAACCGCTTTCGGAGCAATACGTTATTTATCTCAAGCAATTGGCGCGCGGTGACCTGGGGCAGTCCTACCGGTTTAGCGGCGGCAGGACCGTTGTCGAGGTCTTGAGCGAGAACTTCCGCTGGACACTATTATTGGTCGGCGCCAGCCTTGCATTTGCATTACTGATCGGGTCTGCACTGGGGATTTGGTCAGCAACACAACGCGGCAGTTCCCTTGATCTGGGCTTGCTAAGCGGAGTTTACATTTTGCGATCTATCCCGCCGTTCTGGCTGGCGATGTTATTGATCCCGATCTTCGCAATCCAACTTCGGTTGTTACCCGCTGGTGATTCATATTCCATCCCGCGCCTGGAGGGATGGGAGAACATAAAAGATGTGGCGCGGCATGCTTTCATGCCTGCGCTGGTTCTGACGCTGGCCTATTTGCCGACTGCTTTTGTGATCATGCGCGCCGCCATGTCCGGCATCATGGAGTCGGATTACATCCGCACGGCGCGCGCCAAAGGTGTGCCAAACTTTTGGGTCGTAATGAAGCACGGACTAAGAAACGCATTGCTGCCGGTGCTCACCTCATTCATGGTCGATCTCGGCCAGCTGCTCGGCGGTGTGACGGTGATCGAAGCCGTATTCAATTATCGCGGCATCGGCAATATGATGTTCGAAGCCGTGAAGTCGCGCGATTATCCACTGCTGCAGGGTGGATTCTTATTATTCACGATAACAATTTTGATTCTCAACATCATCACCGAATTGCTGTATCCCTATCTCGATCCGCGCCTGCGCAGGACAACCACATGACCACGCAGACTCGAACAGACGCGCCAGCACGCGTCTTTCCAGGCTTCCAATATCCACGTTGGCCGCAGGGCAACATCCGGCGCCTCACTCGCCTTAGCGGATGGATTGGCATCTCCATATTGACTCTCATGCTCATCCTGGCGTTCTTTCCATCCGCCATCGCGCCCTATGACTCAACCGAACGCGTCGCGCTTCCGCTTCAAAAACCCAATGCCGATAACTTATTGGGAACCAACGATCTGGGACAGGACCTGTTCAGCGAACTGATTGCAGGCACGCGCGCCTCTTTGTTTACAGGCCTGATTGTCGCCACTCTCGCGATTTGCATCGGTACAGTCATTGGCCTGGCAAGCGGATATCTGGGCGGCTGGATTGACTCGCTGCTCATGCGCCTCACCGATTTGATCCTGGTGCTGCCCTTCCTGCCACTGGTTATTTTGATCAGCGTCTATCTGGGCCCCAGCCAGCGGAACATCATCATCGTGTTGTCCATCTTCTTTTGGGCGGCGCCCGCGCGCCTGATCCGCGCCCGCGTGTTGAGCATGCGCGCAGAGACGTTTATCGAAGCCGCGCGCGCGCTGGGTGCGAATCCAGTTCAGATCATGGCAGGTCATCTATGGTCAGGCGTGAGGCCGCTGGCACTGGTGCAGGTTGTTCTGGTTGCTTCAGCCTCCATCCTCGCGGAATCAAGCCTGAGCTTTTTGGGCCTGGGTGATCCTTCCGGAAAAAGCTGGGGCACCATGCTTTACTTCGCGCGCGCCAGCGGCGCGTTCCTATCCGACGCATGGAAATGGTGGGTGCTCCCCACCGGTCTAATGATTACACTTACTGTGCTGAGTCTTGGGCTGATCGGATATAGTCTCGAACAAAGGATTGTGAATTCTGTATCATGAACTTCAATTTGAATCTAACCCCTGAAGAAATCCTGGCTTACGAATTCGCCACTCGCTGGCGCGACGAAAATTATCGCCCTGCTCTGCATCCTGCTTCGCATCCTGCTTCGCATCCTGCTTCGCATCCTGCTTCGCAGGATATGGATTGGCTGCGCTTTGCAGAGATCCTCACGCATAACCGCATGTCTGTACTTGCCGTGAAAATCTTCGAACGCGTTGATAGTTCCATTCCCGTAGAGGCGCGGAAGCTCATTCGCGAACAAGCTGAAAAATATGAACGCTCCGCCTCCAAACTTGGCAATGCATTGGTCACATATCTTAAGTCGGCTGAAATCCATGATATCAAAACCATAGTGCTCAAAGGTCTCTGGATGTGCGAGAAGATTTATCAAAATCCTGCCATGCGGCCGGGCGCTGACATTGACATCCTCGTGCATCGCGATCAGGTGGACGGATGTCTCCAATTGTTGAAAGAACAAGATATTGATGAGTTCTGGCCCAACCTCCTCAAGGATGAATATTTTACACGCCATCACCTGCATCAACAGCGCTGTACTCCCGATCTCAACATCTGGTTCGAGATTCACTGGGCATTGGATCATCCATATACTTTGCTGACGGTGGATTATGAAGGCATCTTTGCGCGCGCACAACGATCAACTCTCCTCAACGCGCCGATACAGGAGATGGCGGTGCCAGATCTCCTGCTCAGCCTGGCCATTCACCTCGTCAAACATGCGGTGTATTTGCCGAGTCTTCTTGAGCGCGATGACCTGCCGCGCATCATCCTTGCCGATGGTATGTTGATGTATTATCTCGACATCACCGAAGTCCTCAAACAAAACAAGGAGATCGATTGGGATTTGACGATCCAGCTTGCCCGCGACTGGGGGGCCGTGGACATCCTCGGCTCCGTGCTGCAGGTCTGCAAGAGGTACTTCGACGCGCCTGTTCCAGGTGAAGTCATCTCTGCGCTTCAAGTCACTGGACAGTGGATGGTTACCCGCAAATTAATGGCGCGCGCCGCCGAACAGGAACTGGCGGCCTACGAAGGCCGGCAGGGAAGCCGCATCTGGACACTTCTATTGGCTTCGAACGGTGCCTTCATCCTGCGCCCCATCCGGTTATTAGAGACGGCGTCCTATTTTTTTCCTCCTGCGGATTTTCTCCATCGCAAGTATGGAACGTCAAATATCGTGTGTAGAATCGGCCATTTGATCATCGCTTTGCAGCAGACCCTGCGCTTTGGCTGGGATACGATCTACTTTGGCATTGAACGGTATTTTCGTCTTAAGCGTCTGGGAAAAAGCGCTTCGCTGTTCAACAAACTGGAAACCCATCTGTAGATGTCATTGCGAGTCTTCGAGAAGCAAGCCCCCTTCGTGTGGGAGACTGCTTCGCCCCGCTTCGAACTCACCTGCATGATTTGCTAAGCAAATCACATGCAGGTGCAAGTGTCGGACTTTGCCCTCCTCCCAGCGTGAAAGGGCTCGCAGGGACATAAAAAAATAATATGCGCTTATTCCAATTGCAGTCTGTGCTTGAACATCAAACTGCTTCCTTATTTCTCCTCGACGGGCTGGCAAACGTCATTGATTTCGCCTTCCATTTTTGGATGGGGCGGGTGCTGATCCCCGCCGATTTTGCCGTCCTGCAAACGCTGAATTCCGTTGCATTGGTGTATGTCACTGCCAGTGGAGTCTTTCAACCGGTCGTCAGCCGTTTCGTCGCTGAAGCGCGCGGCAGGGGAGAAAACGATTCCATCCCTGCGATATTTCAAACCTTTCTGCGTGCCGCCTTCTGGCTCGGGCTGGCTTCCGCAATTCTTGTTCTTTTGCTATCCAACCTGATCGCGCAATTTCTCAATCTACCGATTTGGACAATCCAGCTCAGCGCGGCGCTTATTTTTCTCAGCACTCTACGCCCCATCGCAGCCGGCGTTCTTCAAGGACGGGAGGATTTTATTCCCTTTGGTTTCACCCGCCTTGCCCTGTCCTTGGGACGCATTATCCTTGTGTTCTTCGCCATTCAAGCAGGTCTTGGTTTGAGGGGTGCCATCCTCGCTCTGCCGTTTGGCTGGTTTGTGAGCGTGGTTTGTGCGTTCCTGCTTCTGGGAAAATCACTATGGAGAAAAAGCCGGGCAGGCGCGCAAGGTTTCCTAAACGAAGGATGGAAACTTTCATTTTATGCCCTGCTTGCCTATATTGCGTACATGTCACTGACCAGCCTTGATCTGGTCTGGGTCAATCAAAACCTGAACGGCGACTTGGCTGGTGCCTACGCAAGTCTCGTTATATTGCGGCGCGTCATCGCGCTTCTCCCTGGAGTTGCTGTCACTGTTATGTTTCCACGTATCGTTAAAATACTGGCAGAGGGACGCCCCCCTGACCACCTTTTGATCAAGACTGCGGCGATTATCCTCGCAGCCAGCGGGGCATTATCATTTCTTTATTTCATTTTTGGCGATCAACTCATCACAATTATTTTTGGTAAAGGGTATCAAGCGGCATCCCCACTTCTCGGCTGGATGGGCATTGCCATGATCGGCGTATCGTTGAGTTCCATCTGGCTGAATTATTACCTCGCAGAAAAGCCGCGCAATTTTGTGATCCTGTTGGGAATTGCAGTAGCACTCGAATGGCTTCTCTTGAATCAATTTCCACCTTCCATGCAAAGTGCTGTACTTGCCTTTGGTGGGACGGGCTGGCTGTTGACACTTGGTGGATTGTTGCTTTATGTTTTCAAAATCGGGAGATTGCCACGACGGACGAACGCCGTCTCGCAATGACACTAAACCCATGCCTGATTTCAACGAACTCTATCGCAAGCATAACCAGCAGATGGAAGACTTCTGGTCCCGGCGTACCAACGCGCCCAAATACGAACGGAAGATTCATATCTTCGGGCATCCCGTCGTCTTCGACAGCAACCACGCCAGAATGCTGGACTCCGCGAGCCTCGCCGAGCAAATGTATTCAACTTCGGAGTCCCAGAACGAAACTGCCTGGCGCGTCCATCTCACGGTTCATGATTCGGCTCCTCAGCCCTCACCTGCACGTGCGGCAGGCCGTCTCGCCCCGGCGGGCTCCCGGCCCGAACGGGGTGCAAGTGTCGACCTTGCTCAGGACAAACCTGCTCCCCCACCCGAGCGGCTCATCGACCTGGCCCACTACACGGGCACGGGCGACTGGCTTTCGATTGACCTCGGTGAGTGGGGCAGCTGTTTCGTGGATATGCAACGCGGCGAGGCATATGCGGTAATTTCCTCATCGCTTGCAGAAAATTCTGAACTGGTTTGTCAGGTTTTGATCAATACGATCCTGAATAATCTCGCCACTCGGCATGGATACAGCATGTTGCATGCCAGTGCACTGGTAAGAGATGAGCACATCCTTGTTTTGCAGGCGCCGCATGGAACCGGAAAATCCACTACGGCATTGCGATTATTACTGAACGGATATAAACTGCTTTCAGACAGCCAGATCTACCTGGGCGAACACGATGGCGCGTTGTGGATGGGCGGTTTTCCCGGCGGGAGGATCAAACTCCGCGCGGATATGCTCCCGCTTTTTCCCGCGCTGGCAGCTGAGGCGAGGGAAGAACCCGTTCGCAACGAGACCAAGCACCGGGTCGATTTGATGCGGGTGGATCCCGCGTTGACACATCGAGAAATGATCCGAATCCGTCGAGTCGAATTTTGTCTGCTGGAGCGCTGGGAGAAGCCCGAAAGCAAAATTGAATCATTATCAGAAGATGAACTCTGGCCCGAACTCATGGTCAATAGTCTGCATTACGATACGCCCGAGTTGTGGAATGATAATCTTCGCAGGGTTGATATGATGTTGCGGAAGGCTAATCTGCATCGCCTGCAGATCGGCACATCAGAAGATGAAATACTCAGGACGGTGAACCAGCTATGGTGAACGAACGCCGCTGGCTGGCGTTGATCTTTGCCCTGTATTTTTTACTGGCATTTGGGTACAGCCTGCTCATGCCCATCTGGGAGGCACCCGACGAGCCCGCCCATTATCACCTTGCCTGGCATCTTGCGCGCAAGGACCGCTACCCCACCTATGAGCGTAACTACGAAGCAAACCAACCCCACGCATATTATTATGCTGCCTCCTTTGTGATTCGAGCACTGGACGAATTCAATCCCAAATTCTCTGATTATTACATTCCTCCTCACCAAGCCAGAAATTATCGCAAGCCGGTAGCAATGTTCAATTGGACATCGACGAATTATCGCTTTCTTCTGGGTGTTTATAGCTTGCGCTGGATCAATATTCTGTTCGGTGCGCTTGCCTTGTGGTTGAACTGGAAATCCTTCCGCCTGCTCGCGCTTGAAAAACCGGGGTTGCGTCTTGCGGCACTTGCACTTGGCGCGCTTACGCCGCAATATTTGCACATTATGTCATCGGTCAGCAACGATGCGCTTGGAACACTGGCAGGCGCATTGCTTTTTTATCTCGCCATACGATTCCCCAGGGAGCCGTCAAATCTGCTGGGTCTGCTTTCCCTACTCTTTGCTGTTGTCTTGCCATTCATCACAAAATTAACTGTATTGCCTGTCAGTGTGGCGGTCCTGGTGATCTTTGCATGGAAATGGTTTTTCAGCCCGGATTCAAAGAGATGGCTGGTATTTTCAGGTTTGGCAGTTCTGCTGGGCGCGGGCATTTTTTCTATCTTGTTTCCAGAAACCATCCAATCCGCTCTGAGTGAAATCAAGTGGCGACTTTTCAGCTTTCGAAAAAACGCGTTCACGTATAAGTATATAAAATTCATCCTGAGCCAGATCATCTGGACGTACTGGGGCAAGGTCGGCTGGCTGGCGATTGGCTTGCACGCCTACATCGTCAATTTCCTGACCGCGCTGGGCCTGACCGGCATGCTACTCCATGCGGGCAGGTTTATAAGATCAAGAACGACTGATCCACAGTTCAACCAGTGGCTCGGGACCTGGATGATCGGGGTATTTACGCTGCTTGCCGTATTCCGAAATGGATTGACCACCAGCGCGACACAGGGTCGTTTTCTATTTCCCGCCATCGGGGCGCTGTCGATCCTTATGGTCGCGGGATGGCATAGTGTTCTGCCCGAACGGATTCACCGTCATCTGCCAGTGATCGTGACGCTCTTGATGGTAAGCTGCACATTGATCTTGTGGCAGTCCGGGATTTTACCTGCCTACTACCAGCCATTCTTGGAATAGTCTTCACTGCAAAATGCTTAACTACGGGGCGCTGTCAGCACCATTCCTCATAATCATCCAAGACTCTTCCAAAACAATGTCGCCACGACGACGCCCTCGCAAGGATTCTTAACCAGATAGCTTTCCCTATTAACACTCAATAGCGAGTGACAAAGTTACACCCGGGTGCTTGTATGAACTCAACTGGGGTTGCTCACTTAACCGCAGAGCAATTTAGGCGATCTGGCAGAAAGTTGATCGTCTTGATTTGGTCTGAGGATACATTTAATGTTCCTTCGCCGCCAACCCAGCAACAGTCTGTACGCGTTTCCGTGACAGGGGCATTAATATCCACGAGCAGCCAATGGGGATCTTCATGCCATTGGGCAAGCACCGGGACGGTTTCACCCTGGTTAAGTTGCCAGCGATCAACGTGACTTGTCGATGGCCCTTCTCGACATAACATATCTGTGTTTGCTGTGAAAGCAGGAGAAAGTAGCCCTCCTGATTGCGTGGATGCTCCCTGGGGTGTGTCCGATCTCACGGCCCCAATCTTTAGCTCACCAAAGCCTCCGCAATCAGGAGCTTCGCCGCCGGTAAAGAGAAACCGGATCGAGCGCCCTACCACGTTGGGGAACACGCGAATATCCGGGTCTGGAGTTCCATCCAGGCTGGCGCTCTCTTCGAAGACCACATTGCCTTGCGCATCGAGCACCTGAACCGTCACTTCTCCGAAACCATACCCGGTGCGGAAATCGACCACCCGATGTTCTCGGTTCGAAATCAATTCAATGGAGGCGATAAAGTCATCCTGCACGCCCGTCCAGACGTACGAGGGATTCTTATCTCCTTTTATAGACCCGGCAGAGAACCAGGAGGTGCTGAGATCTCCATCCACGCCCAGCGAAGCCGGGAAGGTGGCATCGTAAATGGAAGAGGCCTCCACACTGCCTTCGGAGGCGATCTCGGTATTGGGTTCGGGCACAGGCGTAGCGCTGGCAACTGCCAACTCTGTGGGAGCCCCGGCAGGAGGCAGCACCTTCTGGTTGATGTCGTTCAGAGCGGCATCCAGGTCTTCTTGGCTCCTGGCGTCATAGTAGA
>Ga0209321_10003237_pt1 | contig 10910 bp, 7 predicted proteins | sample Rifsed16ft4_FD_184012 | JGI IMG/M metagenome (GOLD analysis project Ga0209321, IMG submission 184012) | Soil microbial communities from Rifle, Colorado, USA - sediment 16ft 4 - CSP-I_5_4 (version 2) | ecosystem: Environmental > Terrestrial > Deep subsurface > Rock core/Sediment | place: Rifle... | reverse complement strand
TGGTTCGGACTGAGCGGTGTCGGGCTTGATCCAAACCCTGACTATGCGGCAACAATTCCGCACCAGGCATTTATGATCTATCAGGCTATGTTTGCCATAATAACACCCTGCCTTATAGCAGGCGCATTTGCAGAGAGGATGAAGTTCTCAGCATTTGTCATCTTCAGCCTGCTCTGGGCTACGATTGTCTATGACCCGCTTGCCCATTGGGTATGGGGCGTTGGCGGATGGATGAGAAACATGGGCGCCCTCGATTTTGCGGGAGGTACAGTTGTGCATATCAGTTCCGGAGTCTCAGCATTAGCAGCCGCACTGGTTATGGGAAAAAGGATCGGTTATATGAGAGACCCTATGCCGCCGCACAATATGACACTTGTGGTCATAGGCGCAGCGCTGTTATGGTTCGGATGGTTCGGCTTCAATGCAGGCAGCGCCCTCTCGTCAGGCGGACTGGCTACAAGCGCATTTGTCGTAACACATATAGCAGCAGCCGCAGCTTCCATCACATGGATATTTATTGAATGGATACGGCATGGGAAACCTACAATCCTTGGGGCTGCGAGCGGCGCTGTCGCGGGACTTGTGGCAATTACGCCGGCGGCGGGGTTTGTCGGACCAATCTCTGCAATACTGATAGGGATCAGCGTAGGGATTGTCTGCTTTCTTGCGGTTGTTATCTTAAAAAATAAGCTGGGATATGATGACTCCCTCGACGCATTTGGTATCCACGGAGTCGGCGGCACACTGGGCGCATTAGCAACAGGCCTGTTTGCCTCAAAGGCAATTAATCCTGCCGGAGCAGACGGGCTCTTCTTTGGCAATCCCGGCCAGCTCTGGACTCAGGTAATTGCCACAGTTGTAACTGCAGTATTTTCATTTGTTGCAACTTTAATTATCCTGAAGGTCATTGACCTCATAATCGGCATACGCGTTCAGGAAGAGGATGAGATCATGGGGCTTGACCTAAGCCAGCACAACGAGACAGGATACACTTTTTAAGGACTTTACATTTTAACATCCATTTGTTAATCTTGAGCGGTTAATAATTATAATTCCGGGAGGATGTACTTATGAAAAAGATTGAGGCCATTATAAAACCATTCAAACTGGACGAGGTAAAAGACGCTCTTAGCCAGATAGGCATCAAGGGAAACACAGTAACGGAAGTAAAGGGGTTCGGCCGTCAGAAAGGACACACCGAACTTTACAGGGGGGCAGAATATGTTGTAGATTTTCTGCCTAAGATAAAACTGGAAGTTGTTGTTACTGATGATATGGTTGAGAAGGTGATTCAGACTATTGTAAATACAGCACGTACAGGACGGATAGGAGACGGTAAGATATTCGTCAGCAATGTTGATGATGTCGTAAGGATAAGGACAGGAGAACGGGGGGAAGACGCTATATAGGTAATCCCTGGCATTACCTGTGGGGCTAATAAATATGAACAAAATCCGGATTGGTTTAGCCCAGATAAATGCAAGTGTCGGGGATTTGGATGGTAATACTAAAAAGATTCTCCGGTTTGTGGAAGATGCATACAGGCAGGGAGTTGAGATAGTTGCTTTCCCTGAGCTTGCAATTACCGGTTATCCACCGGAAGACCTCCTGCTTAAACCTGGATTTATAGATGACAACTTCAGCTCACTTCAGTATATTGCAAAGAAAACATCTACTAAGGATATCGCAATCGTTACCGGTTTCATAGACAGGAGCGATGATATCTATAATTCAGCGGCTGTCATAAGCAAAGGGAAGATCGCCGGCATATACCATAAAAATTATCTTCCGAATTATGGCGTATTTGATGAAAAGCGTTATTTCAAGAGTGGCAATGAGTGTCCGTTATTCATTATATGGGGTGTCAGTGTGGGGATAAATGTATGTGAGGATATATGGTATCCCGATGGCCCTTGCATGAATCAGGCACTGGCCGGTGCACAGATTATTATAAATATTAACTCATCTCCATATCACAGGGATAAGTGGCGGTTCAGAGAGCGGATGGTATCTACCCGTGCATCTGATAATTCGGTCTTTATTGCTTATACTAATATGGTTGGCGGCCAGGATGAACTTGTGTTTGACGGTCACAGCATGGTGTTTAACCCTGATGGTGAACTTATTGCGCGGGGAAAACAATTTGAGGAAGACCTGATTGTAATGGATATTGATTTGAGGGCAGTTGAGCTTGCAAGACTGCATGATCCGAGAAGAAGGGCTAAGATTTTTTCACCTCAGGCTGTCTCACAAGTCTCCACAATAAAGATATCAGACACAAAAGCCAGGGGAAAGAGACCAAAACTATTACAAAGAACTGTTGAACCACTTGATTCCACCGCAGAAGTATACCATGCCCTGCTCCTCGGAACGAGTGACTATGTAAACAAGAACATGTTCAAAAAAGCAGTCATCGGATTGAGCGGGGGGATAGATTCCGCCTTAGTAGCGGCAATTGCAGTAGATGCCCTCGGCAAGGAAAATGTAACAGGTGTATTCATGCCATCTCAGTATACAATGCCTGAGAGCAAAGAGGACGTAAATGCCCTTGTAAAAAATCTCGATATCAAACTGATCACAATACCTGTTAACAGCATCTTCAAATCATATCTTGACACACTTTCTGAAACCTTTGAAGGCCGCAAAACCGATGTTACCGAGGAAAACCTCCAGGCAAGGATACGCGGAAATATCATTATGGCATTATCAAACAAGTTTGGCTGGCTTGTGCTCACCACAGGGAACAAGAGCGAGATGAGTGTGGGATACGCAACACTCTATGGCGATATGGCCGGTGGTTTTGCAGTTATAAAGGATGTGCCTAAGACACTTGTATATGAACTCGCGAGATACAGGAATAATACAGAAGAAAAAGCAGTGCCGCCTATTCCTGAAAGAATACTTGTAAAGGAACCGACTGCAGAGCTCAAACCCGGACAGAAGGACTCTGATACCCTGCCTCCATATGATATATTGGATCCGATTCTGTATGCCTATGTGGAGGAAGACAGGTCATTCAGAGAGATAGTTGATACCGGATTTGACGAGGTCACAGTCGAAAAAGTAATATCAATGGTTGACAGTAGTGAGTATAAAAGGAGACAGTCACCGCCTGGTATTAAGATAACACCGAGGGCTTTTGGAAAGGATTGGAGGCTGCCGATTACGAACAGGTACAAAGCTTAATGCGGAATGCGGAGTGATGTAGCATAGGTCTTTATGACCGTAAATATAATAACCCATTTATAAAAAGGAGGAAGTAGAAAATGACACCACGCGAAGTATTGGAGTTTGCAAAGAAGAATAAGACGGTAATGGTAGATATGAGGTTTATGGACTTTCCGGGTCTGTGGCAGCACTTTTCTATCCCGATAACTGCACTTGACGTATCATCATTTGAAGAGGGGCTCGGATTTGACGGCTCAAGTATCCGCGGCTGGCAGGCAATACATCACAGCGACATGCTCGTTATCCCTGATCCGACTACTGCTATCATGGATCCATTTACGCAGCATCCCACACTGAGTATGATTTGTAATGTAATAGACCCTATCACAAGGGAACACTACAGCAGAGACCCGCGCTACATTGCCCAGAAGGTTGAGCAGTATCTCAAATCAACAAAGATTGCAGATACCTGTTATTTTGGGCCGGAGGCCGAATTTTTTGTATTTGATGATATCAGATATGATCAAAACGAACACTGCGGCTTCTATTACATAGATTCAGTAGAAGGCCAGTGGAACACAGGTAGAGAGGAAAATCCGAACCTGGGATATAAACCACGTTATAAGGAAGGATATTTCCCTGTGCCGCCGATGGACACCATGCAGGATCTCAGGACAGAAATGGTGCTTGAGATGCAGAAGTGCGGTATCGAGATCGAGGCTCAGCATCATGAAGTGGCAACTGCCGGTCAGAATGAGATAGACATGAAATTCGATACCCTCACCCGTGTAGCTGATAAACTCCTGCAATATAAGTATGTCGTAAAGATGGTAGCAAAAAGACACAACAAGACAGCGACATTTATGCCTAAACCTATCTTTGGAGACAACGGGTCCGGCATGCATTGCCATCAGAGCCTCTGGAAGGGCAGCAAACCATTATTCGCCGGCAGTGAGTATGCAGGCTTGAGCCAGATGGCCCTTTATTACATTGGCGGTATCCTTAAGCATGCCCCTGCTCTTGCAGCACTGACATCCCCGACTACCAACTCATATCGGAGGTTGGTACCGGGTTTCGAGGCACCTGTGAATCTTGCATACTCAAGCAGGAACAGGAGCGCATCTGTCAGGATTCCGATGTATTCAGCAAGTCCGAAGGCCAAAAGGGTTGAGGTGAGATTCCCTGATGCGTCCTGCAATCCATACCTGGCGTTTTCTGCAATGCTGATGGCAGGCCTTGATGGCATAGAAAACAAGATAGAGCCAGGCGCTCCGCTTGACAAGGATATATATGACATGAAGCCGGAGGAACTGTCGGATATCCCGTCTATCCCAGGCTCTTTGGATGAAGCGCTGGGTCATTTAGAAAATGACAAGGACTTCCTGTTAAAAGGGGGTGTATTTACAGAAGATGTCATAGATACATGGATTAACTACAAGAGGACCAGGGAAATAGATGCAATAAGGCTCAGGCCGCATCCTTATGAGTTTAATCTCTATTTTGATATTTAAGAATAAAAGGACGTAAAAAAAGGGGACAGCGACTATTTATTTGACAAATCATCAAATAAATAGTCGCTGTCCCCTTTTTTTTTCCAGACTATAATGATAGAATAGCTTCCCAATATGCGATGCCCGAAATGTGGATATACAACAGAATATGAATTTGAATCGTGTCCCATGTGTGTAACTCAAATGGATTCCGGCAAAAGTATTAATTTGGCGAGCAGTGAAAAGGGAGGCTTCTGGGTACGACTTGTGGCATTTTTAGTTGATAACATAATTATATTTTTTGCTACAGCTTTCTTTGCATTCATTGCAGGTCTTGCGACAGGTCTTGGTGGACTTACCTCTGATGTGTCGGCAGAAAACGTAGAATATCTTTCCACAATCTTTGGTTTCTTTATCGGAACAATGTTAGGACCATTCTATTATACATTATTCACCGGTTGGGAAGGACAAACCCCCGGCAAGAAACTCCTGGGTCTTCGCGTAATAACAATGACTGGAGAACCTGTAGGTTATGGCCGGGCACTTTTAAGATACATCGGATATTTTGTTTCCTTCTTTCTTCTTGGCCTCGGATTTGTTATGATAGCATTTGACAGGAATAAGCGCGGGTTTCATGATTTTATAGCTGGAACTTGCGTAGTTAAGGTAGAATAGGTAAAATAGGTTGAATATGGAATCATCACATATAAACAAAGACATGGACCTTATCCTCAATGCGGAGCATCATGACCCGTTCTCATACCTCGGTATGCATCCGCTATGGTTCGAGGGGAAGTCTGTTGTGGTCGTAAGGGCATTTCTCCCTGAAGCACAAGAGGTCTCTGTCATTGATGCTGAAAAGCCTGACATCGTATATCCTATGAACAGGCGTCATCCTGATGGGATATTCGAGGCAACAATAGGCGACAGGGAAAAGGTCTTCTCCTACAGGCTTAGGGTAAGCGATCCATCAGGCAACATACGCGAATTTCATGATCCCTACTCGTTCCTCCCCATAATGAGCAGTTATGATCTGCACCTCTTTGCAGAAGGTAAAAATTACTTCATGTACAGAAAAATGGGGGCACATATCCTGACACAGAATAATATCAGCGGGGTATATTTTACTGTATGGGCCCCTAATGCCGTACGTGTAAGTATTGTGGGGGATTTTAACAAATGGGACGGCAGAAGATATCCAATGCGGGTACTGGGAGGATCAGGTGTATGGGAGCTTTTTATACCTGGTATGTCTGTAGGTGAGGTATACAAGTATGAGATTAAAACTATGGATAGCCTTATCTTGCTGAAGAGCGACCCATACGGCCACTTTTCTGAAGTAAGGCCCAACAACGCTTCCATAGTCTGCGATATAGACCAATATAACTGGGGTGATACAGAATGGTTGACAATACGCCAACATAAGGACCTGCATCAGTCTCCTGTTTCAATTTATGAAGTACACCTCGGTTCATGGAAAAGGAAGGGCGAAAGTGGTGACGGATATCTCACCTACCGGGAACTTGCTCATGACCTAATCGCCTATGTCAAAGAGATGGGTTTCACACACATAGAACTCCTTCCTATTGCAGAACATCCTTTTGACGCCTCATGGGGTTATCAGGTCACAGGTTATTTCGCCCCCACAAGCCGTCATGGAACCCCGGAAGAGTTCATGTACTTTGTTGACCACTGCCACCAGAATGGGATAGGCGTAATACTCGACTGGGTGCCGGGACATTTCCCCAAAGATGCCCATGGACTTGCATGGTTTGACGGAACAGCCTTATATGAACACCTTGACCCGCGGATTGGGGAGCACAGGGAATGGGGAACGCTCGTCTTTAACTATGGCCGGAATGAGGTAAAGAATTTCTTAATATCAAATGTGCTCTTCTGGTTTGATAAGTACCATATAGACGGCGTTCGTGTAGATGCAGTGGCCTCGATGCTCTATTTGGATTATTCCCGTGATGAGGGTGATTGGGTTCCCAATAAGTATGGAGGAAGGGAAAACCTTGAAGCTATAGAGTTCATAAGAGAGTTCAACGAGGTAGTCTATAAATACTTCCCCGGCATTATGACAATAGCTGAAGAATCTACCGCCTGGCCAATCGTCTCGAAGCCGACATACTTAGGCGGCCTTGGTTTCGGTTTCAAGTGGAATATGGGATGGATGCACGATACCTTAGAGTATTTCTCGAAGGATGCGATCCACAGAAAATATCATCAGGGCAGCCTTACATTCTCCCTGCTATATGCCTTCCATGAAAATTTCATCCTCCCCCTCTCTCACGATGAGGTAGTGCACGGAAAGAGGACCCTGCTTGACAAGATGCCGGGAGATTTCCATCAGAAGTTTTCAAACCTGAGATTGCTCTACGGGTTTATGTATGGACATCCCGGCAAGAAGCTTCTATTCATGGGTGGCGAGATAGGCCAGTGGTGGGAATGGAATTGCGATGTTAGCCTTGACTGGCACCTCCTTCAGTATGAAGAGCACAGTAAATTGCAGAGGTTTGTCAGAGACCTTAATCATCTTTACAGGAATGAACCATCCCTGTGTGAGATAGATTTTGAGTACCAGGGATTTGAATGGATAGACTTCCACGATTCAGACAACAGCATCGTCTCCTTTTTAAGGAGAGGAAAGAATCCGGATGACATCCTTATATTCGTATGCAATTTAACGCCTGTGCAGCGTTGGGGCTATAAAATAGGAGTTCCAAGGGCGGGCTACTACAAAGAGATACTTAACAGCGATTCTGAAATATACGGAGGAAGCAACATTGGAAACTCCGGCGGTGTTTCGTCAGCACCTATACCCTGGCAGGGGAAATCTCATCTATTGGAACTAACTTTACCCCCTCTCGGGATAATAGTACTGAAGCCGCAGAGTTAATTCACCCGAAAATCCATTTCTGTCACCCCCAAATGCCTCTATCGGGGATGCTGATTTTACATCAAATCCCTTTTACAATACGGGCAGATAGTCCAGTCCGCCTGGACCAGTTTATTACAGGTGGGACAGCTTGTCTGTACCTCATATCTGCAGTATGGACATATGACAAAGTCCAGATGAAGGGGTTTTTCGCATTGGGGACACAGGATCCTGATATCTTCCTCTAACTCAATAACCCTAAGTACCTCTTCAATCGTGGTAACTCCTGCCTTCACCTTGTTTATACCGTCATCACCCATGCTCGAAATGTTCTGGTTCTGCGCAAAAACCCTGACCTCTGCCTCTGAACCTCCTGTTGCTATTATCTCTTTAATTTTTGCCCTGAATGGAAGTACCTCAAATATGCCAAGACGTCCGTAGAATCCTGTATTCTTGCAATAACTGCACCCTGCTCCACGATAGAAGTTCAAAGTATCTATAGATGCAAGGTTTATATTCAACTTCTTCAGGTTTTCTTCAGTCGGTGTGACACTTATCTTACATTTGGGACATATCTGACGGACGAGCCGCTGGGCAATGATCCCTATCACGGTAGATGATACCATATACCTTGGTATTCCCATGTCAATGAGACGTGTAATAGTTGAGAATGCATCATTTGTGTGGAGAGTACTGATAACAAGGTGGCCGGTCATAGCCGCCCTGAATGCGATCTCTGCTGTCTCAAGGTCTCTTATCTCTCCTACAAGTATTACGTTCGGGTCCTGCCTGAGTATAGAACGAAGGCAGTTGGCAAACGTCAACCCTATTTCAGGCTTCACCTGTATCTGGTTTATTCCTTCTAAATTATACTCAATAGGGTCTTCTACTGTCGTAATGTTTATGGTCTCTGACCGGAGCCTGTTAATAATGGCATATAGAGTCGTCGTCTTGCCGCTCCCTGTTGGTCCTGTAACAAGCACTATGCCCTTTCTCTTCTGAGAAAGATGTACAACATGCTGCAAGTCCTTCTTCATAAAACCAAGCACTTCAAGATCCACTGCAACATTGGACTGGTCCAGTATCCTGATAACCACCTTTTCCCCAAGGTGTGTAGGAATAGTAGATATCCTGAGGTCTATGTCCTTGTTTTCAAGTTTTACCCTGATAGCCCCGTCCTGAGGCAGGCGGCGTTCTGCAATATCAAGCGCTGAGAGTATCTTTATCCTTGAAACAAGGGCACCCTGAACCCACTTGGGAAGCTTCATCTCTTCCCTGAGTATCCCATCCACTCTTATCCTCACAGATAAATTATTTCTAAGAGGTTCTATATGTATGTCACTGGCACGCTCGCTAATTGCCTTCAGCAAAATCAGATTAACAAGCTTGACTATAGGGGCCATCTGGCTCTTCTTTTCGAGATAGGCTACCGGCGCCGCATCGCTGGCAGAGATAGTAGGCATAATCTCCAGGTTTGCTTCTTTTATCATGTCCGTCGTCTCTGCAAGAATACCCTCTACAGAGGCATCAAGTTTATAATGCTGTTCAATGGCATCAATTATCTCTTTCCTTGTGGATATAAGCGGTTTTACTTCAAGTCCACTATGAAAACCAATATCTTTTATGGATTCGTAGTCAAGAGGGTCTACCATGGCTACAGTCATGTATTTACGGTCAAAATAGATTGGGATGCAGATGTATCTCCTGGAGAGGGCCTCAGGAATCAAAGAGACTGCATCCGGTTCAATGGGCATGGAGTCAAGGGACACATATTGAATTCCAAGCTGGCTGGCAAGCACCTTCGCTATATCAAACTCAGTAGCTACCCTCATATTGATGAGGGTCTCTCCCATCTTCTTACCGCTCTTCTTCTGCTCTTCGAGAGCCTTCTTCAGATCGGTCTCGGTTATCAGACCTGCCTGATATAGCAGGTCTCCGAGTCTTTTTTTTGGTAGTGATGGTTGGTTCATCAGACTACACCTCGCCTTATCTTTTCAATATTGTCAAAAATCCTGACAACTCCGAACTCTCCATCATATCCTGCTTCAATATGTACTTCACCACTTCGTACACGCCTTATCGCTTCAGCCACAAGAGGAGTATCGGCAGATTCAATTTCATGTATAGGAATGTCTGATAATATGGAGAGTTCACTTCCCAGTGAATTGATTAGTTTATTATAAATGTTTTCAACAGTCTTACTGTTCACACCCACACCGGATACCTCTGAGATTATCTCATGCAGGGGTATAAGGCTTTTGTAAGGAACAGGATTGGGGTGTATATAATCTTCATTCCTGTCTGCAAGGGCAGCTACACGACTCAGGACTCCAACCGTCACCTTATCACCACACTTTGGACAGAGCCCATTGTTCTGCCTGGTCTCTGAAGGGGTCATCCTCTGTTTACAAGACCTGTGGCCATCATAGTGATACTTGCCCTCTTCAGGAAAAAACTCTATCGTGCCTATAAACTTAGTCGTATCTTTTTCTTTGATGGCGTCATATATTCCATTATAAGATAGTCCGGTATTAAATATATTTGCCTCCCGTGCAAGTTTCTTCGGGGAGTGGGCATCGGAATTTGAGATGAGTGTAATCCTGTCGAGAGAGGATAATCTCCTGTTCATTTGCGGATCGGATGACAGTCCGGTCTCAATCGCAAATACATTCGGTGTAAGATCTTCAAAACACTCTTCCATTGTATCAAACCCTGAGTTTGAACCGAATACAGAGAAATGCGGCGTCCATGCATGGGCCGGGATAAACATGACATCAGGAGATGAATCGAGTGCAATCTTTAACAATACCTTGCTGTCAAGCCCAAGTATCGGTCTCCCATCGGACTTGAGATTACCGATCTTTGACAACGCATCGTTAATGCGCTGTACTGCTTCAAATGACGGAGCAATGAGGAGATTATGCACCTTGCGGGTCTTTCCATTTTTGCTGTATATACAACTTATTTCAGCAGAGAGGATAAAACGCACATCTCTGCGGCAGGACTGCGGGACTTTATTGTTTATCTCAGAAAGATATGCAGTCTTAAGTTTAAACAGGCCTGGCTCGGCCTCTTCCAGTTTATCTTTAAGATTGGAAAACCACTTTGGGTGGGTAAAATCCCCTGTACCAATAACAGTGAGGCCCTTTAACTGAGCCCACTTGCACAGGCTTTCAATCTCCATGTCCTTACTCGTTGCACGCGAGTATGGTGAGTGTATATGCAGGTCAGCAATAAAACGCATATTCCCCTTGCACTCCTTTGTGAAGACATGTTAATATATCTGTCATCTTTCAGCAGGCGCGTAGCTCAGTGGGAGAGCGCTTCCTTGACACGGAAGAGGTCGGGGGTTCAATCCCCCCCGTGCCTAC
>Ga0209321_10003235_pt1 | contig 10916 bp, 13 predicted proteins | sample Rifsed16ft4_FD_184012 | JGI IMG/M metagenome (GOLD analysis project Ga0209321, IMG submission 184012) | Soil microbial communities from Rifle, Colorado, USA - sediment 16ft 4 - CSP-I_5_4 (version 2) | ecosystem: Environmental > Terrestrial > Deep subsurface > Rock core/Sediment | place: Rifle... | reverse complement strand
GACGGCGAAAGCTAAGCTTTACGGGCCCTTAGCTCAGTTGGTTAGAGCAGAGGACTCATAATCCTTTGGTCCCCGGTTCAAGTCCGGGAGGGCCCACCAATAAAGACGCGGGGTTTGGCGAATTCGCCAAGCCCCGTTTCTTCATTCAATCGTGCAAAAGTACAGTTCGGTACAGTTGCGAAATTCGGGGCCATCAAGGCAATTGTGCATTTCGAGCATTTGATTGAGTTACCTGCGAGATTCGTGATCTACGACAATAGATACGAATCTGTAGTCGTAACTTCACACAGTTTGTTGTTGCGGTCGCCGATTGGGCCATTGCAGGATGAGCAGGCTCACGAACAGCTTTTGGTCAATCTCGTTCCTGAAATTGCTCAGGCAATAGCATTCGCAACTACATGAATCGTTCGCTGGTCTTGTAACAGGCATCCAGCAGCCGTTTCGACAATTTCTCATCATTTAACGCTCGCGCAACGGCAACCGCTCCAATCATCAGCGCGCTGATCGAGAGGGCGGAGTCCATGTCCTCGATCGTCGGTAACGCGTTGAGCCGCTTGATCACTCCCCTGTAAACCTGTGTATAGGTATCCCGTATTTCGTCTTGTTGATTGGCAACATCAGTCACCAAAAATGCCAGTGGGCAGTTGGCTCCTTCCTGTTTTACGTGTGACATATCCAGATAATTTCGAACGATGGATCTTAGGGTCGCATCATCGGTTTCCTTACCTATTGAGCTGATCGGACTGCAGAAGGCGGCATGCAAGACCGCCTCTGTGTAGAGGGCCTTCTTGGAATTGAAGTGTGCATAAAACGCACCACGGGTGAGTTGGGCATCCTGCATGAGTTCATCCAAGGTGACGCCGTCGTATCCGCCAGCGGAGAAGAGTCTCACTGCGCTATCTAGAATGCGGCGCCTAGTGTTTTCTTTATGACCCTTCGGGTACGATCGGTCAATTTCGCTGTCTGGAATGGTTCAACTGGCTGTCTGGCACCGTTCATGCCGTAGGGTACGGCCAGTTGTGGCGTCCTGAGCGGTTCATCAATGACCGCCAACAACATGAACGAATTTCGGCTAAAGGTAAAGAAAACATCATTGACTCGTACCGGCACATCGAAAAACTATTGAGTGGACGAGCCTGGGGTGTTGGCAACAGTTATTCTTGCGTCGACCCGTATCTGTTGGTCTTCTATTTTTGGGGTGTTTCAATCGGCCTTAATATGGCGAGAGAGTATCCTTCATGGTCCGCACATGCGGCGCGGACTCTTTCGCGTGGTGCCGTTCAACGTGCTATTAAGCAGGAAGGCCTGCCCATATAGCCACCAAGATGGCGGACAGCGCCATTGATCCAAACAACGAATCGTATTCAATTGTCATAGGAGGTCGTCAATGCAATCGCGCAGTGGATCATGCCTTTGTGGTGAAGTGAATTACAGGCTCAAATCAGAAATAGTGAAGGTTGCTAATTGTCACTGCAACTTTTGCCGGTCGCATAGCGGGGCGGCGTTTTCAACCTATGCCGCATTACCATTTGCGTCACTGGAATTTACCAAGGGAAAAGAAAAGTTAAGCCAATTTCAGACTGGAGGTGCGGAAAAGCACTTCTGTAGTGTGTGTGGTACCCCCATATTCAACTTGAACGTTATATATCCAGAGGTGTGCATGGTTTATCTTGGCACGCTGAAGAAGGCTAGGGACATAACACCCACGATAAATGTATGGTCGGAAAGCAAATTAGGATGGGTCGATACGGTGGCTTCAATCCAATCCATGCCGCATGGCGTTGAACGAAGAAATGCATAGCCATGCGCTCTCAAGCACTACCCTCTAACTGCACCGGAGCGATTGCCGCCGTGAACAAAGCACCATTTCTTTCTGCCAGCGACGTTGTCGATTACCACCATCCGTTAATCGCGAAGCTAGCCTCCGATTTGCTCTCCACCTCCACCGAGGCCACAGCAAAGAATTGCTTTGAGTGGGTGCGCGACAATATTCAGCACTGCATGGATTTCATGCGTGAGGAAACGCCTTACATTGCATCGGATGTGTTGGCCATAGGAACCGGTTTTTGCACCGCGAAGAGCCATTTGCTGGCGGCGCTATTGCGCGCGAATAATATCCCCGCAGGATTTTGCTATCAGCGCCTGACCTTCGACGGACCTAATCCGCCCTATTGTTTGCACGGCTTTGTCGCCGTCTGGCTGGACGGTTACGGATGGTACCGATGTGATGCACGTGGCAATAGCAAACCGGGTATCCATTGCGAATTCACGCCCGGACATGAGACGCTTGCCTACCCGATTCAATATCCGGGCGAATGCACCTACCCCGAAGTCTGGGCGGAGCCGTGGCCGGAACTGAAGCAAGCCCAACGCGAATTGAAATCCGCATCGGATTACCTGGCCAATCCGTATGATTTCGAACCACCATTGGCAGATCAGAGTCTGCATCGGGTAACGATAAGTTGACCGCGACCCAACACAACGGGAAAATCGTTAGCTGTTTAAAAAGGAGAAAAGCAATGCTTCGAGGATTGAAGTTGGCACACTTTGGCGGTCTAGTGATATTTCTGGGCAGCATTCTCACTTTCATAGTCATCTCTGCCCTTATCGAAGGTGCCAGCCTGGAGAATATCGCCTTTGGGCGGAAAATCATTAGCACTGGCACCAATGTCCTGACGCTCCCCGGAATGTGGGTTCTCGCTATTACCGGTGTTTGGATGGGGTACAAACGTTATGGTCTAAAACAGCGTTTTTTCCAGATCAAGCTGCTGCTTATCACACTGGTCGTTATCAACGCATATTTCTTCATAGTACCCGCCGCAACCTCTGCAACAGAAATAGCCGTTCGTTCTCTTGCACAAGGCCAACTCCTTCAAGAGTACAAGACAGCGTATATCCAAGAATCAATTTTCGGGGCGATAAACGTTTTGCTTACATTGGCGGCAGCAGTTATTGGGGTATGGAAATTGGCGCCAAAGCCACACGCGGCTAACATTGCCTTCGAGGGGGCCGAAAAAACGCGGCGCCCCTCAACTCTACGCTAGAACACATATCCAGGAGCCGCCGTGCAGCACATACTTGTCTACTCTGATTCTTTGTCTTGGGGCATTATCCCAACGACCCGAAGGCGTTTTCAATTCGAGCAACGCTGGCCGGGCATCATGGAAATGTCCCTCTGTTCCTCTGGTCAGAAAGTTCGTGTCGTCGAAGATTGTCTGAACGGTCGGCGTACCGTATGGGATGATCCCTTCAAACTCGGACGGAACGGTCTGGTCGGGTTGGCTCAACGAATCGAAATTCACTCGCCACTTGAGCTTGTTGTCCTAATGCTTGGAACAAACGACTTCCAGTCTATGCACGAGTACAACGCATGGCATTCATCTCAAGGCATCATTGCGCTCGTATCCGCCATCCGTACTGCGCCTATTGAGCCAAGCATGCCAGTGCCACAAATACTCGTGGTTGCGCCACCAGCCATCCGAGCGCCGAAAGGACCGATTGCGCCAAAATTCGAGGGCGGCGAAGTAAAGTGTGTTGGGTTGGCCGCCGCCTATCGGACGGCGTGCGAAGAAGTTGGTTGCCATTTCTTCGATGCCGGCGGCGTAATCGCATCAAGCAACGTAGATGGAGTGCATCTTGATCTTGAGCAGCATTTGGCCCTTGGTAACGCTGTGGCCGAAGTTGTTAAACCGCTGCTCTTGAAAAATGTGCTCTAATCCTGCGCTCAAGTTCGCTCCTTCCGGTCGCTGGGAAGCGCCTTCGGCGCGCCTCCTGAGCGTGAGCGTGAGGTCGCAATGACATCCCACGCCGCACCATCCAATGTTCCACCTGAAAGCGCGATCAATGCGCGCCTACCGGGGGCGTACTTTTACGACTGCTACGCCATTACTGTGCCCAACACCTCACGTACTGCACTCGGGCACTTTCTTACGGCTGTCGCAAATACTCCGCCGTGGATAAATCGCCTCATGACATTGCGAAACAAACTCGCGCAACTCGTTGGGCTAAAGGATCTCGGGGGGCTTGGTGGATTCGATCCTTTAAAACCGGAGTCGGCCTATGCGCCGGGAGATAGAGTCGGCATCTTCACACTCATTTCCAATACTGATAACGAAGCACTTCTTGGGGACAGCGATAGACATTTGGATGTCGTGCTTTCCGTATTCAGGCATCCTCCCTGCTCAAATGGCATTCCGTCAATTTCAATAACTACCGTCGTCCACGTCCACAACCTGTTGGGTCGGGTGTATATGCTCCCTGTCACGCCATTGCATAAACTCATTGCCCCTGCGGTACTCAACCGTGCTCTCGGTGAACCCAATGCGGCCTAACCCTGTGTTCATTCGAGGCGACCTGCGCGAAAAGCCGTGGAGGCGCTTCAACTCCACGTTGTATCTGCTATGGCCAGGAGCGGTCGCTCATTGAGATTCATCACCAAACCTCCGCACTTCTGCGACTGCTATGCATGTGCACTTTTCGGTGCAATTGCGGTACACCATTCAATTTCATCAAGCTTCGCCAAACTACGTTAACCTGCTGATTTAAACTCTGCGCCACGCCTAACTACACTCAAGATACACTTGATTATCAATAACATATCGTCCTAGGTGTTGACTCATAATCCTTTGGTCCCCGGTTCAAGTCCGGGAGGGCCCACCACAAAACGAAAGCCTCGCAGAGATGGGAGGCTTTTTGTTTTTGCGCCTGACCGCGACACCAGGCGTAACCATGCGGCCGGTCGGAACATCTCGCCTACGCCACATTTCATCTGGAATTTCCTCTACGCCGGTCTGGCCAGTAGCCGCCTTCCGTGCGCATCGGCACCGGCCCCTTCGGAATCCCGTCAATTTCTATACGTTCATATATCGCAATCACCTGCGCGCCCAGCAACAGCAGCGTGGCCGCCACTTCAAGGCTGAGCAGCACGATGATGCCCGTGGTGAGCGAGCCGTACACCACGCTCACCTGCGACAGTGAAACGAAATACCAGCCCAGCGCGGGGCGGATCAATTCCCACAGCAGGCCCGCAGCAGCGCCGCCGATCAGCGCGTGCCGCGCAGGGAGCCTGCCTACCGGCATGAAATAATAGATCGCCGAGATGAGCAGGATCTCCCCGAGCACCCCGGCAAGGTAGAACGCGCCGCGCGAGAAGCCGCCCAGCGACCAGCTATGCCCCAGGATAGCAATATGCTCACCGCCCATCGCGATCAGGTTTGTGTTCAGGAACGCGCCCAAGACCAGCGCTGCCGCGATGAGCACGATGTAGCCGAAGGGCAGCAGCAGGGAGACGATGAACTGCCGCCTGCGCGTCTGCACGCGGTGCAGAAAGATCACGAAGATCGCGTTCTCCAGCACCTTGAAGCCGAGCGAGCTGAAAAACAGCATCGTGATGAACAGCACCGACCCGATCACCTCGCCGTGCTCGAGAAACGCCTTCAGTTCCTCCACCACCGCGCCGCTCCCGCCCGGCACCACGTATACCAGGGCTTGGCGCACCGTCGCCAGGAGTACGTCCTGGTCCATCACATACGACAGCGCAATCACTATCAGAATGAGCAGCGGCACGATGGAAAGCAGCGCGTAGTAAGCCACTGCGCCGGCGAGCAGCAGGCCCTGATTCGCCTTGAAGGCTTTCAGAACCTGGAGCGAAAAGGCGACCGGGTTTCTCAGGACGTAACTTGTACGCGGGTCTATGGGCATCATGGGGTTTCCTTTGTTGGTAGCCAGGATCATCTCTCGCTGCGGATTGCGTCCATTGTGCGACGATGAATCTCAAGAACCAAGCCCTCTTTACGCGTGCGCAGCCGCCGGTTCGAAGTCGCGGCCCTGCGCAAACTGCGTCACCCTTCCCGTTCGGAAAAGCTCAAGAGCTTCCTCGACGGCGAAAGCCAAGCTTCACGGGCCCATAGCTCAGTTGGTTAGAGCAGAGGACTCACAATCCTTTGGTCCCCGGTTCAAGTCCGGGAGGGCCCACCATAAAACGCCCTTTTTCCCCATTTGCACAAATCATATAAATCAATAAATTGAGGGCGGCACATCAAAGGCCGAAGGGTAACCTTCGGCCTTATATTTTTCGTGTCGGAAACTTCACTGCCAGAGTTAGAATTGAAGCCACGAATTCCAATCCGCAAAGGCAGAATAAGATGAATAACTTCGTGCAAGGCTTTATTAAGGGTGCCAAGGAAACGCCTCGCGGGTTCTTCGCTCCGGCGATAGCCATTTGGCGTCTTCTGCTTGACACCACCGAATCACTTGTCAAACAGCCTAACGATACAACAAACGGGTAGTCCTGGCGCCATCGACTAATGGCCATTGCAACGAATTCGGCGTAGCTATACGATGCAAATGTTGCTATGGCGACCACTGCAGTATTTGGTATCGCAGCCTACAAGGAGCCCCGAAAGGGGCTTATTTATTACGCATCAGAAAATTTCTAAGGATGAGCATGTCAAAACAAGATGACTTAATGATTATCACTGACACCCTGATTTCAAAGTTAAGTGGCGACATCACGGCTTTACAGCAGGATGCACTTCGTCTTTCGTCAGAACACAATTTCGAGAAGTGCGGTGCAGTGCTAAAACTTCAACGTGCAGCTATCGACGAATTGATTGCACTCACAAAGACCGCTAACGATCTTCAATGTCGATAACCAGGGGGATTGACGTGAAATATAAACTAGCGACAGGAAAATATACTTCAGAACTCGAGAAATCAGTAAACAAATTAATTGAGGAAGGATGGATTCCACAGGGCGGTGTTTCAGTATGCGAAATAAACACGGAAGATGGAAACGAAGTTGCTGGCTGCAAGAATGAACTTCAAACAGAATTGTTCTTTTCCCAAGCTATGATACTTGCAAGCGCCCCTTCCGGAATCTAGGCGCTAAAGAAGCGGCGCACTGGAGCTTGGGACTTCTTTGTGTACGCCCCCCGCATTATTTAAGAGTTTCCTCTCATTTTTACTTCTTATTGAAGGTAACTTTGTAGACTTTCTGCGTATTCACGTTCAATCAAAACAACAAGCTTGACATCTGACTGAAATTCGGCCAGCCGTGCAGCAAAAAATTGCGGTCGCTTTATTATTTTTTCTATGGAATAATGCAAAAAATAATTAAAGCGCGGTATGATAATGTTACACAAATTCAACATAGTAGATTTGTTTTCAGGATGCGGCGGCTTTGGCCTGGGGGCAAAGCAAGCCGGATTTGACGTAATCGTAGCGGTAGATATCGACCCCGTTCTTCAATCTTCATATAAGCAAAACTTTCCCAACACTCGCGTCCTAAGTGGCGATTTGTCCCTTATGGACAAGAAATCGTGGCGCATGGCCCTAGCGGGCGAAAAAATTGACGGAGTTATCGGCGGGCCGCCCTGTCAAGGGTACAGCCGCATCGGCAAGAATGACGCCGATGATCCTCGTAGATCATTGCTTGGTCATTTTTTTAGGACCGTCAACATCATACAACCCAAGTTTTTTGTGATGGAAAATGTTGAGGGGTTGCTTGACGAAGGAAATAAAGAAGAGTTGGAGAAAGCAATCAAGACTGTCGATGGACGATACAAAGTTTTATCTCCAATTATTGTGGATGCACACGAATACGGAGCCCCTACAAAACGGAAACGCGTAGTTGTTATTGGTTATGACCCGAAAGAAATGGGGAAGATATCCATAAACGATATAATCCCGAGTGGCTTGCCTAAAGTAAATGTAAAGGATGCGATTTCAGACATATCCGCTCCCATAAAACAGGAAAAAGATAAGGGAAATTATGGATGGTCGGGCTATCGGAATGCCAAGCCTTTATCCGACTATGCGAAAAAGATGCGGCAATTGCCCCCGGATATGCTCGGATGGAGTGTGGCAATAGAAAAACTGAAATCAGGACAAACGTCTGGACATTTCGATACGGCGCATACGAAGGAAGTGAAAGCGCGTTATGCTGCAACTAAGCCGGGAGATACAGATAAAGTAAGTAGATCAAAAAAACTGGAATGGCATGGGGTATGTCCAACATTGAGGGCTGGTACCGGTGCAGATAAGGGGAGCTATCAAGCTGTTCGCCCTTTGCACCCGGATGAGGCTAGAGTGATTACCGTAAGAGAGGCTGCGAGATTACAGGGCTTTCCGGATTGGTTTTGTTTTCACAAAACCAAGTGGCACAGCTTCAGAATGATAGGGAATAGCGTTTCGCCTATTGTGGCGCAATCCATTCTAACCTTGATTAAGTCCAAACTTCATAAAAGAAGTGAGGCAAAGCAAGCTTCCAATTTATCAAATAAGTTGAAGGGTGATGCTCGAGATGTCAAAGCAAAAAATAAAGACAATCAAAGTAGAGTCCGGTGTTAACCCACGATTTTTGGAAGAAACATTAACGCAAGATATAACCCCTCTAGCCTCCCTGTTCGATTTAATCGACAACTCTATAGATGCCGCCAGGGATCATCTTTTAAAGTCTAAGCCGACTCTCGACGATTATGGGTTGCCATCCGATTATTCGGAATATGCAATTCATATACGGATCGACAAGAACAGTATCCGAGTACTAGACAATTGCCTTGGGATGGAAGAAATTGTCCTATCAAAAAAGGCATTCCATATAGCAGACCCCTCTGAACATGCTTTCGGGATCGGACATTACGGACTTGGATTGAAGAGATCCCTACTGAAATTTGGAACCCAGTACGCAATGTCCACCGATACAGGCGACATTGCGTTCACAATGAAATTTAGCAATAAGAATTTCGGTGGCGAGCGCTCGGCCAAATTAACTGCCAATCAGTTTCCCACGAGCGGTAAGCGAAAGACTCTTTTTTCCGTATCGGATTTGAAACCCACCGTTAAATACGAGATAAAAGAAAAGGTGTGGTTTAAAAACGCGGTCAATCAATTATCCGTAAGATATGCGCCTTATGTATCCAAGGGCTTAAAGATCACCGTTCGAAGCATCCTGCATAACGAATTCATAAGTGTCGGTGGATCCATTCCAGAACTCAGAGCCGATACTAAAATTCTCATTGAAAAAATACATCGGAATATTGATGGCGTGGATGTTTTCATTGATGCCGGAATTCATCAGAGCCATTATTTTCCGGAAGAAGAAAATCATTCCTTATCTAATAACAGAGCAATAACTTCCGAATTCGGTCTGTACTTTATCTGCAATGATAGAGTCATTGTTGCGGCAAGCTCTTCAAGCGAGCACGGTTGGAAAACCAATAAGTGGCACTCCGAATATAACGGTTTCGTATGCTTGGTCAGATTTGTTTCCGAGGATCCGAAAAAGATGCCGTGGAATACAGCCAAAACTGCATTAAAAACTGATAGCACCTTGTTCCTGAAAATTAAAGAAGAGCTCCAGCCGATAGCCGATTTCTACAGGGGAGAAATCAAAAGAAAATATCCCGCGCAGAGAAGATCGGACAATCCGAAACCAGAAACTAAACAAGCTCAAGATCGAAGGGCTGCATCTGAAACTAATACTAACAGCTCTGCTACTGCCGCGACTTCAAAGAAGCATGTAGGAGAAGCAACTGCATCTAGCAACAAATCAGACTTCGAGCAATTGCTTCACCCGTCCATCTATAAGCACTCATTCAAGCAATATGCGAATGGACAATATCGCGATGCCGTTTTCAATTCTATCCTGGCAGTGTTCGATCTTATTCGTGAACGTACCGGTCTTGATCTCGATGGCTCTCAGCTTACGGGCGAGGCATTTTCTATAGATCGGCCACGTTTGATTTTTTCTGAAATTAAAAGCGAGTCTGGGCGCAATGATCAGAAAGGTTTCATGCAAATATTAAATGGGGCATACCTTGGAATCAGAAATCCCAAGGCTCATACGCTTGTGCATGATTTGGATAAGACTGAAGCAGCTCAATATTTGGTATTTGCCAGTCTCTTGGCAAGGCGCGTTCAAGAGGCCCAAACACCACAACAAGTCACCCCTTAAATTTGTAACAATGCTGGGCAGAAATGTTGCCGTAAAATCTATCAAACAATTACCGGGAATAACAATGACATCGTTAACGCAAGGTATGGTAAAGGCAGGGCCGTCTAAACGTTTCTTTGTTTCTATGATGACGCGAGACATTGATTTGAAAGATGCGATTCTAGATTTACTGGATAACTGTGTTGATGGAATTCAGCGAAAATTGAAAGGGGTAGAGGTTGACGAAAAGCCCTATAAAGAGTTTTGGGCAAAGATAACAGCCAATCCGAGCGGATTTACGATCGAAGATAACTGCGCTGGCATTCCTCGCAAAGTAGCAGAGGAAAGCGCATTCATGCTTGGACGTCCACTCGGCAAAGTCGGCGAAATTGATAAAGATCTGCATACTGTCGGTATGTATGGCATTGGCATGAAACGCGCGATCTTTAAGATGGGGAACACATGCACAGTATATTCAAATCCATATGGAGAAGATCAAGCTTTTAAGGTTGAGATATCGCCAGATTGGATGGAAAATGAATCATGGGAGTTGCCTATCTCCTACGGAATGAGCCGCAGCGAGAACTTTGGAACCACACTTAAAGTCAACGGCCTTTACGATTCCATCGCTAGAAATTTCGACGAAAACGATTCCAATTTTTTAGAGGATTTGGCAGCCGCAATATCGCAATTTTATGCCGTGATTATGGGAAAAGGATTCACGGTGTTCTTAAATGAAAAACTAATTTCTCCGGTTGAGATAAAACTTTTATCTCCAATGGTTCTTGCACCCGGCATAGCACCATATGTCTTCTCGGCAAATATCGATGAGGTCGAAACCGAGTTGGTCGTTGGCTTCCGAAGACAGCTTGCATCTGAAAGAGAACTTGATGCCGAAGCCGATCAGCCTAAGTCCAGCGAAGATGCCGGCTGGACGATCATTTGCAATGATCGTGTCGTACTCTATAACGACAAAGGTTCG
>Ga0209321_10003231_pt1 | contig 10921 bp, 11 predicted proteins | sample Rifsed16ft4_FD_184012 | JGI IMG/M metagenome (GOLD analysis project Ga0209321, IMG submission 184012) | Soil microbial communities from Rifle, Colorado, USA - sediment 16ft 4 - CSP-I_5_4 (version 2) | ecosystem: Environmental > Terrestrial > Deep subsurface > Rock core/Sediment | place: Rifle... | reverse complement strand
CCACAGCACGGGAGGGAACATCGAGATCCTGGGGATCCCCACGGAGCGGCTGCTGGAAGTGGTGAGCGCCCTGAACGCCCAGGGCCTGGACGTGGGGTCCACCGGCGACGCCTACCGGAACACCGTGGAGTGCGTCGGCCCGGCCCGCTGCGATGCCGCCCTGATCGACACCCTGGGGATCCGCGACGCCTGGTTCCGGCGGTTCCTGGACGACGTGCAGTTCCCCCGCTTCCCCCACAAGCTCAAGGTCAAGATCTCCGGCTGCCCCAACGATTGCACCCGCGCCGTCCAGAAGTCGTGCATCGCCCTCATCGGGGTCTTCCGCGACGCCCCCAAGATCAACGGCGAGCAGCTGGCGGTCTGGGTGGGCGAGGGAGGCGACATCGCCCACGTCGCCAGTATGTGTCCCCCCCGGGCCATGGAGTGGGACGGCGGGCGGCTCACCATCGACGCGGAGGCCTGCACCCACTGCATGTACTGCATCAACAAGTGCCCGGCCATCCGGCCGGGCGACGACCGCGGGGTGGCCGTCCTGGTGGGAAGCAAACTCCGCGGCAAGTACGGCCCCCTCCTGGGGAGGGTGCTGGTCCCCTTCGTGCCGCTCACCCCGCCGGCCTACACCGAGCTGTTCGACCTCCTCCATCGGATCGACGAGGTCTTCGACGAGCACGCGCGGCGGAAGGAGCGCCTGGGGGACTTCCTGTTCAGGATCGGGATCGACGAATTTTCCCGGCTCGTGGGAGTCGAACCCTCCCCCCACCAGATGGCCGAGCCCCGGAGCAACGTCTTCTTTCACTGGGCGGCCGGGGGGCCCGTGGGCGGCGAGAAAGAGGTGTAGCGATGCCTGGAATCGGCGTTCCACCGGTTGAAGCGAATCTGCCTCCCATCGTTCGGCGCAACTACGGCAAGTGGGTCTCCCACGCGGTGCCGCGGCCGGGCGTCCTGAAGCACGTGTCGGAGAGCGGGGAAGCCTGCTTCACCGTGCGGGTGGGGATGCCCTCCAACGCCCGGGTGAGCACCGCCCTCGCGCGCCGGATCTGCGACCTGGCCACCCGGTTCTCCGAAGGCTACCTCCGCATGACCCGGCGCCACAGCCTCGAGCTGGTGGGGGTGGACCCGGCGCGGATCGAGGAGCTGATCGAAGAGCTCCGGGCCCTCGGGCTCCCCGTGGGGGGGGCCGACCGGAGTTTCCACAACGTCGTCTGCTGCACGGGCTGGATCCACTGCCAGTTCGCCGCCACCGACGCCCCCGCCATCGCCAAGGCGATCTCCGACGCTCTCTGGGAGGAGTTCAAGGCCGAGGGGTATCCGGCCAAGCTGAAGGTCTCCGTGGCGGCCTGCGTGAACCAGTGCGGCGAGGGCTCCACCGCCGATATCGGGGTGATCGGCATCCACCGGGATCTGCCGCGCGTGAACGACGAGGAGGTGGCGAAGTGCGAGATCCCGCTGATCCTCTCCATCTGTCCGACCGGCGCCATCAAGCCCAAGCCGCCGAAGAGCGTCCAGGTGGACCCCAAACGCTGCATCCACTGCGTGGCCTGCGTGGGGCAGTGCGTCGGGATGCCCATCGGCAGCCCCGAGACCGACGGCGTGGCGATCTACGTGGGGGGGAAGGCCGGCAACCAGGGGGGCGGCCCGGCCTTCGGCAAGCTGGTCATCCCCTACCTGCCTAACCGCCCGCCCCGCTGGCCCGAGGTCGTCCAGGCGGTGAGGCGGATCGTGGACCTGTGGGTCAGGGAGGCCCGGCGGGACGAGCGCATCGGCGACTGGATCAGCCGGATCGGATGGGAACGGTTCTTCCAGAAAACCGGGCTGCCGGTGAGCGAGAAGCACCTCGACGGCTACGTCCTCTGGCCCATGTCGGCCCGCACCGGCGTGCGCTTCCACTGGTAGGAGGGTGGCCATGCTGATTGTGCAGCTGGCGTGTCCCAAGTGCGGCTTCGTCATCGAGCAGTACCGGGCCGACCAGCTGGAGACCGACGCCCAGAAGCAGAAGCGCTACCAGTATCTCAGGAAGAAGCAGACGCTGTGCCCGAGCTGCCTGACCCAGACCTCCAAGCTGGAGGAGCGCCGGGTCGAGGTGGAGGCGGCGCCCGAGGCCGAGCTCCTGGCGGAGGGACCGTCCGAGGCCGCACCGGTCGGCGAAGGCCCGACGGCGACGCCGCTCTGCGACGAGCTGGAACGGGGACCGTGGCCCAGCCACGTCACGGAGCTCAAGCAGACGCGCTATCACCTCCAGATGTACGAGGAGGGCCTCCGACAGAAAAAGACCCAGTGGGGGTTTGGCGGCTACACCTCGATTCCCGGCGTCGCCTCCGGGATCCTCATGCGGGCCTCGGCCCGGCCCGACATCGCTAAGGGGGCGAACCTGGTCCGCGCCTTCTGCCCCAGCGGGACCTTTTACTCGACGAAGACGCTCCGGGCCCTCTCGGACGTGGCGGACCGCCACGGCTACGGGATCCTCCACCTCCATGCCACCACCTGCGACATCGAGGTCCTGGGGGTCCCGAAGGAAGAGCTGAGGGCGACCGTGGACGAGCTGGTGGCGGCGGGCTTGGACGTGGGATCCACCGGCGACGCGTATCGCAACTGCCAGGAGTGCATCGGACCCCTGCGCTGCGAGATGGTCCTGGTGGACTCGGTGGCCATGCGCCAGGCCTACTTCACGCGCTTCCTGGACGACGTCCAGTACCCGCGCTTCCCCCACAAGATCAAGTTCAAGCTCTCGGGGTGCCCCAACGACTGCACCCGGTCCCAGCAGAAGGGGGATCTCGCCATCGTCGGGGTCTTCCGGGACCCGCCCACGATCAATGAGGCCCGGCTCGACGGCTGGGTCAGGAACGGCGGCGACATGGCCCACATCGCCAGGATGTGCCCAACCCGGGCCATGGAGTGGGACGGCCGGCGGCTCACCATCGACGCCGAGGCCTGCGTCCGCTGCATGTACTGCATCAACAAGTGCCCGGCCATCCGCCCCGGCGGCGATCGCGGCGTGGCCGTCCTGGCGGGCGGCAAGATGCGGGGCAAGTACGGGCCGCTTCAGCCCGTCGTCATCGCCCCCTTCGTGCCTGCCATCCCGCCGGACTTCAAGGAGGTCTTCGACCTCTGCGCCAAGATCACGGACGTCTACGACGAGCACGCCCGGCGCAAGGAGCGGCTGGGGGATTTCATCTATCGCACGGGGATCGACGAGTTCTGTCGCCTGGCGGGCGTGCCGGCGACCCCTCAGCAGATGACCGCTCCCCGCGTCAACCCCTTCTACCACTGGACGCCTGAGGAGTTGCAGGCCTCGCGGAAGGAGGGCGAGTGATGCCGGGCGTCGGCCTGCCCCCGCTGGAGCAGAACGTTCCGCCCGTCGCTCTCCGCAACTACGGCAAGTGGGTGGACCACGAAGAGATGAGGCCCGGCGTCCTGAAGCACGTGGCCGAGAGCGGCGAGGCGTGCTACACCGTGCGCGCCGGGATGCCGACCAACGCGCGGGTCTCCACGGCCCTGGCGCGCCGGATCGCCGGCCTGGCCGACGAGTTCGCCGAAGGGCACCTGCGCCTGACCCGGCGCCACAGCCTGGAGCTGGTCGGGGTGGACCCGGCCCGCATCGACGAGCTCACCGAGCGGCTCCGGAAGCTCGGGCTCCCCGTGGGCGGCACCGGGCGGACGTTCCGCAACACGGTCTCCTGCACCGGCTGGATCCACTGCCAGTTCGCCGCCACCGACGCCCCGGCGGTGGCCAAGGCCATCTCCGACGAGCTGTACGAGGACTTCCTGAGAGAACGCTACCCGGCCAAGCTGAAGATCTCCATCTCCGGCTGCGTGAACCAGTGCGGCGAGGGCTCGACGGCTGACATCGGGATCATCGGCGTCCACCGCGACCTGCCGCGGGTCATCGACGAGGAGGTGGCCCGGTGCGAGATCCCGCTGATCGTCTCCGTCTGCCCGACCGGCGCCATCAAGCCCAAGCCGCCGAAGAGCGTCCAGGTGGATCCCGAGCGCTGCATCCACTGCGTGGCCTGCGCCGCGCCGTGCCAGGGGATGCAGATCGGCGACCCGGAGACCGACGGCCTGGCCGTCGTCGTCGGCGGCAAGGCGGGAAACTCGGGAAGCGGGCCGGCCTTCGCCAAGTTCGTGATTCCCTACCTTCCCAACACCCCGCCGCGCTGGCCCGAGGTCACGCGGGCGGTGCGCCAGATCGTGGAAGCCTGGGTCCAGGGGGCCCGCAGGGACGAGAGGGTCGGCGACTGGATCGCCCGGATCGGCTGGGACAAGTTCTTCCAGAAGGCCGGCCTGCCCGTGAGCGACAAGCTCCTGGATGGCTACGTCCTCTGGCCCATGTCGGCCCGCACCGGCGTGCGCTTTCACTGGTGAGCGCTCAGCGAAAGGAGAAACGAGATGCCAACGGTCGAGTTCGAAGGCAAGACGATGGACCTGGACGAGGATGGGTTCCTCCAGAACCCCGGGCTGTGGAGCGAGACGGTGGCCCAGTACTTCGCCGACCAGGAAGGCCTCGGGAGGCTGACGGACGAGCACTGGAAGGTGGTCAACATGATCCGCAACTACTACCTCCAGTTCGGCGTCGCCCCCATGATCCGGAAGGTGGTGAAGGACACGGGCTTCGAGCTGAAGTACATCTACACGCTCTTCCCCTCGGGGCCCGCCAAGGGGGCCTGCAAGATCGCGGGCCTGCCCAAGCCCACCGGCTGCGTGTAGGGGTCATGACCGGGGCGGGCGTGGGGTCGGCGCAGCTGACGGGGGCGCTGGCGGCCAGGAAGGACGCCATCGTCCGCGCGTGGCTGGCGCGAACGCTCGAGACCTATCCCGAGCGCACCGCCCGCTTCCTGGACAAGGAGCGGGATCCCTTCCGCAATCCCGTGGGGCAGGGCCTGAAGGAGGCGCTGCCCGCGCTCTTCGACGAGCTCCTCGGCGCCATGGACCCCGGCCGGCTCGCTCCGCTCCTGGACGGGATCGTCAGGATCCGGGCCGTGCAGGATTTCTCCCCCAGCCAGGCGGTCGCCTTCGTTTTCGCGCTGAAGAAGGTCATACGGGGTGAGCTGGGCCGGCCCCCTCACCTTTATCCTCTCCCCCTGGGGGGGAGAGGGCAGGGTGAGGGGGGAGAGTGGGCTGAAGATCTGGGCGCCCTCGACGGGCGGATCGACGAGATGGCTCTGCTCGCCTTCGACCTGTTCATGCGGTGCCGGGAACAGATGTTCACGATCAAGGCCGACGAGGCCAGGCGCCGGACGTCCCTGCTGCAGCGGATGCAGGAGCGGCCGTGAACGTTCTCGGCTCCCTCGCCGTGGCGTCGCTCCTCGCCGGGCTGGGCTTCGTCGGCGGGCAGGTCGCCGGCCTGCGCCCGGTCTTCGGGACGCTCATCCCCTACGCCGCCTTCGTCACCTTCCTCCTCGGGGTGAGCTACCGGATCCTCGTGTGGATGCGCTCGCCCGTTCCGTTCCGCATTCCCACCACGTGCGGGCAGCAGAAATCGCTTCCCTGGATCAAGTCGAGCCGGCTCGAGAACCCCTCCTCCACGCTGGGGGTGATCGGGCGGATGGCGCTGGAGATCGGCCTGTTCCGCTCGCTGTTCCGCGACACCAGGGTGGAGCTGCGCGAGGGGCCCCGGCTGGCGTACGGGGAAGCCAGGCTCCTCTGGCTGGGGGCGCTCCTGTTTCACTGGTCGCTCCTGTTCGTGGTCCTGCGGCATCTCAGGTTCTTCCTGGAGCCCGTTCCCGCGGTCGTCAACGTGCTGGCGAGCGTGGACAGCTTCTTCCAGGTCGGCGCGCCGGGCCTGTACGTGACCGACGTCGTCCTCACCGGGGCCCTGGGGTACCTGCTGCTGAGAAGGCTCGTGAACCCGCAGGTGCGCTACATCTCCCTCTTCGCCGACTACTTCGCCCTCTTCCTGCTGCTCGGGATCGCCGTGTCGGGCATCCTCATGCGGTACGTCGTCAGGATCGACACCGTGGCCGCGAAGCAGCTCGCCCTGGGCCTCGTCACGTTCTCGCCCGTCCTCCCAGAAAAAGTCGGGCCGCTGTTCTTCGTCCACCTCTTCCTCCTGAGCGTGCTGGCCGCCTACTTCCCCTTCAGCAAGCTGATGCACATGGGAGGCGTCTTTCTGAGCCCGACGCGGAATCTGGCCAACACCAGCCGGATGCGGCGACATATCAATCCCTGGAACTCCCCCGTCAAAGTCCACACGTACGAGGAGTGGGAGGACGAGTTCAGGGACAAGATCAAGGCCGCCGGACTGCCGCTGGAAAAGGAATAGCGAATGGCGGAAGAGGCTCCGAAGCCCGAGAAGCTGGCGCAGGTCGATTACCGGCCGCCCGGGAGGGACTGGCGGGACCCAGCCGTCGAGCTCCGCAAAGGGACGTTCTGCTACAGCGCCGCGCCCAAACACCTCGAGTACCTGGGGCTTCCCAACCCGAGGCCGTGGCAGCCCTCCGACGCCGACTGGAAGCTCCCCGCGGACTGGAAGCAGATCATCCTCGCGGGGATGAAGGATCGGCTGGAACGGTTCCGCTCCTTCCGCCTCTTCATGGACATCTGCGTGCGGTGCGGGGCCTGCGCGGACAAGTGCCATTTCTACATCGGCTCGGGCGATCCCAAGAACATGCCGGTCCTGCGGGCCGAGCTCATGCGGTCGGTCTACCGGCGGTACTTCACCGCGGCCGGCCGGCTCCTGGGCCCGCTGGCCGGCGGGCGGGAGCTCACCGAGGACGTGGTCAAGGAGTGGTTCTACTACTTCTACCAGTGCACGGAGTGCCGGCGGTGCTCGGTCTTCTGCCCGTTCGGCATCGACACGGCCGAAGTGACCATGATGGGCCGCGAGCTCTTGACCCTCGTGGGATGCAACATCAACTGGATCCTGGAGCCGGTGGCGAACTCCTACCGCACGGGCAACCACCTGGGGATCCAGCCCCACGCGCTCAAGGACAGCCTCGACTTCGCCGTGGGGGAGCTAGAGGAGATGACGGGGATCCGCGTGGAGGCGCCCATCGGGAAGAAAGGCGCGGAGATCCTGTACGTCATCCCGTCCGCCGAGACCTTCGGGACGCCCCACTACTACACCCTCCTGGGCTCCCTCCTGCTCTTCCACGCGATCGGGCTCGACTACACGTTCAGCGCCTACGCCTCCGAGGGGGGGAACTTCGGCCTCTTCACCTCCCACGAGATGATGAAGCGGCTGAACGCCAAGATCTACGCGGAGGCCAGGCGGCTCGGCGTGAAGTGGATCCTCGGCGGCGAGTGCGGCCACATGTGGCGGGTGGTGCACCAGTACATGGACACCATGAACGGCCCCGCCGACTTCCTGGAAGAGCCGGTCTCGCCGGTGACGGGGACGCGCTTCGAGCACGCGCGCTCCACCAAGATGGTGCACATCTGCGAGTTCACCGCCGACCTGATCCGCAACGGGAAGCTCCGGCTGGACCCCAGCCGGAACGATCACTGGAGCGCGACCTTCCACGACTCCTGCAACCCCGCGCGGTCCATGGGCCTCATCGAGGAGCCGCGCTTCATCCTTCGGAGCGTCATGAACCGGTTTCACGAGATGCCCGAGAACACCATCAAGGAGCGGACCTTCTGCTGCGGCAGCGGGTCGGGCCTGGGCACGGACGAGAATTTCGAGATGCGGATGCGGGGCGGGCTCCCGCGGGCCAACGCCGTCAGGCACGTCCGCGACCGGTTCGGGGTGAACCTGGTCGCCTGCGTCTGCGCCATCGACAAGGCCACGCTCCCGCCGCTGCTGGAGTACTGGGTGCCCGGGGTGAGCGTGGCCGGCGTGCACGAGCTCGTCGGCAATGCGCTGGTGGTCGAGGGCGAAAAGGAGCGGACCACCGACCTCCGGGGTGAGCCCACCGGCGCGGGTGCCCGGGCCGCGGAGACCCCCGCCCATGAGTGACCGGGGCCTGATCGTCGGCGGTCTCGTCCTGTTCCTCGCCCTCGTCACCCTCCCGCTCTGGTTCAACGTCGCCGCCGGGACGACATCCAAGCTCCCCGAGCTCACGCTGCCGGAGGGGAAGGACCCCTTCGGCACGGCGGAGTACATGCGGGCCTCCCACATGGATCTCCTGATGACCTGGCGGGACGAGGTGGTTCGGAACCAGGAGCGGACGGTGGTGGGGCTGGACGGGAAGACCTACGCCAAGAGCCTGACCGGGACCTGCCTGGCCTGCCACGTCAACCGGGCCACGTTCTGCGACCGCTGCCACGACTACGCCGCGGTCAAGCCGACCTGCTGGGAGTGCCACCTGGAGCCCCGGCCGGTCCAGCGAGCCGCGCAATGAGCATGGATCGGAGGAGGTTCCTGGAAGTGGCCGGGCTCTCGGCGCTGGCAGTCGCCGGAAAGCGCGGGTTCGACGCGCTGACCGACGGCGGCCGGGCGGAGGGCGCCACCGAGAGGCGCCCGGCGGCGCGCTGGGCGATGGTCATCGACCTCCGGAAGTGCGTGAACGATCGGGGGTGCACGGACTGCATCGCCGCCTGCGACCGGGCGCACAACGTCCCCCACTTCGACGAGCGCGCGCACGAGGTCAAGTGGATCTGGCGGGAGCCCTTCGAGAAAGCGTTCGCCGACCACGGCAGCCCCTACACGGAGGATGCCTTCAAGAGCAAGTCCCTCCCGGTGCTGTGCAACCACTGCGACAATCCCCCCTGCGTGCGCGTCTGCCCCGTGAAGGCCACGTGGAAGCGGGACGATGGCATCGTCATGATGGACTACCACCGGTGCATCGGCTGCCGGTACTGCATGGCGGCCTGCCCATACGGGGCCCGGAGCTTCAACTGGCTCGATCCCAGGCCGCGCGTCAAGGAATTGAACCCGGACTTTCCGACGCGGACCAAGGGCGTCGTGGAGATGTGCAACTTCTGCGAGGAGCGGCTCGCCAAGGGGCGGGCGCCGGCGTGCGTGGAGGCGTGCGGGGAGCAGGCCCTGGTGTTCGGCAACCTGCACGACCCGGGGTCGGAGGTCCGCCGACTCCTCCGGACTCGCCACGCCATCCGGCGGAAGCCCGAGCTCGGGACCGGTCCGAACGTCTACTACCTCGTGTGAGGGGCGCATGGTCGCGCTGGAGAAGGCGCTCGTGGGGAACCGGAGGTACTGGACCTGGATCGGGGCGCTCCTGGTCGTCATCGCCCTGGGCGTTCTCTCTTACCTCCGCCAATTGCAGTTCGGGTTAGGCATCACGGGGCTGAGCCGCGACGTGACCTGGGGCCTCTACATCGCCCAGTTCACCTTCCTGGTGGGGGTGGCGGCGTCCGCTGTCGTGGTCGTCCTGCCCTACTACCTCCACAACTACCGGGCCTTCGGGAAGATCACGATCCTGGGAGAGTTTCTCGCCATTTCCGCCGTGACCATGTGCCTGCTCTTCATCTTCGTGGACATGGGCCAGCCCGGGCGGGTGCTGAACGTCCTCCTGTACCCCACGCCCGACTCCATCATGTTCTGGGACATGGTGGTCCTCTCCGGCTACCTGCTGCTCAATGCCGTCATCGGCGGGATCACGCTGGGGGCCGAGCGCAAGGACGTGCCCCCGCCCCGGTGGATCCTGCCCGTCATCATCCTGTCCATCCCGTGGGCGGTCAGCATCCACACCGTCACGGCGTTCCTGTACAGCGGCCTGCCGGGGCGGCACCTCTGGCTGACCGCCCTCCTGGCGCCGCGCTTCCTCGCGTCGGCCTTCGCCTCGGGCCCCGCGCTGCTGATCCTGCTGACCATGGTTGTCAGACGGCTGGCGCGGTTCGACCCCGGCCAGGAAGCCATCCAGAAGCTCTCGCTGATCGTCACCTACACCATGATCATCAATGTCTTCTTCGTGCTGATGGAGGTCTTCACCGTCTTCTACAGCCAGATCCCCGAGCCCATGAGCCATTTCCAGTTCCTGTTCGTGGGCCTGGACGGGCACGCCCCGCTCGTGCCCTGGATGTGGGCCTCCATGGCCCTGGCCGTGATTTCCCTGGTCCTCCTCATCACGCCGCGCTACCGGGCGAACGAGCGGCTCCTGGCGGTGGCGTGCGTGATGGTCTTTGCGTCGCTCTGGATCGACAAGGGCATGGGCCTGATCGTCGGCGGGTTCGTCCCCTCGCCCCTGGGCCACGTGACCCCCTACGTCCCGACGCTGCCGGAAGTGTCCATCACGCTGGCCATCTGGGCCGTCGGGGTCCTGATGCTCACTGTTCTCTACAAGATGGCTCTCGCCGTGCGGGAGGAGCTGGCATGAAATTCAGGCGGGAGAGCAAGTACGGTCTTATGGGGCTGATCTACCTGGCCCAGCTGCCGCCCGGGCGGGTGATCGGCGTGCGGGAGATCGCCGCCCACGAGGGGCTGCCCCAGGTCTTTCTGGCCAAGATCTTCCCCAAGTTCGTCCAGCACGGACTGGTGAAGGCCTACCGCGGATCCACCCGGGGGTACTCGCTGGCCAAGTCCCCGGAGGAGATCCCGCTCCGCGAGATCCTGGAGGCCATCGAGGGCCCGCAGGTGACCAGCCAGTGCTTCTTCTGGGGAGGCGAGTGCGACGTGACCAACCCGTGTCCCGTGCACTGTCAGTGGCGGGAGGTCCGTCCCTGGATCGAAGAGATCCTGGAGCGCACCACCCTGAAAGACCTGATCCTGAAGGACCAGATGATCCGCGAGGCCTCGGAGAACCCTCCCCTGAGGCCCGACGTGAGGGCCAAGGCCCCCGCGGAGACGGGGGGGTAGCGCGCGTCGATGGGCTGCTATCCGATCTTCCTTGAGATGGCGGGACGGTCGTGTGTCGTGATCGGTGGGGGCGCCGTCGCGGAGCGGAAGGTCGCCGCGCTCCTCGAAGTCGGGGCGTCGGTGACCATCGTCAGCCCCTCGCTGAGCGCTCCCCTGGAGACGCTGGCGAAGGCGGGGAAGGTCCGCCACGTGGGGCGCGACTACGCGCCCGGCGATCTGGCTGGCCATCAG
>Ga0209321_10003230_pt1 | contig 10926 bp, 8 predicted proteins | sample Rifsed16ft4_FD_184012 | JGI IMG/M metagenome (GOLD analysis project Ga0209321, IMG submission 184012) | Soil microbial communities from Rifle, Colorado, USA - sediment 16ft 4 - CSP-I_5_4 (version 2) | ecosystem: Environmental > Terrestrial > Deep subsurface > Rock core/Sediment | place: Rifle... | reverse complement strand
AGCCCGTAGACCGCAATCGAGCTCGGGAAGATGAACTGGACCGGCTCACCCCGCCACTGGGACTGCTCGGAAGCGAGCCTCAGGAGCCCGAGGGTTCCCTCCACGTTCACCCGGTGGGCCTGCTCCGGTGTGAACTCCGAGCGGGTCGAGAGCAGCGCCGCGAGGTGGAAGATGCACTCGATCTCATACTCGGCGACGAGGCGGGAAAGGAGACTCGTATCGAGAATGTCTCCCTGCACGTGGACGTGGCCCGTGGGCATCGCCGGGAGCGAGCTCAGATCCAGCGTCAGGACCGTCCGCGGCGACGTTTCGGTCAGTTTCTGGAGGAGAGAGGTTCCCACCTCGCCCGCGGCCCCGGTGACGAGCGTGACCTTCTTCCGCATTCGCGGGGATGGTAATCGCTTTTCTCAGCGAAGTCGATCCGAAAGGAAGCGCCCGACGTCGGCAATTTCCTCGGCGCAGACGCTGTGCGGCATGGGATAGGTGCGCCACTCGGGCTCGTACCCGCACTCCCGGAGCGTCGCGACCGTCGCCTCCGCGAGCGCCAGGGGAACGAGCGGATCGTAAGTGCCGTGCGCCATGAAGACGGGAACCTCGGCGTTTGCCTTCGAGCTCCGCTCTCGGATGATGTGGGGCAGCGGGTGATAGCAGGAAAGGGCGACGATACCCGCGAGACGTCTTTCGAACTGCAGGCCTCCGTAGAGAGCGATAGCGCCGCCCTGCGAGAAGCCCGCGACCACGATCCTCTCGCAAGGCACCCCTGAGGCTTCCTCATGGCGAATCCAGGCTTCGAGCTGACGCCGCGAGGTCTCGAGATCCTCCTCCTCGACCATGCGATCGAGATCCAGGGCCTTGATGTCGTACCAGGCCCGCATGACGTAGCCGCCGTTGATGGTGACGGGGCGCATCGGCGCATGGGGGAAGACGAAGCGCACCCGCGCGTCTCGCGGCAGACGCAGCTCGGGGACGATGGGCTCGAAGTCATGGCCGTCGGCGCCGAGGCCATGGAGCCAGATGACGGAGAACCTCGGCGGTCCGTCGGGATCGAGCTCGACGGCGGGCAGGAGACTCTCGCTCATATCTGGAACCGATCTTCTTCCAGAGTCTTGTCCAGCCGGGTCAGGAAGAAGTCCGCGTTGGACGCGGAGAAAACGAGCGGGGGCTTGATCTTGATGACGTTGTGAAGGGGTCCGTCGGTGCTCAAGAGAACTCCGTCCTCCTTCATGCGGTTGACGAGGGCGCTCGCTTCCGAAGCGGCCGGCTCGAGGGTCTCGGGATCCTTCACCATCTCGAACCCGAGGAAGAGACCCCGGCCGCGCACGTCGCCCAGGATCCGATGGCGGCTCTGGAGGGAGCGGAGGCCCTCGAGTAGAAGCTCTCCCATGGCGCGAGCGTTCTCTTGCAAGCCCTCGGCTTCGAGGACGTCCAGAACGGCGAGGCCAGCGGCACAGGAGACGGGGTTTCCGCCGAAGGTGTTGAAGTACTCCATTCCCGTCTGGAAGGCGCGCGCGACTTCGCGGGTGGTGACGACGCATCCGAGAGGATGCCCGTTTCCGAAGGGCTTTCCCATGGTGACGATGTCGGGGACGGCGTCTTCCGCATCGAACCCCCAGAATTTGGAGCCGACGCGGCCGAAACCGACCTGGACCTCGTCGGCGATCGCGACCCCACCGGCTTCGCGCACCGCGCGGAAAAGATCCGCGAGGTAGCCGGGCGGAAGCACGACCTGACCCCCGCAGCTCAGGATCGCTTCGGCGATCACCGCCCCGACCGGCGTTCCCCGTGCGGCGAGGGATCGAATGGCGGTTTTCGCGTCCTCGACGTAGCGTTCTCCGTACGCCTCGTCCGAGCGGCGATAACGGCCGCGATATCCGTCGGGCATGTCGAGCTTGTGCACGTGGGGAGGCGCCCCCTCGCCCCCCGGGCCGTCGAACTTGTAGGGGCTCACTTCGATGAGCGACGTGAGGTTCCCATGATAGGAACCATCGAGAACGAGCGTGTCCCTTCTCCGGGTGCGCGTGCGCGCGAGCCTCAGAGCGAGATCGTTGGCTTCACTTCCCGAGTTCACGAAGAAGGCGACCTCGAGGGGAGCGGGGAGAAGCGAGGTGAGCCGCTCGGCGAGCTCCACGATGTTCCGATGGAGGTAACGGGTGTTGGTATTCAGGACCGCCGCTTGCTCCGAGAGCGCCCGTACCACGCGGGGGTGGCAGTGCCCCACGTGGCAGACGTTGTTCACCATGTCGAGGTATGGACGTCCCTCGGAGTCGCAGAGAAACACGCCGTACCCGCGCACGATGTGAAGCGGCCGCTCGTAGGAGAGGCTGAGATTCCCCGACAACCGCTCGCGGCGCTGCCGCCGAAGGCTTTCGGATTCTTCCCGCCCCGCGCGCGCGGCTTCGGGAAGTCCGAGGAGACGGCCCGGATCCGGCGAGAGGCCGAGCCAGATGTCTCTCTCGGAGGGAGCCGCGACACCAGGGAAGTCGCCCTCTTTGTCGAGGAGATCGAGGACGATTTGAAAGTGCAGGTGCGGCGGCCAATTTCCGTTGACCGGGTAGGCGCCGACGCGCGCGATCGTCTCCCCGCGGGCAACGGGCCTACCTCGCTCCAGACCTTCGAGAGAATCCAGGGAGAGGTGGCCGTACAGAGTGTAGAAGCGATCGCCGCCGCCCGTCTCGTGCTCGAGGAGGATCGTGGGGCCGTAGTCGAGAGGAGCGTCGTTGAACGCGAAACTGTGAATGCGCCCCGCGAGGGGAGCCCGGATCTCGGTGCCCGCCTCGACGAAGAGATCGATCCCCAAGTGCACCGTCCGCGGCTCTCCGTACTTCGGGCGAAACGCCTCGGTCGTGTAGAGGACGCGCGCTTCGTCGTAGCGGCCGATGCCGAGCCGCGCGCCTTCGCGCGTCATCCGGGAGAAGAGGTGCTCGGTGAGTCGAGAGACGTCCCCGACGACGTCGAGGCCCGGAATCTCCGCCGAGCCGACGCTGAGATCGAAGACGTGGATCTTCTCCGACGCAGGCGCCCAGGGGAGAACGCTCGCGGGCCAATTCGATACGACCGATTCGACCGAACGGAGGTGTTCGGCGATGGCCGCGGCTCGCGGATGAGGCGACATCCCGCAGGCGGCGCGGAATCCATAGTGAGCGTGACGCGGCGATTGGGTGCGGAGCCACGAGAGAAGCTTCCAGGCGGAAGTCTCGCTCACCCGGAGGTACTCCTTCTCGGGCTCGTCCCGAAACTGCCGGGCGGAGATGGCGACGCTCATCGCGAGCCTCGTGGCGATGAGCGGGAAGAGGAGACGGAGCTCGTCCTCCCGAAGGGGCCGGGCCTGGTGATAGCCGGCGGTGACCGCGCGCGCCGCCCGGAGCGGGTCGGTCTTCCCGAACATGACGTAGGCGCAGGCGTTCGCGAGCTCGCAGACGAGAGCGCTTTCGATCATGTCGCCGAAGTCGAGGATTCCCGAAATCTCTCCCTCGCTCACCAGGAGGTTGTGATCGTTCGCGTCGTTGTGGATCACTCCCCGCGGAAGCGACGAGAGCCCGGGCGTGACCTCGTCGTCGATGAGCGTCCGGAAGTGGCGGAGGAGCTCGTGCCGGTCGTCGGTCGAGACCAGCTCGAGCGCTCCGTCGACGACCTCCCGGGCGTTGGCGGTGTTCCACTTCAAGAACCGCTCCTGTTCCGGGTGCGTGAAGCCCTCTAGAGACCTGTTGAGTCTCCCCATCGAGGCCCCGACCGATCGGAGAATCCCCTCCGACTGGGGCCGGACGGAGGCGAGGGGTTTTCCGGGCAGGTGATCGAAGAGGCGGCAGAGGAAGGAGGCGCCGCTGCCGTCGGAGACGGTAGAGAGCTGGTCTCCTCCGGACGTCAGCCGCAGCCGGGGGATGGGAAGTCCGGGGTCCCGCTCCGCGATCCGCGCGAGCGCCTGGTTCTGAAAATCCAGAATGGAGCGCGGCTCGGCGGAGCTCGCGATCTTGAGCACCAGCTCGCGCCCGGAGGCTTCCTTCAAGTGGAAGTTCTGGTCGCGCTCGCTCGGAAGCTCCGAGACGACGGAGGCTTCGAGCCCGTAGGCTTCCCGCACGAGCCGCGCGGCTTCGTCGGGGCGAAAACGGGGACGGGAGCGGCTCAACACGTTTGAATTCTAGCATTTGGTAGACTGAAGACATGCGTCTTCTCCATTTCGGGCTCGTGGTGTACCTGCTCGGCGCCTCTCGGGCGAGAGCCCAGGACGAGTCGGACGTCGTTCTCGCGCACTACGATTTCGAGGACGACGACATCGAGACCGGTCCCTACACGCTCTGGATTTTCGAAGGGGCGAAGGGGAACGTTTCTCTGAGCTCCACATTTCGGCACGGCGGATTCCGCAGCGTCGAGATCCGGGACAAGCGCGGCGACGGCGAGTTCGCGGAGCTCCAGGGTTTCTTCTCCGACAAGCGGCACGGGCGGCTCTACATCCAATTCGCCGTTCTGATCGCCAAGCCGATGGAGACGATGAACATCGCCTTCGCCGGCATCTCCCACTTCTCCTTGCAGGAGCATGGTCTCGCCATCTGGTTCAAGACCGAGCGGGGAACCCTTTACCAGGTGACCGGGGGACAGGATGAGCCTCTCTTCCTCGTTTCAGCCTTCACCTGGTACGTCTTCGACCTCGTTTACGACGTGGACCGCGGGACGTACGACCTCTCGATTGCCGCCGAAGGCGAAGAGGCGCCCGTGGTCGTACGCCGCGATCAGAGGAACGTCCTCGGAATCCCGGGCTCTGAGGTCCGAAAGTACTCGTTCATCGGCGACATCCCGGGCCGGGACCAATCGGAAGCCTGGTTCTACGTCGATGACATCGTGATTTTGAACGACGTCCCGGTGACGGAGACGCCCTTCGTCGCTCCGGGTCGCCGCATGCTTTTCGTCGACATCCAGAACCACTACCAGCAGCGGCTTTACGAGCGGCCGGGTTGCGTTCCCGTTCTCCGGTACGACGACTTCGACCTCTCGCCGGCGGAGCTGGCGGAGCTCGGCCGCTCGGGGCTGGATGGAATTCTCGACCAGGCCAAGCCGCTTCCAGAGACGCTCTCGCCATTCTTGCGCGAGCGTCTCCTGGCGATTCGAGACTGGAGCGAGGGCTGCCGCGGTGGGACCGAGGCGCTCCCGCGTTTCCGGCGGGCCTCACGAGCCGTGCCGCGGGCGAAGATCTACCCCATGTCGGAAGTCCTGGCGCTGGTCGAGGGCAAGCGATGGAAGGAGGCCGACGCGCTCTTCCTTTCCATCTACTCCCTCTGGCAGGACGATCCGCGCTTTTCCGCCATCTCCGCCTCGATCGGTCTCGCGCGCGGCGATCTCGAGTTCGCCGAAGAATGGCTCTTCTCCACGGCGGAAGTCCTTCCCCGTCGACTCCGACACCCGCTCGTCCGCAGACTCTGGTCGGGCGACATCGGCCCGGGGCTTGCGGAAGAGCTCGAGGCGGAGTTCCCCGCGGAGTGGCCCGACCTGGTGAGCACCGCCCTTTCCGCGGAGCTCCGATTCTACGTGCTCCTCTGGCAGAAGCGCTACGCGGAGGCGCGGGACTACGCCCGGCGGATGACCCTCTTAATGCGCCGGATGGAGCTTCCCGAGGGGCGGTGGGTCGAAAGAGCCGGCGACGCGGCGTTCTATGACAGCGAGTACCTCGAGGCGCGAAGTCGTTACGAAGAGAGCCTACGACTCCTCCCGGACCCGGCCCAGGTCTATCTGAAACTCTCCGACACCCACTTCATGCTGGGTGATCTCGAGCTCGAGCGCCTCTATCGCGAGAAGATCTACGGGAGCCTGCGCCCGGAATAGAAGTGGAGGGAGAACCATGAAGCGGATACTCGTCCTTGCGGTCCTGCTGTTCGTTTCGCGGAGGGAGGACGCCGCCGCGGAAAAGCAGCTAAGGGAAATCTCCTGGGTCGCTCTGCGGGATCAGGGCGCCCTCGCCGGAGGTCTCCAGGTCCAGCCCGACGGCAACCTTTTCTTGGTGTCCAATCCCGGGCAGGGGCTCAAGGTGACGCTCACCGAGATCGCGAATCCCGGCATCACCAAGGACCGATACATGGTTCGGGGCCGCGTTCGTTATCGTGGCGTGATCGGAGAGGGTTATCTCGAGATGTGGAACGTGTTCGGAGATGGTGGCCGCTACTTCACCCGCACGCTGGGCGATGCCGGGCCCCTCCAGAAGATTACGGGAAGCTCGGAGTGGCGTGACTTCGGTCTGTATTTCGACGCCACCGGCGCGGCTGCGCCACCCGAGAAACTGATCGTCGGTCTGGTCCTCCCCGGAGCGGGTGAGGTATGGATCTCCAACATGACTCTCGTGGAGCTCGATTCCGGCGTGCCTCTGAAAGACGCGGGGCGCTGAGGCGGCATCGCCGGTGGAATCCTCGGAGTCGTCGGCACGATCCTTGGGTCACTCGCGGGCGCTGGCGGGTGCTGGTCCCGTGAGCCGGGTCACCCCGGCGACATCGTAGGAAGTCGCGCGGAAACGCGGCCGCCGCGCCGCCGATACCGATCCATCTTCTCTTTCCCATATTCCTGCTCGGCGAGATAGACGTTGTGCGCCCGACACCGAAGGCTAATCTGTTCCGGGTCGTGAGTGCCTCCACGACCGAAAGGATCGTGGTGGTGGAACTCGAGGTTTCGCCGCTCCGTGCAACGCCGACCCTTGTGGTCGATAAATCCGCATCGGCCGCCATCACGCTTTCGTACGGCGCGCCTCACCGCTGCCGGCATGTAGCGCGAGCGGGGCGACGTATCGGTCTGCTCCAGGTTTTTTCGCGGACGCTTCGTCTCCCCATAGCGTTTCGCTTCGAGCCTCTCGAGCTTCTCCGTTACGGCGGCCTCGATGACGGCTGCCAGGTCCTCCTCCATGAGCGATTGAAGTCGCTCCAGCTTGTCGCGGAGCTCCCTGCTTGCGGTGAAGACCACTCTGTAGCGCTCCGGGGAGAGGGGCTCCGGCCTCGGAGAGACTGACGGAGCAGTCGGAGCGGAGATTCGAGGCGCTTCAGACTCAACTCTTTCCGGACGGAGTTCAAGCGTCAGGTCGGCGACGGTGGAGGTGGTGGAGGTGGCGGAGCTGGCGGAGTCGGCAGCTTTCGTATGCTCGCCGGAACGTCGAGCTTGGGCGCCAGCTCGGCCACGAGCTCCTCGATCTGCCGTTTTGACAGGTGTGCTGCCCGAGTCAGGACCACCTCGGAGTTCTCCTCTGTGAGGTGCGGCGCAAGCAAGGCGATGCCGCTCAAGTGAAGACGTCCATCGGCCAGCATCGTAAGGAGCATGGGGTGTTTCCGCGCCGCTCGAGCCACCGCGATGCGGAGATAAGCCTCGGGCTCGGAGAGGTGCAAAACTTCGACGGAGTATTTGAACATGGACGAGCAAGCCTCGCGAGCAAAGAGCCGGCGATGGTCCACTTCACCGATATGTGCGACGAGCTCGGCGTCGACCCGCCGCGATTGTTGCATGATCTCAGACAGATTGTGGAGGAGCTCGTCATCAGAGAGCGACTGGAGTTGGTGTGTGCGCGTCATGATTCCTCTATACCATGCACTTTTTTTCTCGCCTGGGAGCGCCGGTGCTTGTTCAACAGCGAGTGGGATGACTTCGAAGGCTCCCTGAGTCGTTCGCGAACGTGCAAGCGACTCCAGCGCAATCCTGCAGGCATTTGTGACGACGTTCGCGAGTTTCCTCGAAAGGCCTTCCAAAAGTTGTCAAGGGAAAAATGAGGTCCGGACCGGGGACATAGGTAACAAAACAGACCGGCGACATGGGTGACACTTCCTTCGGAGGGAGGGAGGTGGCCGATGCCGTGGGAAGAGACGAATGGCATGAATGAACGAGTGAAATTCATCGCGTCGTACCTGGAAGCTGGGGGGCCGTTCAGTTGCCTGTGCGAGCGGTATGGAGTGAGCCGCAAGACCGGCTACAAGTGGGTCGACCGTTACGAAACGGATGGTGTCTCAGGACTTGAGGAGCACTCTCGCGCACCCTTGTCACATCCTCACGCCGTCGCGAGCGACGTGGTGGAGAAGATCTTGAGAATCCGGGAGAAACACCCGCGTTGGGGACCGCGAAAGCTTGTTGTCCTCCTGCAGCGGCACAATCCGCAGCTCGCAGTGCCGGCGGCGAGCACGGTGGGAGAGATTTTGCGAAAGAATGGGTTCATCCAGAAACGGCGGCGGATACGCCGGAGCTCTCCGTACGGTGATCGTCTGGGCAACTACGACAGCCCCAATGCGGTGTGGTGTGGAGACTTCAAGGGACATTTTCCGGTTGCAGAGGAGCGTTGCCACCCCCTGACGGTGAGCGACGGTTGCAGTCGTTATCTACTTGCGTGTCAGGCTTTTCGCCGCCCACTGTACAAGCCAACACGGAAGGTATTTGAATCGGTATTTCTAGAATTCGGTCTGCCGGAGGCAATTCGAACCGACAACGGTCCACCGTTCTCGACTCTTGCGCCCGGAGGACTGTCCCGGCTTGCCGTTTGGTGGATTCGGCTCGGAATCCGCCCTGAACGGATTCTGCCAGGTCGACCCGATCAAAACGGAAGACACGAGCGGATGCACAGCACCTTAAAGTCGGAGACGGCAAAACCGCCCCGGTCGAGCTTTCGAGCTCAGCAACGGGCATTCGATCAGTTCCGGAAGGAATACAACGAAATCCGCCCGCATGAGGCCCTCGGTCAGCAGGTTCCTGCATCCTGCTATCGGCCCTCGCCCCGCCCCTACCCTCGCGAGCTTCCGCAAATCGAATACCCGGAGCACTTTTGCGTCGCCCAGACCTATCCCAACGGGGTGCTCTCTTTTGAGTCCACGCAGTGGTACATCAGCGGCTGTCTCATATCGGAGCGCGTTGGTCTCGAGGAGGTGGATGACGACCGCTGGAAGGTTTACTTCGGTCCCATCGCTCTCGGGATTCTCGATGTCCGAAACGCCAGGGAGCACGGAAATCGCGCCTTCGGGCTTCTCGTTCCTCTGGATGGACGCAGGAAGAGGCCATACAAACGACGAGGCTCGAGATGAGCTGGATCCGATTTCGTAGACAACTGACGAAAGGCCGATAGGGATGACTGGGATGAGGGAACAAACGATCTCGTATGAAAGCTCTAGACAAGTGCAAGGCGGATTATGTATAACATAACCCATGGCCGGCGGCCGACCCACCGACGATCCCAAGCAGACCCTCGTGGCCGTGCGCCTGGCCGCCCGTCAGATGCGCGCACTCGAGGCACGTGCCAAGCGCGAGGGTGTTGGCTTGTCGGAGGCGCTGCGCAGGTGCGTGGACGAGTGGGCTTCGTCAACGCCCTCCCGCCGTACGTCCGAGCCACCCCCACGGCCTCTCACGACAAAGGAGCGCGAAACCTTCGATCAGGTCTTCGCGGCGTTCGGACTCAAGCCCCGCCGCCACAGACGGCCTCGACGATGAGTGGTAGACCCCCTCGTCGAGCAGGGTCGCGAAGACTTCCGGAGGTGCCTGGTCCACGAAACGAGCCGAGTGGAGTTCGTCGAGCACCGCCTGGCGCTGTTCCGTCGTCAGTGCTCGGGGAGAACTCCGTGGTGGTGGCGAAGCGGGCCGCGATTACCCCTGAGCCCGCCAGCGCCGCCGCTTTGCTGAGCTCGTCCCCTACGCTACGCTCAGTCTCGCTTCGCGAGCCTGAGCTCCGCTCCGGGGACTCCCTCAGCAAAGCCTCCCCGGAAGACGGCAGACTGTCACCCATGTCCCCGGTCTGTTTCGTTACCGATGTAGGCGGCCGCACCTGACCGCAGACGCATTTTTTTTTGACCTCGCGCGCGCATCCTGGACTCCGTCCGGACGGAGTTCTAGATTCATTCCCAGAGGGTGCGTACCACGCCCGACTCCTCGATAGCCTGGTCGCGGGTCAGGAGCGGACGCCGAGACTGAGCGCCGCTGCACAGATGAGGGTGTCCAAACGCGTCTCGAGAATCGGTACCTCGTCCGCGATCATCGCCTGCTCGAGAGTGATCTCGAGCGGTTGAAACGCGGGGTTTGGAGAAGACGTCGTCACAGAAGCTTCGAACCGAACTGCCGGCGCGACGCTGGCCGGACGGACCAGGAGCGTGATTTCCCACGCGACGATGAATGAACGGCGTCATCAAACGAGTTGAAGAGAAGCCGGCTTCCGGAACAAGTTGCTCGGATGGAATCCGTCGGGTTTTCCGTCTAGCCCACCGAACAGCGGCGCCGTCATGGTACCATCCGCGTCGAGCAACGGTCTTCTCCGTTTGCCCAAGCCGCGATGACGCTCTCTCCCGGCACGAGACTCGGTCCCTACGAGATCGCCTCGCCCCTCGGGGCCGGGGGGATGGGCGAAGTTTTCCGCGCGCGGGACACGAAGCTCAACCGTGACGTCGCCATCAAGGTCCTTCCCGCGGCCTTTGCACAGGACGGCGAGCGCGTCGCGAGGTTTCGGCGCGAAGCGCAGTTGCTCGCGTCGCTCAATCATCCCAACGTGGCGGCCATCTACGGGCTCGAAGAGTCGCAGGGCGTTCTCGCGCTCGCGCTGGAGCTGGTCGAAGGCGCAGACCTCGCCGAGCGGCTGACGCGCGGTGCGATCCCCGTCGACGAAGCCGTTGCCATCGCGAAGCAGATCGCCGAAGGCCTCGAGGCCGCGCACGAAAAGGGAATCGTCCATCGCGACCTCAAGCCCGCGAACCTCAAGCTCACCAAGGACGGCACGGTTAAGATCCTCGATTTCGGTCTCGCCAAAGCCTACGAAGCCGAACCGATGATCGACAGTGCGCTCTCGCAGTCGCCGACGATGTCGCGGCAGATGACGGAGGCGGGCGTCATCTTCGGCACCGCGGCGTACATGTCGCCCGAGCAGGCGCGTGGAGGGACGGTAGACAAGCGCGCGGACATCTGGGCCTTCGGGGTGGTGTTGTTCGAGATGCTGACGGGGAAGAG
>Ga0209321_10003228_pt1 | contig 10930 bp, 15 predicted proteins | sample Rifsed16ft4_FD_184012 | JGI IMG/M metagenome (GOLD analysis project Ga0209321, IMG submission 184012) | Soil microbial communities from Rifle, Colorado, USA - sediment 16ft 4 - CSP-I_5_4 (version 2) | ecosystem: Environmental > Terrestrial > Deep subsurface > Rock core/Sediment | place: Rifle... | reverse complement strand
ACGACGCTGGTCGTCTTGACGCCGACCGGCATCTCGACTTTAGCCGTGACTTCGATAGCGGGTTGCGGCTCGCGCAATGCGTCGGCAATCGGGGTCGTGTCCAGGGGCGGGATGACCGGCGCGGGAATGTCGCGCACGGCCCGCTCCAGCGCATCCGCAATCGGCTGCGTGTCCGTCGCCGGAGTGGTGAACTGCGGCTTGATCTCGATGCCCGGCTGCGGCAGGTTCACGCTGAGATTGATCGGCAGGGTCAGATCGAGTTTTGGCGGCGGCGGTTCGGGCTGCGCCAGTTGCGCGCGGGTCAGGGCTTCCTGCTCTTGGAGCACGGTCATCGCCTGCTGTACTGCGGCCAGCGAATCGCTGAGCGCGGTCAGGCGTGCGCCATCCGCCGCCTGCGTCTGGCGGTGCGCTTCGCGCTCGACTGCCTGTTCCATTTCTTGTGCGCCGCTGCCGCCGTTCGGCCCTTGCCCGACAGGATACTCTGCCAGGGCCGGAACTTTCCCGTTCGGCGGAACGCTGCCCAAGCCGCCCTGCGCCATGCGCTCTAAGTCGGCTTGCTCCTCGCGCTTGATCTTCTTCTGCTCGATTTGCCAATCAAAGCCCATGCGCCCGGAAGCCGTCTCGTTGCTCGCCCATTTGTAACCGACCGCGATCTTCAAGGCTTCGGCCAACGTCTTCGGGTCTTCTTCTTCCAGTTCGGGCGCGGCCAGGTCAAACGCTTCAATCACTGGAATGCGTTTCGATGCGCCGTCAGCATCCAGGATTGACTCACCTTCGGCATCCTGCTCCTCGACTTCTTCAGGCAGGAGTCCGGCTTCAATGGCGTTCTCCAGCACACGCTGATAAATCGGCTGCCAGACCTGCCAGAGCATGATGTCCTGGAAATGGCTGAATTTGCGCAAGGCCGGTAATTGCTGCGCCGTCGCGCTCGCCAAGTTAGCATTCGCGCCATCGGAGAGCATGTATTCCGGCATCTGCGCGCCGATGGCGGTCATCATTTTGATCTGCCGCCCATCCTCGGACACATCCGCCGCGCCGACCTTGTTGGAAAGTTCCGACCATTCTTCCTTGTCGTTGGTGACGACCAGCGACCCCGGCGACGGCGGCTGTCTATACTGTGAGCGTTTCGCGGCGACCTGCCCTGGCGTGCCGCCGATGAGTTTCACCAACCACAGAATCGCGCCGCGCCAGTGATTTTGCCGGGCGCGGCCTTCGAGCCAATCCTTGTAGGCGCGCAGCCAGGGCAGGATGCGGAATAGTTCGGGCCGCCCGCGCGTTTCGTAGGAACATTGGTTGATGGCGATATGCAGCACGTTAGCGGCGGGGATTTCGTCGTCAATCGCTTCATAGTCGCCGGGCGTGCCATCCGTCTGCCCACCGAGTTGGTGATAGCCCTCGACGCGCTTGCGAAAGCCGCGTTCGGTGCGGATCCAGTCAATCTCCCAGGGCGGCAGGGGCGCGATGACGATCTGGCCGTCTTCATCTTTTCCCTTGAAAAAGCGGATGAATAGTTCGCCATCCAATTGCAAGTCATTGCAAAACGATTTCTCGTATTGCTGGACGGCGTTCTCCGGGTTGAGCCGGAATTCTTCCAGGATTTTTTCAACCTGTTCATTGCGATAAGTGATGGTCAACCCATCGCCCACTGAGAAATAAGTCGTCAGCGCAATTGCTGCATTCGCCAGCGGGTTGCGCTCCCAGGCCATATGGCAGCGCGCCAAGACCGCCCGGCGCGTGACAAAATCCCACTCGCGCAAGGGGTCGGCGGTGGGGAACTGAGACAGGTTTTCGCTGTAGCGATAGGGGCGGTCGAACTGGAAATGGAACGTGGACTCGGCCTCGGCAATATAGGTCTGGACGATCTGGGCCTTCTGCTCCGGCGTCGCCCACTCCGGCACGACCAGCGGCAATGAATAGTCCACGCCATCATCGATGAAGGTCTGCGTGTTGGGCGTGACCGCGCCGCCGGGGTCCTCATCGGTGAAGAGCAGGAGCAGGCGCACGGCGGCGGCACGCAGCCGATACCAAGCGGTCGAGAGAAATTCAATCATCCACGGGTTGGCGCATGGCTCTCTCCTAATCCAGGGCAGGCCCCGTCCAGTCTTCGTCGTCCCGCCGCACAAAATCCGGCTTGACGCGGCCCGCGCCGTAGTAGTCGGCCTGGTCGTCAATCGTGAACGGGCGCGGCACAATCCACACGGAAGGGAAAACCTGGTCAAGCAGATCGGCCAATTTCTGAGCAATAGCCGAAGAATCAATAATCGCTTTGACCAATCCGGTATTGCTCGGCTTCGATGACCTCTCCATAAGCATCGCCTCCTGATAAATCCAGCTCAGTTATCCCCCACACCAGCGCATCCATCCGGTTGGGCGAATAGGCCGTCCCCGGCGTCCACGAGCACATCTCGTCTTCCAGTTCGGGGAATTGGCCGACGTGATGGACGCGGTGGTGTTCGTAGTGCGCCGCGACTGGCTCGGCCCGCTGCGCCTTGCCGCGCGAGGCCGTGACCAGTTTCACGCTCGGCGCGCCGGGGATGGTCTCAATCGTGCGCGCGACCATCTCGCCGCCGAAATTGGCCTCGGCCACCAGCGCGTCCGCCTTGAGTCGGTGATAAAGAGCGACTGTTGCGCCGGCCCAGACGCCGGGGCTGGCCTGTATTGTACCATCAGCCAGAACAAACCCATGTGTTTCAGGATAGCCCAGGCAGTTGCATGGCCCGCTCCCGACCGCCACGATACCACACGGGTTGCCGTCGGCTGAGCCACTCGGGTCCACGCCGACGACGATACGGATTAAGCGCGGCGCTTCGTCCATGCGTAACAGATCAATGAGTTCCGGCGTCCACAACGCGCCCGGCAGGGCGTCCAGGTCTTCGGCCAGGATTTCCTGCCGATAGGTGAGCGCGGTCATGTCGCTGCCGATTTCATCCAGCGCCGTTTCAGACAAATGCGGGTTAGCGCGGCTGGCAAAGTGGAACACCGCCCACCGCCCCGACTTGTCTTTCTCCGCCCGTTTGAAAAGCTTAGCCGCGTGCCGCTTATCGCGCGCCTTGCTCACGCTGCGGCTGTGCAGCGACGGCGGCGTGTAGATGAACACGGCATCGCCGTCATTGTCCAGGAGCATCGGCGCGCCGACCGCGCCCCAGGCGTCCTCGCTCATCAGTTGATACTCGTCCAGGAGTAGCAGCCCGGCATAATCTCCACGAAGGGTGTCGGCGTTCCAGGCACTTTTTGCCCGTATCCGATTCTCCGTGCCTAACCGCTCGATGATATGCAGCGTCTCGTTTTTGTAGAGCCGCCCGGCGTCAATCTCGTCTTGCAAAGCCGCGCGAACTTCGTGCCAAAAGCGATCAAGTTGCTCCTGCGTCGGCGTGGCGTACAGCACGCGCCGCCCAGCTATGAATTCGCGCACGGCCAGGATAGCGACGCCGACCGTTTTGCCGCCGCGCCGCCCGGCGCGGATCACTTTGCGCTTGGCCGCGCTCTCGATAAAGCGGCGTTGCTCAGGATGCGGCTCACGGAGTTGCGCCGTGAGTTTCGGCGTCGCCGCCCGCCGCGCCTTCTCCGCCAGGAGTTGCGCCGCCTGCTCCTTCTGAGCGCGCGGCAACCTGAGCAAAGAGTCCAGCGAGTAGGTCATCGAGTTCTCTCTCCGAGAGTTGCGCGAACTGGATCGGGCCGCCATCGGGGCCCGAATGCTGAAAGGCTTGTGGCATCTTGCCGAACGCATATTCGAGCAACGCGATGCGGTCGCTCGGACTTTTTATCAACATCGTCCGTATCAGCATCTGCGCGCGCGTCAGGCCCGTACGCCGGCCTTCGGCGTCGTGCGTCTCTTCGGCCAATGTGTTTAGAATGAGTTCCTTGAGTTCGGCCAGTTTGCGCGGGCGGCCCGGCCCTCCAGGTTTGCCCGGCTGGAAACGATGCTCGACTGGCGGCACAACACCGCTGATGGGCGATGCGCCGGGGAGTAGCGTTTTCCTAGCCTTTTTCGGCTTTGGCTTCTGACTCTTACGCGCCATCGTTCACTAACTCAATCTCGATGCCGGGAAACGCATTGCTCATCCTTTCTAATGCAATACCGACATAACCTGGAGAAATCTCTATGCCGCGCCCGCGCCGCTGAAGGTTCTGACAGGCGACGAGGGTTGTGCCAGAGCTTAGAAACCAATCCGAAATAATATCATTCTGCTTACTACTATTGCACATAGCACGCATGGCTAATTCAATTGGTTTCTGTGTTGGATGGAATTCGTTGATGCGAGAGCGATCACAATCCCAAACAGTCACTTCGTTTGTCGGCCCATACCATCTTGGGCTATGACCTCGCTTGAAACAATAATAACAAGGTTCGTGTTTTTGTTTGTATTGAGCCGACAAAGCACCATATTGCGCCAAATTTTTGTTCCACACAATCTCACATCGTATCTCATAGCCCGCAGCCGCAGCCGCAGCCGCAGCCGCAGCCGCAATACCCTTTATGCCAGCGTGCCAAAGATACAAAGATGATTTTTCATCCGAAAAAACAGCAGCCATTTTACAGGCTGGATTATACAAGTCAGTTGATCCATCTCCATTCAACTTTTCTCTTACTTTCGTGCCTCCATCATAATTTACGCCGTAGGGCGGGTCTGTGAATACCATTGCCGCCTTCTCTCCCCCCATCACCCGCTCGACATTCTCGCGAAGTGTACAATCACCGCATAGTAACCGGTGTTCCCCGATACACCACAACTGGCCCAGGCGCACGCCCCACTTCTCACGCAGTTCTTCCGCTCGGTCAAATTGCGGCTCGGCGTCCGAGAGCGGCATTTCCGCGCCCGTGACTTCCGCCAGTTCTTCGTCATACAGCACGCCGTCTAGCAGCGCGCGCTCTTCGGCGGCCAGTTGCGCGATGATTTCACCATCCCAATACTCGGCATTGGCCTCGGGCGCGTTGGGCGCATTGTCGAGCAGGGCCAGCCGCGTCTTCTGCCGCTTCGTCAGCCCGGAGCGGCGCACGGCGACAAGCGTTTCGCCGTCAGCGTCAACGACCTTGACTTTCTCAATCCCGATTCGGCCAGCCGCTTCGACCGTCGCATTCCCCGCCAGGATTTGGCCTGACTCATCTATTACAATAGAGCGGGCCGCGCCGACTTCGCCCAGGGCGGCTTCAATGACGCCCACGTTTCGCGGCGAATGCTTGCGCGCATTGCGGCTATCGGGTTTCAAGTCACGCAAATGGGAGATGGATTTATGGCCGTTGACTTTCGGCGCGGGCTTCGCTTTGCGTTTCACGGCGGCCACACGCTCACCGTCAACGTCTCGCGCCACACCGGATAGGCCGAGAGCAGGTCAACGATGGCCGTTCCGTTAGGGCGCATGACCACCGCCCCGCCCCGGTCGAGACAGACGCGCTCTCCGTTCGCCAGGCCGCGCCACGAGCCGGTGATGGTGAGGCGCGTATAGAGCGGAAATTCCGGCGGGCAGGCGGCGGCCACGCCGTAGTAATCGCGCGCGTCGTGGCCGGCGGCCATGCTCCACCACTGGCGCACGTCGAAGCAGTTGATCGGCGACTCCGCGCAACGGGCCAGATCGTACCAGACCATTTCAGCCGGCCAGGGGAACGGCTGCCCCAATGCGAGTTGCGCGGCTAGGAGCGCGACGGCGGCGGTCATTGCAATCTAGCCTACTCAGAACTGACGTACATTCCGTAACCGACGTATTCAAAGCCTTGCTCACTCATATATTCCGAGAAAGATTTGTAATGCCTTTCCAGAATCATGAGCAACAGCCACAGGATAGGATAGCCGATGGAGAGTTGCAATTCCCGGATGGCAGTCATTTATCGCTCCGCTCCCCGGTGCGGCGGCGGTTACGAACTGTAATTGGCGCGGGCGGCTTTTGCATCCTGACCTCATTATCGCTCCGCTCCCCGGTGCGGCTGTCGTAGCCGTAGTCGCGGTCAATCTCATCTGCCAGGTCTGAAAGCCAGACAATCAGATACCTTCGTCCATCATTCAAAAGCCAACAGGCCAGCCAGCCCAGGCTGAAGCCGAACAGAATCAGAAGCAGATTGCTCATTCCGACCGCATGACTTTCTCAATGGCGGCGCGCGCGCTTTGGTCGTGCGCCACGAGTAGCGCGTTCATGCCGGATTGCAGGACGCTCATCGCCTTGACTTCCTCGGCCAGGCGCGCCATGCCCTCGCGGTGTCCCGCTTGCAAAGTCGTCAACGAATCGGTGAAAGCACCGCGTTGAGTCGAGAGAAAATCGCGCCAGTCCTTGTCCCGTTCCGTGCGCGCGGTCAGATCGCGCTCATCGCGCTCTTTCCGGCTAGTGCGGTCGAGCTTGTCGCGTTCCAGCGTGAACCAGACGAACACGACAACGATAGCGATCTCCGGGACGAGGCGCGTGAGCGCCGCCCAATCTAATCCGGTCATGCGTTAGCGCGCTTTAAGACCCGACTCGACGCCCGTTCCGATGACGTAGGCGACGACCACATACACGAACTCCGTCACCTGATTTTCGCTGAGCGGGAAGTCGGGCAGGTAGGCCGAGGCAAAAACCGCGCCTGCGCCGACGAGCGAGGCCCACAGTTTGCGGCTGGCAAGCAATTCCTTTAGTTTGGGATTCATTGAGTGATCCTTTTGAGTGAGTAGTTTGGCCGGGCGGCGCAAATAGGGGAGCGCGCCGCCCGGCGGACACAAGGAGAAACCATGCACCGACATTGTACGCCCGTTTCGGATTGCGTGTCAAACGGGGCGGCTAACGGAACGCAAACTACAGCCTGAGCCTAGACGAAGGCCGGCCCGTTGGGTCGCAGAGGAGGTCAACGGGCCGGACGGCGCGCGAAGGGGGAGGACACGCGCCAGGAAGATTATAGCAGGAAACCAAACCGCCCCATCACTGGAGCGGTTGGCCGTGAATAAAATTGTCGGCCCGTAGTGGCCGGAATTCTTATCGGTTTTGGCCGCAGCCCTGACGCGTCAGGGCTGCGGCGCTTTAGGTTAATCGAATTTTTGCCCCGCCGCGCGGCTGGACTCCGGGCGGCGGGGACTTGTGCATGTCATTTCAGCGGGGCGGCTCTCTGTCCAGGAGCGCGCCCCTGTGCATTGAGTGAATGGCCTGATTATAGCCAGGCCGACTCCGATTGTCAATGCCCGTACTCCGCCCACAACCGATACAGGCCCCAGGCCAGCGCGCACCAGAACGCGGCGTCGAGGAGCAGGATCACCAGCCACACAGCGGCCAACTGCGGGCCAGGCAACTGCTCTTCGGGCGCGTCAGCGGGCGGCAGGAAGGGGCGCATCATTATCATGCCTCATTGAATATTCAAAGAAGTCCTGAAAAGTAAGATGCACATAAGCCGCATCAACAAAATAAATAGGATAATCTAAGAAAAGTTTGCCGTCTCTAATTTCTTCTTCCAAACGATTCAGTGACCACCCCGTAGCCCAAAAAGTTTTTGATTGTGGGATTTTTACAAATACTCCGGCTCGGCATAGCAGGTTCGTAATTTTACCCCATTGCCGTTTAGTAAGATGCCCCTTGAAAAAATCAATCATTTGTAAAATTGAAAAGCCAACTTGATCTCCCGCCCGACAAAATGAAATAATAATTTTATTCAGTTCTTCCCGTTGTTCTATAGATATTAAAGATTTTTCCCTATCTTGCACGATGGGCTTTGTCGTAAAACGAGTTAATTCAATATTGCGAAACTTCAATGCCAAAATTTGAATATCTTTTTCATCTAACTCTCTATACTTGAATTCCGTCCAATTATCTTTAGTCAATTCAATATGTTGTAAGGGGAATTCAACCAAACTATTCCTCCAACAAACTACGAAATGGCAACCCAAAGGATCGTGCTTATGCTGAATAAAATTTCTGGCATCAAACTCAAATTCCACCAAGTATTGTTTTCCAGTTTGCAAATCTAAAACTATTGCATCAGGAAACTTGGCTTGCAAATCAATAATCTCCAGTCCAGCCCGATGACAATGCTCTGCGAAATAAGCAATCACGCCCAGTTCATTTCTAACATTTTTCATAGCAAAACGCCCTCCACTTATTGCCGTCATTGTCGAGATGCACAGCCGGACGTGAGTCCTAAGTGGGGGGCGCTTTGCCTACAAACGCTTGTATGGGATTGACGGCTTAAAAAACAAAACGCCCTTACCTGTGCAACTCGACAGGCTCATTATAAGGCATTTTGCCTTCCAGGTCAATCCTTTATGGTAATTACAACTGTGCACAACTGATACAGCGTGTACACGCTGTGCACACGCCTCACGCTCACTCCCCCCGCTTTCGGCGGCGGCGGCGGGCGGCGGGAGCGGGGGGGATGCTTGGATGATACCAATATAAGGGGGGCGGGTCAGACCGAAAATCTTCTATTGCCTCCTGCGTCCAATATTCTATCGCGGTCCCCAATTTTTCCCGGTATGTCCACCAAAGGCCAGGCTTGTCAGGCCATTGATGTTTCCAGATTGCTAATTCCATTTGAACCTCGGCGGCCTCTCGGCCTCATCCGCGAACGACTGTCCAGCCAGCGCCGACCAGCGCGCGGCGCGGGCGCGTAGCAGCCAATAGGCCCCGGCCTGCGGGCGGATCTCCACAACGCCAGCGCGGGCCAGCGCGACGTAGTAACGCCGCGTCGTGCGCCGGGGCATCCCCCAGGATTCGAGCGTGCGCAGCGACGGTAGGCGGTCGGCGGGGACTAAGCGCGCCCGCGCCACTCGCTCGGCAGTGCGGATAAACTGACTCGTCCACCATAGCCACTGGTCGCGGTGATTGCGCGGCGCGGTCTTGACGCCCGGCGGCTTGAATTCGTTCCGCCGCATCGGGACGAGCACCTGCGGGCGCGGGTCGGACAGCACGCGCGGAAAACGGCGCGCGGCCAACCAACCGATATAGATGCCGGGGATGAGCCCGGCCAGGAGCAGCATGACGGTTTCTGACATAGGCGGCGGTCATTTTGGTTTGGACTGGACAATGCGTGGGCCGCTGAGTTGGCGACTGTCTCGATAAGCCTCGACCTCGGCCCGGTTGAGCAGTACGCTCTTCCCGACGTGGCCGACGATATGCAGGCTGCCGCGAAAGATAGTCATCCCTACCCCGCCGGGCGTAATGCCTAGAATCTTGGCGGCCTCAGAGACGGTCACGACGCCGGGAGCGAGCAAGGCTGACGGTTTGGACTGCGTCTGTTTTGTCATATCAACATTGTAATAGAAGGGCCCCGGCCTGTCAAGGCCGGGTTAGAACGTTGTTATGACTACATAATATATTCCCTATTGACAAATCCTGTGAATGTGATAATATGATAACAGGATTAGGAAACGAAATGGACGCCAACACCCCCCTCGCCCACCGCGCCGCCACCCTGCCACCGCAACAATTCCCCTGGCTAACGAAATTGTTGTTTGATTATTTTGAGTTCATGCTGGAAAGAAGCGAAGAAATGAACATGGCTACGACAGAACGCGGGTGCTTCCGGGGCGATCCCCCCGGCGCCGGTTCGAGTCCGGCGGTAGCCGCCTGAGAACGAAACCATTAGACACAGGAGACCCCACAATGAACAGAGGCACATACGATGAAATCAGAATGGATAGCCTGGACTTGGAAACCCGGCAGGCGATTCAGAAATTGGTCGAGGCCGCTGGCTCTTCCAGCGACGAGCATGGCTCGTGGGAATTCGGCGCGGCCTTTGATCGGAAGCATCGCGGCACGGCCCTGAATTGGGATTTGTACGATTACGGCCACGACCCGCACTCCGGCCAGTTGCTGGCAATCATCCAAATCCGGCAGGCTATCGTCGGGAAGCGGTGGACGAATGTCCGCAAAAACTATTTCCTGTGCGGTTACAACGAGGACAGGCGCGCTTTCGCTCACAGTGTGAGCGCCGCCGTAGTTCGTTCCGCCGTCAATCGCGGCGTGGATGCGGTCAAGGCCGTCCAGGACTGGATGTTCGGTTGCGATTACAATCTCATTCTCCGCCAGGGCGATATGGCGCTCATTCCGGTACGCGCTCTGCGCGGGGCTGAGCCGGTTGAGCAGCGAGAAATTATCCTGGAGAATTCACACCAGGTCATCGGCCAATTGGCGTTTGGCGATGGCGGCCTGTATGTCCGCGAGGCGACTGTGCTGCACCTGAACGGGACGCATCCGGTCATCCAGGTCAACGGCCAGTGGCATCGCGTGGCGTTCGGACAGCGCGCCGACTACTGGAAATTCGCCCGACCAACAAAAGACTAATCGCTAGAAAAAGCCCGGCCACGCCAGCGACGCGACCGGGCCGGAGCGCAGACGATGAGTCGGCGCGCCGACCAGTGTACCATAAGCAGAGGAGCAAAAGACGATGAGACGACAAGCAACCCCCGAACAGAAAGAGAAAGCCCAGGCGCGCCGGGAACAGTTCCGCTCCCTGTGCGCTCAAGTCGCCGACCTGGACGACGGCGCACGGCAGGCGCTGGCGGCGCGGATGCTGGCGACGACTGTCGAAGGCCGCACGCTCTCATTCGGTAACCAGTTGCTCATCGCCCTCCAGCGCCCCGACGTGACGCTGGTCGGCGGTTTCCACCAGTGGAAGAAGGCGGGCCGCGCGGTGAAGAAGGGTGAGAGCGGGCTGATGATTTGGTGCCCGACCGACCGGCGCGGGGAGCGCGAACAGGTCGCTCCGGATGGCGCAAGCGAGAAGGTAATTACTAACGTTGACGAGAAACCCGGCTTCATCCTGGGCTACGTCTTTGACGTTTCGCAGACGGAAACAGCGGAAGGCGGTGCGGCATGACCCGCCGTCAGAATAAGCCCCCGGCCACTAAGCACGTCCACCGGCCCAAGCCCGCTATTTTCCCCTTTCGCATCTGCCATATATGCGGCGCAACTGCGACCTGGCAACGGTATTGTCTAGATTGTGGCAAGCCGTTTTGCATGAAGTGTCAAGAGCGCCGAC
>Ga0209321_10003223_pt1 | contig 10935 bp, 9 predicted proteins | sample Rifsed16ft4_FD_184012 | JGI IMG/M metagenome (GOLD analysis project Ga0209321, IMG submission 184012) | Soil microbial communities from Rifle, Colorado, USA - sediment 16ft 4 - CSP-I_5_4 (version 2) | ecosystem: Environmental > Terrestrial > Deep subsurface > Rock core/Sediment | place: Rifle... | reverse complement strand
GGGGGCCATGGTGCCGCTGCTCACGCTCGGCATCCCGGGGGGCGGCGCGACCGCGGTGATGCTCGGCGCGTTCATCATGTACGGGATCCAGCCCGGGCCGCTGCTGTTCCAGAACCGCCCCGACCTGGTGTGGGGCCTCATCGACAGCATGTACATCGGCAACGTCATGCTGCTGATCCTCAACCTCCCGCTGATCGGCCTCTTCGTGAGGCTGCTCTACATCCCGAGCGGGATTCTGATGCCGCTCATCCTGGCGATCTCCTCGATCGGCCTGTACGCCATCAACGGCAACCCGGTCGAACTCTACTTCGGGATCATCTTCGGCGTAATGGGCTACATCTTCCGCAAGGTGGACATCCCGGTCGCCCCGATGGTGCTGTCGCTGGTGCTCGGGGGGATCATGGAGCAGTCGTTCCGGCAGGCGATGACGATCTCCGGCGGCAATCCCAAGATCTTCGTGGGCAGCGTGATCACCGTCACGCTGGTCGCGCTTTCCGTCCTCTCCATTCTCCTGCCGTTCCTGTTGCCGCGGTTGAAGGCCTGGCGCGAAGGCTCCCGCGAAACAGCGTAGATGGGTAAGCGGAGCCAGGATGAACGAGGCGGTAAAACGGGTGGAGCGGGGCGAGGTGAAACCGTCACCCCAGTTGATCACGGGGTGGTAGGGCTAGGCGGGCCGCGCTTTGATATCATGGTCGCCCAGCCATCGACGGGGTGGTTCCGGCACGGGCGAAGACACTGCGAGGAGGGACATTATGGAGAGCAAGCGTGCGTTGATGGTCGCGATTGCGGCGTTGGCCGTTGCGCTACCCTTCGGAGCAGCCCGGTCTGCTTCATTTGAGGGGAAGACGATCACCATCGTCGTCGGGTTCAAGGCCGGCGGCGGCTACGACCGCACGGCCCGCATTCTGGCGCGGCACCTCCCGAAGTACCTGCCCGGCAAGCCCAACGTGATCGTGCAGAACATGCCCGGCGCCAACAGCATTATCGCGGCCAACCACGTCTACAACGTGGCGAAGCCGGACGGCCTGACCATCGGCACGTTCAACCGCAACCTCGTGCTGGCGCAGCTCACCAACGTGAGCGGCGTGAAGTTCGATCAGACCCGGTTCGCGTGGGTCGGATCGGCGGCGAGTGAGTCCACGGTCCTGGCGATCCGCAGCGATCTCCCGTACAAGAACTTCGACGATCTCAAGAAGTCGGGTAAAACGCTGGTGATCGGAGCGACCGGGCCCGGCGCCAACACCTATGACTTTCCGCTGCTGCTCAAGGAGCTGCTCGGAGTCGATCTCAAGATCGTGAGCGGCTATTCCAGCAGCGCGGACATCATGCTGGCGATCGAACGCAAGGAAGTGGATGCGCGGGCCGGCTCCTACAGCTCGTTGCGGCCCTTCATCGATCGCAAGCTGGTGCATCCGGTGATCCGCGCCCGCGCGATCGAGGCCGGAATTGAACAGCTGCCGGTCGACGAAAGCCTCGCGCCCACGCCGCGCGCGAAGGCGGTCATGGCGCTGCGCTCGGCGCCGGAAGTCGTCGGTCGGCCCTATGTGATGGCGCCGGGCACGCCCGACGACATCGTCAGGACAATGCGGGAGGCGTTCAGCAAGACCATCATGGATCCGGAGCTGGTCGCGGAAGCGACGAAGGCGAAGATGGAGCTCGAGTTCATGCCGGGAGACGAGGTGCTCAAGGTCGTGAAAGAGGTTCTTTCCCAGCCGAAGGACATCGTGGACGAGTTCGCCAAGTACATCAAGTTCGGCGAGTGATCGACGCACTGCTCGAGGGCCTGCTGCTCGTCCTGCAGTGGAAGGCGTTCGCCTTCATGCTGCTCGGGATCGGAATCGGCTTCTGGGTCGGGTTGCTTCCCGGTCTGGGGGGCGTCACCACGCTTGCGTTGATGCTCCCGTTCGTCTACGCGATGCAGCCGGTGGAAGGGTTCGCGTTCCTGCTGGGGATGCATTCCGTGGTCGCCACCACCGGCGACATCACCTCGGTGCTTTTCGGCATACCCGGCGAAGGCACGACGGCGGCGACGATCCTCGACGGCCATGCCATGGCGAAGAAAGGCGAAGCCGGGCGCGCCCTCGGCGCCGCGCTCGCCAGCTCCCTGGTCGGGGCGCTGGTCGGCGCGGCTGCGCTGGCGCTCGCGATTCCGGTGGTGCGTCCCCTCGTCCTCGCCTTCGGCTCGCCCGAGCTCTTCATGATCGCCATCGTCGGCATCGCGTTCATCGCGTCGCTGAGCGCGCAGGGCGGGCGCGGCATGCTGCGCGGCTTTCTCGCGGGCGGGGTCGGCCTGCTGGTGGCCACCGTTGGCCAGGATCCGCAGGCCGGGATCGCGCGATTTACCTTCGATTCGCTGTACCTCTGGAGCGGTCTCGACCTGGTGCCGGTGCTGATCGGCATCTTTGCCATCCCGGAGATCATCGACCTCGTCGTCCGTGGCACGTCCATCGCGGGGGATATGCCCAAGGGCCGGCTGAACCAGGGCGCGCTGGAAGGCGTCAAGGACACGTTCCGCCACTTCTGGCTCACGATCCGCTGCAGCCTGATCGGTACCTTCATCGGCATCATGCCGGGTCTTGGCGGGTCGGTGGCGCAATGGCTCGCATACGGTCACGCCGCGCAGAGCGCGCGCAGCGCGGAAGAGCGGCAGGGATTCGGCAGGGGAGACGTGCGGGGCGTACTCGGGCCGGGCGCGGCCAACAACTCCAAGGAGGGCGGCGCCCTCATCCCGACGGTGGCGTTCGGCGTCCCCGGCAGCTCCTCCATGGCGATCCTGCTGGGAGGCTTCTTCCTGCTGGGGCTCGTCCCGGGCCCCGACATGCTGACCACGCACCTGACGGTCACGTTCTCGATGGTCTGGACGATCGTGATCGCGAACATCATCACGGTCATCGTGTGCTTTCTGTTCCTGAATCATCTCGCCAGGCTGACCCTCGTGCGCGGCCATTTTCTGATCCCGGTGATCCTGGTGCTGATCTTCATCGGCAGCTTCTCGTCCAATAATCATTACGGCGACCTGCTGCTGATGCTGTTTTTCGGCGCCCTCGGTTATCTGATGGTGGCCGGCGGCTGGCCGCGGGCGCCGTTCGTGCTCGGCCTCGTTCTGGGCAAGATCGCGGAGAACTATCTCTACATCTCGGTCGCGCGCTACGAGTTCGCCTGGCTGACCCGGCCGATCGTGCTGGTGCTCATGGCACTGGCGGTTGCGGCGATTCTCTACCCGCTGATAGTGGCACGGCGATCGGGCTCGAGGAGCGAAAAGCATGCATAGCAAGGCATCGCGGATCCTCGGTATTGGCATCATGATCTGCTCGGGAGTGGCGGTCATCATCGCCTTGGACTGGCCGTTGAAGGCCAAGCTGTTTCCGCTCGTCATCGCCATCCCGGTCTTCTGCATGGCCACCGCGGAGGTTATCTGGGGGCTGTTGGATCCCGCGGCCCGGAGCGAGGCGATGGACTTCAAGCTCTCCGAGCAATTGCCGCAGAAGATCGCGACCCGGCGGACGTTGCTTGCGATCGCCTGGATGCTGGGCTTCCTCGCGGCGATCGTCCTGCTGGGATTCCCGTTGGCAGTCGCGCTCCTGGTCTTCGCCTTCGTGAAATTCCAGGGACGGGAAGGGTGGGTCACCTCCGGAGTTTTCACCATCGCGGTATGGGTGTTCTTCTACGCGATCTTCGACCGCCTGCTCCACCTTCCGTTTCCCGACGGGTGGATTCAGGGCTGGCTCGGCCTCGTGAGCTTCCCCGTTTCGTAGACAGTCTGGAAGTAGAGGTTCCTGGCGGGATGATAAGCCAAGGAGGCTCAGATGATGAAGCTCGATCCGCCCGGATGCCGGCGCTTCGTTGCTCTATACCGGAGCCAAGACTATAGTCGCTCCACCATGGATACTCGCATCGAACCGGGTTGCCGCTCCGCGCGCTCCGGTCGGGCCCGAGGTTTGGTCCCGATTCCCTTGCGGGCGCACGACGACGACACGCCGCATTTCCACGAGTGGTCCGCGGAATCGAAGAGCGAGCTCGCCGGGGTCATCTGGAAGACCGAGAACATCGAGCTCACCACCGTCGGGATTGACATCGGCAGCTCGACCTCGCACTTGATGTTCTCCAGGGTACACCTGCAGCGCAAGACGCAATTGCTGTCGAGCGAGTTCGTCGTGGTACGGCGCGAGATCCTGTGGCGCTCGCCGATCCTGCTCACGCCCTTTCTGCCCGACTACACCATCGACGCGGAGCGGCTGCGTGCCTTCGTGCACGAGGCGTACCGCTCTGCGGGACTTACCCCGTCGGAGGTCGACAGCGGCGCGGTGATCCTGACGGGCGAGGCGATCAAGCGCAGCAACGCCCAGGCGATCGCGCAGATCTTCGCCTCCGACGCCGGCAAGTTCGTCTGCGCGTCGGCCGGCCATCACCTGGAATGCGCGCTCGCCGCGCACGGCGGGGGTGCCACCGCCTTGTCGCGGCACACCCACCGGACCGTGCTCAACGTGGACATCGGCGGCGGCACGACGAAATTCGGGCTCATCCGGAACGGCGAGATCCACGGCACCTGCGCGGTCGGCGTCGGAGGGCGCCTGCTCGCGTTCGCCGAGGACGGCACGCTGGCGCGGATCGAGGATCCCGCGCGCCACGTGGCCCGCGCCCTGGGGATCGACCTGCGCCTGGGCCGGCGCATCGACTTGGCGAGCCTGGACCGTTTCATCGATGCCCTCGCCGAAATCGTGATCGCGATGCTGCGGCAAGAGGCGCCCGCCGGGCTGGCGAAGGAGCTACTCCTCACCGAGCCCCTCGCGGCGGATGCATCGCCGCACCTTATCACCTTCACGGGCGGGGTTTCCGAGTACGTCTTCGGGCGCGAGACCGCGACTTTCGGCGACATCGCGAAGCCGCTCGCCGAGCGGATCGGCCGGGCGTTCGCGAGCGGCCGCGTCGCCGTGAAGATGATGGATCCCGGGCAGGGCATCCGTGCTACGGTCATCGGCGCCTCGCAATTTACGGTGCAGGTGAGCGGCAACACCATTCACCTGTCGGACGGGATCCGGCTGCCGTTGCGCAACGTGCCGGTCGCTTTTCCGAACCTTGCGCTGGAGCGCGACTTCCACGCTGGACCGGTTGCCGCGGCGATTCGCGCGGCGCTCGAGCGCATTGACGCCGACGCGAGCCGGCCGATCGCCCTGGGAATCCGCTGGCACGGCGATCCGCACCATCACCGCTTGCGCGGGCTCGCCGAGGGCATCGCGCGAACGCTAGGCTCGGACGGCCCCGAGCCCCTCGTGCTGATGGTCGACGGCGACTTCGGCAGGCTGCTGGGACACATACTGAAGGACGAGCTCCGCGTCGCGCGCGACGTCATTTCCATCGACGGAATCCAGCTGCGCGAGCTCGACTACGTGGATATCGGGGAGATGATGCAGCCGACCAACGTGGTCCCGGTCGTGATCAAGTCGCTGCTCTTTCCCGGCCGTTGAATTCGCGGCATAAATAAATCCGTCGTTTCGCAGCACCGCAATCAAGGAGACCGCACATGATCGAGGGCAAATCACCGCGGGTCGGCATCGACTCCTATCTCGACTGGCTGAAGGGGGAGGGGATCCCCACGGTCGAGGACTTCGGCGTCGATCTCCTCAAGGTCGACACCCGGCCTTGGGCGCGCCTCGGGGTCAACGGCGCCGCCGTGCACCTGAAGGGGCGCGGCGATTTCGTGTCGATGTTCGTGCTGGAAATCGCGCCCGGCGCCTCGACCGCGCCGCAGCGCCACCTCTACGAGGAGGTCCTGTACGTGCTCTCGGGCCGCGGCAGCACCACCATCGAGGCCGCGGACGGCCGCAAGCACATCTTCGAATGGGGGCCGAAGAGTCTGTTCGCGATTCCGCTCAACACGAAATACCGCCATTTCAACGGCAGCGGGTCGGAAACAGCGCGGCTCGTGACGACCACCAACCTGCCGGCCGTGCTCAACCTGTTCCACAACGAGGCGTTCGTGTTCGACAACCCCTTCCAGTTCGGCGAGCGCCTCGGCCAGTCGAAATACTTCAGCGGCGAGGGCGACTTCATTCCGGTGGTGCCGGGACAGCACATGTGGGAGACCAATTTCGTGCCGGACCTCGCGGCGATCGAGCTCAAGACGTGGGACCAGCGCGGCGCTGGCAGCAAGAACATCATGTTCATCCTCGCCGACGGGACCATGCACGCGCACACCTCCGAGATGCAGGTCGGCACCTACAAGAAGGCACACCGCCACGCCGCCGATTTTCACGTGATGTGCGTGACCGGCAGGGGCTACTCGCTGCTGTGGTACGAAAAGGACGCCGATTTTCGTCGCGTCGACTGGAAGCACGGCACAGTGTTCGCGCCGCCGGACCAGATGTTCCACCAGCATTTCAACACCAGCCCGACCCCGGCACGCTATCTCGCCACGGCGTTCGGCAGCCTGCGCCATCCGTTCACCGACAGCAAGCGCAAGTCCTTGTCCGGCGGCGGCTCCGGCGGCCTCAAGCAGGGCGGCGTAGCGATCAGCGTGAAGGAGGGCGGCGACCAGATCGAGTTCGAGGACCAGTCGCCGCGCATCCACGCCCTGTACGTGGAGGAAACGCACAAGGCTGGGATCGAGGTAAAAATGGCCGCGTTCCGTTGATGGAACGGCTGGCAACCCGGCCCGGCATCAACTTCGTGCACGTCCGACGGTACACGCCGGCTGGCTTCAATCGCCATCAACAGCGTGTAGCCGTCAGGGGCTGCCTTGGCGACATGGTCGGCGCCGGAGCCCGAGCGGATGCGACACTCACGCACGATACCCAAGCAACACCGCTGCAGATGCCCCATGCCCGGGCGCGGATGTTCATTTGATGACCCCTTTCCGAAAATGAACCATTGTAATCAGGAGCTCAGGCGCCACGGATGACGATCTTGCCGAAATGCCTGCGGCTGGCAAGATAGTCGTAGACAGCCCGGGCATCCCCGAACTCGAACTGCCGGTCGATGATCGGTTTGAGCTTTGCATGAGAGATCGCCCGGTTCATGGCTTCGAACATCTCGCGGCTGCCGACCTGGATGCCGTACACATTGGCGCGTTTGGCGAGAATCATCTGCGTGCTTTCCCTTCTGGTTATTGCCTTGAGTCATGCCGGCATTCCCGAGCGCCACCGTTGCTGACGGCGGGTTGATGGCCTACGATGTGCGCATCAGGATCAAAAAACAGCCAAGGAGGAAAGCATGACCCGGATTTTCCTGCTCATTGCGGGATTGGGTATTGCCGCGGTGGGGCACGCGCAAAAGTATCCCGAGCGTCCCATTCGCCTGATCGTGCCATTCGCGGCTGGGGGAACCAGCGACCTGATGGGAAGGGTGATCGGTGGCAAGCTGGGCGAGGCGCTGGGCCAGACGGTGGTCGTGGACAACCGTGGCGGTGCCGGCGGCACGCTGGGCGCCGCCCTCGCCGCGCAGGCGCTTGCCGACGGTTACACCCTGCTCGTTCCTCACGTGGGCCTCGCCATCAACGAGACCCTCTACGCCAAGCGGCAGTACAACGCCGTGAAGGATCTCGCGCCGATATCGAAGCTCGGCGTCACGCCGAACGCCGTGGTCGTCAACAACGCACTGCCGGTTAATAGCGTGCAGGATTTGATCGCGCTGGCGAAGAAGCAGCCGGGCAAGCTCAACTACGGTTCCGCCGGCGTCGGCAGCGCGGCGCATCTGGCCGTGGCGCTTCTCGAGTACGCCGCCGGGATCAAGTTCAACCACGTTCCCTACAAGGGCGGCGGCCCGTCGCTGATCGCAACCGTCGCGGGGGAGGTGGATTTCTCCATCCCTGCGTATCCGACTTCGGTCCCGCACCTGAAGGCGGGCCGGCTTCGCATCCTTGCCGTAACGGGCTCGAAGCGCGAGCCGACCGTGCCCGATGTGCCGACCGTGGCCGAATCGGGCCTGCCGGGTTACGAGTTCGTCATCTGGTTCAGCCTGTTCGCGCCGTCCGGCACGCCGAAAGCCATCATCACGCGCTTGAACCAGGAGATCGTCAAGGCGCTCGCGATGCCCGACATGGGCGAGAAACTGGCGCAGACCGGGGTTGACGCCGAGTCCTCGACACCGGAGCAACTGGGCCAGCTGCTGCGCTCTGACGTGGCCAAGTGGGCGAAGATCATCAAGGCGGCGGGAATTCCGATCAATTGAGCGTTTATGCGTGAGCTTATTAGAGGGAGTGTGTTGATCGGGCTCTGCGCCGCCTGGCCGGCGTTGGGGCAATCCTATCCCGGTAAACCGATCCGTCTGATCGTGCCGGCAGCTCCCGGAGGAAGGCCGCAACAGGAACAACAGGGTCAACGCTTTACCTTATAGCGCTCCAACAGGATCCGCAGCAAAGAACAACAGCAAAGAACAACAGGGTCAACGCTTTACCTTATAGCGCTCCAACATGATCCGTATCGGCCCTTGCAGATTGGCCCTTTCCATCTCGGCCTGAATCTGCGACACCCGAGGAGCGGATATCCCCGCTCGCCGCGCCACCTTCCCAATCGGTTCGTTGGCCGCCCGCCGCAACAGATACACCGCACACCGATACGCCTGCGCGTGGCCGCGGTCGAGCACCGCACTGCGCGGAAGACCAAATGCCTTCGCAACTCCTGCAAGCAGTTCGTCCGGGGTCGGCCGCGCGGGCTCGCGCTGCGCACGGGAAACATCGGCACTGCGCTTGCCTCCAAGATGGCGCTGCATCTTGTCCCGGAATTCCTCATCGCCCAGCCACATCTGCCCCTGTAAGCTCGCCCACACCGAGGGCAAGCCGACGCCCTGCGCAACAAATCGGCGGTAGACTGCGCCGCTTCCGCCAAACTGCCCGCGTACTTCATCTACCGCAAGCCACGGTGGCGTCGCACTTAACCCCGCAGTCGCCCGGTAGCTCGACCACGCCCAGCGCTCGGGTAGTCTCACCAGCTTTGCCCGCACCGGGTTGAGCACTACGTAGCGGATCAGCTCCTTGAGGTAGCCGTCCTTGTCCACCACAATCGCCTTGTAGCGACCTTGGAGCACGTGGCCCACCCGTCGGTGGCGACGATTGAAGCGCTGCGTGTAGACCTGATTGAGCCGTTGCATGCCGTGTGTCAAGTTAGGCTCGGGGGTTTCGATGAGCAGGTGGTAGTGATTATCCATCAGACAATAAGCGTAGAGTCGCCAGCGCTGCTGGGCGATCTCGCGGCCGAGCAAATCGAGGAACGTTGCGCGGTCCTCGTCATCGCGAAAGATGTTTTCGCGCGCATTTCCCCGCGCGGTGACGTGATACAGCGCTCCAGCGAATTCCAGACGCAGCGGACGGGACATGCCAAGATGCTAATACGCTTGTCCTATAAGGTAAAGCGTTGACCCCGTTCTTTTTGCAGATCCTCGACTGGTATCTCAAGACCCGCAAGCGGTGAGCGGCAAGCGGAACTGATTGAAGGGGCGAGGAACGTCCTCGGGTTGATCCAGATCAACCGGGTGCCTCGCCGGTTCGCGTCTCGCCTTGACAGTGACGCAAAGTTTTTTGAAAATTAACAAGTTAGCATCCCAGCTCATCCAACACGCAAGGAGCGCCAAATGGCAAAGCAACCCTGGAAGACCGACAACTGGTTCGTCAGCCAGTGGAATTTCGCGGACGAAGTGCGCAAGGATTTCAAGTTCGCCAAGCAGATCAAGATCCACGACATCACGCTGCGCGACGGGGAGCAGCAGACCGGCATCATCCTCAGCAAAGATGACAAGATCCGCATTGCCGAAGCGCTGGCGGAAGCCGGCGTGCATCGCATCGAAGCGGGCATGCCCATCGTTTCGCCCTCCGACGCCGAAGCCATCAAGGAGATCGCCCGGCGCAAACTCGGCCCGCAGATTTTTGCGTTTTCGCGCTGCATGAAAGAGGACGTCCAGCGCGCGATCGACACCGGTGTCAACGGCGTGGTCATGGAGATTCCATCCAGCCAGCACATGGTCGACCTCGCCTACAAGTGGCCGATGGAAAAGGCGATCGAGACGTCGATCGAGGCCACCAAGTTCGCGCAAAAGAACGGGCTGGAAGTCGTGTTTTTCCCCATCGACTTTTCCCGCTCGGAGATGAACTGGGTGTTGAACCTGATCAACCGGGTCGCGACCGAGGGCCACATGGACGCGCTCGCCCTGGTGGACACCTTCGGAGTCGTATCGCCCCATGCGATGCGGTACTTCGTCCGCGAGGTCAAGAAGCGCATCAACAAGCGCCTCGAAGCGCACTTCCACCAGGATTTCGGCATGGGTGTCGCGAACACGATCATGGCCGCCGCTGAAGGCGTTGAGGTGCTGCACACGACCGTGCTCGGCGTCGGCGAGCGCGCCGGCAACACGCCGATGGAAGAAACCGTCATGGCACTGCTGACGATGTATGGCGTGGATGTCGGGCTCGACTACAGCAAGTTGACGCCGCTCGCCAACCTGGTGCAGAAACTCACCGGAGTGGACGTGCCTTCGAACAAGCCTGTCGTGGGCCGGCAGCTGTATCAGATCGAGTCCGGCATCATCGCGAGCTGGTACAAGAACTGCGGCGAGGAAAACGCGACCGAGCTGTTCCCCGTGCGCGCGAAGTTCGTCGGGCAACCACCCGCCGAGATCGTGATGGGCAAGGGCAGCGGCATCGATTCGGTCAAGGCCTGGCTCGCGCAGATGGGCATCGAGGCGAGCGATGAAGAGGCGTTGAAGATGACAGCCGCGGTGAAGGGGTACTCTCTGAAGAACAAGCGGCTGCTGACCGAATCCGAGTTCGGAAAGATCGCGCGGGACGTCATCGGGCAACGCGCCGCGGCGTAACGCGGATCGCGACAGCCGGTCGCGGATGAGGCGGCACGAACGACACTTGGCTTTGACCGGGTGACGATGGAACGGGGGGATGCGGCCTGCATCTCCCCGTTTTGTTGATTCGAGAGCGGCCTGGTGCTACGTTAT
>Ga0209321_10003220_pt1 | contig 10941 bp, 11 predicted proteins | sample Rifsed16ft4_FD_184012 | JGI IMG/M metagenome (GOLD analysis project Ga0209321, IMG submission 184012) | Soil microbial communities from Rifle, Colorado, USA - sediment 16ft 4 - CSP-I_5_4 (version 2) | ecosystem: Environmental > Terrestrial > Deep subsurface > Rock core/Sediment | place: Rifle... | reverse complement strand
AAAGGCCCCCCGCCCGCGGGGGGGCAGACCACGACAACAACCGGACGTGCGACGGAACGCGACGTACGACGCCGTTACTTCAGCTCGACCGTGGCGCCCTGCTCCTCGAGCTTCGCCTTCCAGGCCTGGGCCTCCGCCTTCCCCACGGCCTCCTTCACGGTGGCCGGCGCGCTGTCGACGAGGTCCTTGGCCTCCTTCAGACCCAGGCTCGTCAGCTCGCGCACCACCTTGATCACCTGGATCTTCTTCGCGCCCGTCTCCTTGAGGACGACGGCGAACTCCGTCTGCTCCTCTTCGGCCGGGGCGGCTGCTGCGGCGGCGCCACCCGAACCCGGCGCGGCGGCCGGCGCCACGGCGGCGATCGTGACGTGGAACTTCGTCTTGAACGCCTCGATCAGATCCGCCAGCTCGACGACCGTCATGGTGCCGATCGCCTCGAGGATCTCGTCCTTGGACAGCGTGGTGTTGGTTGCCATTGCGTGGTCATCTCCCCCAATCAGGCAGCGCCCTCGCGCTGCGTCTTGAGCGCCTCGAGGGCGCCAGCGAACGACGACAGGAGCGCCGACAGGGCGCCCACGAATCCGGCCATCGGGGCCTGCATCGCGGCGCCCAGCTCGGCCAGCAACTGCTCCCGCGGCGGCAGCGTGGCCAGCCGCTTGATCTGCTCGGGCGTGACCGCCCGGCCGTCCACGACGCCGCCCTTCACGGACGGCTTCTGGAACTCCTTCGCGAACTCCGACAGCACCTTCGCCGCCGCCGCCGCGTCGGTGGACAGCGCCAGCGCGGTAGCGCCCCTGAGGTGCGGGTCGAGCCCGGTGACCGTCACGTCCCGGAAGGCGCGGCGGGCCAGGGTGTTCTTCACCACCACGTACTCGACCCCGGCCTTCCGGAGCCGGCGCCTGAGGTCCGAGACCTGCGCGACGTTCAGGCCCGTGAAGTCGGTGTAATACAGGGCGTTCGCCCCGTTCAGCTTCTCCTTCAGCTCGGCGACGAGCCGTTCCTGCAGTTCGAAAAGGTCATCATGCTCCATACGCTCGATACCCTCTGGAAGGACCATCTCCTTTCGATGGACCACCTGAAGGGCGGCATCGGCCTCAGGGGATACGGACAGAAGAACCCGCTCCAGGAGTACAAGAGAGAGGGCTTCGATATGTTCGCCGGCCTCATCGGCAGGCTCAGGAGCGAGGTCTGCGAGCGCCTCTTCAAGGTCCAGATAAAAAGGAACGACGAGGAAGAGGCAGCCCAGAGCGCGCCTCCTCCCCAGCAGACGCAGAGGGCGCAGAAGGTAAGGTACTCGCGCGGCGAGGAAGCGGAGCCTGAGAAGGAGCAGCCGGTTACCAGGGCCGGGGACAAGGTCGGAAGAAACGACCCGTGCCCGTGCGGCAGCGGGCTTAAATACAAGAGGTGCTGCGGCATGACAGCCGCAAGATAAGACAAGCTCAGGGAAGAAGGGTAAATGGCGGATCTCACAAAGCCCGGCAGACAGTTCGAGCTCCGGGTGCCTGGTTTCAGGGCAGCGGGCATAGCCTGCGGAATCAAAAAGAACGGAAAGAAAGACCTTGCCGTAATAGTGAGCGACACTCCGGCATCCGTTGCGGGCGTCTTCACCACCAACAAGGTCAAGGCAGCCCCCGTGCTCCTCGATATGAAGAGGATAAGGAAGGGGGTCGCAAGCGGCGTCATCGTGAACAGCGGCAACGCCAACGCCTGCACCGGAGCCGAAGGCATGAAGGCCGCCGAGGCAATGGCCAACGCCGCTGAAAAGGCCCTTGGTCTCAAGAAGGGCAGCATCTTTGTCTCATCCACCGGCGTCATAGGCGTGCCGCTCCCGGTGGGCAAGGTCGAAGCCGGTATGCCGAACATCGTGAAGACGCTCGGGTACGACGGCCTGCATGCCGTATCCGAGGCCATAATGACCACCGACGCATTCCCGAAGAAGGCTGTGGCCAGGCTCAAGATAAACGGCAATGAGGTGACCATGGCGGGCATAGCCAAGGGCGCGGGAATGATCTGCCCCAACATGGCGACCATGCTCGCCTTCTTTCTAACCGGCGCCAACATCAAAAAGGCCGCACTTTCAAAGGCCCTGAAGGCAGCGGTGGACAATTCCTTCAACAGCATCATCGTGGACAACGACACATCGACCAACGACACGGTCCTTGTCTTCGCCAACGGCAAGGATACGGACGAGATAAAGGAAGGCACAAAGGAGTTCGTCGCCTTTACCGGGCTTCTTACCTCTCTTGCGACGGAGCTTGCTCACCTCATCGTTAAGGACGGCGAGGGCGCGACCAGGTTCGTCGAAATAGAGATCTCAGGCGCGGCGAGCGCGGCAGAGGCGAAGAGGGCCGCGAGGACCGTCGCTGAATCGTTCCTCTGCAAGACCGCTTTCTTCGGCGGCGACCCGAACTGGGGGCGCGTCATAGCCGCTATCGGCAGGGCAGGAGTCAAACTGAACGAAGCGAAGGCCTCGATATCCTTCAACGGCGTCGAGATGGTCTCAAAGGGCCTCGATACAGGCAGGGAAAAAGAGGCCGCGCGCGCGATGAAGGCGAGGGAATTGAAGGTGCTCGTCGGACTCGGAGCCGGAAAGCACGCGTCGCGCGTCTGGACATCGGACCTTACCTACGAGTACGTCAGGATAAACTCAGCATACAGGACATAAGGAGGACTCCATGGACCCATTTCTCAAAGAGGCGGAAAGATGGCTCAGGCAGGCTGAGTACGACCTCAGGGCAGCCGAATGGAACCAGCAGGGCGGGTTCCACGCGCAGGCCACTTTTTTTGCGCAGCAGTCTGCGGCCAAGTCGCTCCGCTCCTTCCTGTTCCTGAACAAGGAGGACGCGAGAGAGACCCGCTCCGTGGTAGAGCTGCTCGACAGGGTCATAACCTATGAAGAGGAATTCAGGGACTTCGTCGGCTCTTCAAGGAGCCTGGACATCTACTATAAGACCTCGCGCTTCCCCGACGCCATACCGGGCGGCATACCGGCCGAGATAATATCGCAGAAGGAATCGGTAGAGGCGATAAGACAGGCAGCCGACATCATCGCCATAGTCGAAAAGAAACGGAAGGCCTACCTTCCGGAGAGCCTATAAGCAGCGGCCCGCTTTTGCGGGGCGCTTTACGCCGGGTGTCTTTAGCTAAATGCCATTAGACCTCATACTGATCATCCCCTTTGTCTTCGGGGCTGTAGTCGGCAGTTTCCTCAATGTCTGCATCTACAGGATCCCCAAGGGGCTCTCAATAGTTTCTCCCCCTTCAAGCTGTCCCAATTGCGGTTCAAGAATACCCTTTTATTTAAATGTGCCGATACTTGCATATCTCGTCCTCAGGGGCAGGTGCTCGAAGTGTTCAGAGCCTTTCTCGGCGAGGTACCCCATTGTAGAGGCGCTCACCGGCGTCTTCGCCGTGTTCACCTTTATCCGGTTCGGCCCTTCGATAGAGACGCTTGTCTATTTCGCGTTCCTCTCAGCCCTCATAGTCATCACCTTCATAGACCTGGATCTCAAGATAATACCCGATGTCATAAGCCTGCCGGGCATCGTCGTCGGGCTCGCCGCCTCGTTCTTTCTGCCCTATCCGGGAGTAGTCGATTCGTTAATCGGCGCTGTGGCCGGCGGCGGGATACTCCTCCTGGTCGCGTGGGGATACCTGTTGGCGACCGGGCACGAGGGCATGGGCATGGGAGACGTCAAGCTGCTTGCCATGATAGGCGCGTTCTTAGGCTGGAAGGGCGTCGTCGTCACGCTCCTCTTCGGTTCGTTCATAGGCGCGCTCCTGGGCGCCGTCCTTATAATCGCGTTCGGCAAAGGCGGCAGGTATGCCATCCCCTTCGGGCCGTTCCTGGCCCTTGGCGCCATAGTGCATCTCTTTTTCGGAGAGGCAATGATAGCATGGTACATAGCGAAGGCAACGGGCGTATAGCATGAGGAGAAGCGGCCTGGGCATAAGGTTCCAGCTCACGGCAGCCATCGTCATAATGACCCTGGCGGGCATCGGGCTCATCGGCCTTTTGAGCGTCAAGATAGTCGAGAGGAGCGCCCTTTTCTGGAAGACGAGCCAGGCCTCTGACATGGCGGCGGTCGTGAGGGCCGCGCTCAAGATGGAGAAGGACAGCGCCTTTGCCGCGGCCTTTGCGGGCGCGGCCTTGAAGGAAGCCGGGATAACCGATTTCACGCTTATTGGCCCTGCCGGGAATATTGTCCTCAAATCCGGCTCTCTGCCCGCCGGCCCAGGAGAGAGGTTCGCTTCAGCCGACGGCATCGAATCATTTACATACGGCGGCGGCTGGTTCAACGGCGCGGGCGAAAAGCTCCGTATAAGCGCGCCGGTCGAATGGCCCTCCGGAGCGGGCTCTCTGGATTTCGTACTCAGCCTCGATGAGATAGGCCAGGACATGCTGGGCGCGAAGAGGTTCCTCCTCTTCTACGCCCTCATCGATTCGGCCATCATTATTGCCTTTGGCCAGCTTTTCCTTTCCCGCTCGGTAGTGAGCCCCTTGAGGCGGCTTGAAGAGGCCGCGACCAGGATAGCCGGAGGCAAGCTCTTTGAGAGGGCAAAGGTCGATATCGATAACGAGATCGGGAGCCTCGCGGCATCTTTCAACACAATGGCCGCCCGCCTCGAAGATGAGATAAGGAGCCTCGAGAGGGTCAACGTCGATCTCATGACAGCGCAGGAGGAACTGCTGCGTTCTTCCACTCTGGCTGCCGTTGGAAGGCTCGCGGCGGGCATTGCCCACGAGATAGGAAACCCGCTCGGAGCATTGAGGGGATATATCGACATCCTCGGAAGCGACAGGCTCGATGATGGCGAGGGGAAGGAGATAGTCGAGCGGGCATCGCGGGAGGTCACGAGGATAGATTCGATCGTACGGGAGTTCCTCGACGTTGCCAGGCCCTCGAAGAAGGCGCTTGCGCCCGTGGATGTAAATTCGCTTTTGCGGGATACCGTGGCAACCCTCTCCGTGCGGGACGACTTGAAGGAAATAGAGATCAAGCTCATTGCCAATGAGGCCATCCAGGAGGTCATGGCGGACGAAGGGAAGCTGAGACAGGTATTCGCCAACCTCCTTATAAACGCCGCCCACTCGATGGAGGGCTCTCCTATAAAGTCAATAGAGGTGGCGACGGCTGTTGAAAAGAGGCCGTCGCCCATAATGGCAAGGAGGCGCAAGGACGATCCGCCTCTTGCCGGAGAGCTGCCCGAAAGGGAGTTCGTCTGCGTAAGCTTCTCTGACACGGGCGCGGGGGTATCAGTTGAGGACGCGCCCAGTATATTCGAGCCGTTTTTTACTACGAAAGTGGCAGGCAGGGGGACAGGTCTTGGCCTGTTCGTATCGGATTCAATCATAAAGGCATTCGGCGGCGAGATAACTCTTAAGAGCGCGCCGGGCGAGGGATCGGTCTTCACGGTAGCCTTGCCCGCCGGGGTGAGGCATTGAGGATACTCATAATAGACGACGAAGAATCGATGCGCCACATGCTCTCGGTCATCCTCCGCAAAGAGGGATATGATACGCTCTCTTTTGGAGATGCCGCGAAGGCGATCGAGAGTCTCGAAGGCGAGGACTTCGATTTCATACTCTGCGACATCCGCATGCCGGGCATGGACGGGATGGCGTTTCTCAGGGCGCTCCGTGAGCGGGACGCAGAGCGCACGGTCATAATGATGAGCGCGTACGGCTCGATGGACTCTGCCATCGAGTGCATGAAGCTCGGCGCGTACGACTACATATCGAAGCCCTTCAAGGCGGACGAGATAATCCTCACGGTAAAGAAGGCGGAGGAGAGGGAGAGGCTCAGGAAGGAGAACCGGAGGCTCAAGGACGAGGCCGCCGAGGAGTACGACATATCGGGCATCAGGACCCAGGACCCGAATATGCTCGAGATATTAAAGCTCGTCAGAAAGATCGCGGACTACTCTACTTCCATCCTCATAACCGGCGAGAGCGGCACCGGCAAGGAGCTTGTAGCCCGAGCCATACACTACAGCGGAGGAAGGGCAGGAGGGCCGTTCGTCGTCGTCAATTGCGGAGCCATTCCAGGCCCGCTCCTCGAGAGCGAGCTCTTCGGCCATGTGAAGGGGGCCTTTACAGACGCGCACAGGACAAAGACAGGGCTATTCCAGGAGGCCAGCGGCGGCACCATTTTTCTTGATGAAGTCGGCGAGCTCCCGCTCGAGCTGCAGGTAAAGCTTCTCAGGGTGCTCCAGGAAGGCGAGGTGCGCAAAATCGGCGACAACAAGTCCGTCAAAATAGACACCCGGGTCGTGACGGCGACCTTGAGGGACCTCAAGGAAGAGTCTCAGAAGGGGAGCTTCAGGGATGATCTCTACTACAGGATCAACGTAATAGAGATAAAGCTACCTCCTTTAAGGGAACGGCCCGCGGATATACCCCTTCTTGCCGCGCATTTCGTGGGCAAGTATGCCCGCAAGTTCGGGAAGCAGCCAAAGACGATATCGGATGATGCCAGTGCCGCCCTTTTGGCATATAGCTGGCCTGGGAACATAAGGGAGCTTGAGAATGTCATAGAACGGGCCATGATACTCGAAGAGACCGGGACCATAAGGACCTCAACGCTGCCGCTTTTTGACTCTTCTGCTCAAGAGCCCCAGCCACAGGGCCTCTCCATCAAGCAGGCAGAGGAGGCTATTGAAAAAGAGCTTATAAAAAAGGCGCTTGAGAAGACGAACAACAACCGCACAAAGGCCGCTGCCCTCCTTGAAATAAGCCACAGGGCGCTCCTTTATAAGATAAAAAGTTATGGACTATGAAAAAAGTGCATAGTTTCATGACACCCCTCCAATTCTGACCTTAATAAAATCAACAACTTAGCTTTTGGCATGGGTTTTGCTACTTTTAGGGACAAAGTCTCTGAAGGGATGTCCATGCTGAAAACAAGAAGGTCCACAAAAGGTTTTTCCCTGGTCGAGCTCCTTATAGTCATAGCCCTCATGGGCATCCTTGTGGCCATAGGGACCCCTTACATCGTCTCGCAGCTCTCCCATGTAAGGCTCAGCAGGTCCGTGAGGGACGCCGCCATCGAGCTCAACGCCGCAAGGATGAAGGCGATAGCGCAGAATATGCCAATGAAGGTGGATTTCAGCGGTGGAAATACCTTTAATCTCGCAATGTACACCGGCGGCGCCTGGGCCGATCATCCGACCAGGGGCGCTGGAACGCTTGAAGCCGGTATCTCCATAACCTCTCCGGGCGCTGCTTTTTCGGTGCAGTTCTATCCGAACGGGTCGGCTACTTCCACCACCATCTGCATCAATAACCCTCAAATATCAGGCGACAGGATGCGGATAGTCATTACCGGTCTGGGCATGATAACAGTCGTTAACGGGTGTTGATAAATGAGACTGCGGACTAAAGACGGCTTCACGCTCGTAGAGGTACTCATCGCGGTGACCATCCTTTCAATAGGGATACTCGGCATCGCGGGCCTGGCAGGCACTGCCATCAAGAACTCGGGGTACAGCCAGGCGGTATCCAGCGCCAACAATCTCGCGCAGGAGAGGATCGAGGCGCTCCTCGCCGTCCCGTACGCGAACATCCAGGTTACGGATACGGTCACGGCGCGCACAGACCTGAGAAGGACCTGCGTCCAGACAGACGCAACGGCGAGTAAGCCGGTTTTCAGCTGCACGCCTTCGACAGTGACGATACCCATAGGCAACAGGAACTTCGATTGGTCTTACACTGTGACGTTCATCGACCTCTCCGGCGACGGCGTTGCCCACGCGACCCTTGACGGGCTCAAGGAGGTCTCCGTTACAGTCTCATGGGCAGACCAACTATTCAGGGCCACAAAGAGCATCACACTTGTAACCATGAGGGCGAGGAGTTAGGACGATGGCTGGAAAATCCGTATCAGCAACGAAGAAGCGGCGCAGGGGCGAAGGGGGCTTCTCGCTTGTAGAGGTGCTAATCGCCATAGCGGTAACGGCGGTCGTAGCTGCCGCCGTATACTCGGTGTACAACAACTTCTTCAGGCAGTCCACCAGCCAGGACATTACGGTCGAGGCGCAGCAGAACGCCAGGGCGGCCATCAACATGATGGAAAGGGAGCTCGTGAACGCGGGCTACGCGGCGGCAACGGCTGACGTTATCACCGAAGCGACCGCTAACTCGGTGGAGTTCATCTACACCGACCCTGAGACCGACACAACGCTCTCCGCCACGGCCGGCGACAGGCTCAAAGTCAAGTACTGGCTCCAGACCACAGGCGGAATACAGTACCTCGTCAGAAAGGCTGACAACCTCTCGGACGGCGGAGTCGGCCCTACGGAAGAGGTAGCCCCTTATGTCAACAGCCTTGCCGTCACCTACTACGATATCAACGGAAGCCAGGTCGCCGACACCTCGACGCAGGCTAACAGGAACACGGTCAAATTCCTGACAATAAACCTCGTTACCCAGACCAGGATGGATATCCCCGGCACCACCGCGCCCGGCACCTTCATGCTGGAGACCCATGTGCGCCTGCGCAACATCGGCGTCGGGCAGGTATCGAACGACACTGACGCGCCTTCCTCGCCGATGGCCGTCCAGGTAAGGGACCCGGGCCTGTGCGGGCGGCTCAAGGTAAAATGGACCAAGAACACCGAAGGCGACGTCTCCGGCTACAAGATCTATTACGGCGTGGCTTCAGGCACCTACGAAGGCGTGATCAATGTCTCGAACAACATCCTCACCGGGAGCAATTACTCCTGCTCGGACACGGGATCCGCTTACGAATGCACGATTATACCGACCCTGCCGACGCTTGCCTACACTCCGTCTGACGGCAGCTCGACTACCATTTATTACCTCGCGGTGAAGGCTTATGACAACGCCCTCAACCACAGCAATTTTTCGACAGAGGTGAGCGGCAACCCTGCCACGAGCAACTCCGCCTTCGACAGCGGCACTGATGATTCTACCCTGAACCCCGTGAAGCCTTCCGCTGTTGCCGGGTTTTCCGGCTCGGACGGCGCGACAGACGGGCAGGTGAGCTTGAGCTGGACCGCTTACAATACCTCCACTGACCCGGACGTCACGGGCTTCAGGATCTACAGGTCGACCTCCCCGTTTTCAACCTATCCCGTCGACCCGTTGCAGGCAGGCGTTGACTGGATAGCCGGAGAGCCGGGCAGCGGCAAGCCCGAGGTCGCAGTGGGAGCGACGAGCTATACGGACCCGGGCCCGGACCTCAAGGGCTGCTACGTATACTATTACGCGATAGCCCCGGTAAAATGCGACGCTACGCTCATATCCGACGCGGGCGGCGATTCAAATGACAAGAAATACGTGCAGGCGGACTATGATGCGACATGCGGAGACGGCTCCACGGCCTGTTCCGCCGGAACCGGCTTCGGCTCATCGACAGGCTCTGATACGGCGCCGGCAAAGAGCGCCGCCCCTGCCGCGCCGACCATAGACGCCAGGGCGGGATGGAAGAGGGTCGCGCTTTCGCTTACCCAGCCCTCTGACCAGGACCTTTCACGCACCTGCGTTTACGTGAACGAAAGCGCGACATATCCCGAACTCCTGACAGACACGGGGAGCTACCCCCTGGTAAGCACCTGTTACCAGGTGAACCTCGGCTCGACACCTGACGCGAGGCTCATACCTGACTCCAACGGCAGCTTCACCGCGGCAGAGATCGCGCCTGCCCAGTCCACCTCTTTCTGGCACGATTCTCTTACTGAAGAGGACCCGGCAGCCCCGGCTCTCGCCGATACCGGCACCTATTCATACAGGGCCGTCTCGTTCAACCTCTGCGGCAACGGATCGAACATATCGGCGGCCCAGGCAACGACAGTTCTTTGCGGCGAAGACCCGGCCTCAGGCGAGAAGCCGCTGGCTGTGACCGACGCGTCAGCTTCGTGCTGTTCTTCGCCCGTGACGCTCTCTTGGACGCAGGTTCCCAGCAATACGGCATTCCCGTCGAGTATTTCCAACCCATACGACCTTGCCGGCTACAGGATTTTCAGGTCTACGAGCGTGGACTTCTCGGCCTCGACCCTGGTGTCAGGCGCGGCGCCTTTCTGGGGTTCCTCGTACAGCGACAATACCGTGGCCGAAGGCACGACCTATTACTACAAGATAGTATCGACGGACTGCCCGTACGAGAGGACAAACCCCAATGAAGGCACCCTGCGCGCAGATATGATCTCGGGATACCTCAACTCCGTCACGATAGGCCCCGTGCGTCCCGGACGCATTGACAGGGACGAGAAGTGCCCTGGCGCGGGCGGCTGCACAAAGGATGCCCACAGGGAAGCGCTTACGGGCGTGGATATTGACAGCTCGTCCGGCAACGGCAACGGATCGAGCTCTGTCGTATCGACCCAGAGGCACAATTCAGTTACCATGTTCTTCCATAACACCAGCTCGGGCACCCTGACCATAACAGGGGCTACCGTATATTGGGTGAACTCCGCGGCCTACCTGAGGGAGGTCAAGATAGGCGGCGGCAGGAGCGGCATGGGTACCATTACCACGAGCCTGGCCGCGGGCCTTACGGCAGCCACCGGAAATTCGCCTTACACGAGGGTGGTCTCCAACGCCTCCCTTGCCTCATCGACCGTACCGGCGGGCGCAAGATACGTGCCCATTACGTTCACATTCAAGAATGCCAGCGATAACCCGGTAGATATGAGGGATGACCAGTTCCTCGTTACCCTTCAGGTGACGAACGATTCGACCTCGACTACGGGCTGCGAATCGTATCTGACCGTCTCAATGTCCTCCGAGGGCATAAGCGTCCCGTTCGGCCCGAGCATATCCGCAACACAGCAGAACCAGCCGGCGAGCCCGACATGATCGGGGTGGAAATGGGTGACGATCATGCGCCCGATCCCGGCCGAACCGGCGAAGCGCACGTGAACCGTGTCCTGCGCAAGACCCTCGTGCCCGTAGCGCCGCGCGATTTCGTGCGACAGCAG
>Ga0209321_10003214_pt1 | contig 10946 bp, 9 predicted proteins | sample Rifsed16ft4_FD_184012 | JGI IMG/M metagenome (GOLD analysis project Ga0209321, IMG submission 184012) | Soil microbial communities from Rifle, Colorado, USA - sediment 16ft 4 - CSP-I_5_4 (version 2) | ecosystem: Environmental > Terrestrial > Deep subsurface > Rock core/Sediment | place: Rifle... | reverse complement strand
ATCGGGGTCTGCGCGAACGCGGGGTGCTTCGAGTTCGTGGAGGAGTGGGAGGGCGGCAAGATCGACTTCGAGATGTACGCGGGGAAGCTCACAGACCACCTCCAGGCGAAAGGGGTCTCTCGGGCGGGCGAATTTAAGCGCCACCTCATTGCCGCACGGAACTTCGGAAGGGCCTTCGACAAGACCACAGCGAAGGCGGAGCAAGTTCTCGGTGCGAGGGCCGCCATCGCGAACGGACTGTGGGTGACCCTCGCTAGCATCTCGATCCGGAAATCGCTCGGGGCACCGCCGAGATTCCCGTACGACGATTTCGCGGCGGTTCTCGAGAGAATCGCATCTCGAATCTGACGTCTTCAAACGAAACAAGGATGGGGACGAGATGAGGCTGACGAAACCGATTGTCATCAAGTTGGCAGAGACGAAAGTTGACTGGGACGGAGTCAAGCAGATGCTGAACGAGCTGGCGGTTTCGGAATCCGGAGCGAGCCGGTTTGTTGGGATGTCAGACAATGGCGAGACGCTCATCGAGCTGGCCGGCCGGATGTGCTACCGATCGTTTGAGATTGGACTGAACCCGAATGTGACGAAGATCCGGACGGACTCCAAGGAATATTTCGCGAATATCCTTCAGAAGGGGGACGGGAGCGTCGCGGAGCATGGCTCGGTTTCATTCGCCTTCCTCAACGTCTCACGTGTCATGACTCACGAGCTGGCGAGACACAGGGTTGGAGTCGCGATTAGCCAGGAGTCCCTCCGGTATGTGCGGCTGAGGGAACTGAGTTTCTGGATCCCCGACGAACTGAACGAGGAACAGAAGGGGGCGATGGCAAGGGCGTTCGAAGAGGCCGAGAAGGCGTATCACAAGCTGGAGCAATCTGTTCCGTGGGACAAACTCAAGATGGACAAGAAAAAGCGGATCACGTCCGCTATACGTAGGGTTATTCCCGACGGAATCGCGACTCACGTCATCTGGACCGCCAACCACCGGACGCTACGCTGGGTGATTGAGATGCGGACCGACCCGGCGGCAGAGGTGGAAATCCGGACGGTATTCGACCAAGTCGCTCAGATTTGCAAGAGGGATTACCCCCTCATGTACCAGGATTTCGTCCGCACTCAGCTGCCCGACGGAACGGGCTCCTGGAAACCGATGCTGCGCTCAAAAATCTGACTGGCGATTGGGTTCAAAGCCATCGAAACAAGATCTTGTAGAACTCAACCCCTTCCGGCTTCTTCACGTCCCCGACGATGTGCTGCCACACATCCTTCCGGAGGGCGTCCACGGTCTCGTACCCGCCGACGAGGGCGTCGTACAAGCTCAGGCTCGCGAGGGTGACGGGGTCGCGGAGGATGATCTGCCCCTCCCCGATGACCTCCTCGTTGAACTTCAGCACGAGCCGGTTCCCGGGGATGAACTTCTGGCGGGCGACCTCCGCCGCGCTCATATAGGCCTGGTACACGTACTGTTCCCGGAGCTTCTTCTCGAGCCCCGGGTACCGAAACACGATCGTCTTCGGTGGGCCGACGTTCGGCGGGATCGCCATTGCGGCGGGTCCGAACCGGAGGTCCGGCTTGAAGGTTTCGAGCCCTCAGAGGGCTGCGAGGACCTCGTCGACGTGGCCGTCGACCTTCACGCGGAGGAACACCTTCGCGATCCGGCCCTTCTCGTCGATGATGAACGTCGTCCGCTCGACGCCCATGAACGTCTTGCCGTAGGCGCTCTTCTCCTTCCAAACGCCGTACGCGTTGAGGACCTTCCCGTCCATGTCGGAGAGGAGTGGGAACGTGAGCTCGTATTTCTTACGGAACCTCGCGTGGCTGTCGAGATCGTCCTTGCTCACGCCGACGACGACGGCGCCCTTCGACGTGACCGGCGCAAGGCTGTCGCGGAACGAGCACGCTTCCCTCGTACACCCGGGAGTGTCGTCCTTCGGGTAGAAGTACAGGACGACCTTCTTCCCGCGGAAGTCCTTCAGCGAGTACGTGTGTCCGTCGTCCGCCGGCAGCCGGAAGTCAGGTGCGGGGTCGCCTTCGTTCACCATCGCGTCCACGTTCCGCTGCTACGCGGGGAAAGGTCTTATCCGTTTCGCCGTGGGCACCCGGCGGCCGTCGTGCCCCTCCATAGCTGGACATTATCAGGACCGACTATCGAGGAATGAACGCTTAAATAAAGTAAGCCAATAGAAGCGAAGACTCTGCTGTTCGTCGCGGATCCTACCTTGGTGACCCTAGAATGGCGAAGCGGAAGGCTTCGAACTCGAGCAAGAAGGAACTCGCAGGCTATGCCTTCACGCCCTCGTACCGCGAGTCGCGGGTAAAGCGGCGGGAGGTGACCTCAACCGCCCTCGAAGAGGCGGGAGCCGGCCTGCTCCAGCTCCGCCTCGGTCGCGCGGCCCAGGCACACGGCCTCGGCGCGGCGTTCTGCCTCGCGTTCAGTGCCTTTCTGATCTACTCCGCAAGCACGGCGGGGACCCTCCTCCAGTTACCGGAGAACTACCTCCACGCCCTCCTCTGGCTGATGCCCCTCTTCGTCGGGGCGACGGTCAGTGCGGACGCGCTCGCGCGGAAATGGGTCCCCTACAGAGGCTACCGGCACTCCCGCCACTTCGTCCTCACGGGACTCGCGCTCGGCCTGTCGATCCTTGGCATGATCGCGATCATCTTCACCCTGATCCCGCTCCTCGGGCTCGGGCTGCTCGAGCTGAAGTGGCTGATGTACCCCCTATCCGTCTCGACCCTCAGCCTCGGGCTCATCTCGATGGCGGACACGTGGCGGGGCTGGGGACCCCGGAAGGTCGTGAGCATCGTCTCCGCCCTCGCCCTGCCGGGGATCATGGTCCTGTGGTCGTACCTGAACCTCGGGGCCCTCCTGAACGCCGATCCCTCCGTGACGGGGGCGGAGCAGGCCCGACTTCTCGCGATGTTCTTCTACTTCATCATGGCCCTTGCGGCCCTCCTCAGCGGGTCCGAGCTCCACATCATCGCCTCGTCGACGTCGACCGCGGAGCGGGAGATCCTGTTCGCGAGCGACGCGAAGTTCAGCAAGGTCCAGAAGCTCCTCTCGGAACGGGAGAGGGCCCTCGCGTTCCGGCAGACGGGACTCGACGAAAAGGAGGCGATCATCGAGGCGGACCGCCGGGAGCTCGAGGAGGAGCTCCAGAAGATCGGCGTCTCGTCCACGGAGCATCAGAATCTGCAGGCCCAGCTCGAGAAGCGCGACAAAGAGCTCCGCGACTACGAGAAGAAAGTGTCCCGCGTGAAGGCGGAGATCGAGGCCCGCATCGAGCAGATCAAGCTCAAGGAGAGCGACGTGAGCGTCGCGGAGGCAGGGCTCGAGAAGGCTCGGCAGGATCTTGCGAGCCGTGAGAGCGCCCGCTCTGAGCGGGACAAGGAGCTCAAGCGGATCGCGATCGAGCTCACCGCCGCGCAGCGGCAGTCGGAGGCCCGGGTCAAGGCAGTCCAAGAGCTCGAGCAGAAGCTGAAGCACGAGGACGCGACCCTGTCCGCGCGCCAGAAGCAGCTCCTCCAAAAGGATAAGACGATCCAGCTTCGGGAGAGTGAGGTCAACCTTCGGATGGAGCAGCTCGAGGCGATGGCGGCGACGAAGGACGCCGAGCGGATCCGCGAGCTGAAGGACTGGGAAAGACGGATTCTCGAGAAAGAGAAGGAGCTCGGGCAGCTCGAGGTCGAACTCAAGACGCTCGAGGACCAGCTCAAGGAGCGGTACGAGAACGCGACCTCAATTGAGAAGCGCGCCTCGGGCGACCGCAGGCATCTCGAGGCGAAGGAGAAGGAGCTCCTCACTCGGGAGAAGCGCGTCTCCGATGCGGAGGCCGCGCTCGAAGAGGTGAAGTCGGAGCTCGAGCGGACGCGGACCACGATGCGGGAGAGCGCAGGCCGAATTCAGAAGAAGGAGGCTGAGTACGTCACGCTCCTGAAGGATACGAAAGTCCAGCAGGCGACGGCGACGAGCAGCCAGGACGAGCTCGGTCGCCGGCAGGCCGCGCTCGACGCCCGGCAGAAGAAGATTGACGAGATGCACGAGAACCTCAAGCGGGAAATCGAACGGCTGAGCGCGGAGAACCGCCGGATCCTGCAGCAGAAGAAAGAAGTCGAGACCCGTGAGCAGGAGGTATCGCTCCAGGCCCTCGAGTTCGAAGAGAAGGCCCGCGCGACCCGCGCGATCGGCGCCACTCCGGGAATGAAGGACACGGACAAGGAGTCGTACCTCGCCCAGTGGGAGGAGAGGCTCCGCGAGAAGGAGGAGGAGATCCGCCGCCTGAAGTACCAGGCGGACAAGGAGCTCGAGGCGAAGGAGAAGGCGCTCCGTGCACAGGTCCAGGCGGGCGTCTCCGAGGCGGCACAGGAAGTCGTGATCGAGGAAAAGAAGGCGCGGGTGAAAACGGGGACGCCGCGGCTCGACGACCTCCTCTACGGCGGGATCCCGTTCAACGCGAACGTCCTCGCCGTGGGCCCCGCGTTCGTCGGGAAAGAGGTCCTCATCCTGAATTTCATCGCAGAAGGCCTAAAGAAGGGGATTCCCGCGATCATTGTGACGACTGCACGACCACCGACGGAAATTGCGAAGGAGATGGCCCCGATCCTGCCGACGCTCGTCGAGTACGAGCAGCTCGGCCTCGTGTACTGGATCGACTCCTCCGCCCCGACAGGCGCGTCCGGAAAGCCCGTCCGCGACAAGAACAAGTGGCGGGTGAACGGCCCCTCCGATTTCGAGAGCATCATGAAAATCTTCAACGAGCTCGACGGGAACTTCCGGGGGAAATACTCCTACTTCCGGGTTGCGTTCCTCTCCCTCTCATCGTGCATCGCGATCCCGGATCAGAACGCGGGGCTCGGCTTCGTGCAGCAGCTCGTGAACCGGCTCCGACAAACGAAGGCGGTTGCGATGTACGCGCTCGAGCGCGGGATGCACACGGACCAGCAAGTTGAGTCCCTCGAGCACCTCATGGACGGGGCGATCTACTTCAAGTCCGAGAAGCAGAAGACCACAATCCAGATCGTGGGCCTCGACGAGGTGCAGACCCGGGAATGGGTCCCCTACAAGCACTCGAACAAGGCGCTCATGCTTGGGGCCTTCCAGCTCGAGCGGATCCGCTGATCACGGGTTCCAGCGGTCCTCGTGCGGGCCCGTGTGGCCGTGCTCGCGATGGCCCGCCAGGAGAGCCAGCGCCGCGTACCCTTCCCTCTTTCCCGCCGCAATCTCCGCGTACGTCGGGCGCCGTCGATACGATGACGGCCCGACGGGGATGGGCTTCTCAAACAGGATTGCGTCCTCGCCCCAAGACCCGAGCTTGAACCCCGCTTTCTCCGCGGCTCGGATGACCCTCTGATCGTGCGGGAGGAACCCCGCTCCGGCCTCGGCGTCGAACGCCGCCGCGGTTCCGGGAAGGGCTGTCAGCATCCTCGCCGGATCGCCGGCGACAAGTCCGAAATCGAGGGTATCTCCGGCTGGTGTCGAGAGGCACACGGTCCCCTGTCCCACTTCGTAGAGTGCCCGCGCGTTCGCCATCAAGTGCGTGTTCGCCTGCGTCAGGTCTACGAAAGACGAGTTGTACGACACGTATCCGTTCGTCAGGCGCAGGAGCCGGGAGCCCTCCACCTCGGCCGCAAGGGCCGGGGAGTACGGGAGCGGCTCCGGGCGAGAACGAGGCCGTGAGGCCTTCGCGACCATGCGAGTGAATCGGGCGACCTCCCGGAACTCGCAGGCCGTCGCCGCCGCGATGCCTGCCGTATTCGACGCGGAGGACCACAGTCGCAACGCATGCCTGTTGCTCCGGCGGGCGAGTTCTCCGAGGCTCTCGATCAGCTCCGTTGCGACATGGCGCTTCCGGTACGCCGGGTGGGTCCGGGCTCCGCGGAGCCATGCACTTCCATCGATCGTCTCCGTGTAGTGCATCGCGCCGACGATGCGGTCGCCGTCAAGCGCGACGCTCAACACTCCGTGCAGGATGAGATCGTCGAGCATCTCGATGACGTAGTCGTCCGATCCCGCCGCGGCATTGCAGAGCTCCACGAGTGCGTCGCGGTCCCGAAGCGATGACCGTCGAATCTCCCACTGCCCCATTGTGACCTCTGCGACCCCAACCCGCGCTTGCACCTCAACCTTTCCCGCGCCGCGGCGCGAGCACGACGCCCGCCATCACGAGGGCGATGCCGAGGGCTCCTGCGTCGGCGATTCGACTAGAATGAAGATCGCACCGTAGGCGGCGATGAGCGTCCTCGGGTAGACGTATGTGCTGGGCCTCGGCGGGTCCCCTCACGGGACGAGGTACACACGTAGTTCTGGAGCCTGAACGGTGAAGTAGTTCGGCGTCTGGGTCAGGTCCGCGGGTGGCGTCTCCCCGTCGATCCGGAGAGAGAGAGTCTTCAGGCCGCGGTCTTGTCCGTCCTTGTTGTAGCTGTACTTGACCTGGACGTAGCTGAACGCCCCGATGGCGGTCGTCCGGTTCAGGAATTTCGTGAAATCCCGGAACCCCGGCGGCTGGCGTGAGAGCGCGGAGGCTACCTCCGTGCCCCACCGACCGCCGATGAAGAACGCCTGCCATTCTTGGACATTTCGCTCGTCGAGCCGTCCCTGAACGAGCCGTGCGATGCTCTCGCAATACGCCGGGTTGATGAAGCTCTTAAACGCCTCGAGGTTCGCGAGGGCCTCCTCGAGGTCGACGAGGTCCTGCGGCGTGGCGGGCGGTTTCTGCGCGGTGGCCCTCCGCAACTCGAGATGGGGCAAGTACCGCATTTTCCCGTCTGCGTGTTCCCTCTGCGCAGCGATGTAATCGACCACGTAGTGGAATCGCGTGTGCATGAGGAGATAGTCGAGCGCGAGAGAGTACTCGATTCGATCGGTGACGTCACCGATCTCCTTGTCCGCGTACTTCGCTAGGTCCCGCCAGATGATCCGGTGGTATTCCTCCTTCAATGCTCGAAGTCCGCCTTCACGGATGTAGGTCCCATACCGTTGGGGCTCCAAGCGAAACGAGACGTACTGGGCGATCGCTTCCGGGCCTTGCTTCAACGTGGCGGCGAGGGCGTTCGGGTCTTTCGGAGTCGACACGGAGAATTTCTCGAGAACGTCGGCGGTCAGCTCGAGCTCCCGTGCGCTCGTGGGCGACTCGTGGGCACCGAGGGCGAGGAGCTTTCCGCGGTCGCACATTCCCGGATGCTCGGAAGCAAACGCGGAAAGGTCCATCGCGAGACTTGGAGGGACTCGGCCCTCATAAGAGTTTGCAGCGCTCAGTAGAGGACACACCGAACATCGCGACCATCCGTGGCCCGCAGTCCCGGATCCTCCGTCGGCGCAAACTCCACGACGAGGTCCCCGCGGTCGACGAAGATCGTGCGAATCGCTTCCGCCATGGGTGTGGGCATCTGCGCGCGGAGAACCTTCAGGTACGCCTCGACCTCGGCGGGTGCAGTCGTTCTCACGCGAATCCGCAAGTGCAACCCTTCGGCCCGCATCCTCTTGAGCGGGCCTAGTACCTGCTCGTCCTGTACGGCAGTGTCCGGCTGGAGAGCGCGACTCTCCAGGAAGTCGATCACGTCCCGGGCTTCCCACCCGCAGGCCGGCGTCACGACGGGACAGCGCGGATGGAACCGGCAGCCGAGCGGCGGGTAGATCGCGTCCGGGACCTCGCCCGACGGCAACGTCTTGAAGCGCTTCTTGTCCGGATCCGGGATCGGGATGGCTCCGAGGAGCGCCTTCGTGTATGGATGCTTCGGCTCGCGATAAATTGCCTTTGCGTCTCCGACCTCCACGAAACGGCCGAGGTACATGATCGCGACCCGGTCGCAGATGAACTTCGCCGTCGCGAGGTCGTGGGTGATGAAGAGGTACGTGAGGCCGTACTTTTCCTTCAGCTCGAGCATGAGCTCGAGGATCCGGGCGCGAATCGACATGTCGAGCATCGCGACGGGTTCGTCAGCGACGATGAGTTTGGGCTTCAGAATGATCGCGCGAGCGATGACGGCCCGTTGTTTCTGTCCACCGCTGAGGTCGGCGGGATATTTTGTGTAGAGTTGCTCCGCGGGAGAGAGCCCGGCCTCCGTCATGATTCCGAGCGCGGCTTCCTTCGCTTCGGCTTCCGTGGCGAGTCCGTGGATCAGGAGGGGGTCCACGATGCTCTGTCCGATCGACATCGCAGGGTTGAGGGCCGCGTGGGGGTCCTGGAAAACGATCTGCATCCGTTGCCGGGTTTCCCGGAGCTCGATCTCCTTCGTGTGCGTGATGTCGAGCCCCTCAAACTTGATTGTCCCCGATTTCGGCTCGAGAAGGCGAAGGACAGTCCGGCCAAGCGTCGTCTTCCCGCATCCGCTCTCGCCAACGACTCCGAAAATCTCTCCACGGTCCAACGTGAACGAGACGCCGTCGACCGCGTGGACGACGGGGGAATGGCGGGTCAGAATCTGCTGAAGCGCTGGGATCTTCACCGGGAACCATTTCACGAGGTCAACGACCTCGAGGAGGGGCTCGCTCACAAAAAGTCCGTCCCAAAGTGGCACTGTGCGAAGTGTCCCGGTCGATATTCCACCCACTCGGGTGACTTCGTCTCGCAGATAGTCTTCGCATATCTGCAACGCGGGTGGAAGCGACACGCGGATGGAGGCGCGACGAGGTCCGGAGGGAGCCCATCGATGGAGGAGAGCTCTGCGGAGTCCAGGTGGATGATCGACGCAAGAAGGCCTTGAGTGTAGGGGTGAATCGGACGCTTGAAGACGTTATGAACGCCGCCGAGCTCGACGATTTGGCCGGCATACATGACCGCGACTCGGTCGCACACCTCTGCCACGATGCCTAGGTTGTGGGTAATGAGCAGAAGAGACATCATGTGCGCTCGTTTGAGGTCCGCCAGGATTTCGAGGACCTGGGCCTCGACGATCACGTCGAGCGACGTCGTGGGCTCATCCGCGACGAGCAGGGTGGGATTCATCGCGAGGGCCATCGCAATCATGATGCGCTGCCGCATCCCCCCGCTCAGCTCGTGCGGGTATGTGCCTAGGCGACTCTCGGGAACGCCCATGGAGGCGAGGGTCCGCTTCGCGCGGTCGCGAGCGGTCTTCTTCGAAACGTCCTCGTGGGCTCGGATGGTCTCCGTAAAGTGACCTTCGATTGTCATCAGCGGATCGAGTCGGGTCATCGGATCCTGGAAGATGAGTGCGAGGTCCTTTCCGCGGATCCTCCGGAACCGCTCCCGATCGATCGCAAGGAGATCCTCTCCGCGAAACCGGAGCTCACCCCCCACAGCGGTCTTGGGCGGGAGGATGCCGAGAATCGCCTTCCCCAGGGTCGACTTGCCGCACCCCGTCTCGCCCACGATGCCCAGCGTCTCGCCCTCACGAATCGTGAACGAAACGTGGTCGACAGCCTTCACGGGGCCACGGCGCGTGTGATAGTAAACCCAAAGGTCCCGCGCCTCGAGCACGGGTTCGTTCACGACCGCTCCCTCCGGAGGACTGGGTTCACGATGTCGTTGAGCCCCTCCCCCAGGAAGCTCAGGCCAACCGTGATCATCACAATCATGAATCCAGGGAAGAACGAGGACCACCAGATTCCGACGGAGATGCGGCTCGCAGCGGCGGAGAGGTCGAGGCCCCAGTCCGATATCGGAGCCTCCACGCCGAGGCCGAGGAAGCTGAGTCCAGCGGCGGTGAGGATTGCGTCGGCGGCGCTCAGAGAGAAGATCACGGGAATCGCAATAATGACGTTGGCCGCGATGTAACGCCAGAGGATTCGACTTCGGGGCGCACCCAGGGCGCGCGCGGCTTCGACGTACAATTCCTCGCGCGCTGATAGGACGTTGCTTCGGGTCACACGAAAGTAGAGCGGAATGTAGATCACCGTGACGGCGAGACCGATGTTGACGACGCCCTTTCCAAGTAGGACGGCGATGAGGCCCGCGAGCAAGAGCCCGGGAAAGGCGTACAGGGAGTCCATCACGAGGACAAGCACCTTGTCCACGCGGCCCCCGGTGTACCCGGAGAACAGGCCAAGGGGGAACCCGACGAGGAGGGCCACGAAAACACCGATGGCCATGATCTGGAGGGATGTCGCCGTCCCATGAAGCACCCTCGAAAAGACGTCACGCCCCACGGGATCCGTCCCCATGAGATGCCAATGGCTGAGCCATACGACCCGGAGAGCTGCGAAGTCGAGGGAGACCCGCCCCGGCGTGCTCCCGTCCGCCAGGTGCGTGAGGCGGAGCTGGAAGGTTCCGGGGGCGAGGTCCGCCACCGTCCAACCTCGCAGGGCGGTCAAGTCGACCGGCACGAGGCGCTCCACCTGTCGAATCTCGACGGGCAAGGACCATGATGCCCCACTGTCAACACTGAACTCAAGCCTTACATAGTGACCGGGCGTCGTTCCGCCTCCATCAAGAAGCGCCACGTACTCGACGCTAACTACGGACTCTCGACGGATGCGAACGAGAAAATTCGTCACGACGACGGAGTCGTTGACCGTCGTGGACGAAGCAGCACGATTGTCGATTGCCTGCCCGTCCGTCATATTCAACCAAGGCGAGGCGGTAAACGCGAAATACGTGCTGTTCGCCAGGAGGGGGGAGTTCCTCCATGGCGGCACGTCGGGCCCATCGACGAAGTCGATTGGATTCCATGGCGCGAGAAGCGGGGCAGTGAACGCGATGACGATGAAGGCGATGAGGATGCCGAGGCCGATCCACGTGAGGACCGCCGGCAGGCTTCGTCGCTCCTCGAGCAGGGGGAAGAGCACCCGCCCCGTGATTGACTGCCGCGGGATCCATCTGCGAAGGGACTCCGCGAATGATTCGCGTCGGACCTTGGCCATAGCCACCTACAGCCGGATGCGCGGATCGATCGTCGCGCCGACGATGTCGATAATCAGGCTAATGACTACGATGATGACGGCGTAGAAGACGACAACGCCCTGAATCATCGTCATGTCCTTCGAGATC
>Ga0209321_10003211_pt1 | contig 10951 bp, 12 predicted proteins | sample Rifsed16ft4_FD_184012 | JGI IMG/M metagenome (GOLD analysis project Ga0209321, IMG submission 184012) | Soil microbial communities from Rifle, Colorado, USA - sediment 16ft 4 - CSP-I_5_4 (version 2) | ecosystem: Environmental > Terrestrial > Deep subsurface > Rock core/Sediment | place: Rifle... | reverse complement strand
CCCGGCGGACGTCAACCCGGCGACGACAGGGACGATCCTGAAGAATTCGGGGGTCCCGGCCGTGGCGACCTGAAGGACAATCCCGATGGCGGCAAGGGCGAGGAGGACTCCGCTCCCCGAAACGATAAGGCCCTTCGCCCGGCGAACTCGGACCATGCGGGCTCCGGCGAGGAAGAGGAAGGCATGGCTCGCCACGACGGGACCATAGACGCTCGGCACGAACGCAAACCAGCCCGTGACCAAGATCATCACCCAGACGGGCAACCACCACGTCCCTCCGGGGACCGCGACGGGAAGGGTTGCCAGGCCTACGACGAACCCGAGGACGGATCCAAGGAAGGCTCCGCTCAAGACCGCACGGGTCCCCCGATCGATGCGAGGATCCTCCTCCCGGATTGCGCGCCACAGAAACCCCCATCCGGCGAGGTGGAGACTGAGGGCGAGCCAGATGGGAGCCCAGAAGTAGAGCCCGATCCACGCGAACGGCGCGATGCTGAGGAGGGCCACGCTGCCCCACATGAGGAAACGCGCCGCCCGCTTCGCAGCCACCTCGTCCATCACATACCCGGTCGGAGAGGTGGAGCTTGAGGTCCTATGGCCCGCCGCCGGACCTATGTCTCCGCGGGCGCCGTCACCCCGGCGCGGCTTCCTTCTTCCGGATCATTCGCGGGTGGACCATGTGGTAGTAGAAGCCACCGACGGCGGATGCGATGTACAGGACGAACCACACCCACGTGAACGGTCGGTCCAGGAAGATGATCGGCCCGCCCGCGCCGCCATTCCCGGTCGCAAGGAGAAACGCAGCACTCCCGAGGGCGATCGAGGCGAAGACCCACAGCATCGCGAGCGGGATGCGGCCGCTCTCCCACGTGTTGTCCCGCCACGTCATCACGAATCCCAGGGCGACCGTCAGGTACAACCCTGCGGTGAACCGAGCGGTCATCGACGTGAGGCCCCAGCCCCAGATCACCGTGTACCACTCCGGCGGCCCGAAGAGGAGGGCGAGCCCCTCCGGAACGCTCACCCCGATCACGAGGGCCATGAGGATTCGCATGCCCAAGGGGATCTTCGCCATGGGACGACCCGCCCTGTAATCCCGGTTCCCCGGATAAGGGCTGTCCCGGCGCGCCTCCGTCCGCGGGCGGATTAGGTGGACCGCTCGACGGTCGCGAGGTTCGGCCGGGACGGGCTCTGCAGCGTGAACGTGAAGATCGTCGCCCGCGGAAGCGGCGACCCATCCCCTGTGACCCTGAACGTATCTCCCGTCCCGACGAGTGCGCGGTCCTCGTCGAGCCAATAGACGCGGAACGTCTGTCCGTACGTCTCGACGAGGACGGAGCCATCGGGTGGAGGCAGGCCGGACGCCTGCGGGTACGAGTAGTTCGCCTGAAGCAGGAACAGGAGCGAGAAGGGATTCACGAGGGCCGAGCTGTAGCCGATGGAGATCGTCGCGTTCCCCGCGGACTCGTCGACGGGGCCGAAGGCGATGACGGGTTGGGTTCCCGGACCGATCAGGAGGCCGGATACCATCACGTACAAGGCCGCGGCGACGACGATCGGGATGATGACGATCGCGATCACGACGATGACGAGGATCAAGGGGAGGTTGTCGCGTTTCGGCGGCGGGTAGTACGGGTACGGCGGGTAATACGGATACGGTGGCGGAGGTCCTGCTGGCGATCCAGGGGGTGGCGTCGAGGGCGGTTGAGCCATCGTCCACGGAGAGGTCCCCCCTTGGCCAATCGGTTTCGTCCTTACGTTTCGAGGCGCGGCCTCGAGCCAGGGCCCCGCGGGGATCCGAAGAGACCGTGGGAGGTCTCCGACCCGTCGGGCTCCGTTAACCTTGTTTAAGGTTAACGCGATGGCCAAACCGTTAAGTGCCCGACGGCCCCTCCTTCGAGGTCCGGAGGACCGGCAGACCATGGCCCGTGCCCTATGGAGCGGCGCGATCGCGTTCGGCCTCGTGAACATCCCCGTGAAGCTCTTCGCGGCCACGGAGAGCAAGGACCTCTCCTTCACGACCCTCCACGCGACGTGCATGACCCCCCTCAAGCGACCCTACGTGTGCCCGAAGGACAACGTCCCCGTCGACTCGAAGGAGATGGTGAAGGGCTACGAGTACGCGAAAGGGCAGTATGTGATCCTCAAGGACGAGGACTTCGACGCGATCCCGCTCGAATCGAGCAAGGCGATCGAGGTCGTCGGGTTCGTCGACGCGGAGGAGGTCTCCCCGATCCTGCGGGAGCGGAACTACTACCTCGGCCCGGAGGAGATCAGCCTCAAGCCGTTCGAGCTGTTCCGCCAGGCGCTCCTCCGGACGGGGAAGGTCGCGGTCGCCCGGGCCGTCCTATGGAAGAAGGAGCAGCTTGTGGCGGTCACGCCCCTCGATGGGGGCCTCGCGTTGACGACCCTCATGTACGAGGACGAGCGGAAGCCGCTTCCGGACCTGCCCGCGACGAAGCCCGTGGTCATCAGCGAAGCGGAGATCGACCTCGCCCTCCAGCTCATCAAGACCCTGACGATGGAATTCGACCTCTCCCGCTTCAAGGACCGCTACCGCGAGGCGCTCATGGAGATCATCCAGGCGAAGGTCGAGGGGAAGGAACTCCCGGCCATCGTCAAGGTCGAGGCGAAGCCCACGCAGGACCTCATGGCGGCGCTGAAGGCGAGCCTCGAGGCCGCGAAGGCCGGCTGAGATCCTCTTCGTCGATCCTGGGTCCTCGAAGATCGTGCCGAGGGTGCGACCGTTACATGCAAGATGCCTAATATTAGATGCTGCATGTAGCATGCGATGAAGGTCGTCCAAACGCGGCTCTCGGACACGGAGTACTCCCTTCTCGAGGCATACGCGAAGTCCCGCAAGACCACGATCAAGGAGACCGTTCGGGTGGCCATCCGGAGGCTCACCCTGTCGGACACGATCGATCCCGAGGACCCTTTCTTCAGGATGTTCCCTCTCACCCGCAAGAAGGGTCGGCACGCGGATGCGTCGGAGAGGCACGATGTCTACCTCTACGGCGGGGACGAATGATTTTCTTCGACACGGGCGCCTGGTACGCCCTCTCCGTGCCCGGAGACCGGAACGCGGCCACGGCACGGACCCTCCAGGCGAATGTCGCTCGGGGCATCCACGGAGCGGTGGTGACGACGGACTTTGTCCTCGATGAGGCCGCGACCCTGGTGAGGATGGAGACCGACGCGGATACTGCGGTCCGGCTCGTGCGGGGGGTCCTCAACCGACCGAGCGCGACGGTCATCTGGATCGGCCCCGATCACTTCTCCGCGGGAATCGAGATGCTCGCGCAACACCCGGACAAACGGTGGAGCTTCACGGACTGCACGAGCTTTGTCGTCATGCGGGAGCTGGAAATCACCAAGGCTTTCTCCTTCGATCGGAACTTCGAGCAGGCGGGATTTTCCCGGCTCCCCTAGGGCACGTGCCGCGTCGCTGCGAATCCTTTATGCGAGCGCTCACCGGTCTCCGAGGTCTGCAGAACTGGGGATGATTCGAATCGATCCGTACCTCCACGTGATCAAGCCCATGCTCGCGGAGAGCCGCGAGACGCCCTTCGACTCGAAGGATCACATCTTCGAACTCAAGTGGGACGGCACGCGGGCGATCGCCTTCGTGCAGGGCGGACGCCATCGCCTCCAGAACCGCCGCCTCTCCTACATCGAGCAGCGGTACCCGGACCTCTCGCCCCGAACGCGAGGGGACGCGATCCTCGACGGTGAGGTCGTCGTCATGTCGGACGGCCTCCCGAGCTTCGAGAAGCTCCAGGAGCGGGAGCACGCGAGCGCGAAGATCCGGATCGAGTACCTCGCGAGGACCCTCCCCGCGACGTACGTCGTGTTCGACATCCTGTACATCGGCCGCGAGGAGGTCATGTCCCGCCCCCAGATGGAGCGGAAGGCCCTCCTGCGGGAGGTCGTCGAGGAGGACGAGCGCATCGTCCTGAGCGACTACGTCGAGGCGCGGGGCGTCGACTACTACAACGCCGTCATCGCGAGGGGCCTCGAGGGGATCATCGCGAAGCACAAGACGAGCCGGTACTACCCTGGGAAGCGGTCGAAGGACTGGACGAAGATCAAGAAGAAGGCCACCCAGGACTGCGTGATCTGCGGCATCACGGCGGGGGAGGGGGAGCGGACGGACACGTTCGGGTCCCTCGTCCTCGGCGCGTACCACGACGGCATCCTCGTCCATGTCGGCCGCGTCGGCACGGGGTTCTCGGAGGCGGGTCGCCTCGCGATCGTGCAACAGCTCCGAGCCCTTCAGGGCCCATGCCCGTTCCCCGAGGAACCCGAGATCCCGGACGCCCACGTGGCCTTCTGGACGCGACCGGCCCTCGTCGCGGAGGTCCACTTCCTCGAGTGGTCGAAGGACCGTCATATGCGCGCACCGTCCTTCTCCCGCCTGCGGGAGGACAAGCGGCCTGAGGACTGCGTCGTCACATTCCCCTGAGATTCGACTCCTTTATCCCACGCGAACGCCATGGGGGACGCGGCGGGGAGTGAGCCCATGGCAAAACTGCAGTTGACGGACATCGGCATCTACGTGAAGGACCTGAAGGCGGCGCGGAAGTTCTATTCGAAGAAGATCGGTCTCAAGGAGCGGTCGTATCTGCCGAAGTGGGGCTACCTGGCCCTCGGCGCGACGAAGGGTGGCGAGGACGCGGCCTTGAACCCGTGGCAGCCCACCCCGGAGTGGGGCCAGGAGGACTACGAGAGACGCATGAAGATGATTGGCGGAGTCACAGGGATCGGGCTCCTCACGAACGACATGAAGGGTACCCTAGCGGACCTGAAGAAAAAAGGCGTCAAGGCGGAGGTCGACAGGGAGGGGGGGACCTTCGGACGCTTCACGGACCCGGATGAAAACGTCCTGTTCCTCGTTCAGCCCACGAAACCGAAGATCCGCCGGAAGGGACTCTCGTCCCTTGTGTTCGTGACGGTCGTCTCGCGCGACGCGAAGAGGTCCGGGGAGTTCTTCCGGAAGTCGCTCGGCATGCGGCCCCGTCGGACGCCGGGAGAGGAGGGCGAGGAGGGATTCGTGCAGTACCAGCTCTCCCCGAAGGGAACGGGCATCATGCCCTTCACCCCGACGAAGGAGATGTACGACAATCCCGCGGACTACGACTCCGACATGGCGCACCTCGGAGAGGACACGTCGATCGGCTTCACGACGACCGAGATCTATCGGGTCCAGGACCAGCTCATGGCGAAGGGCGTCCGGTTCCAGAAGAAGGCCGAGGTCCGGCCGTGGGGAGGCATCCAGGCCACGTTCCTCGACCCGGATGACAACGTCTATACCCTCGTAGAATACAAGCAGTAGGCCACGGAACGAACCACGCAGACGGTCTCGGAGGCGGCGGAGGGATCTCGCGAAGCCGATCTCTTGCCCGCGTGAGCGGGGCCTTGCCCCGCAAGCTTGACGTGGTAGCCGAGGGTTAACGGGCAGTCATGGCGGGTGGCGAGGTCGTCGTCGAGACGTTCGATTCGAAGATCCTCAAGGGGAATCCGCTCGGGGACCGGACCCGGAGGGACGTGGCGATCTATCTGCCCCCGCGGTACGACCCACAGAAGCGATACCCGGCGGCCTACGGGATCGTCGGGTACACGGGGACGGGGAAGTCCCTCCTCGCGATCGATCCGCTCGGAGAGGACCTGAAGTCGAGGCTGGACCGCCTCATCCGGACGGGCACGATGGGGCCGATGATCGTCCCCCTCGTCGATTGCTTCACGAAGGTCGGGGGCAATCAGTACATCAACTCGAGTGCGACCGGGCGCTACGACGACTACCTCCGTAAGGAGATCGTGCCCCTCGTCGAATCGAAGTATCGGGTCTCGCGGCGCGGCGTCTGGGGGAAGTCCTCCGGCGGATACGGATCGATCGTCCAGGGGATGCTCCACCCGGACACCTGGTCGGCTCTGGCCGACCACTCCGGCGATGCGCTCTTCGAATTCTGCTACATCATGGACTTCCCGAAGGCCCTCGCCTCTTTCCGAGACCATGGGGGCCCCGCGAAGTGGCTCCGCTGGTACTGGCGCCAGCCGAACCGCCGCAAGGAGGAGCTGTGGCCCGCCCTGAACACGATCGGCATGGCGGCCCACTATTCGCCGAATCCCAGGAGCAAGGAACTGGGGATCGACTTCCCGTTCGACCTGGAGACGGGGGAGTGGCGGCCGGAGGTGTGGGCCCGCTGGCGTCGATGGGATCCCGTCGACATGGTCGATCGGTATGCGTCTCGGCTCCGGCGGATGCGACTCGTGTACATCGACTGCGGGACGAAGGACCAGTACAGCCTGATCTGGGGCGCGCGGGTCCTCCACAAGAAGCTCACGGATCGTCGGGTCAAGCACGTGTACGAGGAGTTCGACGACACCCATTCGAACATCCCGTACCGCTACGACGTGAGCCTGCCGCTCCTTTGGAAGGCTCTCGCTGGGTGAGTCCCCCGGCTACGGGGTCGCCATCCCTTCGACGGCCTCAATCGGCGTGCGTCTTGTGATGGGCAACGGGTTTCCCCGCCCAGAACGAGCCAGGGGGATCGCCGAGCACAACGATGCGAGCGGCGACATGTCCACTCGGGCGGGCGCCAGTAGCGCTGGCGTTCCATTCCGCTGCCGACGCCGACGAGTGCCTCTGCCATCGGGGCCGACCCGCTATCAGAATCGAGATGGGGAATCACGTCCCGCACGCCCAACGATCCGTCTGGTAATGCGGCCACGGGCGCCGAGGACGAGTGACGATTTATTATGGAGGCCACCAATTTGGAGGTCGGTACGTGTTGTTCGTGGAGGGACAACCTTTCGGCCGTGGAGCGAGTCCCATAGCGGGAATCCCTCCGGGCGGTTTGAGCCGGACGCGTTCGGACATGGTCTTGTTTGCGTCCCTCATCGGGGCGCTCCTCGTGGGCGCCGGCTTCGGCGTCGTGGGCTTCGCCTACATCGTCTACCTGGACTACTTCCTCGAGCCGAATCCGGATGACGTCGGGGCGATCGTCGACTCGCTCCGATTCACCGCCGTCGGGTACGGCCTCCTCTCGGCCGGCTGCCCCGTGCTCTTCGTGTCGCTCGCCGGTCCCAGGGGCCACCGAAGTCGCCTGACGATCGTTGGAGCGTTGGCCAGCTCCCTCGGCTTCCTGACCCTGGCGGCGAACGCCGCTCGCGAGGTCAGCTTCTACTACCAGGACGTTTTCCTCTATGAGGTCGAGGGACTCTTCCGCACGTACGCGATGGCGTTCCTCCTCGTTGGCGTGGGCTTTGTGCTCGGCTTCTTCGGGATTGGTCTCCGCCTCTGGCGGCATGATAGCTTCCTCGGACCGTCGGTAGGGCCGTCCTTCGCGGGACCGGGTGCCGTCCTCCCGCGTCCTCTGTTCGTCCCGCCGCCCGATCCGGTCGCTGCCGCGCCCCCGCCCGTCGTCGGCCCCACGGCGTTGCCGTGGAGCCCGGGCATGCCGACCCGGTGCGGCAACTGCCTGGGCACGTCCCTTGAATACCAGGCCGACGGGTCCGCACGCTGCCGCGACTGCCAGTCGTTCTCCCGGCCCGTCTGGAGCTGACCGTCGGATCACGGGGCCGCGGCTCGCTCGCCTCCTGCGGGGACCGGTGCTCCTACGGGGCGGAGGGAGAGGTAGACCCCCGACGAAAGGAACACGATGCCGATGAAATCCGTGAAGGGTAGGAGCCAGGGAAGCGAAAAGCGCGCGAGGATGCCCCCCAGGGCGGGCACGGTCGCTCCGAGGGTGATGAAGATGGCGAACAACTTGCGCGTCTTCACGAAGGAATAGATCGCCCCTCCGATGAACGTGATCCCTCCGGGAACGTTGATGAAGGGCGTGAGGAGGCGCAGGCTCGACGGCAAGGCGAGGCCGCCGACGAAGATCCGTTCCAGGACGTCCTCGTCTACGGGCGCGAAGGCGATGGCTACTGCGAAGATTCCACACATCGCGACGATGTACGCGGCGAATCCTCGGACGATCCTCGCGCGCCTCGTGATGAGGCCAAGGGTCCCCGCGCCGAGAAAACCGGCCAGGGCGATCGCCGAGAAGTAGTACAGCTTGTAGGAGGGAATCGTCCAGCCGACCAGGATGGCGGCTCCCTGCGCGAACGAGGAGACCGCCCACAGGCCCAGGCCGACGGCCCACAGGAGGTGGTGCAGCCTGCGTTTCGCCCAGAACCTCGAGAACATGACGAAGGCGATGATCGCCGCGACCGTGCCGACCGCGAAGGACAGGATCTCCTCGACCGCCATGGGAATCCGACGTCCGGAAGACCGCTCATCTCATCAAGATGCTCGGACGGCGTCAGGCGAAATCGACTTTGGGATGCGGGTGCAGGACCCACGACGTCTCGGGTCTCCAAAGCGTTAAGCATGGCACGCGGATACCTCCGCGGTCCCGCCTTGGGGGAGGGGGTCTTGCGATGAACGAGAAGGTAGCAGCGGAACTGAAAGGGACGGTGCGTGGGGAGGTCGTCTTTCCCCCTGACGCCGAATATGAGAACGCACGAAAGGTCTACAACGCGATGATCGACAAACGCCCCGCCGTCCTCGTGCGGTGCACGGGCGTCGCCGACGTGATTGCGGCCGTGAAGGCCGCCCACGCGGAGGGCCTGGCCGTCGCGGTCCGCGGCGGGGGCCACAGCGTCCCGGGCTTCGGGACGGCGGACGACGCGGTCGTGGTCGATCTGACGCGCATGCGCGGGATCCGGACGGACCCGGACGCGAAGACGGTCCGGGCGGAGGGCGGATGCACCTGGGGCGATTTCAACCACGCCACCCACGCCTTCGGCCTCGCAACGACCGGGGGAATCATCTCCACGACGGGCATCGCCGGGCTCACCCTCGGCGGAGGCATCGGATACCTGACCCGGGGCGCCGGCCTGTCGCTCGACAACCTCGTCTCCGCGGACGTCGTCCTCGCCGACGGCTCCTTCACGACCGCAAGCGCGGATCGGAACCCGGACCTCTTCTGGGCGCTCCGCGGGGGCGGAGGGAACTTCGGCGTGGTCACGAGCTTCGAGTTTGCCTTGCGTCCGCTCAAGAACGTCGTCGCGGGTCCGATGTTCTTCGAGGTCGACGACGCCCCCAAGGTCCTGCGGGCGTTCGACGCGTACATCGACCGAGCGCCGAGGGAGCTCGGCGCGTTCTTCGCATGGCAGATTGCGCCGCCGCTGCCCTTCATCCCGGAGGACCGCCACGGGGACACGTTCTGCGCCCTGGTCGCCTGCTGGGCCGGCCCGCCGGCCGATGCGGAGAGGGCCCTCGCCCCGCTCCGCGAGGCGGCCCCGGTCGTCGCGGAGGCGGTTGGGCCGATGCCGTATCCGGCGATCAACAGCGCCTTCGACGCCCTCGTCCCGCCCGGACTGCAGCACTACTGGAAAGCCGTCTTCTCGAAGGGCCTGACGGACGGCGCGATCGACGCCCACGTGACCCATGGGCCCAAGGTCCCCGTCGTGAACTCGACGGTGCACATCTACCCGATCAACGGAGCCGTGCACGACGTGGCCCCGGACGCCACCGCCTTTGGGCACCGGGACGCGAAGTACGCGATGGTCGTCGCGGGCATGTGGCCGGATCCCGCGCAGAACGAAGCGAAGGTCCGGTGGGTCCGAGACTACTACAAAGCCCTCGCACCGCACGCCGAGGAAGGCGGCTACATCAACTTCGCAGCGGGGGACGACATGAACCGCGTGCAGGCGAACTTCGGAAAGAACTACGCTCGGTTGCGCGAGGTCAAGTCGAAGTACGATCCCGGCAACGTGTTCCGGCACAACCAGAACATCGTCCCGGCCGCATAGGCTCGACGCGCCACCCGCCCGTAGAGGCCCTCGGGTTCAGCCCGAGTCCACGCGATTCAGGTAGATCCCCACGAGGACGGCTGCGCCTCCAAGCACGAGGGCGGCCGTCAGGTCCTCGCCCAGCAGGAGGATGCCCATCGCGGATGCGAGCACGGGCACCGTCAGCTGGACGATGCCTCCCTGGGACGCCTTGATCCGGCGGAGGACCGCGTGCCAGAGGACGTAGCTCAGGGCGGTCGTGATCATCCCCATGAAGAGGGCGAGGCCGAGCCCGTTCGACGACGGCTCGATGCGCATCGCGGCCGGGTCGAGCAGCTGGAGGCCTGGGGCCAGGGCGAGCGAGAAGGCGCCGACGACGACGAAGGTATGGAGCGTGTATCCTCGGGCGTCGGGCGACGATCGGCCGTGAACCGAGTAGAGCCCCCACGAGATCCCGGTGAGGGCCATGAGGCCTACGCCGAGCGGCGTCACATCCCGAATGCCTCCGAACGTGATGAGCCCGACGCCGAGCATGGCGAGGATCTGGCCCCGGACCGCGCGGGAGGTCGGCCGCTCGTGGTCCCGCAGCGTCGCGAACAGGGCCATCGTCAAGACGACGAACGCGTAGAACACGAGCGTGCCGGCGGCCGCCGAGATGAAGAGGTAGCCGAAGGAGATTGAAAAGGCATAGGCTCCGAGCCAGACCCCTCCGACGAGATCGTGGCGCGTCGTCAAGCCGCGAGGGAATGCGGTCGGTGCGAGGGCCCGGAGGAGCAGGAGCATCCCGAGCCCGCTGGCGAAGCGCACGGTCGTGAGCATGAACGCGGATGCGAGGCCCCCGACGAGGATCGAGCGGGTCATCAGGCTGTTGCCCGCAAACGCCAGCATGATGGACGCGACCGCGACCGGAATTCCCCAGCGTGGCGCCACGGTCGCACGGCCTCCGCGTCTCGGTCGACCCAAACCGGAGCAGTGTCATAAGGGTACGCGACCTCTTCACCGGGACGGACCCGGAAGGACACGCGGTTTCTCCATAATGGGCGTGTCGTGATCGGACGGACCGGCGGACGCGACCTCGATCGCCGACCTACGTAAGATCGGCGAGAAGCACGAGATCGATGGCATCGTGAACGTCGCGGGAGGCTTCGCCTCCGGGCCCAAGGGCCCC
>Ga0209321_10003209_pt1 | contig 10955 bp, 11 predicted proteins | sample Rifsed16ft4_FD_184012 | JGI IMG/M metagenome (GOLD analysis project Ga0209321, IMG submission 184012) | Soil microbial communities from Rifle, Colorado, USA - sediment 16ft 4 - CSP-I_5_4 (version 2) | ecosystem: Environmental > Terrestrial > Deep subsurface > Rock core/Sediment | place: Rifle... | reverse complement strand
CACGTCCGGCTCGATCTCCCGCATCGCCCGCGTCGTCCGTTCGATCTGCTGGAGACGCCGGCCGCGGAGCTTCTCGTACTCGTCGGACGCGAGCTTGCCCGTCTCGAAGTCCATGTCCAGCTCGCGCAGCTGAGCACGGAGTCGGATCCGGTTCGCGCGGAGCTGCTCGAGCGATGCTGCGTCCTCCTCGTAGGTGACGGGCGCGATGAACGGCCTCGCTATCAGCGTCACCACGGTCACCAGGAGGAGGAACGCACCGATCGCCACTGGGATCATCGGGTCACCTCCGGCTCCTCGAAGACGTTCGGGAGCTCGAGCTCAAGCTCGGGCACCGAGCGTCCCGGTCGATCGGTGCGCCACGGCCAGGCCGCGAGGACGCCACCGAGCACCACGATCACCATGCCCATCCAGATCCAGAAGACCCCGGGTTCGTGGAACACGAGGACGGTCGCCACGCGCTGGGATGGATCCGCGTTGCTCATCACTACGTACAGGTCGGAGCCGAGCGTCGAGCGCATCCCCACCTCCGTGATGCGCTGCTGACCGGTGTACTCGGCCTGCTCGGCGCGGATCGTCCCCAGGGCCTCGCCATCCGGACCCGTGACTCCGAACGTTCCGATCAGCGCGAACTTCACCGGGGTCTGCTCGAAGGTGAGGTCGGAGAAGGTCACGGTGTAGCCCGCGATCTCGAGGCTGTCGCCGACCGGCAGTTGGAGCTCGCGCTGCTGCTTGAGGCCGACGTTGAAGGTGATCGCGGCGATCATCACCACTATGCCGGCGTGCACCACGGGTCCGCCGTAGCGCCGGGGCGTGAAGGCGAACAGGTTGACGATCGCGCGCCCCCAGCTCTCGCCGTGGTGGTGATGCCTGGCGGACAGGCCGCGCCAGATCTCGGTGACGACCGTCGCCAGCACGAATGCGGTGAGCGTGAGGATGACCACGATCACCAGGTGCGCGCCGCGGTTCAGCACCGCGAGTGCTATGAAGGAGACCCCGCCGACCGCGAGCGGCACGGCGAAGTTCCGCTTGAGGTGCCGGCCCGAGGCTCGGCGCCACGCGAGCAGCGGGCACGTGCCGACGAGCGCGATCGTGATCACCGCGAGCGGGGCCATGAGCGCCTGGAAGAAGGGGGGACCGACCGAGACCTCGACGCCCCGGATCGCCTCGCTCACGATCGGGTAGACCGTCCCCCAGAACACGACGATCGTCATCGCGACGAACAGGAGGTTCGTCAGGACGAACGCGGACTCGCGGCTGACGACCGAGCCGATGCGGCCGGTGGCCCGGAGCTCGGGCAGGCGCCAAACGATCAGCGCCGTGCCCACCGCGATCGCGACGAACGTGAACCCGATCAGCAGCGGACCCATCGAGGACTCGGCGAACGCGTGGACCGAGGAGATGATCCCCGAGCGCGTGAGGAAGGTCCCGAAGATCGACAGCGCGAACGTGCCGACCGCCAGGCCGACGTTCCAGACCTTGAGCATGCCGCGCTTCTCCTGCACGACCACCGAGTGCAGGTAGGCGGTCCCTGCCAGCCAGGGCAGCAGGCTAGCGTTCTCGACCGGGTCCCAGGCCCAGTAGCCGCCCCATCCCAGCTCGACGTACGCCCAGCGTGCCCCGAACAGGATCCCGGCGGTGAGCAGCACCCAGGCCCACAGGGTCCAACGCCGCACCGAACGGATCCAGCGGTCGCCCAGGCGCCCGGTGACGAGAGAGGCGACCGCGAAGGCGAACGGGACGGTGAACCCGACGAACCCCATGTAGAGCGCGATCGGGTGGACCCACTGCCCGTAGTTCTGCAGGAGCGGGTTCAGGCCCTGTCCGTCGGCGGGCGCCACGGGGAGGCGGACGAACGGGTTCGCGTAGAACGCGACGAGGACCGTGAAGAAGACCAGGACGACGGCGATCGTGACGGTGACCCACGGCATCAGGTCGCGGTTGCGTGCGCGGTTCTGGTAGATCACGCCCGCCCCGACCAGCGAGAGCACCCACGCCCATAGCAGCAGCGATCCCGCCTGGCCGGCCCAGAAGGCGCCGACCCTGTAGAAGGTCGACAGGCTGCTGCTGGTGTACTGCGCCACGTACTCGACCGAGAAGTCCTTGCGCACCAGCGCCACGACCAGCGCCGCCGCAGCGACCGACAGCGCGAGGGCGGCGCCTTTCATCGCGCCCTCGGCGCTGCGCACCGCGCTCTCGCGACCGCTGCGCGCGCCCGCGAACCCGACGACGACGGCCCACCCGCCGGCGATCAGCGCGAGCAGCAGCGCGAAGTTACCGAGCAGCGTCACGGGTCCTCCGGTCGAGCTTGCGCTCCTGCGCGAGGAGCCAGGCGAGGTACAGGCCGTAGAGGAGCGCCGTGCCGACGTACGCGGCGACCAGGTAGACGGTGCTGTTGCTCATCGGACGACCTCCGCTTCCTCGATCCGTGTGCGCAGGCGACCGACGCGCACGCGGACGGCCATCAGGTACAGGTAGAGGAACGTGAACGCGGCGACGCCGACCAAGAGCGTCACGAGCATCTGTGTCGGCAGATCGCCGCTCTCGACCACGAACTGCGTCGGATGCTCCGACCTCCACCACCGCGCGGACAGATAGACGATCGGCACGTCCAGGAACCCCACGATGCCGAGCACCGCGGCGTACTTCGCGCGGCGCACCGGCTCGGGGACGTAGCCGCGAAGGACGAGATAGGACAGGTAGATCAGCCAGAGCATCAGGAAGCTCGTCAGTCGCGGGTCCCACGTCCAGTACACGCCCCACACCGGGCGGCCCCACAGCGGTCCGGTGATCAGGACGGCGCTCGTGAAGATCACGCCGATCTCGGCCGAGGCCGCAGCGACGTCGTCCCAGGACCGCTTGCCGGTCGAAAGGAACGCGATGCTCCCGACGAAGACCACGAAGAAGGCGAGGAAGCCGATCCATGCCGACGGCACGTGGATGTAGAAGATCCTCTGCGCCGCGCCCTGGTTCGCGTCCTCGGGCGCGTAGAAGAAGGCCATGGCGAGAAGGAGCAGGAGCGAGGCGATCGTGAGGGCACCCCACAGCTTCCTGCGAGGCGACCCGGGGACCTCGGCGGGGCCGCGCTCGCGGACCGGGGACTGGGCGGTTTCGGTCTTCAGGTCCATGTCACTCCTCCGTTAGGTGTTGGAAGGTCGCGAGCGCGACCAGCAGGAACAGGGCGTCATAGCCGACCATCAGGAGCGCCCACGACGTGGTTCCCGAGGTCCAGGTGCCGAGGAAGCCGGCCTCGGTGACCTTGACCGCGGCGACCATGATCGGCATCGAGACCGGCATGACCAAGAGCGGCAGGATGGCCTCGCGCCCCCGGGTATTCACGGCCATGACCGCGAAGAGCGTGCCCACGGTGACGATCCCGAGCGTCCCAAGGAACGCGGCCAGGATCACGACCCAGGTCCCCGCGCCGGGCCGGATGTCCAGCAGGACGATGAACACGGGCAGGATCACGAGCTCCACCACGTAGGTGAAGCCGAGGTTCGAGAAGAGCTTGCCGAGGAAGACGGCCTCGCGAGGTGCGGGGGACACGAGGAGCCCCTCCAGGCAGGCATCCTCCTTCTCGATCGCCATCGAGCGACCCATCCCTAGCAGGGCCGCGAACAGGAACGCCATCCACAAGACGCCGGCGGCCATGCCCTCGCGCCCTTCTCCGCCGGTCGGGAACACGAAGCTCGCCGTGACCACGACCAGCAGCACGAACAGCCCGACCGAGGCGATGACGTCGCGCGTCTTGATCTCGAGACGGAGGTCCTTTCCGGCGATCGTGAGGGCGGGGGCGATCCAGCTCATCGCCGGGCCCCCGATCGCAACAGCTGCAGGTAGGTCTCGGCTACATCCGCGCCGCGTCCGTCGAGCGACTCGTCCAGCGCGACGCGGCCGTCCGACAGGACGAGCAGGCGGCGCGGGCCCGACATCGCCCGCGAGACGTCGTGCAGGGTGAGCATCACGACCCGCTCCGGCGTCGCGAGTCGTTCGAGCAGCTCGGTGAGGGACGCCGCCGCCGCCTCGTCCAGTCCCGTGTAGGGCTCGTCGAGCAGGATCACCGCGGGGTCGTGAAGAAGTGCCCGCGCCAGTGCAACGCGTTGCCGGGTCCCGCGCGAGAGCGCTCGCACCGGCTTGTCCAGCACATGCGCGACGTCGAGGCGCTCGGCCGCGACCTCGACGGCCTCGGCGGGTCGCGGGAGCCCGAAGAGCTTGGCGTGGAACCGGAGGTTCTCGGCGGTGGTGAGGTCCGCGTAGAGCATCGTCTCGTGCGACACGAAGCCGACGAGCGCACGGAGCTTGGGTCCCGCCTTGCGCATCTCGATGCCGGCGATCGTCACGCTGCCTCGCGTCGGCGCGGCGAGGCCGCAGATCACCTTGAGCAGCGTGGTCTTGCCGGCTCCGTTGGCGCCCATCACCGCGACGTGCGACCCCTCGGGGATCGTGACGTTCACGTCGGCGAGCGCGAGCTGGCCGCCGAACGCCTTGGAGACCCCGGTCAGGCAGATCCCGAGCGCGGGGCGCCGGTCCACGACATCAGTCCTTCGCCACGAACTTCGATGGACACTTCGCGAACAGCGTGTCCGCGACGAACACCCCGTCGGGCCCGAGCGCGCCCTCGACGACCGCCTCTCCCTCGTCCTGGAGCGTGTCGGGCGCCGGGCCCTGGTAGACGATCGGGATCACGGTGTCCGCGTCGCTCACCTCGAACGTGACGGTGCCCGTCGCGGTGTCGACGCCGATGCTGCCGTCGACCACCGGTCCCGCCAGGCGGACCTGCTCGCCCGGCATGGCAAGGACCTCGGTCGGGGTCTGGTAGTAGACGACAGACCTGGTGAACATCGTGAAGCCGACCGCGAACAGTGCCGCGAGCACGGCGACCCCCAACAGGGTGAGCGGGACCCGGTTCGGCCTGCGCTCGAAGCCCTCGGGGGCGGTCGGGAACAGCTCGTCGCTGTCAGGGATGGTGGGTGTCTCGCCGCCGTTCCTGTCCATCTCAGCCCTCCGGATCCGGCAAATCCGCCTACTTCAGTCCTCTTTGGGGCCTTTCGAGGGGATGTTGCCGCCGGACCCTAGGTTCGACATAGGCTGGTCGGCCCGTCGCGGCGGGGCCGAGTGTCCCCTGATGACCCGAGGCAGCGATGGGATGGTCGCCCCATGGCAGGCACCCAGGAGCCCGTTGAGGGCCTCGCGATCGCCGAACCCGAGCCGTCGCCCCCTCCCGAGCTGACGGCCGACGACGACCTGTTCCGGCAGGACCTTCCGGAGGGGCAGGAGCCCGCCTCGGGGGGCCGCGGGCGGGGTATCGCGATCGGGGTCGTGGTGCTGGGGCTCGCCCTCGCGATGGTCTGGGTGGCGATGGCCGCCCGAGGCGCGGGCGGCCTGGGACAGGACCCGTTCGGCCTGGAGGCGCCCGGCTTCGAGCTGCCGCTGCTCCGGAACGAGGGCTCGCTGGCGCTCTCGGACCTGCGGGGCAAGCCCGTCGTGCTGAACTTCTGGGCGTCGTGGTGCGGGCCGTGCAAGGACGAGGCGCCGATCCTTGCGGCCGCTGCCCCCCGTTGGGAGCAGCAGGGCGTGGTCTTCCTGGGTGTGGACTCCCAGGACAAGGAGGCGGACGCGATCGCTTTCGAGGAGCGCTACGGGATCTTGTACGACAGCGTCGTCGACGACGATGGATCCCTGGCGGCCGAGTACGGGGTGTTCGGATTCCCGGAGACCTTCTTCATCGACGCCGACGGCGTCATCCGAGCCAAGCACGTGGGACCGATCGACGCGCAGACGCTGGACACGTACGTGGCGTCGATCCTGGACTAGTGGGGGGACCGGATCATGAGAGGACGTTCGAGGCGGTGGTTCAGGTGCCGGTGAACTTCGAGCAGGCGCCGATCCTGCTGTTCTGGGAGACCACGAAGGCCTGCGGCCTTGCCTGCAAGCACTGCCGCGCCGAGGCGATCGCCCAGGCGATGCCCGGGCAGCTCTCGACGTCCGAGGGCAAGCGCCTGATCGACGACCTCAAGGCGTTCACGCCTCGGTTCCCCGTGATCGTGTTCACGGGCGGCGACCCGTTCATGCGCTCGGACCTGTTCGAGCTGGCGGCTCATGCCCGCTCCTATGGGATGCCCATCGGGTTCGCGCCCAGCGTGACCCCGCTGCTCACCCGCGAGGCGGCCGTACGCATGCGCGAGGCGGACGCCAAGACCGTCTCGATCAGCCTCGACGGCGCGCTTCCCGGCACCCACGAGGGGATCCGTGGCGTCGACGGGCACTTCGCCGACACCGAGGCGGCGGTGCGGATGCTGGTGGCCGAGGGTCACACCGTGCAGATCAACACCACTGTGATGCGCCGCAACGTCGAGGAGCTGGCCGACGTCGCAGCGTTGCTCGCCGCGTGGGGGGCGCACATATGGGAGGTCTTCTTCCTGATCCGCGTCGGACGCGGATCCGAGCTCGAGGAGCTCACGCCCCAGGAGAACGAGGACGTCGCGCACTTCCTGTACGAGGCCTCCCGCTACGGCTTCATCGTGCGCACCGTCGAGGGGCCATTCTTCCGCCGGGTGGTCGCACAACGCCGCGAACAGCCCGACGTAGACCCGGTCGAGGCGTTCGGCCTCGGACCGTTGTACCGTAGGCTCACCACGCGCCTGCGGGAGCTGCTCGGCGGGCCGGGCTCCTCCCGCGCCCAGAGCGTGGGGACGCGGGACGGCAAGGGGATCCTGTTCGTCTCGCACGACGGGGACGTCTACCCCGCAGGGTTCCTTCCCTACCGGCTGGGCAACGTCCTGACGGACGACATCGTCGAGCTATATCGCTCGCACCCGCTGCTCCGCTCGATCCGGGCGACCGAGTTCGGAGGACGGTGCGGCGTTTGCGAGTTCGCCGACACCTGCGGGGGTTCCCGCGCCCGAGCCTTCGCCGCTCTGGGCGACCCGCTGGGCGAGGACCCGGCCTGCGCCTTCCAGCCGGCCACCCTGGCTGCGGCCGCGGGCTGAGCGCCCTCGGGCGAGCGCACTCGTCCCTTCGGGCCCCGGACCGTCCGGCCTCGGGTGTGGGGGACACACGCCCCCCTCCGCGGCCCGAGGGCTGCGGTGGACTACATGAAGGGGAGGTGTCCCCGTGCGACTCGAGGCAAGGGTCATGATCTGGATGGCCGTTCTGCTCGGCGCGGCCTCCGCTCTGGCGCTCGCCCTGATGGCCCGGCTGGAGAGCCAGCGGATCGAGCAGCAGTGGACCGAGGCCGGCCGCGTCATCGCGGAGGCTACGGAAGACAGCCTCGAGGTCAGCATGCTCAACAACTCCCCGGACGACATCCGCCGGACCGTGCGGAGCGTCCAGGAGGGCGAGCTCGTCGATTCCGTCACGGTCTACCGGAGGACCGGGACGCCATGGGTGACCTCGAACCCCGAGCTAGAGCTGTCGAGCTCCGCTCACGCGACCCTGCTGACGTCGATGGATACCGAGGAGACGCTGACCTCGCTGGGGAACGAGACCCTGTCCGTGTTCGTTCCCGTGCTGAAGCAGCCCGAGTGCGTGGGGTGCCACGCCGAGGCCTCCAACGTGCTCGGGGCGGTCGAGGTGCGGTTGGACGAGCGGCCCTTCCGCGCCGAGCTCACCAAGAGCGCGCGCACCTCGCTCGCCTTCGCCGCGATCCCTCTGCTCCTCGGCATCGTCATCTCGGTCTGGGCGGTGCGCCGGGACGTGCTCCGGCCGCTCGCGGAGGTGGGTGAGGCAGCCGAGAAGCTCGGCCAGGGCGACCTCACGGTGCGGCTGCCGAAGCTTCAGGGCTGGGAGTTCGCCGAGGTCTCGACGACGTTCAACGACATGGCCTCCCGGCTCGAGCGCCAGCAGACGGATCTGCGCGAGACCGCGGACGAGCTTCGCTCGGAGCTCGCCGGCATGGAGGAGATCCAGTCGCTGCTCACCTCCGGCGCGGGCCTGGGAGAGGTGCTCGGTCACGCGGCCACCAACGTCGGGCTGGCCGTCGAGTCCTCGGGCGTGGCGATCTGGCGCGCGGACGGGGAGGCGCCCGAAGCGACCTGGGGCGTGGTCCCGCCCGACGGCGAGATCGTGCGGATCGTGGCCGAGCAGGGACGGATGCTCACCTCCGAGGGGGACCTCGCCGAGGTCCCGCTGGAAAGCCCCATCGCCTGGGCCGTCGTTCCCGCGCGGGTGGGCGAGCGGGTCTTGGCCGTGCTGGGCGTCGACTGGGATCCACCGCGGCCCCTGGTGCCGTCCGAGCGCGACCTCCTTGGCTCGCTCGCGGGGCTCGTCGGGGTGGCAGTGCGCAACGCCGAGCTCCTCGACGGACTGCAGCAGAAGGAGCAGGCCCTGCAGGGGCTGCTGCGCAAGACGCTCACCGTCCAGGAGGACGAGCGCCGACGTCTGTCGCGCGAGCTGCATGACGAGACGAGCCAGGTGCTGTCCGCCCTGATCATGAACATCGACCTCCTCGAGTCGCAGACGCCCGTCGACGAGCTCGCGCGCGGGCGGATCGCGGCGGTGAAGGCGCTTGCGGAAGAGGCAGCCCGCAACCTGGACCGGATGCTGTTCGAGCTCCGTCCCGCGCTGCTGGACGAGCTGGGGCTCATGCCGGCGCTACGTTGGTACGTGGCGCAGATGAGCGACCTGTGGAACGTGCCGATCGAGTTCGAAGGAGCGACGATCGGGCGGCTGCCCGACCACATCGAGCTCGCGGCCTTCAGGATCGTCCAGGAGGCCGTGAGCAACTGCACGAGGCACGCGAGCCCGACGGTCGTTCGGGTCCGCGTCTCTGCGACGCAGGACAAGCTGCAGCTGGAAGTGGAGGACGACGGCATCGGCTTCGACGCCGTCGAGGTGTCCGCGCGAGCGCGTTCCGGCGAGGCAGTGGGCCTCGAGGGGATGCGCGAGCGCGCGGAGATCGCCGGGGGAACTTTCCGCGTGGACTCGGTGCCGGGGCTCGGCACCCGTGTCCTGGCGGAGCTCCCGTTGCCGCAGGTCGACCCCGCGGCTCCGGCGACCCTGCTCGAAGGTGGCGAGATGACATGAACGGTCGCGTCAAGGTGCTCGTCGTCGACGATCACGAGATCGTGCGCGAGGGCATAAGGATGGTGCTCGCCGCAGATCCCGAGCTCGAGGTCGTTGGTGTGGCCTCCTCGGGCGAGGAGGCGATCGAGATGGTTCGCGAGCTCTCGCCGGGCGTCGTCCTCATGGACATCGGCATGCCGGGGCTCTCGGGCTTCGAGGCTACGCGTCGGATACGCGAGGCCAACCCCGACGTCCACGTGGTCGCGCTCACCGTCCACGACAGCGAGGGCTACGTGTTCCAGATGCTGAAGGCGGGCGCGACCGGTTACGTCGTCAAGCGCGCGCCGTCCGAGGACGTGATCTCGGCGGTCAAGCGCGCGAACGTGGGCGAGGCCGTCCTGCATCCGTCGGTCGCCAAGCTCGTGATCAAGGACTACCTCGCGCGGGTCGCGAGCGGCGAGGAGACCTCCTTCGATTCCCTATCCGACCGGGAGCGCGAGATCCTGAAGCTGATCGCGGAGGGTCAGACGAACCGCGAGATCGCCGAGACCCTGTTCCTGTCGATCAAGACGGTGCAGGCCCACCGCGGCAACCTGATGCGCAAGCTGGGGATGCACGACCGCACCGAGCTGGTGAAGTACGCGATCCGCAAGGGGATCATCGGCCTGGACGAGGCGTAGCGATCCTTGCCGCGCAGCAAACCTCAGCTGCCGCCGATCACCCAAGTGAGGTAGCGGAACGCCTCCGCGATAGCGGTGGTCATCACCAGGAGCAGGATCACGAAGCCCACGCTGAGGTAGAAGCCGCTGATGAACAGCGCCGTCCGGCCGGTGCCGGTCCGCGCTCGGAACACCTTGTCGGTCCCGACCACCCGCTCGTACCAAGCCGGGTAGCGCTCCTCGATCTCGTGCAGCGGGATGTTGCCGGAGAAGATCACCTCGTCCACGGGGAAGACCTCGGGGCGAAGGTGCGTGTTGAAGTAGTGGACCGTGAACAGGAAGCCCATCGCCAGGAGGGCCTCGTACGAGTGGAAGATGCGCGCCGCGTTCACCATCCATCCGGGCAGGAAGTCCAGGAACCTGCTGGGGAACCACATCACGAGGCCTGTGAGACCGATGATGAGGAGGCCCCAGACCTCGGCGATGTAGTCGAACTTCTCCCAGAACGTGAACCGAGCGAACCGTGGGCGCGGCCCCCGGTCCTTCAGGTAGCGGATCTGCTCCCCGATCTGCTTCACGTCGGTCCAGCGGGGGACGATCGAGTCCTTGTCGAACAGCGAGCGGATCTTGAACCGTCCCGTTAGCCAAGCCAGCACCATCCCTCCGACGTGCATGACCGCGGACAGGAGGAACGCGATCGCGGACACCTTGTGGACCGCGGCCGCGCCGCGCTCGCCCTGCCAGAGCGCCAGCAGCGGCTTGGCCCAGAACGCGTCGGCGTAGTGCATCGGCATCCCCGTCAGCACGAGCCCGAACACGGCGGCCGCGAGCACTGCGTGGGTAGCCCGCGACCAGAAGCTCCAACGCCTGACGACGAGGGTGGTACCGGCCTCCGGCTCGGTCGCGTCGGGCGTCGGGATCGTCGTGGTCTCGCTCATCCCGCCGCTCCCTTGCGGGCCGTGTGTCGCCACTCGTGCCGGATGCCCAGGATCGTGAGGTAGCCGAAGAACCCGAAGGTGCCGATCAGCAGGGTCAGCATGTAGATCGTCACCCACCGCAGTCTCGGGTCCTCGGGGATGGGTCCTTCCCCCACGTGCATCTGCACCTCGACGAAGTTCGCCGGAGCGTCCTCGTGGCATCGCCGGCACGTCGTGAGCAGGTTCTGCGGGTTCACGGGCGAGCGGGGATCGTCCTTCGGCAGGACGGTGTGGGAGCCGTGGCAGTCGACACACGTGGCGACCTCGGGACCGGCGAGGTGCGTCTCCATGCCGAACACGTTCCCCCCGCGGAACTGCT
>Ga0209321_10003204_pt1 | contig 10961 bp, 7 predicted proteins | sample Rifsed16ft4_FD_184012 | JGI IMG/M metagenome (GOLD analysis project Ga0209321, IMG submission 184012) | Soil microbial communities from Rifle, Colorado, USA - sediment 16ft 4 - CSP-I_5_4 (version 2) | ecosystem: Environmental > Terrestrial > Deep subsurface > Rock core/Sediment | place: Rifle... | reverse complement strand
ACGAGCTCTCTCGCCAAACGACTGGTTCTTATGACCTGTAGTGTTCATGAAGGAGGGAGGTGCTCTCTTATACGGAGCAGGTGTTATTAAGTTGTTCGCACGATCAATATAGTGGTGAAAACGGAGAGATACGTGCCCGTCAAAAGCTTGCGTCGAAAAGAGCGGTAAAATCTGGACATGCTGAACGGGCCAACGATTTCCCTTTCTCCGCTCCTCTTGCTATCTTAACGAAACCTCCTCGATCTCCCTTCAATGCCCCTCTCTGGAAAATATGATGCCCCGGAGCACATAAAATGAAATCAACCATCATCGCGGCCTTGGTTGTCGTTTTGGGATGTGCCGGAAGGCTCGACCGACCCAACATTACACCCTCTGAAGTCCAGGCATTGATACAAGAAGATTCCACCGTCGTTATCCTTGATGTAAGAACGGAGGCAGAATACAGAGGAGAAGCTGGTCATCTCACCGGGGCAATTCTTATTCCCGTGCAGAAACTTGGGGATCGGTTGAATGAGCTTGAGCCGTACCGTTCAAGTACCATTGTCGCGTATTGTCGATCGGGGGGACGGAGCGCGAGGGCGACTACGCTCCTGGAAGAACACGGATTCCAGGCTGTTAGCATGGAGGGGGGGATTCTGAAATGGAATTCCGAGAACCTTCCTGTGATCAAAGAATTCCTCAAGGAATCGGCAGAAGAACACGATGCAAGGATGAGGTGGTGGCGCGAGGCGCGGTTCGGCCTGTTCATTCATTGGGGCCTCTATGCGATTCCCGCCGGAGAATGGAAAGGGAAGACGCAGTACGGCGAGTGGATTCGCCACAGCGCTCAAATTCCTCTCGAAGAGTATGACAAATTCGTCGACCGATTCAACCCCGTCCGGTTCAACGCCCGTGCATGGGTGCAAATGGCAAAAGATGCAGGAATGAGATACATCGTCATCACCTCAAAGCACCACGACGGATTTTGCATCTTCGATTCACAAGAAACTGATTTCGACGTCATGGCTACACCTTTTCAACGCGATATTCTGAAGGAGCTTTCCGAAGCGTGCAGCGAAGCCGGCATCAAGCTCTGTTTCTATCATTCGATCATGGATTGGCACCATCCAGATTATTTGCCGCGCAGGCCGTGGGAAGAGGGGATTCGTCCGGCCGAAGGGGCCGATTTCGGCCGGTACGTTGCGCACATGAAACGTCAGCTGAAGGAACTCACGACCAACTACGGACCACTCGGCGTGTTGTGGTTTGACGGGGAATGGGAGTCGACCTGGAATGAGAAGTATGGTTTGGATCTCTATCAATATGTGAGGGGTCTCCAGCCTTCAATCATCATCAATAACAGAGTGGGGGCCGGTCGCGAGGGAATGGCAGGCATTACCAAGGAGGGACAATTCGGCGGGGATTTTGGAACGCCGGAGCAGGAGGTGCCGGCGACAGGATTGCCGGGAGTTGATTGGGAAACATGCATGACGATGAACAACAATTGGGGATTCAACAAGAACGATCAGAACTGGAAATCGGCACAAGATTTGCTTCGTACTCTCACAGATGTGGCCTCAAAAGGCGGAAATTTTCTCCTGAATGTCGGGCCGACCGCTGAAGGTGTCTTCCCTGATACAAGTATCGAACGGCTGAAGCAAATGGGTGAGTGGATGAAGGAGAACGGCGAGACAATCTACGGCACCACAGCGAGTCCTTTTCGGTCGCTTCCCTGGGGAAGATGCACACAAAAGAAGATCGATGGCGGGTCGCGGCTTTACTTGCATGTTTTTGACTGGCCGGACGATGGAAAGCTCGTCGTTCCCGGATTGTTGAGCGAGCCAAAAAGAATCTACTCCCTGGCAGACAAAGAAATGAGAGCCCTCCGTTGGTCGAGAAACGAAGATGCCGTTGTTGTGACATTGGAGAAACAATTCCGCAATCCGATCAACACCGTCATCGTTCTGGAGGTGAATGGGACGCCGGAGGTTGCAGATTCTCCTTTGATCTCGGCGGAACATGATATTTTTATTGATCATATCGACATTTCCGTAACCTCCAAGACAGCAGGCACTGAAATCCGGTATACGCTTGACGGATCAATACCAACTGCCGGTTCACCGAAAGTCGACGGGCCGATCAGAATCTCTAAGAACTCAACTGTCACTGCTCGACTGTTTCTCAAAGGCAAACCGATTAGCGAAGCCTCAAGGTCAAAGTACGCGAAGGTAAGGCCATTCACCGGAATAACGTCTGTTCCTTCGAGGTCAGGAGTGGAGTATTCCTATTATGAGGGAGACTGGGATCGACTGCCGGATTTCCGAAGCCTGAAACCCTCAAAGACCGGCACCGTCTCCAATTTCGTTCTTACCCCCCGATCGAGCGAAGAGCACTTTGCGTTCGAGTATCGGGGCTACATTTCGGTGCCGACAACCGGGGTTTATGTATTTGCCCCAGGCTCGGATGACGGAAGCCGGCTCTATATTGCCGATTCGTTGGTGGCAGATAATGACGGTCTTCACGGGATGCAAGAAGTAAAGGGGGTCATTGCCCTCTCGGGCGGCTACCATCGCATCAGGGTAACGTTTTTCGAAAAGACGGGAGGGGATGGATTGAAGGTTTATTACAGCGGACCGGGCATTCAGAGACGGGAAATTCCGGATTCAGTGTTGTTTCACTGATAGGATTAACGAATCAACGAACCGACGAGTCAACGAATCAACGAGCCACCGAATCAACGAACCAGCGCCGCCGGAATTTCGGGCAGGGGGGGTGGGTGCCATCACGCGCGTTTATTTCACGACGACGGTATCTAAACTCCTAGACTTACGCTCAAGTCACAGGAGTGAAATACGGCATGAGCGTTGGGGGATTCGCGTTGCGGGACTTTAATTCGGCCAAGAGTTCTCTCCCGCAACTATCTTAAAAAAGTATTAAAGAGCGGGATCCCGCTCCGCGGGATTTGCTACTTTCTCTTCGAAGAGAAAGTAGATCTACGTTAGAGAATATTGGAGTTTGCACTAAAGGTCAGCAGTCTCCACAATCAATAACTAAGCGAAAGTTCTCCTCATGAGAGTTATCTTACTCATTGCCTTGTTGGCAGCAGGAAGCATCATGTTAGCCCAACCATCACACAATCCGCCTTTGATTCCGAAGCCGGCCGCTATGGTCTGGAACGAGGGCGTTTTCACGTTATCGGCGAAAACAAAGATCATCGCGGAGAGAAGAGAGTTCATTGCGGACACGGAAGCATTCAACGATCTTCTGAAGAATGCGAATCGTTTCACGCTTCAGGTTTCACGCGGGAAGGCCTCGAAAAATGCCATCGTTCTTGCAAAAGACACTTCCCTGGCGGGAGAGGCATATAAGCTCAGCATTACAAAGGATCAGGTCAGGATTTCAGGAAACGGTTCGGGCGTGTGGTATGGCTTGTTGACGCTTCTCCAGATGATACCGCCGGACGCGAAACCTCCGTTCAAGATCCCTTGCGTGGAAATTCAGGACAAGCCCCGCTACCAGTGGCGCGGGATGCATCTCGACGTCGGGCGCCATTTCTTCCCTGTCGACTTTGTCAAACGTTATATCGATTATCTCTCGATGTACAAGATGAATACATTCCACTGGCATTTGACGGAGGATCAGGGGTGGAGGATCGAGATCAAGAAGTATCCGAAGCTGACGGAGATCGGCGCATGGAGAAACGGATCGATGATCGGCCCTTACAGCGCCCAGCAGTTCGACTCGATTCGGTACGGCGGATACTACACGCAGGATCAGATTCGTGAGGTCGTTGCATACGCGGCCAAGCGGCATATCACAATAGTCCCCGAGATTGAAATGCCCGGCCATTCTACCGCCGCGCTGGCGTCCTACCCGTGGCTCTCATGCACGGGCGGACCGTTTGAAGTGGGAAAGGCGTGGGGAGTGTATGAAGATGTCTACTGCACGAAGGACTCCGTGTTTGATTTTCTCGAAGACGTGTTGGAAGAAGTAGTTCCACTCTTTCCCGGAAAATACATTCACATCGGCGGTGATGAATCTCCCAAAGCGAGATGGAAGGTGTGTCCGCAGTGCCAGGGTGTGATCAAGAGGGAGGGATTGAAGGACGAGCATGAACTGCAAAGCTATTTCATCGGCCGGATCGAAAAATACCTGAATGCCAAAGGAAAGCAGATCATCGGCTGGGATGAGATTCTGGAGGGAGGATTGGCCCCGAATGCCGCGGTCATGAGCTGGCGTGGAATAGAGGGCGGCATTGCGGCAGCGAAACAAAAACACAATGCCGTCATGACGCCCGGTTCCCATTGCTACTTCGACTATTATCAGGGAACACCTGCGTACGAACCCCTCGCGATCGGCGGATACACGACCGTCGAGAAGGTCTACTCGTACGAGCCGACCCCGGAAGATCTCTCTCCGGAAGAACAGAACTACATCCTTGGCGCGCAAGGAAACATGTGGACCGAATACATGACCTCTCCGGAGCATGTGGAGTACATGGCTTTTCCCAGAATGGCGGCGCTGGCCGAAGTCGTCTGGAGCCCGGAGAGTCAACGAAACTATGACGATTTCCGTCCCCGCCTCCTCGGTCATTTCAAGCTTCTCGACCGCTTCGGAGTGAACTATTCCAAGGCGATCTACGAAGTGAAACTGGCCGTGAATCGGGCCGAGAACGGGATCACCGTTGCACTTTCATCGGCATTTGATTCGTCCGGCTTGCGCTACACCCTCGACGGATCCGAACCGACGGCCGCCTCTTCCCGCTATACGCAACCCATTCTGCTGATAGAGTCCTGCAATCTCAAGACGGCGTACTTCGACGGAGAGGTCCCGATTGGTAAGATTGTCACGCAGCCATTTGCCTTTTCAAGATCCACGGGCAAGGAGATCTCGCTGGTTACACCTCCGGATCAACGGTATCCGGGAGTCGGTGCGTTTACCCTTGTGGACGGGATTCGGGGCGACACAGCGCGATACACACAGAACTGGCTTGGTTGGCAGGGGCCGGATATGGAGGTTGTGATCGATTTGGGAAAAACCGAAACGATCTCAAAAGTTTCACTCGGCATCGTCAACGCCGAGGCAAGCTGGATCCATCCGCCAAAGAGTGTGAGTGTGTTTGTTTCGAGTTATGGATCGGATTTCATGCTCGCGAAAGAGCTCTCCGCGGATGAAATACTGTCTCTTGGTCGGGTCCTTGTCATTCCTTTCGAAGCCAGGTCGGCCCGCTATGTGAAGGTGATCGCACGGAACTCGGGAACGATTGCGGATGGAAAGCCGGGAGCAGGCAGTCCCGCATGGGTGTTTGTGGATGAGATTGCGGTGGAATAGAGTTGGGGGAGGAGAAGAGGGTGGGGAAGGGGCTAGAATTTCTTAGCGGAGAAGTGTTTCTGCAAGTATTGCTGCACGGCCGGAATATCGCTCACTGTTGTCAGGTCAGGAACGTATTCTGCGCGTCGATAGGTCTTCATCGAATGGGGCTGTTTCGCAGCCATTAACCTCACCGCTTCGGGGAGCTCTTTCTCCTTTCTGGCCGGATGTAGAGGAACGACCTGCAAAAACGGGAGGATGTCTTCATAGACAAACCGAAAGATATTCATGCTTACCCCCACTCTCCCCTTCAATTCTTCCAATTCTTCTTTTGAGGGTTTCTCCAGAATACTCTCAAGGAATCCGTCGTTATCCGTTCTCAGAATCGCGAACTGAAAAATTCTCTCCCCCGGGAATTGCAGTCCATCAAAATCGTAGTCGATCATCGAATTTCGTTCAGGTGACTTCATCAGCAGCGAGAGGGCCTCTTGGGTGTAGAGATTGTCGCTGTTGCAGACGGTGAATTGTTTCCCCTTCCAGTCCAGCCTCGCTTCGAGGACACGCAACACCGCGTCGGCAGTCCCCAGGGGCTTCGTCCTTCCCGGGGGGATCGGTTGAACGATATACGTCAACGAAAGCTTTGAAAAAGCCTCCCTCTGTTCTTTCCCGCTATAGTATCCTCTGATCGATTCATCCTGCTCTCCGATGAGGAGTACGACGTCGCGATATCCGCTCTCCTGTATGTTATAGAGCAGATAATCGAGGAAGGGTCGATGGCCGGCTCCGACGCCGATCATCGATTTCGACTTCGCAGCTGCATCTTCGACGAGTGATAGTTCGATCTCTTTGGCAGATTGAGCCGATTTCTTCATCCGAGACGAGATTCCGCCTGCAAGAATGATGATGTTGGGTTCGTTCATTTCAGTTTTCTAATGGCTCCTTGTATGTTCCCCTATCGATTTCGATTGTCATTGCATCGCCGAGTACCCGGACCGCCTCGGCGACCTGCTTTGTGTTTTCGGGAGCGTACGCAAACATACACCCTCCTCCGCCTGATCCGTTGATCTTTGCCCCTAAAGCTCCCGCCTTCAAGGCAGCCTCGATCATCGAATCTATCTTTGGTGTCGAGATTCTCAGAACGTCACGCAATCTTGCCTGATGCTCATTCAGGAGCGATCCGACCTTCTTTCGGTCAATCATGGAAGATTGGAGGATCTTTCGCGCCTCGAGGGTGATAGTACGATTGACGAACGTTGCTTCAAGAAGATCATACTGACGTTTATCAAGCCGTTTCCTGAGATCAGCGAGTTGTTCGGGCATTGTGCGGTGAAACGAGAATTCCGGGTACATTTTCCGTGCCGCCGCAGCCGCTTCGGATACCTCAGCTTTCACGCGGCCGAGAATACCCTTTGTGTTCTTGTTTTCTCCGGAATTGCCCAGGACAAATGCTCCAAGCGCGCCCTCAAGGGGAGCGATCATCATCTGGGGATGGGACTCCAGATAGATCAAACCTCCGAGTGCAGTACTATAGTGATCCATCATTCCGCCGGGTTCGGAAAACTCCAGGACCTCTGCTTCGTGTGCAAGCTTGCCGATGTCCTCCTGCGACAAGGCCACCGGATAGTCCGATACATAAGAAAGGAAATGAATCCATGTTACGACGAGGGCGGAGGAGCTGGACGTTCCGGCGTTGATCGGGATATTGCCTCGTACCGTGCAGTCATATCCGTGCGAAAAATGGTGGCCATGCTTCTGAAGGACATTGATGCAGCTTCGAAAATAGTCCCGTTCCTCCGCGTAGGGCAACGCTCCCCCGAGTGAAAACGAGACTTCGGAGCCGATATCGGGGAGCTTCAGAACCATACGGTCATCGGAGCGGCGAGTGCCTTCGATCGAAATCCGCCGCGAAATGGCCGCCGCGATCACGGGAAGCCCAAGGTAATCCTGGTGCTCCCCAAAGAGGCAGATACGGCCGGGGGAGGAGACGGTGAGTGTGGCGGGTCCCATAGGGTTATGACGAGTCAACGAATCAACGAAACAACGTGCGATAGATCAGAAAATCAATAATCATTCAGTCTTTAAACGCCCTCATTAATCCTCCCGCAAAATAAACGATCATTCCTCCAACGGCAACCATCGAGGCGATGGGAGAGCCGGCACTTCCGAGCAACACCCCAGTAAGGAAAATCCCGAAACCGAAGGCAAGGATTCCGAGTCCGAATCTCCCCGTAATCGTTTTTGGCAAGATGTTGTAGCTGCTATTGCCGGCGACCTCCTCGTCACTTGTTCGCTTTGCTTTCCAAATCAGGTCAATGTGATTGCTCTGTTCATCGCGAGTCAGAAGGCTGATCACGGGCGTGAGGATCAGGGCAACACTGGCCGTAATAAACGTCGTGACGTTGAAATCGAGCCTGTAGTAGAATTGCCCGATCGCACCGACCGTCGATCCGGCCAGGTAACCGCCGATTGCCCCCTGCCAATTGGCGCGCTTCCATAAGAGTCCGTACACCACAGCAATGATGAACAGCGGCATATCCATTATCGCGATGATGGTCAGATAGGCATTCACAGCTCCTCCCATCAACGGAACGAGGTATGCAAAAACAATCATGAAGACGCCGATCGCAAACGTCACGATGCGCGCGACCCGAACGACCTCCTTCTGAGAGGCATTTCTATTGATGACGTTCTCGTAAATATCGCTCGTGAAAATGGTCGCAACGCCGTTCAGGTTTCCGGAGATCGTCGAGAGCTGTGAAGAAAGAAGTCCGACGACCACCAACCCAAGAGCGATATTCGGGACGAGGGAAGCGATGAGCGTGGGGATCGCCATGTCGGCGTTGGCGAGGTCGGGGTACAAAACCCGTGCTGCGAGTCCGGGTAAGTTCCAAAGGAGGGCAAACGGCGTGGTAATGACCGCTGCCATGACGAGGCCGCGGGCAACCGAGCGCGTATTCTCCGCCCCAAAGGCGCGCTGCAGGAGACCCTGGTCAACACATGACCACTCGATGCCAAGCAGGAAGATCGCCAGGATGAACTTCCAGTTGTATGTCCCCTCCTGCTGGACAAGCGTCAAGGCGCCTTCGGGAAGCGAAGATTCCAATCCGGGCCACCAGCCCACCTGGTACATGGCGAGCGGGAGCACAAGAAGAGCGCCGGCGAGCATGAGGACAAACTGAATAACGTCAGTCAAAGCGACGGACCACATTCCGCCAAGGACCGTGTAGACAATAACGACGACCGAAAATATGAGAATCCAGCCTGTGAACGACTCGAGTCCCGTGATCGGTTGGGCAGCAATGACGGCCGTGTAGAGCACAACGCCGAGCCAGAAGGAGAGACGCAGGATCCAAAGGACGGCGACGAATGTCCGGACACTCTTGCTGTAGCGGAGTTCCAGAAATTCGGGGATCGTCCTGATGCGAAGCCGGCGGAAAATCGGAATGACAAAGAGCCCCGCAAAGACCATCGCCATATTGCCGGTCCATGTCTGCCAAATGATCGGAATTCCGGTCTTGTATGCGATCCCCGCCTGGCCGATGAAGCTGTAGAGGTTCACGTTGGTAGCGGCAATGACGGCCGCGAGGACAAACGGAGTTAACTGGCGGCCCGCAAGGTAGTAGTCGTCCGAACTTCCGATCCACCTATAGAGCCGGGAGCCGACATAGAACATCAGCGCCATGAAAACGAACACGATGGCGTAATCGGCGTAGTTCACGGGTTGTCACCCCGCCCTTCAGAACGATGCTTCCTGAGGATCTTTTTGAATTCCCGGTACGGAACAACAATCCACACGACGAGGATGATGAATCCGACAAGCCAGATTGACCATGTTATCCAATCAAACATCAGTCTATTCCCGGTTCATTGTTGATCGAGTGGAAGAGCCTGTTGACAAGGGTCGAATCGGTTTCGCCGCCTTTTTGAACTCCGGTTGCTACGTGAAGTTCCTGCACGCCTGTCTCCCTCAGCAGCATGCGTGCATTGGACTCGTTGACGCCTGCTCCGGCGAGAATACGAATTCGCTTTTCGGCCCGCTCAACGAGCTCTCGTATGAGCTCTATTCCCTTCACAGCCGATGATTCCCGGCCGGATGTGAGCAGAACATCGGCTCCTGTTTTGATAACGTCCTCTAAAGCAAGAAAGGGATCCGGCGTCTCATCGAAAGCCCTGTGAAACGTCACACTCAGGGGATAGGCGAGAGAGACCAACTCTTTTGTGCGTTCAACGTCGATAGACTTGTCCGGATGAAGTATTCCCAGCACCACTCCATTTGCACCGAGCACTTTTGCCTGCTGAATTTCTGCCCGCATGGTCTCCATTTCTTCTTCCGTGTAGCAGAAATTTCCCGGACGCGGTCTTACCATCACCCGAATGCTGATCTCAACTGCCTCGCGCACTCCTTTGACAAGAAGTGTGGACGGGCTTATTCCCCCTTCGGCAAGATTCACACAGAGCTCAAGCCTTTGAGCGCCTCCTTCTGCCGCGGCAATGGCAGATTTGGCGGATGAAACAACGACTTCAAGAAGTGGGGAATTTGGCATTGGATAGTGTAAAGGGCTGAAGCCCTTGGCTGTTTTTGGGTTGCCTCTAACCCCGGCCTAAAGGCCGGGGCAACTCCGCTTGCTCTAATCGGGCCATTCCGCTTGCTCTAATCGGACAATTCCGCTTGCTCTAATCGGGCCATTCCGCTTGCTCTAATCGGACAATTCCGTTTGTTCCAGTCGGGCAATTCCGCTTGTTCTAGTCGGGCCATTCCGTTTGTCGGGCAATTCCGCTTGTTCTAGTAGAGCAACTGTTGTAGTCGTCGGTCTGCTCTTGTCGAGGGTAATTCCGTCTATCCCGATTCTTCTCTACAGCAGTTCTGTTCCGCTCCGATGTTCTGTCCAAGAGGATTGCCACGTCCTTTAGAACCTGGATAAGAATACCTTTAATGCCGGGGTTGTAAACCCTAATGGAGCCGACTTTCAATCGCGCCGGTCTTCCTGTCTGCAAAAAGAATCACGGTTCTCTGTGCCGGCACCGTCAACATAATCGAGGCCCCCGATTCACGGAGTTTCAGCATCGTGTTAATATCATGATCTGATTCGGAGACGCATGCGATCATGAGTGACCCTTCGAAAACTGTTGGGAGGACAAGGAGTCCCGGCGGATGCGGATCAACGGAAACTGCCGGCTGAACACCGGCTTTCCGTAATCCGAACTCATACCAGGCAACGGTCGGCTCGATGTTGTCAGCGTTTTCCACGGGAAGCGGTGACCAAAGGATGCTCCCTTTTCCGTGAATGCGAGAGAGGACCTCCGGCTTTGGGCCTGCAACGTTCTTCTCAAGCCGCTGGAATTTCAGATTCCTGTAGCTGAGAGAAGATTCCTTTCCGTCGATGATCAATGGCTCCTCCTGAGCTATGGGCTTCGGTGAGGCTTCAATTCCCAGCGTTCGCAGGCGCTCAACCGGGAGCAAGTGTTCATCGGAATCAATGGGACCAGAAAGGAGCAGCGTGGAACCTCCCTTCACAAGCGCAGAAATCTCCTGCCAGGCGGCCTCACTGAACGTGCGCGGAGAGGGAAGAATGATGAGTTTCGGTGCAGGTAAAAGCTCACGAATTCCGTATTCTGACACTGCAGAGACGGGAATTCCAAGACGATGAGAGAGGACACGAATCGCGCGTTTT
>Ga0209321_10003195_pt1 | contig 10972 bp, 11 predicted proteins | sample Rifsed16ft4_FD_184012 | JGI IMG/M metagenome (GOLD analysis project Ga0209321, IMG submission 184012) | Soil microbial communities from Rifle, Colorado, USA - sediment 16ft 4 - CSP-I_5_4 (version 2) | ecosystem: Environmental > Terrestrial > Deep subsurface > Rock core/Sediment | place: Rifle... | reverse complement strand
CGGCGTCTCGCCCGCTAAGGGCTAGGCGGGCTCTTTCAGGAGCGTCTTCACGAGGCTCTTCATCCGGAGGAAGGCATGGGCGTTGAGGTCAAGGAACACGATGACCAGGCCATCCGGATCCGTTCGCCACACCATTCCCTTCACGGACATCGGGGTGGGGAATTTCCCATCGGGGGGAGAAAACTGAAGTCGAACGATCGACCCCTCGGAGAGACTGGATTCCTCCGTCTCCACTCTCACTTTCACGCCGAACGGGCCGAGGCCAATCATTTCCCCAGCCCACTGGACCCCGCCGTCATTCTCGAGCGTGACGTTCCAAGCGACCGCCACCCGCGGGGATCGGCGACGATCTTCTATCGGGGCGACCCCTCCGGAGGGAGTCTCCCTGTCCACGCGTTGTCCTCGCCTGCGGGCCAGGGCTCGGCGGGCGACGCCGTCGAGATCCCGCCGGAAAACAGGCTTGACCAGATACTCGAACGCCCCCTCCTTGAGGGCCTTTCTGAGGATCTCAAGTGAGGTGTGTGTGGCAACCACGACCGCCTCGATCGTCGAGTCGTGGCTCTTGACCTCCTTGAGCAGCTCCAGGCCATCCAGGGTGGGCGTCTCATCGAGGGGAGGCGTTTTGATATCAATGAACACGAGATCGGGATGGAAGTTGGAAAGAGCCTCCAGCGCCGCTTCTCCGCCCTCGGCCGCCGCGACTTCGTACCAAGGCTGGAGCATCACGCGGAGGGATTCTCGAGCTCTCGCCTCGGAGCCGAGCACCAAGACGCGTGGCTTGTCGCCTACAGTCCCTGCCTTCATCGGCCGACACCTCCCCCCCTGAAGCCACCGACTGTGCAGAGTCTGTGCCTTGAATCTCGGAGGAGCGGGTTCGTCACAACATGGCGAATTTATTTGTCATTGGACCCCGATGATAGACGTGGGAGAGACTCGGGGCTGGTCATCCTGGCACGCGCTGGACCGATTGACATCGGATTATGGTACGCTGCCGGCATGCCGGACCTTCCCGCGAAAGACCGGGGATTGGCGCTGAGGCTCATCCTGGATGAGCTCTTCGATCTGTCGCTCTACCAGGCGCTCCGGGACGTTTCGACGGGGAACCTCCGGAGGATTCTCGACGAGCTGATCCGGGTCGAGACGAAGCACTTCGCCTTCTGGCAGGAGTTCTTCGGGATCAAAGTCAGCGCCCTCGATCTGGGGCGCCGCGTCAAGCTCTGGCTCCTCGTCGGGATCTGCCGGGTCTTCGGGGCGGGGGCGGCGCATCTGGTGCTGGAAGCCATCGAGGTCTACGGGGTGCGGAAGTATCTGTCGGTCTGGGAGGCCTACAAGGGAGGCCCCCTGGGGGAGGCGGTCCGAGAGGTCCTGGAGGACGAATTCAAGCACGAGGACGAGGTCGTGACCGGTCTGGCCGAGCGCAAGATCAACCCGGAGCGGATCCGGAACCTCCTGTTCGGCCTGAACGACGGCCTGGTCGAGATCCTGGGCGCGGTCAGCGGGTTCTTCGGTGCCTTCGGGGACGCGGTGACCGTCCTGGTGGCCGGATCCACGACGGCCGTCGCCGGGTCGCTCTCGATGGCGGCCGGCGCCTACGTCGCCTTGAGCTCGGAGAAGGAAGTGCAGAAGACGGAGGTCGGGAGGAGGCGCTTCCTGGGCGACGGCGCTGCGCCGGAGGAGGGGAGGGGTGGGTCCATCGGGGCTGCCCTGGTCGTGGGCATCAGCTATCTCGCCGGCGCCCTGGTTCCCCTCCTCCCGGTCGTCTTCGGCGCCCGCAACGCGCTGGCCTCCTTCGTGACGGCGGGGAGCACGATCATCGTGGTCTCGGTGGTGCTGGCCTTTCTCTCCGGCATGGACGTCAAGAAGCGCATCCGCACGAATCTCGTCATCATCGCCGCCGCCGTCGGCATCACCTACGCCATCGGCCTCGTCGCCAAGCGCCTCTGGGGGATCAGCCTATGAACGAGGCATCCCGCAAAGATTCGGCGATCGAGGCGAGCCCGGAGTGAGCTAGCGACCGCCGCGGCCGAAGTAGATCCGTACCGCGAGAGAGGTGAACAGCGCATCTAGTTCCACGTCTACCTCGCGGCTGTTCAGCGTGACCGAGTGCCCGCGCGCGATGATGTACTTCGTCTCGGCGCCGACGGCCAGATTGTCGGTGACCAGATACTCGATCCCCGCGCCAACCGATCCGGCTGCCCCGATGACGCTGTTCCCCTTGATCTTCACCACGTCGGGGTCACGCTTGACGTCATTGACCTCGGTGAAGCTGACGCCGACCCCTGCCACGAGGTAGGGCACGAGCCGGTTCTCCCGCACTGGAAAACGCAGGCGCGCTTGGGGCAGCACCGTCCAAAACCCGTACTCGGAGACGCGCCCGAGCCCCGGAACCGTGAGGATGGGCTCGTAACCCTCCACGGCCAACTCGACGCTGAAGCGCCGCTGGAAGTCAAGACCCAGGGCGAGGCCGCCGAAGTGATTGAAGGGGCCGAGGGCGGCGTTCTCGGGCTCTACCTCGAGACCCGATCCGACGCGCGAGCGAAGCGAGACCGCGCCGCCCGGGCGGAGGGCCGCGTACACGCGCCCGTCGGTGGCGAACGCCGCCGCTTCCGAGCGAGCCGCACGCGGCGTGTCGGGGTAGAGCAACCGCATGCTCAGCCCCACGAGAATGGCGTCCAGATCCGCGCGTTCCCGTCGGCCCTGGAACTCGATCTCCTGATCGCGATCGACGAGGTATCTGGCCTCGACCCCCAGCGCTACGTTGCTGGCGACGAAGTACTCCACGCCGCCTCCGATGGCGGCCACCACGCCCGTGTCGCGCCCGTGGATGGACAGGCCCCGCCCCGCCTGCTTCCGATCGTTGAACTCGTGGTGGCCGACGCCGACGCCAGCCACCACGTAGGGGGTCAGCCACCCGTCGAGCAGGGGATAGCGGAAGCGCACTTGCGGGATGAGGGTGCCCACGGAAAACTCGCCCAGCGTTGGCCCGGGGCGTACGCTCACATCCGGACGTGAGCGCAGGAACTTCTCGAAGCCATCGGCGGCCAGCTCGAGCCCGAAATAGCGCCCAAGGTTGACACCGAGCGAGACTCCGGTCGTCTGCTCCGACAAGCCGGCCTCGAGTCCGGTGACCGGCCGACCATCGAGGAGGATTGCCGCTCCCGCCCGACCGCTCAGGTAGAACCGGACCTGATCGGTGTCCTGAGCGCGACCGGCGGACGCCCAGGACCAGAGGGCCGCGCCGAGGACCAGGCTCCCGAAAACCCGCCAGGTCGGCCGAGTCGCGCGAATGGTCATTGCCGTCTCGGCCCCCTTTCGAGATCGCAGCGCGCTACATTAAAATCGAGCCGCGGGGATCGGTCAAGCCCTTCTCGCCCGTCATCCGGTCCTTCCCTGATACAGCGCGGATGACCTGGGAGTCAAGCGCGCCGTTGGAGAGGCGCCGTGCACGCAAGCGGGCAGTGTGGGGCGGAGCCTACCGCGTCAGCAGCTGTTGAAGCTGGTGGGCGAGGGCGGGGCCGGTGCCCGACTCCTCGTGCTTGAAGTAGATAAGCGTATCCCGCCAGCCCGCCCCGAGCTTCTTCACGGTTTCGCTCCACTCCTTGAGGTCGTCGGCCGAGTAGCCTTCGTCTCGCAGCCTGAAGTAGCCGAAGTCGGCCGTCGCCACTAAAGGGGTCGTGCCCTTCTCCGTGTCGGCAATGCAGAGCGCCGCGTTCCGGGTCCTGAGCAGCGCGACCACGTCGTCCTCGAACCACGAGGCGTGGCGGAACTCGAAGGCGCAGCGGAGGCCCGGCGGCAGGAGGACCAGCAGGTCGCCCAGGCGCCCCAGGTCCTTCTTGAAGAACGGCGGCAGCTGGAAGAGGAGCGGGCCGAGCTTGGGGCCGAGCGCCCGCGCGGTATCGAGGAAGTAGCGGAGCGGCTCGTCCACGTCCTTGAGGCGGGCGTCGTGGGTGATCCGCTTCGGCGCCTTCAGCGCGAAGGTGAAGCCGGCCGGGGTCTGAGCGTCCCAGCCGGCAATCGTCTTGGCGTTCGGCATCCGGTAGAACGTGTAGTTGATCTCGACCGTGGTGAAGCGCTCGGCGTAGTAGGGGAGCATTTTGTCGGCCGGGAACTTCTCCGGGTAGAAGCTGCCGCGCCACTCGGGATAGTTGTACCCCGAGGTCCCGATCCAGACGGCCACGGCGCTACCCCAGGGCCTTGACGGCGGCGACGATCTCCTGAGGGTCGGGGCGGATCGAGTAGCGCCCGGGGAGCGACATCCAGCGGATCACGCCGGCCTTGTCCACGATGATCGTGGTGGGGCGCGCGATGTCCCGGCCGCCGCGCCCGGCGCCGGCGTGCTCGAGGCCATAGCGCCGGATGACCTCGAGGTCCCGATCCGACAGGAAGCGGTAGGAGAGTCGGAGCCCGTCGGCCAGCTGCTGGGAGCGCTCCTGGGGATCCACGCTCACCGCCAGGATCTGGGCGCCGAGGTCGTTCAGCGTGGGCATCACGGCTCCAAGCCCTTGGAGCTCGGCGGCGCAGAACGGTCACCAATAGCCGCGATAGAAGACGAGGACGACGGTCTTCTGCCCCCGGAAGGAGGAGAGCGTGACGGCCTGGCCCCGGGCATCGGGGAGCGTGAAGTCCGGCGCGGGCTGGCCCACGGCGACTTTGACGGCGGTGGGAAGCCGGCTGTACCAGAAATGGAAAAACGCGCCGCCGCCGAAGAGGAGTGCACTGACCGCCAGGGCAATGACGGGCAGGAGGCCCCGGCGCATGCCCATCGCCAGGATCGCGAGGAGCACGCTCACCCCGAGGGCAGCGAGGGCGAGGCCGAAGTGGTTGCGGATGGAGGGGACGCGGAGGAGCGAGAAATAGCCGATGGCGCCGGCCAGCGCGACGGCGAGGCTCGCGAGCGACAGGAGGCGCCCGGCCATGCTGCTCGCGTCAGCGCGGGAGCACGATCCGGTTGAAGCTCTCGGCGTAGGCGAAGCCCTTGGGCTTGCCCAGCTGGGCCGAGCGCTCGCGCACGCGGGCCTCGATGGAAGGGAAGTCGCCCATCTGGCTCGCGTGGCAGGCGAGCGCCTTCAGCTTGAGGTCCATCGTGTCGCTGATGTCCACCACCACCTCGGGGTTCTCCCACCACATGAGGTAGACTTCCCTGACCTTGTGCGGCTCCAGGCCTTGAGCCAGGAGCTCAGGAAACGAGAGGTGGTCGCGGGCCAGCGGGTACACGCAGTCGAGGGCCACGCCGGCCGCAATCCGGTGATCGCGATGGGAGGCATACAGGTTGGTCGTGCGGTAGGGGTTCTGGGTCACGAGGAGGTCGGGCCGCCAGCGGCGGATCTCCGCCGTGACGGCGCGGCGCACCTCGCGGGTGTCCTCCAGCTCGCCGTCGGGATGGCCCAGGAACTGGACGCGTGCTACCCCCAAGGCTTGCGCCGCGTTCTGCTGCTCTTCCTTCCGAATCTTCGCGAGCCGTTCCGAGGTCATGCGCCGATCGCCGGAGCCCTTGTCGCCGTTGGTGAGAATGACGTACGTGACCTCTTTGCCTTCCTTCACCCACCTGGCCACGCTGCCGCCGCACCCGAACTCCGCGTCGTCTGGGTGCGCCACCACCACCAGAACCCTTCGGATGGGATTGGTCATGGGCGCTAGTGTAGCCGTGGCCCGGCCGCTTGTCCACTTGAAGACCCCGCCGTATACTAGGGGCAGGCGCAGACCGGAGTAAGCCCCATGAGCAAGAAAGCCAAGTCCGACTACCTGATCCAGTCCGTCAGCCGCGCTCTCGATCTGCTGGAAGCTTTTTCCGTGAAAGAGGGGGCGCTCGGGGTCACCGAGCTGGCGCGGAAGCTGAAGCTCCACAAGAACAACGTCTTCCGCCTCCTCGCCACGCTCGAGACGCGCGGCTACGTGGAGCAGGACAAGGAGACCGAGCGCTACCGCCTCGGCGCCAAGGTCTACGAGATCGCGGCGGTGTTCCTCCAGCACCTGGATCTCCGCCGCCAGGCGCGCCCGTACCTGGAATCGCTGGCCGCGAAGTCGGGCGAGACCACCTACCTGGCCGTCCTCGAGCGCACCTCCGCCGTCTACGTGGACATGGTGGAGTGCGAGCAGGCCGTGCGCGTGGCGCCGCGGCTCGGGCGGCGCTATCCCGCCGTGGTCACGGCCGCGGGCCAGGCGCTCCTCGCCGGGCTCCCGCGCGCTCAGCAGGAGGCCGCCGTGACCGGTCAGGCCGAGCCCGGCAGGATCCTGGACCGGCTCGCTCGCGTCGCCGCCGCCGGCTACGCGATGGATCAGGAAGAGGGCGAGCCCGGCGTCGTGGCGGTGGCCGCGCCGGTCCACGACCTTGCCCGGCGGGTCGTCGGTGCCGTGGAATGCGGCGCGCCCGCGTTTCGCTGGACGCTCGACCGCCTGAAGGGGGAGCTGGCCCCGCTCGTCGTCGGTGCCGCGAGCCAGATCGAGACCGGGCTCGGGCTCCGGCAGGGCGCTCCCTGAGCCCGTGAATCGGGGCCTCTTCGCCCTCCTCCTGATCCTCGCGGCGCTCCCGGCGCTCTTCCTGGCCCCCTTCGACCTCGGCGCGGTGCGGATCGCCGGCGTGAGCCTCGCGTGGTGGTACGGGGGCGCCGTGGGCCCGCTCCTCGCGTTCCTTCTGACGGTCGCCCGCCTCCCCAGATGAGGTTCGTCTCCGCCTGGGCGAATCCGGCCCTGCTCTTGGCCGTTCCCGCCGCCTTGATTGCCGGAGGGCGGGACGGGCTCTGGTTGGGGCTTCTCTTCGTCGTCGCTCCGCTGTTCGCTTCCCTGGCCGCCCCTGAGCCCGCCGCAGGCGGGGCGCAAACGTTCCCGCCGGCCGTGCTGCTCCTCGTCGTGGGCCCCATCGCCTGGGCGAATCTGAGTCTGGCCGGGGACGTGGCGACCTGGATGGGCGGGCCCCGCTGGCTCGGCGTCATCCCCGCCGTCCTCGCGGCAGCGGGCCTGGCCCTCTGGCCCCGAGCGTCGCGCCGCTGGCTCTGGCTCGTCCCCATCGGGCTCGTCGCGCTCCTGCTGCCGGCCGCCGCGATGATCCGCGCGTCGGGCTCCAATCCCCTCGCGATCTGGACCGAAGTGGCCTCGCAGCCCGCGTTCCGATTTTCGCCGCAGAGCCCTTGGGTGACCGAAGGGCGTCCCGTGGGTCCGCGTCGCGGCCTGGTGGCGCTCGCCTTCGACGAGGAGCACCGGCTGACGCCGTTGGATCCCGGACCGTTCCGCGTCGAGGTGAATGACTCGGGGCGCATTCAGGTGCAGGAGTGGACGCTCACCCCGGGTCAGTCGGTAACCCTCCGGCCCGGCGACCGGCTTCAGCTGGACGGTCCGCGGCGGCTCAAGTTCGAGGCCGACAGGCGGGTTCCGGGCGCACCGGCTTCAGGGATCGCCTGGGCCGATTCCTCCTTCGCCCCGCGCTCGCTCCGGCTGCTTTCCATTCTCGGGCTGGGGCTGACGCTTCTGGGCGGGGCAGTCGCGCTGGTGGGTCCAGGGACGGTGGCCCGCCCGGGGCGCGCCGGAGTCGCGCTCGGGGGCGCCGTGCTCCTTGCGCTTCTCGCCTGGGCCGAGTGCTGGGCCATCTACGCCGTGCGCTGGGCGCCGGAGTTGTATCTGGGCGGGGTTGCGGGCCCTGCGCTCCTGGAACTTCCAAGGCTGGTCCTCCGCGGCAGTCCGTGGGGCCCTCTCCTCGCGGGCGCCGGCCTGGTCGGCCTCTTGGCGCTCTTCCTGGCCGCGTCCCACGCGCTGAGAGAGCGGCTGGCCGGGGTGGGGGGACTCTGGGCCGGGGTTCTGGCAGTGACGGCGTTCCTGGCGCTCTTGCCCCTCGAGCCCTGGGCGCTCATGCTGAGCGCGCTGGGGCTGGGAGCCTCGTGCCTGGCGCCCCTCATTGTCCTCGGCGCGCCGCCGGCCCGACCCCATGCCGCGACCTGGGCACTGGGGGTCGGCGTCGTTCTGTTCCTGGGCGTGACCGCCGCTGGAAGGCTCTGGCCGCCGGCCGGCCCGGCGACCCAGGCGCTCGTCGCCTATCCGGCGCTGGTCGCGGCGCCCGCTGCCGCCGCCGTCCTCCGGGTTGCGGGGCGCCCGGCCCGCGCCTAAGATATCCGCATGGCCTCCGACCGGATCATCATCCGCGGCGCCCGCGAGCACAACCTCAAGAACATCGACCTCGAGATCCCCCGCGACCAGCTGGTCGTGATCACGGGGCTCTCGGGCTCGGGGAAGTCCTCGCTCGCCTTCGACACGATCTATGCCGAGGGGCAGCGGCGCTACGTGGAGTCGCTCTCGGCTTACGCCCGGCAGTTCCTGGAGCAGATGGAGAAGCCGGACGTGGACTCGATCGAGGGGCTCTCGCCCGCCATTTCCATCGAGCAGAAGACCACCTCCAAGAACCCGCGCTCCACCGTGGGGACGGTCACGGAGATCTACGACTACCTGCGCGTTCTCTTCGCCCGGATCGGCGTGCCCCACTGCCCGTCCTGCGGTCAGGTCATCTCGGCCCAGACCGTCCAGCAGATGGTGGACCGCGTCGCGAAGCTCCCGGTCGGAACGAAGCTCCTGATCCTGGCGCCCGTGATCCGGGGCCGGAAAGGGGAGTACCGGAAGCTCTTCTTCGACCTCCGCCATCAGGGGTACGCGCGGGTCCGGGTCAACGGGCAGCAGCGGGAGCTGACCGAGGAGATCGAGCTCGACAAGAACAAGAAGCACACGATCGAGGTGATCGTGGACCGCCTGATCGTCCGCGAGACGCTGGGCAACCGTCTCGCCGACTCGCTGGAAACCGCGCTGCGGCTGGCGGATGGTATCGTCCAGGTGGAGACTCTCGACGGCCAGGCCTCCGTGTTCTCCGAGCGCCTGGCCTGCGCCAAGTGCGGGATCTCGTTCCCCGAGGTGTCGCCGCGCATGTTCTCCTTCAACAACCCCTACGGCGCCTGCCCGGAGTGCGGCGGCATCGGCACGCGCTACGAGCTGGATCCGGAGCTGCTCGTCCCCGATCCGCGGAAGTCGCTCAAGCAGGGGGCGCTGGCACCGTGGGCGCGGAAGGAGTCGGTGTATTTCAAGCAGACGCTGCAGGTCCTGGCCAAGCGCCACCGCTTCAGCCTCGATACACCGTGGGAGAAGCTCTCGCGGAAGACGCGCGAGCTGGTGCTCCGGGGCGAGCCCACCGGCGGCTTCGAGGGGGTGCTGAAAGTCCTCGACCGCCGCTACAAGGAGACGCTCTCGGAGGAGACGCGCCTGGAGATCGAGCGCTTCATGTCGCTCCGGGACTGCCCGGCGTGCACGGGGTCGCGCCTCCGCCCCGAGGCCCTCGGGGTGAAGATCGCCGGCCGCTCCATCGCCGATGTCGTCACGCTCACGATCAAGGGCGCGGCGGGGTTCTTCGACGGCCTCAAGCTCTCGGAGCGCGAGACGGCGATCGCCCGCCGGGTGCTGAAGGAGATCCGCGAGCGCCTGGGCTTCCTGACCAACGTGGGACTCGACTATCTGACGCTGGACCGGGCCGCGGCGACGCTGGCGGGCGGCGAGGGGCAGCGCATCCGGCTCGCCACCCAGATCGGCTCCAGCCTGGTGGGCGTCCTCTACATCCTGGACGAGCCCTCCATTGGCCTCCACCAGCGCGACAACCGAAGACTCCTGGAGACCCTCAAGCGGCTCCGCGATCTGGGCAACACGGTCCTCGTCGTCGAGCACGACGAGGAAACCATCCGCTCCGCGGATCATGTGATTGATCTCGGGCCGGGAGCGGGCGAGCTCGGAGGCCACGTCGTGGCGGTGGGAACGCCCGACGAGATCATGGGCAATGCCGCCTCGCTGACCGGCAGGTATCTGGCGCGGGAGCTCCGGATTCCTATCCCAGACCGCCGCCGGAGGCCCAACGGCAAGTTCCTCACGATCCACGGCCCCCGGGAGCACAATCTCAAGGGGATGCCGGTCAAGATCCCCCTCGCGACGTTCACCTGCATCACGGGCGTGTCGGGGTCGGGGAAGTCCACCCTCGTCAACGACATCCTCTACCGCGCGCTGGCCCAGATGCTCCACAGAGCTCAAGAGCGCCCCGGCATGCACGACAGGATCGAGGGCGCCCAGCACGTGGACAAGGTCATCGACATCGACCAGTCCCCCATCGGCCGCACGCCGCGCTCGAACCCCGCGACCTACACGGGCGTGTTCACGTTCATCAGGACGCTCTTCGCCCGGACCCAGGACGCGCGCATGCGCGGCTACCAGCCGGGGCGCTTCTCCTTCAACGTCAAGGGCGGCCGCTGCGAGGCGTGCCAGGGCGACGGCCTGGTCAAGATCGAGATGCACTTCCTCCCCGACGTGTACGTCACCTGCGAGGTCTGCAAGGCCAAGCGCTACAACCGGGAGACGCTCGACATCCGCTACAAGGGCAAGAACATCGCCGAGGTGCTGGACATGACGGTCCACGAGGCGCTGGCGTTCTTCGAGCCGGTGCCGCCGATCAAGGCCAAGCTCCAGACGCTCCACGACGTGGGGCTGGACTACATCCGTCTCGGCCAGTCGGCGACGACGCTCTCGGGAGGCGAGGCCCAGCGGGTGAAGCTGTCGACCGAGCTCTCCCGGCGCGCCACCGGCCGCACGCTCTATATCCTCGACGAGCCGACGACCGGGCTCCACTTCGCCGACATCCAGCGCCTCCTGGACGTCCTGAACAAGCTGGTGGACCAGGGCAACACCGTGGCCATCATCGAGCACAACATGGACGTCATCAAGACCGCCGACTGGGTCATCGACCTCGGCCCCGAGGGAGGCGACGAGGGCGGCCGCGTCGTCGCCACGGGGACTCCCGAGGAGGTGGCGCGCCAGGCGGCCAAGTCCTATACGGGCCAGTTCCTCAAACGCGTCCTGGCCTCCTGATGCGGCGCACGAAGATCGTCTGCACGCTCGGGCCGGCCAGCGCCTCCGCCGACGTGCTCGATCGGCTGGTGGGGGCGGGGATGGACGTGGCCCGCCT
>Ga0209321_10003194_pt1 | contig 10972 bp, 9 predicted proteins | sample Rifsed16ft4_FD_184012 | JGI IMG/M metagenome (GOLD analysis project Ga0209321, IMG submission 184012) | Soil microbial communities from Rifle, Colorado, USA - sediment 16ft 4 - CSP-I_5_4 (version 2) | ecosystem: Environmental > Terrestrial > Deep subsurface > Rock core/Sediment | place: Rifle... | reverse complement strand
CCAGGTGCCCCGCGGCCGCAACGCAATCCGACCCGGTGTGCGCGGCGGATCGCCCCGCGGCATCGACGATCCCGACCTGGCGCACGCCGGGATCCGGATCCGCGGCCACGAGCTGTGCCAGGGCGAGTTCGGGAGTGAGTCCGGCGGCGAGGAGGTCGAGCCCCGCGTACCCGTAGCGGGCGTCCACGAACGACTGCGTGGCGATCGCGCCGACGCCGGGGCGAGCCCACGACACCATGGCGCCGGCCGCGAGCCAGCGGGACTGGACGGCAACCCCGAGCTCGCCGGTTCCTTCATCGAGGGCCACGATCGAATAGGTCATCGCCGGCCAGCGTGCGGGGGCCTCGCGAAAATGGCAAGACCCGCAGCTCGATTGCGGGTTCCGGGGTGACCTCTGGGCTATTCCAGCGGCCTCCGAGCGCGCTACAGTGAGCGTCATGTCCGAGGAGGTTTCGTCCGGCGCACCTGAAGCGGGTTCAGCTCCCCGCTGCCCATGGTGCTCGGCCGAGTTGCCGAGTGCGGACGCGACGAATTGCCCATCGTGCGGAGCCTCGCTCCATGAGGCCGGTGCGGACGAGGTTCCCGGGGTGACGCGGGTGGATCACGAGGCGCTCCTGCGATCTCGCGCCCCCGTTCAGAAGTCGCGCGGGCTCATCGGCTGGCTGTCGGGCGAGTACGTGGCTCCCGCCGCCCCGATACCGCCGGGGACGCTCGCGCCGCCGGCCGCCGAGGTGCGTCGCGAGATGCTCCGCCTCGAGCTTGCGGCCCTGGAAGCGGAAGCACAGGCCCGGCGCGCGGAACTCGTATCCGAGCTGGCAGATGCCGGCCTGATCCAGCCCGGCGACCCCGATGCGCCCGAATTCGAGGACATCGAGCCTGACGCTTCCTCCGAACCCAAGGCGCCCGCCGACACCTGACGGCTGCGCCGGGATTGCGCTTCCGGGGCGTCCGGACCGCGCCTCCGTGGCGCGCGGCTATCCTCCATCTCATGCCCGAGCGACTCCCGCCTCCCGGTTCTTCGTACCTGCGCGAGCAGGAGCTGCGCCTCGGCGACCGCGTGCTGAAGGTCGGCATGAGCCGGCCGACCACCGGTCCCGACGAGTGGTGGCTCGGTGTGCTCTGGGTGCGCGACGCCGATGGGATCGTCAGCTTCCGGGACCTTGCACCGGCCGCCGGCCCTCCCCCGGAGCTGCCGCTCGCCAGATTGGGTCCGACGCTCGCGGGCGGCCTGTCCGGGCTCATCCTGGAGGATGACGGGAGGTTGTCCATTCGCCTCGGGCTCCTCGTCCCGCCGGATGATCAGGAGCGCCCCTGGCGCTGCCCGGTGGCAGTCCGAGCCGGGTTCCGCTGGGAACCCGCGCGCGCGGCCACCATGACGCCCAACACCCTCGCGCTCGAGGTGCTGACCGCCTTCCGGCGCGCGGCCGAGGGCCTCGGTCGGCGCTGACGAAACCCGCGGTCCTCGATCGCTCGATGCCGGACCCGACTCCCGCCCGGTCGAGCCCCGAAGCGATCCCGGGGTAGACTGCCCCGGCATGGATGACCGCGACGATCAGTTCCGACCACCGCCTGACCCCGACGATCGCGGTTCCGGTGGTCGCCCGCCCGTCCGGCCACGCCGCCCGGCGTCGTCCAGCCCGAACCCACCCAACGGCCGGATCGCCCTTGTCGTGGCCGTCTTCACCGTCATCATCCTGTTCGGGACCGGCGCGATCGAGTTCTGGACGGACGCGATCTGGTACGAGAGCGTCGACTTCGACGGCATCTTCTGGACCCGTGTCTGGGCATCGCTCGCCCTGTTCGTCGGCGGCGCCGCGATCACGCTCGTCGTCCTCCTCGGCAACCTGTGGATCGCGAACCGGCTCGCCCCGCCCAGCGAGGGAAAGCCGGGCAGCATCCGCGAGCTCTTCGAGCGTCTCGGCCAGGCGGGCCTGGCAGTGGGCGATCCCCGTGAGCGTGGCGGGATGTCAAGACCCGTCCTCGTCAATGCCGAGCCCCTGGAGCTGCCCGACCTCACCCCGGCCGCGACGGCCGCCCTCGCGGCGCTGTCCGTCCTCGGTGCACTGATCGTTGGCGGCGGTGCGGCTTCCGCCTGGGACACCGTGCTCCTGTGGCTCAACCGCGTCCCCTTCCAGGCCGCCGCCGGGGCGTCCAGCGTCGATCCGATCTTCGGTCAGAACGTCTCGTGGTTCCTGTTCGACCTGCCGTTCCTGCGGACGGTCCAGACCGTCTTCAACGCGCTGGTCCTGGGCGGACTCCTCGTGGCCGGTGGTCGCTACCTGGCCGGCGCCGCCCGAACCGGGTTCTCGGTGCCATCCGGCGTCCGCGTGCACCTGGCGGTCCTCGCGGCGCTGTATCTCCTGTCCGTGGCGTTCGGCTACCAGTTGGACAAGTACGAGCTCGTGTACTCGACGCGGGGTATCGCGGCCGGTGTCAGCTACACGGACCAGAATGCCCAGTTCTTCGCCTACGACCTGCTCACCGTGCTCTCGGCGTTCGCCGCAGCGTTCCTCGTTGGCGCCGCATTCACGCGGTGGACCTGGCCGCTGGGCGTCACCGTCGCGACGTGGTTCCTCGCCTCGCTCTTCGTCGGGCGGCTCTACCCGGAGGTGATCCAGCGCCTCGTCGTGGTCCCGGACCAGTACAACCTGGAGCAGCCGTACATCGCCAACAACATCGCGATGACCCGACGATCCTATGGCCTCGATGCGTGGGAAGAACGCAGCTACAACGGATCTGCCCCGCTCACCCGGGAGCAGATCGACGCGGAATCGGCGACCTTCGCAAACGCGCGGCTGTGGGACTACCGCCCTCTCGGGGACACGCTGGATCAGCTCCAGACGGTCCGCCGCTACTACGACTTCATCGACGTGGACACGGACCGCTACAGCATCGACGGCAAGGAACGGCAGGTCATGCTGTCCGCCCGTGAGCTGAACCTGACGGCGACCGACGCGGGCAGCGGCTGGGTCAATCAGCGAATCGTCTACACCCACGGGATCGGAATCGCCATGGTGCCGGTCAACGAGGTGACAAACGAGGGCCAGCCGCTTCTGCTGGTGAAGGACCTTCCGCCCGTTTCGAGTGGCGACGCGCCCGCCGTGACGGAGCCGCGGATCTACTTCGGCGAGTCGCTGTCCGACTACGTGATCGTTGGTGCCAGGCAGTCCGAGTTCGACTACCCGCAGGGCGACAACGCCGCAGGCGCCGGAACCGACATCCAGACGCGCTGGACCGGCACGACGGGCATCCGGATGGACACGACCCTGTCACGACTGCTGTATGCCCTCCGGTTCCGCGATCTCAACCTGTTCATCAGCGACCAGGTCACCCTGGACAGCCAGCTCCTCATGCACCGGGCCCTGCAGGATCGGCTGGGGCTGATCGCCCCATTCCTGTCGTACGACAAGGATCCGTACGTCGTGGTGACCGATGCGGGCCGCCTCGTCTACATCCAGGACGCGTTCACGACCTCGAATCGCTTCCCGAACGCCCAGCCCTTCAACCCGGCCGAACTCCGGGCCTCCGGACTCGCCGGGGCGGACCTGAACTACATCCGGAACAGCGTCAAGGTCGTCATGGATGCCTACGACGGCACCATGACGTTCTACATGGCCGACCCCACCGACCCGATCGTCCAGGCATGGGCGGGCGTCTTCCCGACGCTGTTCCACCCGCTCTCGGATATGCCGGCCGACCTGCGGGCCCACCTTCGCGTCCCCGAGGACCTGTTCAACATTCAGGCCGCGGTGTTCGGCCGGTACCACGTCACGAACACCGAGACCTTCTTTGGCAACCAGGACATCTGGACCGTCCCGACCGGCAAGACCAGTGACCAGAGCCTCCCATCGGAGGCGTACTACGTGATCATGCGGATGCCCGGTGAGCCGGACCCCGAGTTCCTGCTGCTGCAGCCGATGGTCCCCGTGGGCCGACCGAACATGATCGCGTGGGTCGCGGCGCGCAACGACCCGGCGAACTACGGCGGGGTTCGGTTCTATCGCTTCCGGACGGACACGTCCGTGTTCGGGCCTGCGCAGATCGAGGCCCGGATCGACCAGGACCCCACGATCTCGGCCCAGATCACGCTCTGGAACCAGTCCGGGAGCCAGGTGGTCCGGGGCAATCTCATCGTGGTGCCGGTAGGGGACACGCTGATCTACCTCCAGCCGGTCTACCTCCAGTCCACGTCATCCTCGTTCCCGGAATTCCAGCGGATCGTGGTGGCGTCGCCGACGAGTGTCGTCTGGGGCGAGACGCTCGCCGAGGCCCTCGAGCTGCTCCTGGACGGCGGGGCCAGCCCGACGCCGACGCCCAGGCCAACGGCCGGTCCCACGGCGTCTCCGGGAAGTACGCCGGCCCCGACATTCGGACCCGATCTCCCGACCGACGTGCCCGGCCTCATCGCGTATGCGAACGCGCACTTCAAGGCGGCCCAGGCAGCGCTCCGCAACGGTGACTTCGCTGCCTATGGCCGCGAGATCGAGTTCGTCAGCCAGGCCCTGGCACGGCTCGACGTGCTCGCCGGCCCCACGCCGTAGCCGTACGCTGAGCCGCCCGAGTCCCGCGAGGATGTCGGCCGGCGGCGCACTCGGAGCGTCGTTGCTCGCAGTCCTGGTCCACCCGCGCTGGTGGATCCTCGCGCTGGCGGGGTTCCTCGTCCGCGGCGGACTGCTCCTGCTGTTCGTGCCGTTGGTCCAGCTGCCCACGACGGCCGGACTCGCCAACGCGCTCGGCCCCACGCTTGTCGGGTTCGTGTTCGGTGGGCCGTCACCCTCGTTCCTCCTCCTGGTTGGAACGATCGTCGGCGGGCTGGCGCTGTGGCTGGCCCTGGGTGGCCTGGCCGGCGCTGCCCTGGACCTCGACCTGGTGCGCCGGGTGAGCGCCGACGAGGAGCTGGGGGATCGGGAGCGCCCCACGGCCGGTGGCCCCTGGGCCGCCCTCCTGATCCGCTGGCTGGCTCACCTGCCCACCGTCCTGGTCGTCGCCTGGGGAGCCGCGCCGCTCGTGGATGCGGCCTACGCGGAGCTCATCCACCCTGGTGACCCGACCCTGCCGGTTGCGCTTCGGGTCATCCTCCGAGTCCCGGAGGTCGTCGGCCTCCTGATCGTCGCGTGGGTCGCGGGCGAAGCTGTCGGAGGCCTCGCCATTCGACACCTGGCCGCGGGCGCCGGGATCCGCCGGTCCCTGGTTCGGGCTGTCGCCTCGCTCATCCGCCCATCGGCCCTGGCGGTGCTCGTGCTGACGAACGCCGCGCTGGCCCTCGTCCTCCTCGTGGGCGGGTTCGCGGTCTGGGCGGCCTTTGATCACCTTCGGATCGTCCTGCGCGAGGACGAAACGTTCCTGGTGCAGTGGATCGGGCTCGGTCTCCTGGCCGCGGTCTGGCTCGGGACGGCCTGGCTCGTCTCGCTCGCGACCGCATGGCGTGCCGCGGCCTGGACCTTCGAGATCGGGCGCCGTCGGCCGACCCGGACCATCGACCCAGGGGGGTTCTGACCCTCGGGGGGTCTTCCGCACGGTCCGCCGTTCTGGCACCCTGAGCATCTCGAACCCCGGGAATCGCAGGTTCGACCACGGGGGAGCACCCATGTCCGCTGGTTCCGTTCCGTGTTCCAAGTGTGGCAAGCCTGTGCCCGCGGATCACGACGCGTGCCCGACATGCGACGCCCCCGTGGCGGCCGGCGGCATCGTGCCGGGCGGATTCGTGCCGCGCGGCCACCTGGCACCGTCGACCATCCATAGACCCGCGCCCGCAGCGGCGCCCGCGCCGCAGATGCCGCTCTCCGGCTCGCCGCTGAAGCCACCGGTGGCCTCGGCCGCGGCGCCGTCGGCGGGCACGCCGCCCGCGGCGCGCGCGGAGCCGGGGCGGGCGTCATTGCTGGCCGATCTGCCGTTCGACGCGCCGGAATCGCTCACCGAGTGGCTGGTCGCGCTGGGCAGCGGTGTCGGCGCCGTCACCTTCCTGCTGCCATGGGCCCCCGGCATCGTGAACTACACGAGCAGCTGGGGACTGGGCTCGGTGTCGCATCTCCCGATCCTCGGGCTGCTCGTCATCACGGCGGTCCTGGCCATCCTGCCGAACCGGGTCCCGATCTGGATTCGGTCCGGCGTCCTCGGGTTGATCGGCGGCTCCATGTTCCTCGGAATCCTGTGGCCCTACGTTGCCGGCGACTTCGGGGCTGAGTTCGGGTCGATCGCGGGGGCGGCCGCAGCCGTTGTGCTGATCGTTGGAGGCGTTCTCGCCGTCGCGCCGCGCAAGGGGCAGGCAGCCCTGCCCTGACGTCACGCCGGGAGCGGCTCCGGCGTCCGATGCGCGCGTGCCCCGCCCGATCTGCCCTCGGACCGCGGCCGGTCGGCCAGAGGCACGCTGCTACACTGCCCCGGTTATCGCGGCCCCGCTCGCGGTGACCGCAAGTCCCCAACGGAGGCGCCCGCCCGGCGGATGGAAGAGATCCTCGGAACGATCGGCAGCGCGATCGGCTCCATCTTCGACAACCCGGTCATCAGGTTCGGCTTCCAGATCGTCGCGATCTACTGGGTCATCCTCTGGCTCGCGGCCGCCTACTGGGCGTTCCGCGACCTGCAGCTCCGGACGGAGAACCCCGTCGCGCCGTACCTCGCGGCCGCGTTCATCATCGTGTTCACGCCGATCCTCTTTCCCTTGGCCGTGTTCGCCTACCGGATCGTCCGGCCGCAGGAGCGGATCGGCGAGATCTACGAGCGCAATCTCGCCGAGGAGGCGATGCTCGCCGAGGTGGAGGCGATCGGGCACTGCCCGACCTGCGACCGCCGGGTTCATGACGACTGGATCATCTGCCCGACCTGCCGCACCCGCCTCAACCGGGTTTGCCCGAATTGCTCGAAGCTCGTGGGCCTGGACTGGTCCCTGTGCGCGTGGTGTGGCCGTGACTTCGAGCGACATGACGCCGTTGCGAGTGCTCGCGCGACCGTGACCGGGACGGTTCAGCAGGCCCTGCCGTCCGGTGAGGCCCCACCCATGATCCGGACCGCGGCCCGATCGTCGCGCCCGGCCGCCACGACGCGCCCGGCCGACCCGCTCGCCGAGTCTTGACCGGCCCTCCGCCGGAGCTCGAGCCGCGCATCGAGGAAGCGATCGTCCCGATCGGGTTGTTCCGATTCACGATCGACGGTCGCCATGCCCCGGGCCTCTTTGTCGCCGGCTGGGTCGGCGCTCTCGTGGGCGGTTCGGCGGCGTTCATCGGGCTGCTGAGTGGCCGGACCCTGCCCGGGGTCGTCCTGTTTGTCGGCGGCCTCGCCGTCCTCCTCGTCGCCTTCCTGCTGCTCGGTGGATCCCAGGCACTCGAGCGGCGGCATGCCGGACTCGCGTATGCGGGGCCCTCGCCGATCCTGACGTTCGCGACGGTGGTCGTCGGCTGGTATCTCGCAGCGATCGTCGTCGTGACACCTCTGCAACTCCTGGGCATGAAGGTCGATGGGCCTGCCCTGGCACTCCTTGGGGTGACCATCCAGGGGTTGGTCGTGCTCGTGATCCTCCGCCTCATGATCGTCGGGCCGGGGGCCCTGACCTGGCGGGCGATGGGTGTCCGACGTCCGGACCCGGCTGCGCTCCGCGAATTCGGCTGGGGCGCCATGCTCGCGGCGCCGGTCGTCGTCGTCACCGGCATCGTGGCCCTGGCCCTGGTGACGGTCGTCGGGCAATTGCCCGTCTCGCCCCTGCCGCCGACCGGATCGTCGAGTGGCATGCTGCTGAACCTCCTGGCGGCCGCGATCATCGCCCCGGCCTACGAGGAGCTGTTCTTCCGTGGCTTCACCCTTACGGCCTGGCGGCACATGACCGGGGCGCGCCGGGCGATCCTTCGCTCGGCCGTGCTGTTCGCCCTGATCCACGCGATCGACCAGACGGGCGACACGTTCGGCGCGGCGTTCGGGGTCGCGGTCGTGGCGGTCGCCGCGCGATTGCCCGTGGCCCTGGTCCTCGGCTGGGTCTTCGACCGGCGCGGGTCCCTCTGGGCGTCGATCGGGCTGCACGCGACGTTCAACGGCATCCTCCTGATCGTCGCCGAGCAGTCACTCGCCGGCTGACCCCCGACGTCGTTGATTCCGGATGCATCACCTGATGACCGGACGATGAGCGCCTCCGGATAGGCTCCGCAGTGTCCTCGGGTCCGGATGGCGGGGGGAATCGGCGGGCTTCCGTCGTCCGGGCCCCGGGGACGCCCACGCCGCTGCAGGCACGTTGAACTGGAGGCGGATCGATGCCAGATGGGCCGGCCGGCCGCAGCGAGGATCCGAGCTCGCTCCTCCCGTTCCCGCAGGGCCGAACGCTCCGCGAGCTGCCGGCCACGGAGCGGCCTCGTGAGCGCCTGGAGCTCCGGGGCGCCGCCGGGCTCACGTCCTCGGAGCTGATCGCCCTCCTGTGGGGCTCGGGCGCACGCGGCCGCTCCGCAGTGGATCTCGCCGAGGACGCGGTCGCGCGGTTCGATGGCCTGACCGGCCTCGCCCGGGCGTCCGGTCTCGAACTCGTCGAGGTCCCGGGTGTCGGGCCCGTCAAGGCCGGACAGCTGCAGGCTGCGTTCGAGCTCGGGCGACGGCTGCTTGCCGATTGGCCGACGGCCCGCTGGGCCGTTCGATCGCCCCGGGATGTCGCCGACCGGCTCGTTCTCCAGATGGGGCGCCTCGAGCGCGAGGAGTTGCGCGTCGTCATCCTCAACACGAAGAACGTCGTCCAGCGCGTCGTAACGGCCTATCAGGGCAACCTCAGCGCGTCGGTTGTCCGGGTCGGGGAGCTGTTTCGGGACGCCGTCCGGCTCACGGCCGCGGGCGTCATCCTCGTCCACAACCACCCGAGCGGTGACCCCACGCCCTCGCCGGATGACCTCCATCTGACGGCCGAGGCCCTGGCCGCAGGCCGGCTCCTCGACATCAGCGTCCTGGACCACCTCGTGATCGGCCACGATGCGTGGGTCTCGATGCGGGATCGCGGGATCGCGTTCGATCGGCCCGGGATGCCGCCGGACCGCGCTGCCTGAGGGCGCGGTTTCGGCCCGGCCGCGCACTCGAGCGGGAACGGCTGAAGTGCCGGGTATACTGCTCGGCCGGGCCCCACGGCCCGAGCCTCCGACCCGCACAGGATCCCCTTCTCGCATGCTCGACCGCATCCTCGGCATCTTCTCCCGCGACATCGGCATCGATCTGGGCACGGCGAACACGCTCGTCCATGTGCGCGATCGCGGGATCGTGATCAGCGAGCCGTCGGTCGTGGCCATCGAGGCCCGAACCAAGAAGGTTCTCGCCATCGGGGCGGAGGCCAAGCGGATGGTTGGTCGAACCCCCGCCAACATCATCGCCGTGCGCCCGCTCCGCGACGGCGTCATCAGCGACTTCGACGTCACCGAGCAGATGATCAAGTACTTCGTGGACCGGGTCCACGACCGGATCGGGCTCATCGCTCGCCCCCGGATGCTGATCGGCATCCCGTCCGGCGTCACCGAGGTGGAGAAGCGCGCGGTGAAGGATGCCGCGCTGAACGCCGGCGCGCGCTGGGCGCGGCTCATCGAGGAGCCCATGGCCGCGGCGATCGGCGCGGGGCTGCCCGTGAGCGAGCCGTCCGGCAGCCTGATCGTGGATATCGGCGGCGGCACCACAGAGGTCGCCGTGATCAGCCTCGGCGGCATCGTGGTGAGCCGGTCCATCCGGATCGGTGGCGATGAGATGGACCAGGACATCGTCAACTTCGCCCGGCGCGAGTACAACCTCCTCCTCGGCGAGCGGACCGCGGAGGACATCAAGATCGCGATCGGGTCGGCCTATCCCGGCGAATGGGACCAGCAGCGGGTCAACCTCCGGGGTCGCGACCTGCTGACCGGCCTGCCGCGCAGCGTGGAGGTTGGCGCGGACCAGATCCGCGAAGCGATCGAGCCGTCTGTCGCCCAGATCGTCGACACGATCCGCGACACGATCGAGGAGACGCCACCGGAGTTGGTGGCGGACATCATGGACCAGGGGATCGTGCTGGCCGGCGGTGGCGCGCTCCTCGCCGGTCTGGACCGACGCGTCGCCGAGGCGACCCAGATGCCCGTTCACGTCGCGGACGATCCGCTGACCTGTGTGGCCCGCGGCACCGGGATCGTGCTCCAGGAGATGGACTCGATGTCGCGAGTCCTCGTGACCGAGACCTACATCAGGCCGCCCCGCTGATCCCGGCGCTGGCCGCCAGCGTCCGCCACCGAGCCGAGGCCCACCGATGAGCGCCATCTTCGCCAACCGGACCGCCCGCCGACGGGTGATCGCCTACGTTTCGGTCCTGGCGGCGACCCTCGTGATGATGGCTGCGTCCGCCAACCACCTCACCCGTGACCTGCAGCGCGGGCTGAGCTTCGCCTTCCGGCCCGTCCAGGTCGCCCTGGACGGATTCGGGCACGACCTGAGCTCCATCGCTGCGGCCATCGGTGAGATCGACCAGCTCCGACTCGAGAGCGAGGCCCTGCGCGCCGAGAACGAACGGCTCCGGCAGAGTTCGCGGCAGGCCGAGGAGATCCGGCGCCAGAACGAATTGCTGACCGGTCTCCTTCAACTGCGCAATGGGTTCGAGTACGACACCGTGGCGGCGACGGTGATCGCGCGGGGGTCGCTGGAGGTGCAGGAGCGGATCATCCTGGATCGGGGAACGTCCGATGGCATCAAGGTCGGCGACGTCGTGGTCGCCGGCGGCGGTGCGCTCGTGGGCCGTGTCGTTGAGGTCGCCTCGACCTCGTCGACGGTCCAGCTGATCAGCGACTCCGGCTCCACCGTCATCGGGCAGCTCCTCGTCAGTGCCGCGACGGGTGAGGTCATCGGGCAACTCCCGGGCAGCCTCCTCATGCGCAACATCAATGCCTCGGCCTCGGTCGGCCTTGGCGAGGAGGTCGTGACCGCCGGGATCGAACTCGCCGGCGGGATCCGCTCCCCGTATCCCAAGGGCCTCGTCATCGGGCGGGTTGTCGACGTCCGG
>Ga0209321_10003188_pt1 | contig 10992 bp, 10 predicted proteins | sample Rifsed16ft4_FD_184012 | JGI IMG/M metagenome (GOLD analysis project Ga0209321, IMG submission 184012) | Soil microbial communities from Rifle, Colorado, USA - sediment 16ft 4 - CSP-I_5_4 (version 2) | ecosystem: Environmental > Terrestrial > Deep subsurface > Rock core/Sediment | place: Rifle... | reverse complement strand
GCCGGGTCAGACCAAACAAGCGCAGATTGGGGAGGTTTCGATCCTGATGATTCAGCCACAAGTTTCCTTGGAATGACGTACATCTACAACAATGGTGTCGTAGGCACCTATACCTACGCGGTGACATTGCCTTTCATCGCGCTCTGCGTTCAAGATCCCGCTAGCAACCCGACTCAGTGTTCGGGCTAGCCGCGAGCGGCCGAGAGAGACAGATCAGAGAACAAAACCCTCGCCTGATAAGATCAGTACACGATCTGACGGAACAGACTAGGTTGTTCTCACACGAGATTGCCTGGTTTCAGTCCTGCGAGTTTCCAAAGGTCAGCTTGTGAACGAGCCTGCTACTAACGTGTACGTGAACGCTGCTCCTGTTCGCGTTATGATCTTGAGCACATAGCCGGAGCCGCGCGTCAACGTTGGTATGTCCTTCAAAGTGATTTTGCAGACGCCCTGTGGGTTCAGTTGACCAGCGGGTGAATTGCAGCCTGAACCGAACACAACTCTTGAGCTATTCGTTGGATCGAGGTGAAAGTTCCATGTGGAATTTCCGACAAAAAAGTCCACCATTGTCAACACGGACGTCCCAGTGTTCCTTACAGTTATGTTCATGCTCGTCATCTTTGTCCAATCATAGTATTCCAACGAGACATGATCAGTGTAGCCCGTTTGCGGTTGAGCGCCTTGGAGTGAGCCTAACAGACCTGATGAGTAAACCCATAGTATTGTTGCTCCGGCCATCACAATCGCGACCAAGATTAGTGCGGCGACGATCTCTGAGATCGCCCGCCTTCCACGAACCATCAAAGGTCACCGCGACTTACTACGTCTTGAAGGTGCTCAGCCCGGTTAGAGCCGACGCTGCTTCCTTCAGAGTGGGGCCCTCGACGAAGGTTACCTTCATCTTCCCCGCCAGCGCTTTTGCCTCATCCGTCAGCCCCGGCACAGCTACCAGGTAGCTCTCCGAAGGCTTCGCGTCCCTGACCTTAGTCGAGAAGGCCCGCACGCTATCCGCGGGCAGCATCTGGTCGGAGCTGAGGAAATCGATGGCAACCGTTTTAGCGCCACCCCATCGGCCTTTGACTGTGACGACGATATCAAATGGGTGCCCCTGCCCCGATTTGCCGACAATCGTTTGAGGTGCCGCGACGGTGAAGCCGAGGTCCTCAAGCATGCTCACCGCGTCCGAGTACACAAGCACTTCGCGTCTTATCTGGCTGAGTGCCTTAGGATTCAACCTGTACTGGTATACGGGGACTAGGCGTGTTCGGTCGGTTGTGAATTGATGGCGTTTGGGTCGGCATATATGGGTGAGCGATGGTGCGTTGAATGACTCTTTGCAGTTGTTGCACTGGTACCACGCTCCTACGGCTCGATATTCGACTCCGTAGTTGTGGAGCACGGTCTGGCACTTGGGACAGATGAGCTGGTCTCCTTTCTTGAAAGTGTCGTCACTAGCTACCTTCCCACACTTCAAATGCTCGTAGAGAAAGCTACGCGCAATATCGTAACTGAAACACTTCGGGCAAACGTAGCGTGTGCTCAACTGGTGCGAGCCGCACTCAGGGCATGCGGGCGTCTTGTCAACAAGATCTGCCACCAAAATCTGGGCATCAATCATCTTACGGAGCCAAACTTCCGCGTCCTCAGGTCTCCCGCTGAAGATGGAGTCAAGATCCGGATAGCGAATTTCATCCGTGGGAAGGATTTCGGGAGTGATTGGGGTGCGTGGGCTCCGAAGCATGAAGGTCAGAATTTTTCTGGCTTCTAGGCTTGAGTATATCTCCTGCTGGCCCTGCTGGGGTTTGACTGCTACTGGCGCAGTCATCGTCATTGCTGGATTACCCTAGCAATCTGCTCTTGCGGCCTGACCTCGAAACCTTCAGGCGTAACCCGGTAGGGCAAGAACCTGCGGATGATCCTAACCCCACGCATCTTCTGAATCTCCAACGTCTGCACCAGATTGTCCTTTTCGGACAAGTTGTGGAGTAGGAAGCTGCCCTGTGCAAGGATTGTTTCGAGACCAAACTTCGAAATCAGCGGAGTATCAGACTCAGTTAAGACCATGGTTGTGAGTTCAAGCTCAGCGAGGGCTCGGTAGAATTGAAGTAGCTTATACCTGTACTCAGACTCATACCGGTATACCCCTGCAATCGAGCTAAGTGAGTCGATCACACACCTTTTTGCAGCCACACGCTTTCGAGCGTTGGCGATTACTCCCACTAAACCGTCAAGGTCGAACTTCTCAGTGCCCAGCACTCCGCCTCGGATCTTCATCTCGCCCCCAGGCTCCTCTTGTTGTGGGGACGCGTCGAGCAGCACAAGCTTACCTTGGCTCTCAAGGTCGAACATGTTCCAGTTGAAGCGGAGCATGTTGTTAGCGAAGGAGTGCGTTGGTTCTTCTAGAGAAACGTATACGCCATTTTCAGCATACTGCGTCGCGCCTCTGAACAGAAACTGTGCGCCCATTACTGTCTTCCCAGCCCCAGGCGCACCAACCACAGAGTGAACGTAGTTGCGCGGAAGCCCTCCCTCTAAGACTTCGTCGAGGCCGAGAATTCCGGTTTTAGTTCTTGCACCTTCACTCATTCAAAACACCCACAAGCAGCCAAGCGATACACCATTATCGGCATATAATACTCGCGATTCAACCATACTCAACTCGCAGCCTTCTCGACATATTAGGCCTGATCTGTCCCACAACTGCATGGTTGAATTTAGGCGATGAAATCAACACCTGCCCATTACCCAACGAGGGCAGGAGTGACCAAAGGGAATCGGGCACATTTCCTGTGGAATGGCGTAATGTATCGATGTTTGGCTCCGAACTGATTCTGTGCATAAAACGCGTGTTGCAAAGTTCAATCAATTCGGAAGGAACTAGGGCTGGCTGTTGGGATACAAATCCGAGGCCTATCCCCCTCTTTCTTCCCTGCCTAGCCATCTCCGTAAACATGGTGAGAGTTGCAGTCATCGTTCGTTTCTTGGCCTTGCTCAGAAACGTGTGAACCTCTTCGACGAAGATCAGAATCGGGGCGGAACCAGCGTAGCGAGTCTTGTAACGGAAGATCTCCTTCAACAGATGCGCTATGCAAATGTTGCGCACTACGTCTGACGATTCATTTACGTCAACTACTGAAATTCTGCCGGGCTGACAGAAAGATTCGGGCGGAATCTTGTCGAAGATCTCTCCCGCCTGATGTGCATCTAGGACACCGGACCGCTGTGCGAGAGATAGCTTTGTGTAGAGCCCCATATGCGCTTCTGCAACAACCTCTGGGAGTGACGCTCTGTCAACTTGGGCGTCAATGCGCTTTTTCAGAACGTTCAAGACCGCGTTAATGTCGTAAGCCTGGAGGTTACCCGATATCTCTCTGGTCTTTCTTGCAATGTCGAAAAGGTAGACCCTTTCGAAAGGTGAAAGCCCAAGGACTTCGCTGAAAATCTCCAAGTCGATTTCAGCGAAGGGTATGCCGAACTTCTTCGCATCAATATTTCGACTGCTGTTAGGGGCTGGAACGTATACGTGAAAGTCCTTGACGGCTGATGGTTTCTTACCGAACTTCTGTAATACTTCGATCAGTGCATCCGTTGGCTCGTTCATAGCCACGTATTCGCCTTCGATATCGAAGATTAGAATGCTCCAGTTAGACTTGCTCGCTTCTTCTGCGATAACCTGAAGGCTGTTTGATTTTCCGCTACCCGTTGTGCCGAATATTCCGATGTGTCGGTTCAGGCTCCTCGAGTCAAGTGCCACTTCAACATCGCCCTGTCCCGCTAGTCGTCCTAGAAGGAAGTCGCCCGTCGCTCCAACGTAATCTTGGACTTCATTAGGGTCGAGTAGGACAACGGGAGTTCCAGGTGACGGCCTGCTCGTGATTGCTCCCCGTAGACCGTTGACAATCATGGAAGTCAGTTCGAGCAAGTAGTATGCGCCTGGCTTCTGCGTAAAGAATGGTCCGTCGAGGATTCGCGCAACGAAACGCATCTCTGAACCTGGGTCCCCGACTGTCACGTAATAGCCTCTGGGGGGTTGCATAGTTTCGCAAACCATGAAACTGGTCGTACCCTGAGCTTTCATTCTTCCAACGTCGACTATGTCGTCGTAGGTTGTGAACCCTATCGTTTTGCCTTCAGTAGCCTGTGCTTGAGTTAGAACGGTCATTTTCTTATCCTCGATTATTCATCTTCGACAAAAGGAATTGTATGACCAATTTGGGAGCCTACTATAAGTTAACTATTATGTCAAGAATCTTTTTGCCGACCTCGGAGGGCGTCGCGGCCTCAGCAATCAGTATGCTGTGGAGTGAAGCCACATCCCGGGCTCTCTTCGAGAGCCTAGGTACAGCCCCGAAGATGGCAGCTTTGAAGTTTGCCTCTAGCAATTTTACATAAAGCTCCAGAACGGGTTCTACGTCAACCTCCGTGTCGCTCTGTGACAAGTCTATGGCAAACTGTCGACCGTCTTTCTTGGCAAGAAGTGAGAACATTGTCTCTTTTGTTGTGCCAGGTATGAGCCCAGGGCTGTTGACTTCGAAGCCCGCTTCACGCAATGTTTGCGTCAGAACATTTACTCCCAGGAAACGGCGCGCTTCGCTGAGGGCGGTCGGGATCATTGTATAGGAGTGTACATCAACCACATTGCCTGTTGGAAGATCAAAGTCAACCTTGCATTTCCTGCAATAGAATCCCTCTACTGGGTCTTCGAACTGGGCGCGGCAAGCATTGCATGAACACACAACGCCTATGAGTCGGTACTCATCCTTCGATTGAAGTAGCTTCTTGCATGTAGGGCAGATCAGATTCTTTCCTACCTGAAAAGCGCTTTCTTGGTGAATCGTACCGCATTGAAGGTGTTCAATCATTCGGCCAATCGAGATCTCGATCGAGCCGCATTGAGTGCACTTAAACCGGAGAAAAACATCTCGCGGCGCAGCGCACCTGGGACACGAAACGACACGCTCGTATAATGTCTTCTTGACCATGCCTATGTCCCCCATTCGCTCCAGCACAGACATCTCCGCACTGAACCCTCGCCCATCTTCTGTTTCCACCGGATATCTTGGAACCCGGTCAGTTCCAAACTCCGGTTCCAGAGGGCGTCCGGGGAAACGCAAGAAATGCGATATGACCTGTTGGACCTCGGGGTCATTATAGTTTCTCAGTCGCAATCTTTTGGCAATAGACTCGTTTTTCCTTGCCGCCCCGTAGGCCTGCTGTTCGGCTCTCGAAATCCGTTCCTTCAGCTGTTTCGATAGGACTTCGAACTCGTTTTGCTGGAGTTTGCCCTCGGCAAACTTCTTTTCTAGGTTAGCGAGCCCGCTAACCAAGTCGTCATGTTCTTTCAGCGGATCTGAGACGGATTCCGACGCAACCATTATAGACATGTCCGCCAAGCTATGTTCGAAGCAATAAAGAAGCCAAATATAACCAGTCCTATGCCTGTTTGGGCGGGTCAACTTGTTTGTGAAAGGAAGCAGGCTGATTTCACTTTTTGTTGCCATGTTCGTTTGCTTAGCATTTGTGCAAGCTCCGCACGCTGAGGCCCAATTGGCCGGCTCAGCTCTGGCAACAGATCAACCCATCTATCCCATATGGAAGGCCGGCGGCACGGTAAACGTCAACGCTTCTCGATTGCAGTCGAACGCTACGTATAGTCTGTGGCTTCAACGTCCCACCGATTCCGCAACGCGCATAGTTGCGTCACCCTTCACCGCGGGCAGCATGAATTTCACCATTGTCCCGATCGGCATATCTCCTAGCGATTCTGCGGGAACCTACCTGATCAGCCTATCGAGATCCGGCACTACCGACACCAGGGAAGCCGTAGCCCACTTCGGTGTATTCGGGGTAGACAGAAGCAGCTATGCCAGGACAGAACAAGCTGTAGTCGTAGGAGGAGGTTTCACTCCGAGTTCCACGGTTACAATCTCATTTGGAGATTCCTCAAACTCCGTGCCGGGATTTCCCACCTCGGTCAGATCCGGATCAAATGGTGAATTCCAATATTCGTTCAGGGTTCCCCCATCAACACCGGTTGGACTCCTCGTCGTATCAGTGACCGGCACAGGATATGACGCAGGGAATTCGGTGAGCGTCAGTTCCCCCATCAGCGTCACGAGAACTTCTGTTAGAATGAGGATCGCCACCGAACCATCCGAAACCGTTGAACGAACCGCAACGACCTCAATGTACTACACAATAACCTATCCGGACGGCTCTCCTGCCACGACGATAGCGAACAATTCCACGAAACCCAGTATTACGAGAAGCACGGACGGCGTCATTATGTCAATAGTACCGCTCTTATTGTCTGACTCAACCCGCGGAACATGGTCGGCAAGCTGGGTCCCACCGTTCGATGCCAATCTGACGACATACCACTTCACTGTTGATCCAACTACTTTCGATGATTCGTATGGAAACCTTGGCTCAGGCGACTCTATACCATCTGGCGATTTCAGAGTTCTCACCGCAAAGACGGACGTGACATTCCAAGTTGAATCGCCGGTCCAACGTTCACAATACCTGAACATCACGCTTAATGCGAATTACCATGACGGAACACAATTTGTGAACGTCACACAACTTATCGCGACAATGACAACAGCAAGTGGAGGGCCCATTGAGCTGTTTCCAATCTACAACAGCACACTTGGAAAGTTCCAGACGCAGACAAGAATCCCGGAGAATGCAGTGTTGGGAAATTGGCGACTCGTTGCATCTGTGAAAGATTCATTTGGAAACACGGCGACGGGATCGAGGGGAGTGAACGTGGTGAACGCAGTCTTGGGGATCTCCGGAAATGTTCCTCAAACCGTGGAGCGTACGATGCCCATCCCCGTTGATGTAAGGATCACCTATCCCGACGGGACACTGGTCAATTCTACCGCAGTACCTCTAGGTTTCAACGCGACAATAACGATTGGCAACCAGACAATCAGTGTGTCGATGCTTTACATCCCGACCAGCCAGGCTTGGATCGGCCTGTATCCAATTCCCGAGAACGCAACACTGGGCACTTATTCGATTTCACTTACAATCGAAGACGCCTTCGGGAACGGCGGCGAATTCTCAACGACTACCACCGTGGTCATAGCGCGGTTCAGATTCAACTTCGCGCAAACAAGCTCAAAAGTTGATCCTTTAGCGCTCGTCAACATACCGGTCTTCGTTTCATATCCGAACGGAACCGACCTCACAAGCAATATCGGCGTCGTCAACGCAGCGTTCACCAACTCCTCCGGAACATTCACGCTGCCCATGATCTACAACGCGACCGATCACAGCTGGCGCCTAATCTTCCTCGCTCCCAATCCAGGACTCACGTTTGGAGTCACTTTGAAACTATCATTCGAAGCTGGGGATACGTTTGGAAACAGAGGCTCAGCACCGGACGCGTACGAGCTGGCAATCGGAGCAGGGACTCAGACTTTGATCTTGGCTGCAATCATCGGGGCCGTAGTACCCATTGCACTCGTCGCATGGGCGGTCTTCGCGATAACAGCACGTAGGCGCAAATACAAACCGTAGAAGCTGAGGTAGTGGAGCAAAGCACCAGATTCCCGGACGAAGAATTGGATTTTCAGGAACTCAGAGCCAGAACTTTAGATTAACTTTCTTACTACGTTGAGCTCTGTTAACTTGTCGGCGGACGGAGTTTAGTTTCATCCTCCTGTCAGTGTTTTATTGTCCAGCCGGAAGAGGCCAGTCGGACAACAATCTTGCTTGCGGTCAAGGCGGTCCAGCAAAACTATACGCCGACCAGCCAGCTACTCGGCTTGCTTGAAGAGTTCCGTCAAATGGTGAACTGTTGCATTAGGGTCGGCCTTGCTGAGAATGTTACCGGTCTCAAGTCGCTTTCCCTCAAAGCCTACAGGCAACTGGAAGAGTACGATGCGATGAGTTACTATAAGCTCTGCGCAATCAGCAAAGCCGCAGGTATCCTCAAGAACTATCGGAAAGCGGAACGCAGAGGTAAACCTGTCAAGCAGCCCTACGCCCATAGACCGCAACTTACAACATGCTACGGATTCAAAATCCGTAACGGAAGCCTCCTACTGCCCATTAAGCCAAGGAGCAAGATCAGGATTCCCCTAAATCATCACACGTTACAGGTTCTTTCCGAGACTGGCCTAACGTCTCGATCGGTCACCCTCACCGCGACTAGAATGACAATTGCCTACTCGAAAGATGTCCCAACCCTGGAGCCCAGCGGATTATTGGGCATAGATAGGAACCTTGACAACGTGACCTTAGCCGACTCAAACGGCTCAATCATACGGCATAACTTAGCAGAGGCCACGGAAATCAAAGCCATGTGCCGCGAAGTGAAATCCCACCTGAACCGCAACGATTCCCGCATAACGCAGCGAATCTACGCGAAGTACGGGGCGAGGCAACGTAACCGCGTGAGGCAACTTCTCCACAGAACCTCGAAACAAATCATTGCAGAAGCGAAGCGTAGTAGGTCCGCAATCGTCATGGAACGACTAACAGGAATACGCAAACTCTACAGGAAAGGGAACGGACAGGGCCGAGATTATCGCGCACGCATGAACGGTTGGAGTTTCGCGGAACTCCAAAGGCAGGTTGAATACAAGGCTAGATGGGAAGGGTTACTGGTCATCTACGTGAAACCGCACGGCACTTCAGTGAAGTGTTCGATATGTGGGTCAAAAACGAAACCCGAAGAGAACCGACAGCTGAAATGCTCATCATGTGGATTCATGGTTGACCGTGACGTGAACGCCGCTAGGAATATTCTAGCGGCTGGTAAGAGAGCCCTGAGGTTCGGGGCCGTCGCGCCTGCAACTGAAGCAATGGTAGCAGTTCAAAGACGCCCAGTCGATGCAGGCGAGTTAACCGACAGGCATCCGCCGAAAAGTTAACAGAACCCTACGTTGAGTCCGCTGGAATCATAGGACATCTGATCGCTGAAGATCCCCCTAATGCTGGCGACGCTTTGCATATCGTGTGCTGCTGGATTGAGTAGAAAAAGACCCGTTATCCTACTATCCGCCAATACTTGCAGTGAATTCTGAGTGAATTTGTAAATCCAGCCCACGCGCTCAATTTCCTGTCAACATCTCGACCGAGCGCCGTAAGCATGATAACAGGTATGTTTTTCGTTCTAGCTTGGGTCTTTATGATCTTGCACACTTCGAGGCCGCTCTTTCCAGGCATAACGAGATCGAGGAGAACGAGATCAGGATCATGTTGCTCCAGCAGTTGGAGCGCTTCCTCTCCGTTGCTGGCGGAGGATACCCAATAGCCCTCTTTCTCCAAGATCATTCGGATGAGATTGACTATGTCAGCTTTGGCTGACCAATTACGCAGCCGCGACGGTTCTCAAAAGACTGAAAACTAAGACAAATATCCTGTGTTCGCGTAGTCAAGCACGCAAAGTGCGGCGGGTTCAAATCCCACCCCCAGCGCCAACAAGCGCGTAAGGCTGCACAAAATTCTGCGCTAGCTTGAACCAGTTTCGGATTGGGTAGTTTGTGACGCTTGAGCGTTCGCATCGGTTTGTAAACAGACGGACCAGCTCAGGCGGAGAGTTGCCTTTCGAGGGTATTTACCTGTAGAAGAAGGTGTAGGGTTTCCACAAATTCATCCTGACTCCGTGTTCTCCAAGAAACAACTAGCTCAGCAGCAAGATCTGTCTGAATTTCTTGCAGAGTCCTAAGCAGCTGTCTTCGATCTCTTGGCCTCAATGAGCTTCCTCACGATATCCCTTGCAATCGCTAGTCTTTCCTCGTCTGGGAGGGCGAGAAACTTTTCTACTTCATCCTGTAGCCTACTCTTCGCAGCCAAAGGTTTAGCCCTCAAGTACCTTCGTGTATGGTCCGCCCACGTATAAATCTCCTAGGTGAGAGCTGTGACAACATCTCCCACAGTTGGGAACTTAGTCTTTCAGGCTCGATCGTAAGAGAGCGAAATCAGTCCCTCAAAGGACTAGTGTAAGAAACGCAGTCATTGTCCGCCTTTGAGTTAAATGGATGCCAATGACCATCCGAAAGGTGAACATCCTGTGTCCGCGGGGTCAAGCACAGGGACTGCGGGGGGCTCAAATCCCACCCCCGACGCCATTTGGGGCTCCTATGAGTATGGATTTAAGTACATGTGACTCATGTATTACGCGTATGACAGAGGCAATATCGGTTAGACTACCTCAGGACATAGCCACTCGGCTCGAGGACCTTGCCAAATCACTCGAACGTCCGAAGACCTACATTGTCACGAAAGCTCTGAGAGAGTACCTTGAAGAATACGAGGATTATCTTGTAGCCCTGCACAGACTGAACGATAAGAACGACCGCGTCGTCTCCGAAAAAGAACTGGTCAAAGTTGGCCGGTAGGATCCTATACAAGTCTTCCGTCCGACATGACCTGAAGCGGATCGATCCAAAGAAGATCAAAAGAGTGCTTCGCGAGATTACGATAGTTTTGGGAGGAAATCCAAGAAGCGGTGAAGCGCTCCATGGAGATTTCCAGGGACTCTACAAACTGCGAGTGGGTGACTACAGAGTGATCTATGCGTTGATAGAGGAAGGAGTCCTCATCCTAAGGATAAGGCACAGAAGCAAGGCATATCGCTGAGAGAACCAAAGACTACCATCCTCCCATCACCGAACAAGCGTTGGACTGCCTGCTCTCGAGCGGTCCCCGGGGTCAAATCTTCTATCAATGGAAGCCGTAGCACGTCTTGTCGAAGATGATTGTTTAGGAAACTAGAAGTTAGTACAGTAGTCATGCCGAGGATTCTGGTGGTTAAGCAACCTTGTGAAGGAAACAGTTCCACCCGGTCCACAACCTGCTCGTTGAATATGTTCCGGCTTCTTTGTGGCATAGCTCAGCCTTTGGCATGCGGTTTCTCGGCTTGGGCGGGGAAGCATCCAGATTTCGTCCCATCGCAGAGTAACACGTTGTCCCAAGAAAACTACAGACACACCCTCCCCCCGGTCCAAAAAACTGGACACGATAAGAGTTGGG
>Ga0209321_10003185_pt1 | contig 10994 bp, 9 predicted proteins | sample Rifsed16ft4_FD_184012 | JGI IMG/M metagenome (GOLD analysis project Ga0209321, IMG submission 184012) | Soil microbial communities from Rifle, Colorado, USA - sediment 16ft 4 - CSP-I_5_4 (version 2) | ecosystem: Environmental > Terrestrial > Deep subsurface > Rock core/Sediment | place: Rifle... | reverse complement strand
TTCTGCCAACTCGGCGGCGGCCAGCAGGTCCCCGCGGGCCATGGCGACTTCGGCCAGCCCCCGCAGGAGCAGGGTCCAATCGGTCTTGGCGCCATGCTCTCGGCGGAGCGTCCGCGCCGCAAGAACTTGCGTCCAACTCGTCGTCGCGAAACGCAAGGGCATGGAAGACTTCGAGATTTGCAGGAAGGATAACACAACGACCCCGGCCGCGCGGGGTCATGGATCGGTTAAACTCCTCGAATGCGTGAATCGCGCCCGAAGCGCTCCCGGATTCGGCGACTCTTTTCCGGCGCCGCCCTCGGGTTTCTCCTCGGGCTCGTGGCGAAGGAGCTCGATTTCGCGACCTTGGTCTCTTTCCAGGGAGATCGAGCTCTTATCGTCCTGTCTTCGACTGCGATGGGAGCGCTCCTCGGCCTAACGCGGTTCGAGAGGCTCTTAGTGGTCGTCGCAGCAGCCGCGTTCTCGCTCTGGCTTCTCGTCGCATTCACGCCCTTGACCCAATGGATGGGTGAGCCGCTGGTGCGAAGGGATCGTCTTCAAAAGGCCGATGCGGTGTTCGTGCTTGCGTCGGGCGTGCAGCCGGACGGCGACCTCTCGACCGTCGCGATGAGCCGGCTCCTCGGGGGGCTCGAGCTTCTGGGCGAAGGATGGGCGCCGCGCCTGGTGCTCTCCGAGCTTCCGCTCCCCTTGCCGCGCTATCGCGACGCCGCGAGCGACGTCATGGACTCGCTCGGCCTGTCAAACGAGATTCTCGTGGTTGGCCCGGTGCTCAACACTCATGACGAGGCCGTCTCCGTCTCTGAGCTCGTTCGCGAGCTCGGCTTCGAGCGCCTCCTGGTGGTGACGTCGCCCAGCCATTCACTTCGAGCTTCCCGCGCGCTCGAAGCCGCAGGAGTCGAGGTCGTTTCCGTGCCCTCCGTCGAGACGACGTTCGACTACGAGAATCTGGGAGCCGTTACTCGCGGCGACGATCGCGTCCGCGCCTTCGGCGTCTTCATCCACGAGCACCTAGGTCTTCTGTACTACCGCTACAAGGGGTGGATTCGATGATGAAGATAGTGATTCACCTTGCGTTGTATCTGCTGCTCGCCGAGAACGTTCCGCTGGGGTTCTTCCCTGAGGGCGCCGCGAAGGAGCTCGAGGCGGAGCGTTTTCTCCTCACCATTCCCTCCTCCGAGGGTTTCGGGGCCCACCTCCTCTATCTGACCGAGGAGCCGCATCCCGCCGGATCGAAGCGCAACATGGAGCTCGCGGACTACGTTCGCGAGCGCTTCCTCGAGTACGGCCTCGAAGAGGTGCACTTCCACGACACTCCCGCGCTTTACAGCTACGGCCGCGAGGCATCGGTCGACATCGTCTCGCCCATCGAGCTCTCGCTGAAGCTGAAGGAGGACCCCCATCCCGAGGACAAGGATAGCTATCTCTACTCGGACCCGGGCGTCGTCCCCTATCACGAGTACGCCTCCTCGGGTGAGGTCGAAGCCCAGGTCGTTTACGCGAACGGAGGAAGTCCTGAGGACTTCACCAAGCTTCGCGAGATGGGCGTCGATCTCCGCGGGAAGATCGTGCTCATGCGCTACTCGAATCCCTACAGCTATCGCGGGTACAAGGTGCACCTCGCCGAGACCAGCGGGGCTTCGGCGGCGATCATCTATTCCGACCCCGCCGACGACGGCTACGCGCGGGGCGAGACCTATCCACAAGGTCCCTGGGGGCCGCCGAGCCACATCCAGTGGGGCTCGATCGTCTACGACTGGCTCGGCTACGGAACGATCCCGTTCACGTTTCACTGGAAGCAAAACCCCGACGGTTCCTGGGTGGAGGGCCCGGAGAGGGACCGCCAGCTCCCGCGGATCCCTTCGATTCCGATGTCGCACGAGGATGCGTCCGAGATCCTGTCCCGGCTCGCGGGGCCCGCCGTTCCCCGGGAGTGGCAGGGGGCCCTCCCTTTCACCTATCACGTCGGTCCGGGACCGGTCGCGGTGAGGCTTCGCGTGAAGAACGAGGATCTAATCGGCCTCATGCGGAACGTCATCGGGAAGATCGAAGGCTCCGAAGAGCCCGAGAAATGGATCGTCGTCGGCAATCACCGGGACGCCTGGAGCCACGGCGCCGTCGATCCCTCGAGCGGCACCGCGGCCCTTCTCGAGACGGCGCGGGCCCTCGGAGCCGCGGTCAAGCAGGGTTTTCGTCCGCGGCGGACGATCGTCTTCGCCAACTGGGACGCTGAAGAGGATCTCCTCGGAGGCTCGACGAGCTGGGCCGTCGACTTCCGCGAGAAGCTCCGGCGCGACGGCGTCCTGTACGTGAACATGGACAGCGCCGCCTCGGGTCCGAACTTCAGCGGCGGCGCGACGCCCGCGCTCGCGGACTACCTGAGGGACGTGAGCCGCTCCGTTCCCCATCCTGCGGCTCCCACGTTTTACGACGCCTGGCGGTTCAAGACGCCCTCGAGCGAGCCCGAGGTGGGCACCATCGTGGGCGCGACCGACTACACCGCGTTTCAGGAGAATATCGGGATGAGCGTCATCGACCTCTCTTCGAACGGGCCGTACGGCGTCTACCACTCGCAGTACGACAACTATTTCTGGCTGAGCCGCATCGCGGATCCGGGTTTTCTCCAGAACGCCGCTCTTTCTCGTTTCCTCGCGGTGCTCCTCTACCGGAGCGCGAACGTCGAGCTTCTCCCGATGCGCTACTCCGCCTACGCCCGCGCCGTCCTCGCGCATCTCGACGAGGTGGAGAAGAAGGCCGCGCCGTCGCGCGAGATCCACTTTTCGTCGGCGCGCGATGCCGCACGGCTCTGGCAAGAGAAGGCTCAGGCGCTCGAGGCCCGGATGTGGGGACGAGCGCTTTCGCGCGAGAACCAGGCGCGCTTCAACGCGCTTCTGATGGAAGTCGAGAGGGCCCTCACCGAGGATCGGGGGCTCAAGAGCCGTCCGTTCTTCAAGCACCTGATCTACGCGCCCCAGCCCACGTATCGCGACGAGGTGCTGCCTCGCATCTGGGAAGCGATCGACGAAGGCGCATGGGACGAGATCGAGGGCTACGAGAGGGAGCTCGTCGCCGCCTTCGAGAGAGCGGGCTCACTCCTCGACGAGGCCGCTGCCGTCCTGGATACGCTATGATTGAGTCGATATGAACCCGCGCGCGAGTCTCCACGCGTATACCTACGCCGACTACCTGGCCCACGAAGTGGCCAGCAACGTGAAACACGAGTATCTGGACGGCGAGATCTACGCGATGGCCGGTGGTACGCCGGAGCACGCGTCGCTCGCCGTTGCCATCGCCTCGGCGCTGCGGAATCAGCTCGAAGGCAAACGTTGTCGCGTCTTCAGCTCTGACCTTCGGGTTCGAGTCGCGGAAACGGGGCTCACCACCTATCCCGACGTTTCCGTCGTCTGCGGACCCCTCCAGCGAGACATCGAAGGCCTGGAAACCGTTTTGAACCCCACGGTGCTGGTGGAGGTCTTGAGTGACGGGACGGAACGCTACGATCGGGGCGAGAAGTTCGAGCACTACAAGCGGATCCCAGCTTTCAAGGAGTACGTGCTGGTATCTCAAAAAGAGCCTCTCGTCGAAGTGTGGCATCGTGAGGGGGATTCCTGGTCCCATCGAGAAGGGCGAGCCGGAGCTCGGGTCGCTCTTCAGTCGATCGATTGCCAGCTGGTCGTGGACGAGCTTTATCGCGGCGTTTTCGAACCCTAGCTCCTTCACTCCTCGAGCGCGAGGACGGCGTCCCGCAGCACGCCGTTGGTGCTGATGGCGCTTCCCCCATCGATGGTGCGGCGGCCGCTCCAGTCGGTGAAGCTCCCGCCCGCCTCCTCGAGGATGGGAAGAAGCGCGGCGTTGTCCCAGAGGTTCATCACCGGATCCAGCATCACCTCGGCGCGCCCGGTGGCGACGAGGACGTGCCCGTAGCAGTCGCTGTATCCGCGAATCGTCCCCGCCTTCTTTTTCAGTCTTTCCCAGAACGCCGGATGCATCTCCGAGAGACTCGCCGGCTCGGTGACGCTCACCAGCGCGTCTTCGAGCGAAGAGACCGAGCTCACCGACGCCACCCGCCCGTTCCAGCGGCAGCCTTCGCCGCGCCCCGCGGCGACCATCTCATCGAGAGCCGGGAGGTAACAGACACCGACGACAGACTCGCCCTCGATCTCGAGGGCGACCAGCACTCCGAAGAGCGGCACTCCTCGAACGAAAGACCGAGTGCCGTCGATGGGGTCGAGGATCCAGCGATGACGCGAGTCGCCGGAGACGCCCATCTCCTCGCCCACGACGGCATGGCCGGGAAATCTCTCGTGGATGAGCCGCCGAAGGAGCTCTTCGCCGTTGCGGTCGGCGATGGTGACCGGAGAGAGGTCGGCCTTTCGGTCCGCTTCGACTCCGGTCTGAAAATAGGAGAGTGCTTGACGGCCGGCGCGAAAGGCGGCGTCGGTCGCGAAGTCGAGGTACTCGCGGGTGCTGGTCATACTCTACCGTACGAGTGCCAGGGTCATCGACGCAAAACGCTTTCCGAACCGCCGCGCTTCCTCGAGCTCCGCTTCGCTCAGTCCGGGATCGCTCCCCGCGGTCGTCGCCTGGGCGCCGAGGGTACCGAAGCCGTCGGCCTCCTCCCCTCCGATGACCACGAATCGCATGTTGAGAAAAGCCGCGAGGATCGAAAGGCGCGCGAGCTCTTTTCCCGAGGAGACCGCGCCTCCGGTCACGAAGGCGCCGGCGGCGCGAGTCCTCGGGGTCGTTCCCGGTCCGAGCTCCTTGGCCTCGACGAGCACCTTGCCGACGCGCTCGAGAAACACCTTGCTCTCCGCCGAAAGGCTCGCCCAGTGGACGGGAGAGCCCAGAAGAATTCCCGAAGAGGAAAGGATCTCATCGTCCTCGACTTCCTCTCGTCGGCGAAGGACCGCGATCGCTCCTTCGACCTGGTCCACTCCCTCGGCGATGGCGCGCGCGAGCTTCTCGGTATGCCCGGTGCGCGAATCATAGGCGACGAGGATCGAAGGCTCGTCGCTGCGCGCGAGATGCGGCGGCGATGCGGCGGCGAAAGCAAGAACCAGAACGCACGGCTTCATCGGCTTGTCCTCCGGAGTCCACGTCAAATCACAAAACTCGGGCGGTGACAACCGGGAGGCGGGATCCCTGGCCGCGCCGGGTTGATTTCTTTTTTCCCAGGGGCTAGGATCGCCCCCCTCTAACGGCGAGTGGTATCCCGTGAGTCTCCTGAACGGAACGATCGACTTCACCGACCGGAAGATCCTGTCGGCGCTCCTCTCGAAGGGGCGAAGCACGTTCGCCGAGCTCGCGGCGCAGGTGGGCCTTACCGCGCCCACGGTGCACGATCGGGTGAAGAAGCTCGAGCGCAGCGGAATCATCGAGGGCTACACCGCGATCATCAACCCCTCGTCGCTAGGATACGAGATCACAGCGCTGGTTCACATCGTGACCGACGCCCACGTCGCTTCCGCGGAGTACGAGAAGCATCTCTCCGAGATCTCGGAGATCCAGAAATGCTTCAGCGTCGCCGGTGAGGAGACCTACGTGGCGTTCGTGGTTACTCGCTCGCCGAAGACGCTGGAAAAAGTGCTGCAGAGGATCAAGAGCACCCCGGGAACGGTCTCGACCAAAGCGTCGGTGATTCTTTCCTCGCCCATCAGCCGCCACACGCTTCCCCACGAGGACGAGGTTCGGGAGTTTCCGGCGGAGTCCAAGCCCGCAATGGCCCGTTAGAGCTCGCGCGCGAGCGCGTTCATCGCGATCAAAATCGGGTTCCAGAGCGCTCCCGAGGGCGGAGCGTAGGCGAGATCGAGCTGGGCCGCGTCGCGAACGGTCATCCTCGCGGTGATGGCTGCCGCCAGAACGTCGATGCGTGTGGCGCCCTCGGCGCTTCCCACGATCTGCGCGCCCAGGAGACGCCCGCTCCCCCGCTCCGCGACCACCTTGACCTTCGCCGGCGCGCCGGAACCGAAGTAGCTCGCCTGGAACCGACCCTCGATCGAGGCGGCGACCGATCGGAATCCCTCGCGCTCCGCGGCCTCGGACGAGAGTCCGGTCGCCGCCGCGGTCACTCCCAGGACCTTCACCAGGCTCGTCCCCAAAGCCCCCGCGAATCGAGTTCTGCGTCCGGCGAGGTTCTCCCCCGCGATCCTTCCCTGTTTCGAGGCCACCGTCCCGAGAGGAATCGTCATCGGCCGGCCGGTCACGAGGTGAGTGCACTCGGCGCAATTGCCAGCCGCGTAGATCGAGGGAATGCTGGTCTCGAGCTGCTCGCTCACCGCGATGGCGCCGCTCGGTCCCAGGCGGATACCGGCCTTCTCGGCAAGCTCCACTCGGGGCGCGACCCCGACGTCCACGAACACCAGGTCCGCGGGAAGCCGCAGAGAGCCCGTCGCCAGCTCCACCGCCTCGACGCGACCGGTAGAGGTTCCGGCGATGCGCTTCGCGACACGTCCCGTCAAAACCCGCGCGCCCTTTCTCTCCAGCTCCTCTTCGACGAGACGCGCCATGTCGGAGTCGAGAGACTTCAAGACCGAAGGCGAGCGCTCGACGACCGTGACCTCGAGACCGCGCTCCACCAAGGCCTCCGCCAGCTCGAGACCCACGTACCCGCCCCCGAGGATGACGGCGCTCCGAGCGGAGCCCGTCGAGATCCAGGAGAGGATCGCTTCGCCATCCTCGAGCCGGCTCGCGGTGAAGACACCCTTCAGATCGATCCCCTCGATTCCGGGCGAAAGCGGGCGGTACCCGGTCGCGAGGAGGAGCTTGTCGTAGGGATGGGACTCGCGCTCGCCGGTCGCGCGGTTCAACACGACCACTCTCTTTCGCGACGGCTCGATCTCGATCGCCTCGCGGTTCACCCGGGCTTCGATCCCACGCTGGTTCGCGAGGCTCTCGGGGGTGAAGAGCACCAGGTCCTCGAAGCCCACCCTTCCTTCGATGGCGAAGGGAAGTCCGCAGATGCTGTACGCGATGCGGGTTCCGGCTTCGAGGATGGTGATCGAGAGCGAGGGATCGAGGCGCTTCGCCCGCGAGGCGGCGGTCATGCCGGCGGCGTTTCCACCGACGACGAGGATCCGATCGGACATGGGGATCGGTAGATGATATCAGGACGCGCCGTAGAGACCGAGATACTCCTCGATGGCAGCCTTCTCCTCGGCACGGAGTCTCTTCGCAGAAGACAGGTAATCCACGATCTGCCGCACGCTCACCACCGGCAGCACCGGCGCTCCCAGAGCGGCCTGGAGCTCCTCCACCGTCGAGATCTCGCGCCCTCGTTCCTGTCGGTCGACGGCCACGACGACGCCGAGGATCCGGACCGCCGCCGCCTTTCGCAAGAGCGCTACCGACCGCTCGATCGACATTCCCGAAGTGATGACGTCGTCGACGAGCACCAGGCTCTGCCCGGCCGACGGCTCTGTCCCCACGAAGACCCCCCCCTCACCGTGGTCCTTCGCTTCCTTTCGATCGAACGAGAACCCCACGTCTCGGCCCTCTTCGGAAATCGCGATCGCCGTCGCGACGGCGAGGGCAACTCCTTTGTACGAGGGGCCGAAGATAACGTCGGGCGAGAGTCCGGCTTCCCGGATCCGCTCGGCGTACGCGCGTCCGACGCCCGCGATCGCGCTCCCGGTGCGGAGCTGTCCCGCATTGATGAAGTAAGGAGACTTCCTCCCCGACTTCAACGTGAACTCGCCGAAGCGAATGACGTCGTTCTCGGCGAGCAGATCGATGAACCGATCCTGATAGGGCTTCGTCCCCATGGCGCGGAGCATAGCTCATTTGGTACAACTCAACTTCATGGACATCCGACATCGTCCGCGCCGCCTGCGGCGCTCCGAGCCCATCCGCACCCTGGTGCGCGAGACCGACCTCCACCCGGGAGAGCTCATCGCGCCGCTTTTTATAAAGGAAGGCCGCGGGCTCAGAGAGCCCATCGACACCATGCCGGGACAGAGCCGGCTGTCTCCGGATGAGGCGGTCGTGGAAGCGAAAGAGCTCTGGGAGGTCGGGGTTCGCGCGGTGAACCTCTTTGGCTACTCGACAAAGAAGGACGAGCAGGCGTCCGAAGCCTTCAACCCCGAGGGGATCGTGCCACGCGCCGTCCGGGCCTTGAAAGACGCGCTACCGGAGCTTTGCGTCCAGACCGACGTCGCCCTCGATCCCTACTCCATCCATGGCCACGACGGGCTCGTCATCGACGGCGAAGTCGCAAACGACGAGACCAACGAAGTCCTGGCGAAAATGGCGCTGGTCCATGCCGAAGCCGGCTGCGACTGGGTGGCGCCCTCGGACATGATGGACGGCCGCGTGGGAAGAATCCGCGATGCCCTGGACGAAGGAGGATTCAGCCACGTGGGAATCCTGTCGTACTCGGCGAAGTACGCCTCCTGCTTCTACGGACCTTTCCGGGGTGCCCTCGATTCCGCCCCTCGCAAGGGGGACAAAAAGACCTACCAGATGGATCCCGCGAACTGGCGAGAGGCCCTGAAGGAGGTCGCGCTCGACATCGAGGAGGGCGCCGACGTCGTCATGGTGAAGCCGGCTCTCGCCTACCTCGACGTCATCACCCGGGTCCGGGAGGCGTTCGACGTCCCGGTCGCGGCCTACAACGTGTCGGGAGAGTACGGAATGATCGTGGCCGCGTCCGAGCGCGGGTGGATGGACCGCGACCGCGCGATCCTCGAGTGCCTGACCGCCATCAAACGGGCGGGGGCGGACATGATCCTCACCTACTTCGCCAAGGAGGCGGCTCGGCTCCTCGACAGCCGCTGAAGGAGTTGCGGTTGTCGCTCTCGCTGTCTAGATTGGCGACCATGTTGCGGTCCGTGCTTCTTGTCGCGATGTTCGCCTCCTCGAGCGAGGCTTCTCCGGTAACCTCCACCCGCGTTGCCGAAGCAACGGAGGCTCAGGAGCCTCCGGTCATCGACGGCGTCGTAGAGGAGCCGATCTGGACGACGGCCCAGAGGATCACCGACTTCGTGCAGGCGGAGCCCTACGAGGGCGAGCCCTCGACCGAGAAGACCGAAGTGCGTCTCCTCTACGACGAGACCCACCTGTACCTCGGGGTCATCTGCTACGACAGCGATCCTGCGGGCATCATCGTCACCGACGCCAGGCGGGACTCGAGCCTCGATGACACCGATTCGTTTCGCGTGGTCTTCGATACCTACCTCGATCGCCAGAACGGATTCGTCTTCGGCACCAACCCCGCGGGGATCGAGTACGACGGCCAGGTCACGAACGAGGGGGAAGGCGGCGGTCCCGGCGCAGGATTCCGGCGCACGCAGAGCGGTTCCGGCGGAGGGTTCAACCTGAACTGGGACGCGAGCTTCGTGGTGAGAAGCCACGTAGGGGATTTCGGCTGGTCGGCGGAGTTCGCGATTCCTCTGCGCACTCTTCGCTACGAATCGGCCAAGCCTCAGGTCTGGGGCTTGAACTTCCAGCGAAACATTCGACGAAAGCGCGAAGAGGCCTACTGGTCTCCGGTCTCTCGAATCTACAGCCTCAATCGCCTGTCTTCCGCGGGAGAGCTCCGCGGCCTCGAGCTCGAGACGCCACGAAACTTCAAGGTCACCCCTTACGTGCTCGGCTCCTCCGAGAGGGACTACGTCACCGCGGACGAGAACGACCTCGATGGCGAGCTCGGAGTCGACGCCAAATTCGGAGTCACCCCGAGCCTGAACCTCGACCTCACGTACAACACCGACTTCGCCCAGGTCGAGGTGGACGAGCAGCAGGTCAACCTGACGCGGTTCAACTTGTTCTTTCCCGAGAAGCGTCCGTTCTTCCTCGAGAACGCGGGAAACTTCGCCATGGGGCAGAACCAGTCGGTGGAGCTGTTCTTCAGCCGCAGGATTGGTATCGGCCCGAGCGGCGAGATCGTCCCCATCCTCGGCGGCGCGCGGATGAGCGGGAAGGCGGGTCAGTACAACCTCGGGGTCCTCAACATGCAGACCGACGAAGTCGTCGGGGTGACCGCGGCCAACAACTACACTGTCGCCAGCTTGAGCCGCGAGCTTCCGAACCGCTCGAGTATCGGGGCCCTTTTCGTCAACCGGCTCGCCACCGGCGATCTCGCGGGAGAGGACGACTGGAACCGGACTTACGGATTCGACGGAAAGCTCGGGATCGGCGATCCCTTCACCCTCAGCGGCTTCGCCGCGCGGACCGATACGCCGGGACTCGACGGGAGGGAGCACGCGTTGAACCTTCGAGGCGAGTACCAGAAGCGACAGGGTCGCGTCTGGCTCGGCGTGACCGAAGTCGGAGATTCGTTCAATCCCGAGGTGGGATTCCTGACGCGGGACGACTACCGCAACCTCGAGACCGGCTTCTTCCTGAATATCCGGAACGACGTCTCCTGGCTTCGCGAGCTGAGGCCCCACATCACTTACAGCGGTTTCTGGGACTTCGACGGCTTCAAGGAGACGGCGCGGCTCCACTTCGACAGCCACGTGGATTTCGAGAATGGCGCCTTCTTCAGCCCCGCGTTCAACCACACGGTGGAAGGCCTCACCGAGCCCTTCGAGATCTATCCGGGGATCGTCGTTCCCCCGGGCGCCTACTCGAACTGGGAGGCCGCCTGGCGCTGGAACACCAACCTGGCGCGGCCGCTCTCCTACGAGGGCGGACTCGACTACGGGGGGTTCCTCTCCGGCGATCGCCGCGGATACGAGAACACCGTCAACTTCCGCTACCACTCGAAGGTGATCACCTCCCTGACCTGGCGCTACAACGACATCGATCTGCTGGAGGGAAGCTTCGTCACCAACCTCGGCCAGGTGAAGGTGAGCTACAACTTCACGCCCCTGATCTACCTTCAGGCCCTCGTCCAGTACAACGACCGCATCGACGCCTGGTCGTCGAACGTCCGCTTCAGCTGGCTCAATACCGCGGGAACGGGACTGTTCCTCGTCTACAACGACACCGAGGGGTTGGGAGACCTGCTGATCGGTCCCCAGAACCGCAGCTTCATCGTCAAGTACACCCACCAGTTC
>Ga0209321_10003179_pt1 | contig 11001 bp, 12 predicted proteins | sample Rifsed16ft4_FD_184012 | JGI IMG/M metagenome (GOLD analysis project Ga0209321, IMG submission 184012) | Soil microbial communities from Rifle, Colorado, USA - sediment 16ft 4 - CSP-I_5_4 (version 2) | ecosystem: Environmental > Terrestrial > Deep subsurface > Rock core/Sediment | place: Rifle... | reverse complement strand
CCGAGTATCTTGCGTGGGCCAGGCCGGGGACCTACCATATTGACCAGGCAGATTCATCGCTTGCTCAAGTTTTCACCATTTCTCGCGAGTCAAGGCCGCTACGCAACATCAATATCTACTATGCCGAGCAACCTTAGTGCGCCCCGACGACTCCATAGTCACACGCGTCCTCATCGTCGACGACGACAAGGAGATCTCCGCCGGCCTTCGCTGGATTATCGATAAGTCCGAAGGCTTCAAATGCGTCGGCGTCTACAACAATGGTGCCGACGCATTGAAGAATCTTGAGAACGACGCGCCAGACGTTATTCTCATGGATATCGGTCTCCCCGGCATCGACGGCATCGAGTGCACGCGGAGGATCAAGAAGGTCTCACCCTCGATCCAGATTCTCATGCTGACCGTGTACAGCGATGACGAAAAGATCTTCGAATCGCTTCGCGCCGGTGCTGTTGGATATCTCCTAAAAAAAACTCCTCCCGAGGGCCTCATCGAGGCCATTCGGGAGGTGGAGGATGGAGGGGCTCCCATGTCGGGTGAGGTGGCGCGAAAAGTCCTCCGGTATTTCAAAGAGGATCCACGGAAAGACATCACATCGGACCTGTCTGATCGGGAGGCAGAGGTCCTGAAGGAGCTCATTGAGGGTCATTCATACAAGGCGATTGGGGAGAAACTGTTCATAAGCCCTCATACGGTCCGATTCCATCTCCACAACATCTACGCGAAACTCCATGTCAGTACCCGCGCTGAAGCGGTTGCAGGGGCGATGAAAAGGAAAATCCCCGGCAAGTTTCCCTGATCTGCCGGGGAATTCCTTCCTCTTCACCTGTTCATTCATACTGCTTTTTTCCCCCCGTTCGCTCCAAATCTCGCATGTCTTGAAAGACCCCCGGAAATCCGGAATTTCCGAAGGGTGAGGTTCGTCAAAACCGTATAAACGGTCGGCGTTTTTGCCCTGCCCGTGAATGTATTTTGGTCCAGAAGTCAGCGTCATCACGACATCATTTGACGAGCGGACCAATGATCGGACAGACGATTTCCCACTACAGGATTCTTGAGAAGGTTGGCGAAGGAGGCATGGGGCTGGTTTACAAGGCCCTCGACCTTCGGCTCGAGCGCTACGCGGCTCTCAAGTTTCTCCCACTCAATTGCCGATCGCAGGAGAAATCCCGATTTCTCCAAGAGGCAAAAGCCGCCTCGGCAATTGACCATCCTAATATCTGCACGATTTACGAAATCGGCGAAACGAACGATGGACGACCTTTTATCGCCATGGCATACTGCCACGGGACCGAGCTTCACGAAAAACTGAAGTCGGGACCGATGATTTTGGATGAGGCATTGGAGATCTCCATCCAGATTGCTACCGGACTGAGTGCAGTGCATGACTGCGGAATCGTCCATCGCGATATCAAGAGCAGCAATGTCTTTGTGTGTGAGGAGAGAATCCGGTCAGAGCGCATGGTCAAGATCATCGACTTTGGCCTTGCACTTTTTGACAAAGGGGTTGAAACGTCGGAGAACGATTCGGGAAGCGGGACTCTTTACTACATGTCACCTGAGCAGATGAGGGGCGAGCCGGTGGATCAAAGAACGGACATCTGGTCGCTTGGCGTGGTTCTCTATGAAATGCTGAGCGGAAGACTGCCATTCGCCAGCAAGTATCGGGACGCGACGGTATATCTCATTCTCAATGGAGATCCCCCCGCGCTCTCTACCCTTCGTCCGGATGTTCCGATAGAGCTTGAACGAATCGTAATGAAGTGTCTGGAGAAGGAGCCCGCGGCCCGGTACCAGAACATCGAACAACTTCGCACTGATCTGCAGAATGAAAGAGAGTCTTCTTCTTACTGGAACCGAACGGTGGCGGAAAAGAAAAGGATGCTCACGCCGCGACAGTCCCACCGGATTTGGATTGCGGCCGCCAGCATTGCGGATTGATCAACGGAGAAAGGTGTATCAATAATTCATGCGTCAACTCACTCGCTCACTCACTCATCCTGCAAAGGAGGGTAATTCTATGAAACACTTCTCATTTGCTTTGTTGTTTGCAGCCGGTCTTTTCATGCTTGGTTGCGAGGAGCAATCGGTGAATCCGATCCATGTCGGAAAGTTCCCGGGAGCAAAGTTGCTCGAGTTCGAAGGCAGCATCAAGAATGCCGGGGTGGCGGACTTCCCGGCGAATGCCGAGGTGAAGGGGAGCGTCCTCTACACATTAAGGCCGGTCGTTCTGGGCAAGGGCGCTACGAGCATTTATGATGTCGGGCTTGAAACCGCGGCCAGGGTGATCGTACCCAGCGAGGCTGTCGGCGGAGAGTCATACAGCGCGGCCGGAAAATCGGAAGAGAGAATCGAGCTCAACCAATTTGGCAATGCAACGTTGTCGAGCGCTTATCGTATCGAGGGAATCAGCGCGACCGCGTATCTTCATATTGCCTTTGCCGCCGACGATTCTCAGCTCAGATTCCGCAAAGCCTGGGTTTCTCCTGCCAAGTAACGGTATGCTCCCTCTGGCACTCTCAAGGCCTCCGACACCGTCGGAGGCCTTTCTTTTTGCAGCGAGGGCGCACCGATCATTCTAATCAGGAATAGTTCTTGACCTCGGCCAATACCCCTTGCTATTCAATCCGGCCTGAAGTAGTTTCAGTTAATTGTTTCGATCAAGGTCCCGATTGGAACACCTCATTGGGAGGTCAAGATGGAAAAAGTCAATTCTCAATCGCCCGCCACGACAACCAAAGGTACCAATTCGGTAAAGGTACGTACGGATCTGAGCGCGCCGGGCATTGAGCGTGCCATCATGGATAATCTCTTTCTTATTCAGGGTCGTGTCCCCCGCACCGCAACCCGCAATGACTGGTATATGGCTCTTGCCTACACAGTCCGCGACAGGATTCTCCACAGGTGGATGAGCACCATTGAGACATACATGGGCAACAAGGACAAATCCGTAAGCTACCTCTCCGCCGAATTTCTCATCGGTCCCCAGCTTGGAAGTAATCTCATCAGTCTTGGGATTTTCAACGAAGTCAAGGAGGCCGTGTCGCGGCTTGGACAGGATCTGGGGGATCTGCTTCAGCAGGAGGAGGAGCCGGGCCTGGGCAACGGAGGGCTTGGACGATTGGCGGCATGTTTTCTCGAATCGCTGGCAACACTGGAAGTGCTGGGGGTTGGCTACGGCATCAGATACGAATTTGGGATCTTCGATCAGCAAATACGCGACGGCTGGCAGGTTGAGCTTACCGACAAATGGCTCCGGCTGGGTAACCCGTGGGAGGTTCCGAGGCCGGAGATCTGTTTTCCGGTGAAATTCGGAGGGCGCACCCGGCATGAGGTGAATTCACAGGGGCAGTATGAGGTTCAGTGGCTCCCGCAGCGGGTCGTGAGCGGAGTCGCCTGCGACATCGCGGTCCCCGGCTACAAGGTGAACACGGTGAATCTCCTCCGGCTGTGGAAATCGGAAGCAACGGAGTCGTTCGATTTTCATGCATTCAACGCGGGCGACTACTACAGGGCCGTTGCGGACAAAGTATCGTCTGAAAACATCTCGAAAGTACTCTATCCGAACGACGAGTCATTCCAGGGGAAACTCCTTCGGCTCGAACAACAATATTTTTTTGTCTCCTGCTCACTGCAGGACATGATCCGTGTGCACCGCAACAGGGGGAACGACATCAAGAACTTCCACGAGAAATACGCCATTCAGTTGAACGACACCCATCCTGCCATCGCCGTCGCTGAATTGATGCGGCTTCTTGTGGACGAACACTCGATCGAATGGGAACAGGCGTGGGAGATCACGCAGAACACGTTTTCGTACACCAACCATACGCTTCTCCCCGAAGCCCTGGAAAAATGGCCGATTCCACTGTTTGCGAGTCTCCTTCCTCGGCATCTGGAAATAATCTTTGAGATCAACAAGAGGTTTCTGGATGAGATGAGGGTAAAGCACCATCCGGACGATGCACGCATTTCACGGCTTTCTCTCATTGACGAAGCAGGAACGAAATATGTCAGGATGGCGAACCTCGCGTGTGTGGGAAGCCATGCGATCAACGGCGTCGCCGAACTCCACACGGAGTTGCTGAAACGGGATGTGCTCCATGATTTCGCGGAACTGTTTCCCAAGAAGTTCTTCAACGTGACCAACGGCGTGACGGCCCGGCGCTGGGTTGTTCTCAGTAATCCGAAACTCACGGAATTGATATCGGACAAGATCGGCCAGGGATGGATTCGCGACATGGAGGGTCATTTTCCGAAGCTCGAGAAGTATGCAGAAGAGAGGGAATTCAGGAGGCAGTGGCAGGAGATCAAGTTCCAGAACAAGGTCAAGCTTGCCGCCCTCATCAAAGAGCGAACCGGCGTTGTCGTGGACCCGCATTCCCTCTTCGATATTCAGGTAAAACGCATCCACGAGTATAAGCGGCAACACCTGAATGCCCTGCACGTGATCACGTTGTATCAGAGGATCAAGAAGAATCCGAACCTGGACGTTGTCCCGCGCACCGTCGTGTTCGGCGGCAAGGCGGCCCCCGGGTATTTCATGGCAAAGCTGATCATCAAGCTGGTCAACGCTCTCGCAGATGTGATCAACAACGACTCGGACGTTGCGGGGAGGCTCAAGGTGGTCTTCTTCCCTGATTTCAATGTGAAGAACGCTCAAACCGTTTATCCTGCAGCCGATCTTTCCGAGCAGATTTCCACTGCAGGAAAAGAGGCCTCCGGGACCGGGAACATGAAGTTCTCGATGAACGGAGCCCTGACGATCGGTACGCTCGATGGCGCAAATATTGAAATCCGCGAAGCCGTAGGGGAAAAGAACTTCTTCCTTTTTGGACTGACCGCCGACCAGGTGAAGGAGTTCAGGGCAAAAGGATACAATCCCCGTCAATACATTGAGTCGAATCCCGAGCTTCAGTATGTTCTCGATTCGCTCATATACGGACGGTTCTCGAACAGCGACACAGAGATGTTCAAGCCGATTGTGGATTCGCTCATTCACCATGACGAGTACATGCTCATGGCAGATTACGAATCGTACATCAAGTGTCAGGAGGAAGTGGAGAGGGCCTATCGAGATGAGGAGCGGTGGGTTCGGATGTCGATCTTGAACGTGGCGAGGATGGGGAGATTCTCATCCGACAGGTCCATCCGTGACTATGCGGAGAAGATATGGCATCTAAAACCGGTGAGGATCGAGGTCGAATAAACGAAGAAAGAATGGTTCGAAAACGACAGCGCCCGGCGATGAGCCGGCCTGCGGGAAGCGGGCCCGGTCGGACGGAGGGCCTCAAAAGAAGTGACGCCCGGAGCGGATCGACGCAGCATGAAGTGCGGATGGTGCCCCGCATTGATGTACGAGAGTTGGCCGGTAGCGGGGTCAAGGTGGGCGATGAAGAGGGAGACAAGTTTTGTGAGGGTGATATTATGAGCCTTCTCAATGATTGTGAGGTATTCATCCAGAAGGTCGCACCCACGTTCTCATAACAACTTATCTGTCCGGGAAGAGGGGATTGTACTGATGATGTTATCGGGCATTCCTCAGTTGTAGGCAATTCGAGTTTGTTCGTCCGCTATTGTCGGTTCCAGCACTTTCTGCCACTCCTTCGAATTCCAGGTCCCGAGTCTCATGTGGGTCTCAAAGTATTTCTGCGGAATCGGATGAGTTCCGATAACCACATTCATCCCGTACTTCTCTTTGATGAAGTCGCGAAAATGGACGAGATAGGGGCAGGGGGGATAACCGACAATGAGCCCTGTTGCAAGATGAATGGTCTCGGCGCCGTTCTTCTTCATTTCGGCAGGCGCATCCTCGACATTGCCGCCAGGACATCCCGCACAAGTGGTATACCCCACCAGCTCAATGCGTTTGTCGCGATAAATGCTGAATGCGCCTTCGCGGTTGCGCAAGGCTCTGAAACATTTTCCGCCGGCGCAGGTGTGGTAACGATGACAGATGATGATGCCGATCTTTGTGGATTCGTTCATGGCTTCCTCCGGACCGATTGGGTAAAAGAGTCTCCCGATTTTCTCAGTGTGCAAAAAACGTGCCTGTCGATGGTGCCTGAAATCCCAACGTACCGTTGACTCGGGCTTCCCGATTTCTCTTTTCTGAAATTTCATTGTTCGAATTTTTTGGAAGTGGGAAACGGACGATACCGTAAAAGGGAGCGGAGGCATGCAACTTTCCCCACTCACAAACGTTTTCTTCCTATATTCAAAAATCCTCTTCCCATCCGCGCTGACACGCCGCCACATTCTTAGGAGGAATCGTATGAAACTCTCTTCCCTTGTTTCCCGGGCACTCGTTGCGATAAGCGGATTCCTGTTCGTGTCGTCGGCCTTTTCCCAGGTCGGCGATGGTACCGATCTTGACGCCCGGGTCGAAAAATTCCTGAAGTCCCGAAAAGGGACCTGGCACGATTTGAACGTCCCGGAGTCGGATGGGAGACTTCTCTACGATATTATCCTGAAGAACAAGTACAAGAGTGCGCTCGAGATCGGGACATCGACAGGCCATTCGGCGATATGGATTGCCTGGGCGCTCAGCAAGACCGGTGGAAAGCTGATTACTGTCGAAATCGATGAAGACCGGTACAATACAGCAGTCAAGAATTTTGAAGAGGCAGGATTGTCGAAGTACATTGATGCCAGACTGGCGGATGCTCACGATCTGGTCCCAAAGCTTGAAGGTCCGTTCGACTTTGTCTTCAGCGATGCCGACAAGGATTGGTACACAAAGTACTTCGTTGCCGTCTCACCAAAACTTGCCGTCAAAGGATGCTTCACCGCTCACAACGTGCGCGAACGAGGATGGGGATCAGGGGGGACGGGTGAATTCCTCCAATACATCAAGAGACGCCCCAACTATACCACAACTGTGAACAGTGCCGGCGCCGGGGTCGCCATCAGTTATAAAACTGCTCCGGATTAGATTGCGATTGTCAAAAAACATAACACAGTGAGCACTGAGATGCACAGAGAACGCAGAGAGGAAGAACTCTTTCTCAGTGCTCTCTGTGACTCCTCTGTGATCTCTGTGTAATGCTTTTCAAGAAACTATCCAACCATTCCACATGATGCCTCCCGACCTTCAACGAAAGTTGGGCCTTTTTCCCCTCACGAACATCGTCATCGCCAACATGATCGGGGCGGGAATCTTCACGACAAGCGGATTGCTTATAGCGGATCTCGTCGACCCGATCCTGATGATTGTCCTCTGGATCGTAGGTGGATTCATTGCTTTCTGCGGAGCGATCGCCTACGGCCGTCTTGGTGCTGCGTTCCCTCAGGCGGGCGGAGAATACGTCTTTCTGTCCAATCTCTATCACCCTCTCCTCGGATTTCTCAGCGGTTGGACATCTTTCGTGGTGGGATTCTCGGCGCCGATCGCAGCCTCTTCAATCGGCTTCAGCGAATACCTCAACCGTGCATTTCCTTTCCTCTTTCAATGGACATTTCTGGCTGACGATTCGCTTGTTCCCGCGAGGACGTTTGCGGTACTTGTGATCATCCTTTTTACCCTTATTCACATGAGAGGAATTGATACAGGGGCGCGGGTTCAAAATTATCTCACAGTGCTGAAGGTCGGCCTCATCGTTGTCCTCATTCTTGGCGGGCTTTCTTTTGGCGATGGAGATTTTGGCCATCTGAGCGACCACGGGGAGTTTTCCTTTGGATTCGACGGGTGGAAAACCATCGGCCTCTCCCTCGTGTGGATCATGTTCGCTTATAGCGGATGGAATGCTTCAACCTATCTCGGTTCGGAAGTGCGTAACCCGGGAACCGTCCTCCCGCGCTCGCTTCTTTTCGGAACAGGGATTGTCATTCTCCTGTACGTCGGATTGAATCTGACCTTCATCTACGCGTTGAGTCCGGGTGAGATGAGCGGTGTGATTTCGATTGGCGGATTGGCAATGGGGGCTCTCTTCGGTACCTCCATGGAAACTCTCTCATCGGTGTTGATATCGTTCGCGCTTTTCTCCTCGTTGAGCGCGTTTATCATTCTGGGCCCGCGTGTGTACTATGCCATGGCGCGGGATGGAGCGTTCTTCAAGTCGGTTGCTTATGTCCATCCGAAATACGAAGTCCCGACCCGCTCCATAGCGCTGCAGGGAGCCATTGCTGCCGTTATGGTCCTTTCCGGTACTTTTGACCAGATTCTGACATTCATGGGATTCTCTTTGGGTATTTTCCCCCTTTTTGCCGTGCTTGGAGTTTTCAGGCTGAAAGGGGGCTTGGGAAACGGTCACATGTCGGTGGCCGCGCGATTCGCTCCCGCCTTCTACGTTCTGATCAGCCTCTCTATTCTCATACTTGCATATTTGGAGAGGCCGCTTGAATCCTCGATCGCTCTGGGGACCGTTGCGATGGGAGTGCCGCTGTATTATCTTCTCAAACGGAGATCGAATGGACCAAAACCGACATAGTTCCCAAGTCCTTCTCCAGTTCGTGTGGCGGAGCCGGTTGCTGGCGATCCTTGCGGTTGCGATCAGCACATCAGCATTCAGCCAGGATCCGTTTGAGAAATCACGTGAGCATATGGTTCGGACCCAGATAGCCGCACGCGGGGTCATTGATTCGTCCACACTGCGAGCTATGAAGAAGGTTCCCCGCCACAAATTTGTTCCCCCCGATCGTGTGAACTATGCCTATGAAGATGGCCCGCTTTCGATCGGATATGATCAGACCATCTCACAGCCCTATATCGTTGCCTTCATGACCGAAGCGGTGAAGCCGCGCAAAGGGCAGCGCGTTCTGGAGGTCGGGACGGGTTCCGGATATCAGGCGGCGGTATTGGCGGAAATTGTCGACAGCGTCTTCACCATCGAGATCGTTCCGGAACTTGCGAGCTCAGCGGAGAGTCGGCTAAAATCCCTCGGCTATCGGAACGTCGTGGTCCGATACGGAGACGGGTATCTCGGCTGGCCCGAGCATGCTCCGTTTGACGCCATCCTTGTAACGGCCGCGCCTGATCACATTCCTCAGCCGCTGATTGACCAACTGAAGGAGGGAGGAACGATGGTCATCCCGGTTGGCCCGGTGGAATCGGTCCAGTCCCTGACCGTGGTGAAGAAGAAGGGGGGAAAGATCGTCAAGGAGGTCCTGCTGCCTGTTCGGTTTGTCCCGCTCATTCGGAAACCCTGAGTATTTGAACTTAACCACTCACTTCTTATCTTGCCCAACGACTTTGAAGGAGGTGCCATGAATTCCACGGTCAAAGGAGGTCTCATTCTGGGTGTTGCGGTAGAAGTGTGGGTCTATTTCATGGGGTTTACCGGGTGGTACAGCCATCCGGTCCTCATGAATCTCTTTTGGGTGGTGGTCTTGATTCAGGTGGGTGTCCTGATCTGGGGGCTTCGCCTCACCAGGGAAGGGAAAACCTATGGCCAGCAGGTTGGGGCCGGAGTTCTGATATCGCTCATCGGCGGCGCCATCGTTTTCCTGGGATCGATTCTCTTTACTGCGGTTGTGTTTCCGGATTATTTCTCGGAACTGCGCGTGGCAGGAGAGAAGATGATGAGAGAGCAGGGAATGGCGGAAGCGGACATCACGGCGCAATTAGATGCCATGGCAACGATGCAGACCACATTCATGCAGGCCCTCTCGGGATTCATCGGAACTTTTGCAACAGGAGCGATCGCCTCACTTGTGATCGCAATCTTCTACAAGAAGAAACCGGAAGGACAACCGGCGGGCTGAGTCTGAGAGAGGAGAAATCAGAAGTCCGATATCTGCGCTGATGTCCCACGCCTAAATGTTGGAGTATTGGCAGAATACTTTATATGTTCTACATTGAGCATTGAGTGTTGAGCATTGCTTTTGGGTGAGTTAGAAGCAATATTCAATGTTCAATGCTCAATTCTCAATTGAATTCTATCTCGCGTACACCTTCCCGTCATACTTGAACGCCCCGATGCTTCCGTCCTGGAACCGCTCCGTCACGTACCCTTCCCCCTCTGAACCGTCCGGAAACTTCACCAGGATTCTGTCCCCGACGACTCGATAAGTACCTCGATTACCGTTGTTGGCGCCGTACGCGACTCCCCAGCCCGTATTGGCTCCCGTCTGATCGTATTGCTGGGTGTTGTGAGCCGATTCGGAACTATACTCGAAGTTTCCCCGTTCGTCGAATGTCGCATACCTTGTCCACGAAGAAGATCCCCCGGAAGAGCTTGCGCTCGAATAACTCATGAATTTCCCCACGAGAAGGTGGTTCTGATTCGGCCCCGCCGCCGGTTCATCATTGCGTTTCTCCTTTCCGCTCGAGGCTGTTTTACCCCCCGCACGATGGAATTCCATCTTGTCGCCTTCGGGAAAGGTGAGGACCAGAATATCGCCTTTCAAGGAGTACTTGTAATCTACATTCCCTTCGTAAGGATCCTTGATCCGAATGGCCCCTGGAACAAGCTCGTACGCCGACTCTTCTTCCTCGAAGACAAGAACAGACGAGGATTTGAATACCAGTCTTACGACTTCGCCTTCTTCAATTGCCTCCCACGTCCCCACCAGTCGCGACCCCGCATCTGCTTTCTTGGGGGACTTCGCCTGAAACGAGAATGCGTTGAAAGAGGGGGCGAGAAGAAGAACAAGAATTGACGCGGTGAGAACCGGGCGGCGTTTCATGACAGTCTCCTTCGATTGTCCTTCAAAGGTAGGAAGATGGCTTGTGCGAATCAAATGCTGGTGTTGATCTTGTCCGGCTGACCCTTGACAGGTTCGTCGGAATTGTCTATTTTCGATTCACCTACAGTGGGGGGCCACTCGTGCAACACTTTCCCAAGAACTGACAAATGCGGCGGCGTACTTTATCCTTTGTACCTCGCCTGCCTCCACAAAACATCTCACAATTCCATGGGGGGGTATATGGATGAACTCTTTGATGAAGAGGAGCAAAAGATTCAGAAATCACTGAACCAGGCCAGGAAACGGGAATTGGCGGAAAAATACGGCGCTCGGTTCTCGGAAGAGTCCGATCTGGATCCTGATATCGAGTCAAAG
>Ga0209321_10003176_pt1 | contig 11010 bp, 6 predicted proteins | sample Rifsed16ft4_FD_184012 | JGI IMG/M metagenome (GOLD analysis project Ga0209321, IMG submission 184012) | Soil microbial communities from Rifle, Colorado, USA - sediment 16ft 4 - CSP-I_5_4 (version 2) | ecosystem: Environmental > Terrestrial > Deep subsurface > Rock core/Sediment | place: Rifle... | reverse complement strand
CCTCGCCGGCCTCCTCGTCCGGCACGAGGTCCGTCGCGACCGGCTCCTCCTGCTGCCCTGTCTTCCCCATCGCATTCGGACGCGGTTCCATGGCGCGCGGCGGGGTCTTGGCCCGCGCACCTCCGGCTTGAGCCACGCCCATAGGGTGAGGCTCGACACCGTATGCCGCTCCTGTCTCTCGCGCAGGAGGTGCAAAATGATGATGACAGGGAGAGAGAGGAGGCCGAGGAGACCCAGAAGGTTCATAAAGCGCAATTAGGCAGTTGCCACCATTCCCCTCCGCCTCAAATACGGCATCACCATCTGCTCGATCGGCCAGTCGGCCAGCAGGCGGGCGTAGGCGGCGGTCTGATCGTAGCAGGCGCGCTCGACGGACTCGCACCACGCGCGCACATGGAAGGTGTATTGCTCAAGCACAGCCGGGGTCAAATCGTAGTTCGCCTGCGCGCCGGTTTCGGCGTCTTCCAGTTCAATCTCGCCTCGCAGGGCCGGCGCGAGTTCGGCGGGGTGGAGGAGGTGCAAGACCAGCGCCTGCCATTTGGGGAGAGGGAAATAGTCGAGGGCGGAGGCGAGGTCGGAAACGCCGAGCAAATCGGAGATGAAGATGACCAACCCGCCGCGAGACGGGCGATGCGCGTAACGCCGCGCGGCAGCGGGGAAATCCGCGCGCGGGGCGAGGGGCAGTTCGCGCAGGCAGCGAATCATCGCCGGGATGCGCCCTTTGCCGTGCGAGGGGCCAAACAACGGGCGGCCCTCGGCGAGAGGCGCAATCGCCAGGCGGTCGCCGTGGCTCAACGCGAGATAGCCGAGGCCCGCCGCCAGCCTTTTTGCGGCCCAGAACTTTGAGGGCTGGCCCCAGTTCATCGAGGCCGAGTTGTCGAGCAGAATGTGGACGGCCGCCTCTTTGGGCCGCTCGCCGAGTTTGACGAAGACGTGCTCGGCGCGGGCGGAGGCGTTCCAATCCACGTGGCGCAGGTCGTCCCCTGGCAGATAGAGGCGATGCTCGCGGAAGTCATTGGAAGGCAGGCGGCGCAGAGAGGGTCGCTGCCCGGCGGCCAGCGCGTCGCCGCGCAAGTAGCGGCTGGCGCGGAGGGTGAGCCGGTCGAGGCGGCGGAGGAAACTCAGGTCGTCGAGGGCGTCGCTTGCCTCCTCAGACTTCACTGCGTCCCGCTCAGGAGGCGCGCTCCCGCTAAGGCGTCGAAAAATATCCTTGAACCACATCTCGCCATCTCCACGGGTAACTCAGCGGGTCAGGCCCTGACGCTCCCCCCACTCCACCCGCTCCCCCCTGCCCGAAGGATGAGACTTCGCCCGAGGCAGGTTCGCCCGTGTCCGGGCGGCTCGGTCCTTGCAGCGCGCCGAGTTCAGTAGAAGGAATTTGCCCCTCCGGCAGTTCGACGACCTGGCCTTCAGCGCTCAGGCGGCCGGTGGGCGCGCCCGCCTGGACCTCGCGCCCGGCGGTGACGCCGAAACCGGCGCTCCCGCTTTGACTGGAATCCGCGCCAGAGGCGTTGGCCTCGCCTGCTTGGCGCTGCGCGCGTTCCAGGTCTTCGACGATGCGGGCGAGGGCCGAGAAGCCCTCGGCGGCCTGGGCAGGATCGGGGCTTTGCAAATCTTCGGCGGCCTGCTGAAGCTGTTCAGCCAGATCGGGCGAGGCGGCGCGCAGCGCCTCGGCAGCCTGTCGGAGCTGCTGCGCGAGGGCGTCGCGCGCCGCCTGGCCGACGGCGCGCGCGTCCTCGGCCAGGCGGCGCAAGTCACTGGCGGCCTGCGCGGCGTCGCCCTGCTCGAGCGATTGAGAGGCCGATTGCGTCGCCGAAGTCTCGGCGAGCGACTGCGCCAGCGCGTCGAGGGCCTGTTGCGCGGTGAGCGGGTCAACGTCGAGCGAGTCAGATTGAGCGGAGTCGCTGGACACAAAGGGAGAGCGGCCTCCGCTCAGTTCGGGCGGGAGGCCGGGGAGCGGGACAACCGGCTCAGCGCCCAGCGGCGGGAGGGGCAGGTAATCCACCGAGGAGGGTAAAGGCGGGCGCAGAGCGGAGACATTCAGGTTCACCGCCAACGCCGCGAGGGCGACCACGCCGCACACTTCCAGATCCATCCAGGGCGCGGCGCGCTGCTGCGCAAAGCGTGCGCGGGCCGAAGCGAGGATATTTTCTGCATCCTGCAGGAGGCGCGCCTCGATGGGGTTGCGCGGTTCACGCGCGGCGACTTCGAGCGCAGTGGCGAGTTGGTCGCGCGCGTCGAGCGCGGCGTCCATGCGGCGCACGAGGCCGGGCAAATGAATGGGCCAGAGGGCCAGCGCGCCGAAGAGACTGACGAAGGCGGCCAGGCGGACGAGGCCCCATTGGGTGAAAGGCCAGTGGAAAGAGGCCGAGAGGAGTTGACCGAGGGCGGCGAGGGCGAGGGCCAGCCACGCGGCGCGGAGGGCGAGGCGCAGCAGCCGCCAGCCCCATAACGGGCGGAGGGCGGTGAAGACAAGCCGGTGAAAATGAGAGGCGGTGAACATGCTTGCGGTGATGCGAGAGTATATACCGCCGGCCGGGGGACGGAGTTCAGGCGGCGCCCGCCGACTCAGCCCAAAACCGCGCCCGGCCCTCGTCGGTGGCGACGATGGGGTACACGACGTGCGGAGGCGACTTGAGGTGGAGACGCCAGCGAATGACAAGCGGGTCGGATTGGAAGGACATATCCAGAGGCTCGATATCCTGCAACGGTCGCTGCTGCCGCGCCCTGCCCCAATTCGCCTTAAGTTCAGCGTAATCTGCTATTTCTATAAAACCCTCATCGGTTTTCGACTCTTATCCTGGAAGAACTCATAGGCGCGGTGGGCGAGGAAAAGCGCGGCGGCGAGGAGGGCGAGGTAGATTGCCCACCTCGCCCCAGCCGCGCGGCGGGCGCGGAGGCCGGCCAGGAGGGTCGTGGCGCGCTGGGCGCCGTCGGCGTCGCCGATGGCTTGCAGGCGCGAGGCGAGGGCCAGCAGCCCGGTTTCGGTCGCGTCAAATTGGCCGAGGGCCGCCAGTTGGCTCGCGGCATCCAGTTGGACGCGCAAGGCCAACCCTTCGCGGGCGCGGGCTTCGTAAGCAGCCACCTCCGCCAGGCGTGAAGTCTCCGGCAAGGACTGATATGCGGCGCGGGCCTGCGCGGCGAGGTCGAGCGCAAGTTCGTAATCGCCGTTCAGCACCGCATCGCGCACGGCCTTGACGAATTCGGCGGCGACGACGCCCTGCCGGGCGATGGCATAGAGCGCCTCGGCTTGCGAAACTTTTTCGGCTTGACCGGTGGCGACGAGAAATGGAAGCGCGTAATCCAGGCCGCGCAAGACCTGCGCGTACGCCCCCTGGTTGAGCGCGCCCTCAAACGGCGTCAGGTCGTAATTGAACAGCACGTTGACCGGCCAGCGCGTCTCGAGATAAGCCGGCAGGTAGTCGAGCCAGTCGAGTTCGAGGCGGTCAACCGGCTTGCCGTAGACTTGCGCGAGCGCAGCGCGATAGCCGCCGAGGTCGGGGACGGCGCGCGCAAATTCAATCAGTTTGCCGAAGCCGTAAGTGTCAACGAGGAAAGCGGCGATGGAGAGGCTCTGGGGATAGGCAATTTCGTGGTCGAGATAGACCCAGGGGCCGTCGAGGAGCTCGCTCCACGGGAACAGCTGGTTGTTCGCCAGCGCGGCTTCGACTTTATCGCGGGACGCCCGAGTCTGCAGCGAAGGAAATTCCACGTATTGATTGAAACCGACTTCGAGGCCGGGGGGGAGGCCGCCGTCGGAGAGGCGGCTGAGGAACAGCCCGTTGAGTTCATGGCGGAGGACGTTGAGGATTTCGTCGGAAGTGAAGAGGTCCGCAGGGAACGGCGCGACGATGGCAATCTCGCGCGCGCCGAGGTGGGCGTGAAAGGCGTCGTCGCCGAGGCGCGGGGCGAGGGCGTTGAGCCGGGCGAACTGGTCCCGGCTGGAATACAGGCGGACGTTGACGGGCGTCTCAAGCGTCTCGTCATAGAGCGCCGAGAGTTGGGCGTAAATGGCGTTGACCGCCTCGGCCTGGCGGCCGGCGAAAAGGGCGACCTCGGCCTGGTAGTCGAGGGGGTAGAGGAGGGTGAGCTGGCCGACTTCAGTCGAGAGCCAGGGGGTTTGAGCGGAGGCGGGGGAGACAGATAACACGTATTGCGCAATCAACAATGCGCAAAGCATATTGCGTATCGCATATCGCGTATTTCTCAGCGCAGGTCGTGGATATTGCGTACCGGGCATTTACGCTTCCGCGATCACTTTCTTCACCGTCGTCTCCCGCCCTTCGTTCCACGCCGTCGTGAACGCGGCTTCGTCGAGTCCGGCGCGGGCGAGCGAGAGCGTCTGCTCGTATTCGGCGCGCTCGACCGGCGGGATGGGCGCGCCGATCATCTCGCGGATGGCCTGCGCCGTGCCGAGCAGGCGCGCGGCCTTCTCCCCATGCCCCTGGACGGCGTAAACCCCGGCCAGCCCTTCCATGGCCTCGGCAATGCCGTGCTTGTCGCTCACCTCTTTGCGCAGGGCGAGGCTCTCCTTGAACAACTCCAGCGCGCGGGCCAGGTCGCCCTCGGCGCGCGCGACGCGGCCCAGGCCATTGAGCGCGACGGCCGTGTTCCGCTTGTCTCGCAAATCCCGGTACAGCGCCAGGCTCTCAGCCAGCGCCTCCCGCGCGCCCGCATAGTCGCCCTGAACGTGCGCGACGAGGCCGAGGCCGGATAACGCAAAGGCTATGCCGTACTTGTACTCATGCTGCCGGTGGAAAGCCAGGCTTTCCTGCCACAACTGCGCCGCGCGCTCGTTATCGCCCTGATAGTGGGCCACCAGCGCAAAATGATCGAGCAGGAAGGCGTAATCCTCCCGGTCGCTGATTTCCTGCGCGTGCTCCAGGCTCTCGTTGAGCGCGTCGGTCGCGCGCTGAAAGTCGCCCTGATAGCAGGCCACCAGTCCCCGCGAACTGAAGGCGCTGACGATGCCCCACTGGCTCCCCAGCTCGTGCTGCAGGGCCTGGCTCTCGTCGAACAGCCTGGCGGCCTGCCGGAAATCGCCGCGCCGGAACGCGATGACTCCCAGACGACCGAGCGAGGTGGCTATCCCGGCTTTGTCGCCCAGCTCGTGGAAGAGCGCCAGGCTTTCCTCCAAAAGCTTCGTCGAGCGCGCGTAATCGCTCTCGAGCCGGGCGAGATACGAGAGTGAACCGAGCGCAACCGCGAGACCCCAGCGATCACCCGTCCCCCGGAATAACTTCGCGCTCTCCTCCCAGTTTCCGCGCGCTTCCTCATAATCGCCCCGGTCGTGCGCGGGCCAGCCTTGATTGAACAACACCAGCGCGGCGCCCCACGCGTCTCCCAGCTCCTGAAACAGTTTCCGGCTCTCGTCGAGGTGCTCGGCGGCCGGCGCGTACTCGCCATAGTTCACCGCCCGCGCCCCGAGGCCGCGCAGGCTGAACGCCATCCCCCATTTGTCTCCGACCTCTCGGCTTAATGCGAGGGCCTCGGCGTAGAGCGGGGCTTCGGCCTCGGCCTCGTTCGCCAGCCACGCCGCGCCATAGAGGGCCTTGGCGCGCGCCTGCTTGGCGCACTCGGCGGCCTCCGGCGAAGACGCAGCGCTCGCCAGATTGACGCTCTGCTGAAGCAGCTCGTTCAGCCATTCGCGTCCCTCGTCCCAGTAGCCGCGCAGGTACCAGAAGCGCGCCAGGTCGCCCGCGATGCGCAGGCCGGCCTCCAGCGCGCCGCTTTTCAGCGACCATTTCATCGCCGCGCGAAAGTTGTCGTGCTCGGTCTCCAGCCGGGCGAGCCACTCCAGTTGGTCGGCGCGGCGCAGGCCGGGTTCGGCTTCCTCCGCCAAACGCAGAAAATAGTCGCGATGCCGCGCCCACACGGCCTCGGCCTCCCCCGTCTCTTTCAGCTTCTTCTGCGCGTACTTCCGCAGGAGTTCGTGCATCTCGTAGCGGCCGGAGGCGCTGCGCCGCAGGAGCGATTTGTCCACGAGCGCCGAGAGCAGCGGCAGCGTTGCGCCCGCCACCTGCTCCGCCGCCTCGCGCTGAAACCCGCCCCAGAAGACGGACAGCTTGCGGAAGACGTCCCGCTCGTCGCCCGCGAGGCGGCCCCACGCATGGTCGAAGACCGCCTGCACGCTGCGGTGCCGCTCGGGCACGTCGCGCATGGTGGTGCGGAGGAAGCTCAGGTTGCGTTCGATCTCGCCCGCGATCTCGGCGCACGAGAGCGCGCGCACCCACGCGGCCGCCAGCTCGATGCCGAGCGGCATGCCCGCGACCAACTCGCAGATGCGGACGACGGCGGCGCGGGCCTGCGGCGAGAGCTGGAAACCGGCGTCCACGCGGCGCGCGCTCTGGAGGAACAATTTGATCGAGCCGTAGGTTTCGGCGTCTTCGCTTTCGCTCGGCGGGACGCGCATCCCCTGGACCTCGTACAGCCATTCGCCGTGCAGGTTGAGCCGCTCCTGCGAGGTGACCAGGAGTTTCACCTGCGGCGCGACGCCGAGGATTTCGGCGAGGAGTCCTGCGCCGTCGAGCAGATGCTCAAAGTTATCCATCACCAGCAGCATCCGCCGGTCGCTCAAGTAATTGAGCAGCTGCACGCGCGGGTCTTCGCCGCCGTAGAACGAGAACTTGAGCCCCTCGGCCACGGTCGAGAGCAGGTAGTCCGCCGCGCTCACAGGCGCGAGCGGGACGAAGCCGACCCCGTCGGGGAAGGAGGGCGCCCGGGCGGCTGCGGCCTCCAGGGCGAGCCGGGTTTTGCCGATGCCCCCCGGCCCGATCAACGTCAACAACCGGCAGTCGGGATTGGCGAGGTGCGCCGCGATCTCGGCCAGCTCGCGCTCCCGGCCGACGAACGGCGTGGGCTGGGCGGGCAGGTTGGTCAGCGGGGCGCGCGGCGCGGGCCGGGCGCTTTCCCAGGCGTCGAGCGCGTCGCGCACTTCCGCCGCCGAAGCCGGCCGGTCGGCCGGCGACTTGCTCAGCAGCCGCACGATGAGCGCGTCGAGCGTGGGCGGGATTTCGGGGTTGACCTCGCGCGGCGAGACGACGGGCGCGTGCAGGTGTTGCGAGATCACCAGGAGGGGGTCGTCGCCGGTGAACGGCAGCCGCCCGGTCGTCAATTCGTAGAGCATCACGCCGAGCGCGTACAGGTCCGATTGCGGGCTGGACGCCTGCCCGAGGAACAGCTCGGGCGCGAGGTAAAACGGCGTGCCCACAATCGCGCCTTCGCTCGTGATGCGCGAGGTCGGGGTGCGCGCGAGGCCGAAGTCCATCAGTTTGGCCGCGCCGTCGGGCGCGAGCAGGACGTTCTCCGGCTTGAGGTCACGGTGGATGATGCCGTGCCGGTGCGCTTTCTCCAGCGCGGCGCACAGCTGCCGGGCGATGGCGACCGTCTCGGCGAGGGCCGCTTCGCGCGGGCGGCGCGTGTGGAGGGATCCGCCCTCGATCAGCTCCATGACGATGCATGGGACCTTGCCCCCGTGCGCGGGCAAATCGGCCTCGCCCACGTCGTAGACCGGGACGATGTTGGGGTGTGTGAGCCGGGCGGCGGCCTGCGCCTCGCGCAGCCAGCGCGCGCGGCCCTCGGTCCCAAGGCCGCTCGCTACGAGGACTTTGATCGCCACCGGGCGGTCGAGCAAGGTGTCGTGCGCGCGGTAGACCACGCTCATCCCGCCCCGGCCGATCTCAGACTCAAATCGGTAGCGGGCGGTGAAAGCCGGCTGGGGCGGCTGTCCCGCCGAAGCCTGGCCATCCCGCGTGAGCCGCTCGTATAACTCCCGGGTCTGGGCCGACGGTTCGACGCCCAGGTCGCCGCGCAGGGCGTGGGCGCACCGCTGGAAGGTCGCCGCCACCCCGGCATGATCGCCGAGGCCGTGATGCGCGGCCATCAGCGCGCGGAAGGCCGGTTCGGGCGAGCGTGAGAGCGCAATCCACTGTTCGCCCCACTGCAGCACTTCCACCCACCGCTGGGCCTCGGTCAACTGGTTCAGCAGCGTATTGAGCTTTCGCTCGACGACGCTGCGCAATCGCTCGCGCTCGGCGACCACCCACTCCTGGTAGAAGCCAGGCAAGAGTTCGCCGCGATACAGCGAGACGACACGGATCAAATCGTCGGCGGAGGCGCCGTCGGGGATCGGCCCATCCAGAACCGCCGTGTCCAGCCAGTAGTCCGAGCGGGCGTCGAAGGCGATGGACAGGTCATCCACGAGGAAGTAGGCGCGGTGAGGCGGGATGGCGTGGCGAACGTGCCAGAGGGCCTGCCGGAGGTTGCGGCGGGCGTTCGCCTCCGGCACATCGGGCCAGAGCAGGCCGGCCAGTTTTTCGCGCGGGTGCTGCGCACCGGGGTTGAGCAGCAGGTAGGCGAGGAGCGACTGGGCCGGGCGCGAGGGGATGACGACCACCGCGCCGTCCAACCGAATCTCAAACTGCCCTAGCAGCCTGGCTTCGAGCATAGCGACTTCCTCTGTGTTTGCGCAAAGCGGAACAAGGGAGCCAAGTTAAGCGAGGACCACCGAACAGCCATAGTATAGCACGTCCGGTCGAGCGGCCAGGGTTCAATGACCTAGACTTTCGTACAGTTTTTCTAAAAGACGCTGAGATGACGCTGGCAGAGACGCTCGCCGACGCAGCCTCGCTAAACTGACAGGAAGACTTGGAGAAGCAAGGGGGCAAAGGCGAAACACATGGTGGGAAGGAAACCGGAGGTCAGCATGTTCAGTATGCTTGATGAGCAAGCCGCCGCCTATCGCCGGCGCGAGGCGATGCAGGAGGCCGAAATTGACCGGCTGCTCCAGGGGATGGACGCGCCCCGCCGCCAGCCGAGGAGACACCGGCTGCTGGTCATGCTTGTGCTCGGCGGGGCCGCGCTCGCCGCGTTGGCCGTGCTGGCGCGAATCGTGGAAGCGGGAATGAGCGGCGGACTGTTGAGCCTGGGGATGTAATCGTCAAGACGGTCGAGTCGAGCCTGGGGGCGCTAAGAAAAGAGCCGCCGGAGTCTTCTCCTTCCTCCTCCTCTGGCGGCTCTTGGTTGTCGCCCTTCGCGCTCATTCCACGCGGCTTTGCCCATCGCTACTAAACCGCTCAACGATTGGCGTTCCGGCGCGCGGCTGGAGGGCGCAGCCTCCGCGGTTACCGGACCTGGCGCTTGCGCTGTTGGTGAGCTTCCAGCGCCGCGTTCGCCTGCGCCATCAAGTCGGCGAGGGGCAAGGCAGCCTCGGGGTTGTACCACACCCATCCCGCGCTGAGGGAAAGACTATACGGGCGCGCGGCGGAGGCTGTGAGACCGGCCAGCGCCTCGTTCAACCGCGCGGCCAGCGCGTCGGCGTCCTTGTCGCGGACGCCCATCGCCAGAAAAGCAAACCCGTCGCCGCCGAGCCGTCCCATCACGTCGGCTTCGCGGAAATTGCTCCGCAAAATGCCGGCGACTTGCGTCAGCGCCCAATCCCCTTCAGCCCGTCCGTGTTTTTCATTGATCTCCTGCAGGCGGTCGAGGGCGAGCGCGACGAGCACGAGGCCGTGCTGAACGCGCTTGGCAAGCCTGAGGTATTGCTCGGCCAGGATCAGGAAAATGCGGCGGTTGTAGAGGCCGGTCAACGGGTCGGCGAGGGCGAGATCGGCTTGAAGCCGTTGATGCTCGACCGCATAATGCAACACCCGCGCCAGCATCCGGCGGTCGAACTGGCCTCTGAGCAGATAATCCTGCGCGCCCCGCGCGACGGCCTCCCTCCCCAGCGCTTCGTCGTCGGCGCCGAGCAGCGCCACCACCGGCGCCAGCGGCATTTTGGCGCGCACGCGGTCGAGCGCTTCGAGGCCGCGCCCGTCCGGCAGGGAGAGCGATAACAGGAGGACATCGGCGCCCGCGCGCTCCAGGTGATCCAGCCCGCCTGCCAGGTTGGCGGCAGTTTGCAGGTCGCAGGTCATCTCCTGCGGATCAGCCAGCAGGGAACGGATCCGTCGTGCCTCGGCGGGGTCCTCGTCCACGAGCAAAACCCGCACAGGTTGAGGATTCATCTTCCATCCCTCGCGTCATCATGCAATGTGCAGGACGCTCTTGTGCGTTTCGCCGTTGACCTGCTCGATCCGGCGCCAGCTGCTGTTGTCATTCAGCGTGATCCACCGCCGCTCCTCGACCCGGTAGAACCAATCCTTGTCTTGCTGAAAGAAGATCTGGATATCGGCCGACTCCGAGATATTCAGGATCTCATTGCTGTGCGACCGGATTTCGTCGAAGTCCGTCGTCGCCCTCTGCCCCATTTCGCTGTAGCGCTGGTTGAGCTCGAGAAGCAGCGTGTTGATTTGCGGCGGCATGTGCGCCGCCTTCAGCCCGATCTTCTGGGCTTCCTCGAAGAGAATGGGGTAGTTGTGAGACGGATACTTGGCGTTGAGCGCGTTGGCAATCTGGTCGGTCGTCGTTTCATCCTCGATGTGATAACTGAGCAGTTCCTTGCACAGCATGATGGACAGGGATTCAGCCCGGTCCACCGCGCCGATCACCAACGGGTGGACGTGCTGGAACAACGCCTTATACGGATTCTCCTTCGAGTCGGACTGTTCGGCCCGCCACAGCCGGATGACGCGGGTGAGCTCGTCCAGGCTCACGCTCACCCGGTCGTTGTCACGATCCACCGGAGAAAGATCGTGCGTCAGCGAGGTATCCACCGCCGTCAGATAGGCCATCGGCCCCATCAGGATCTCATTCGCCCCCAGCGCGATCATCGTCGCCGCCGACGCGCATTCCAGCGGCACCAGCGCGACCAGGTGAGTGCAATACTGGCGCAGCAAATTGACCAGGCGCAGCGACGCCTGGCCCGTCCCCCCGTCCGACTTGAGGAACAGGTAGAGGGTCTCCTGCTTGCCGAGCTTCTCCAGGATTTCATACAGCGCGATCACGTCGTTGTGACAGATGGCGCCCCTGGGGTTGTTCCAATAAGCGATCAGCCTCCCGCCAAGACGCGCGGTGACTTCGCCGATGAGGGCCTGGGTCTTGTCGAAGAGGACGGGCGGCTGCTTTATTTTG
>Ga0209321_10003175_pt1 | contig 11014 bp, 8 predicted proteins | sample Rifsed16ft4_FD_184012 | JGI IMG/M metagenome (GOLD analysis project Ga0209321, IMG submission 184012) | Soil microbial communities from Rifle, Colorado, USA - sediment 16ft 4 - CSP-I_5_4 (version 2) | ecosystem: Environmental > Terrestrial > Deep subsurface > Rock core/Sediment | place: Rifle... | reverse complement strand
CCCCCCGCCATACTGAGCGAGCCTGACTGTGTTGCGGGAAGCGGTACCACAATCGCTTCCGAAAGTTTCTTCGCAAGAATGGGATAAACCGTTTCGGGCGTACCCAGAAGCACTGCGCCGGCCCCTGACCGAAGAGCGGCAAATGCGGCCAACGCGGCAGCGCCCGTGAATCCCGTTGATCCGGCAAGGATGAACACCTTTCCGACACTGTACTTGTGCGCAGTGAGTTTTCGCCGCGGAAGAACCGCTGCAACATCTCCTGACTCGATCAGAAATGTTCTGAGATTCCTGCTCGCGTAGACACCGGCCGGTATTCCAATGTCAATCACTTCAACGTCTCCGGCATGTTCCCGCCCCTGGTTGCAGAGGAGTCCGGTCTTGATCGCCCCCATCGTCACAGTCCGTTGAGCGGCGACGGCCTTGTTCGCCATCATCCCTGTCGTACCGTTGATCCCGGAGGGAATATCCAGCGATACAACGGGGACCTTTTGCCGGTTGATCCAGTCGATCATACCGCTGAGAGGCGAACGAATGGCGCCGGAGAACCCAGTGCCAAGGAGGGCATCGACGACAAGGTCCACTTTCAGGCCGGAAAGGCTCTTCTCGGTGAATTTCTTGATTTGCACACGTTTTGGAAACTGCTTCAGGATGGCGGAGAGTATTTCGAAGTTGCGGCGAGCGTCCCCTTTGAGTTCCCGGCCAGAGGCAAGAAGTACCACCGTTACGATCGCACCATGATTCAGGAGGTGCCGTGCTACAACGAAACCGTCTCCTCCGTTATTTCCCTTCCCGCATGCAACGACAATTGAGCAATCCTTGAGAGGCCCAAAGAATCGTGCTATAGCATCTGCAGACCCCTTGCCCGCATTCTCCATCAGCAGGAGCGAAGGAATTCCGAACGAACGTATTGCAGTTTCGTCGCACCATCGCATTTCTTCGGAAGAAACTATTGTTCGCATCGGAGGAATCCTCACCGAAACTAGAAAACGCGTTGGGCGAAATTCAGCACCGAGGAGGGATAAAGGCCGAATTCAAGAACAAGAAGTGCTGCAATTCCAATTGCAACGAGCGTCACTTTCGCCGGTTTGGCCGCAACCTCACCGCGTCCCTCCTTGAAATACATCAGGACAACCAGATTTAGATAGTAATAGACAGAGACGAGGCTGGTGAGAACACCGACGATTGCCAGCCACGTCATTCCTGCCTTAACAGCCGCGAGGAACACATAATACTTGCCGAAGAACCCTGCCAGCGGCGGAATTCCGGCGAGCGAGAAGAGAAACACAGAGAGCAAAGCCGCCAGCGCTGGCTGCTGGGTGCTCAATCCGGCATAGTCTTCGAGCGTCAATCCCCGGCCGTCCTCCCTTTCAAGGAGCGAGACGACCGCGAACGCGCCCATGTTCATGACGACGTACGCGGCAAGATAGAACATGATCCCAACCTGTCCTTCCGGATTTCCGGCGGCAATTCCCGTGAGCATATAGCCTGCATGCGCGATGCTCGAGTAGGCCAGGAGGCGTTTGACATTTGTTTGGGCAATTGCCGTTATGTTACCGACCACCATGGAGGCAGCCGCAAGCCATCCGAGAATGACATTGACATTTGTCCCTGCAAAAGCAAAGGAGCGAAGAAATACCACCATGAACGCCGAGAATCCCGCCGCTTTTGCCGCTGTGGACATGAAAGCGGTGACCGTTGTCGGCGCTCCCTCATACACATCCGGGGCCCACATATGAAACGGTGTCGCAGCCACTTTAAACGAGAATGACATCGCGACCAGGCCGACACCCAGGAGGAACAGGCTGTTCGCGGAGTATTCAGAAAAATTTCTGCCTATCGTGATCAGATTTGTCGTTCCCGTGGCCCCATAGATCAAAGCAATGCCGTATAGGAGGAATCCCGTCACAAAGGCCCCGAGGAGAAAGTACTTCAACGCGGCCTCGTTTGACTGCTTGCTCGCCCTGTAAAATCCTGCCAGGACGTAGAGACAGACCGACATCAATTCAAGGCCGAGAAAAATGATCACGAGGTCGACGGCAGAAGCCATGAGGATCATCCCGGCAATAGCGAAGAGGATGAGCGCATAGTATTCACTGTGGTGTATTGTCAGCCGCGAGAGATACTGGGGAGATACCGCAACGGTCAGAAATCCTGCGGTCAGAAAAATCATGGTAAAGTAGCTCCCGTACGTGCCATGAAGGAAAGTGCCGTTGAATCCCGGCTGATCGGAACCGTAACTCAGGACGGTGCACACACCGGCGGCGAGGAGTCCGACCAATGTGACAATCCAGGATGCCGCTTCGTTGTTCTTCCTGATCCCCTCCAGAATGAGAACAGCCATCCCCGTGAGCGTCACCGCCACGAGCGGACTTGCGTACCATAGGTCGAGAGTATTGAATGTCATTTTAGCTGGTCGAAGTTGTCATTTGTTTTGTTCACGCCGCGCGAGAGAGAGCTTCAGGAGCGGCGGAGTCATCAGGGTCGTGGCGATCACCATGATTACGACCGCGGAAAAGATTGAATCATCCACGACACCCAGGCCCTTCCCGATGCTGGCAAAGATGAGACCCACTTCCCCGCGCGGAACCATCCCAAGCCCCACCGTCAGTCGGTCAAGGCCCTTCTCGATAACGGCGAGCCCGCAGACCTGTTTGCCGATAAAGGCTGCGGCTGTGAGGGCAGCGGCCAGACCGAGGACACTTCCATCCGCAAATGTTTCAAGCCGGACCTGTATCCCCATGACGACAAAGAAGATCGGCACAAGAAAGGTGGTCACGGGAGCGAGGAGCTCGTGGAGAGGTTTCTCTTCCTGAAATTCAGTGAAATGCACCTCCTCGAGAATAAGTCCGGCTGCGAAGGCGCCGACAATAGCGGCCAGTCCGGCCAGATTCGCCAGATAGGAAAAGATGAAACAGAACAACAGGGCCGAAATCAACATCACACCCCGCGTCCGGAGGACAGCGAGCGACTTCAGGATCCTGGGGACCACGGTCAGTCCGACAATGATCGCCCCAACGAGGAATCCAAGCGCAATGCCTGAAATGCTCAGAATGGAGAGGGGCTCGAGCGGCACGCCGGTCTCGGCAGCCACGATGATACCTGCTGCCACAGCAAGAATGATGAGTCCCATAACATCATCAAGAACTGCGGCACCCAGAATGATCTTCGCCTCTTTGATCTGGATCTTCCCAAGGTCCTTAAAGACACGTGCGGTGATTCCGACACTTGTCGCACAAAGGGTCGCACCGATAAAGATATGAATATTGCTTATGTCGAACTGCGGGCTTAGCGAAAGTATGGACTCCGGGACCTTCATGATAAAGACTGAACTGGCAAGATAACCGAGGAAGAACGGCGCTATGACACCCACAAGGGCTACCATGAACGAAGAGATCCCGACTTTCCTCATTTCAGCAACGCTTGATTCGAGACCCACCTCGAACAAGAGGAGAATAACACCGATGCGCGCAAAGCTGTCGACAACGACCGCCCATTGTTCCGTAATATTGTCGGCCCGGAGAGGACCGAAAAAATCCCAGGAGGGATTCAAAAGAACGAGATTCCCCAGCAGCACGCCAACGATCAGCTCGCCCAATACGGCGGGCTGCTTTATCCTCTCGAAGAGTTCCCCGCCAAGCTTTGCACCTGCAAGGATCGCGGTCAGAGCCAGGAGGACGGGGGTTACAGGATCGGAATGTCCCGAGGATGGGCCATGGTCCCCCGACTGAAATCCTCCAAACCCCAAAACAACCAGGAGGCCAAACAGGATCAGGAGAATTCTCGTTCTCTTTCCGCGAAGGGATGTCATCAGCCAACTCATTTGAAATAGAGAAACCATAGAACCGCAAAAATCGGCAGAAGGATCGGGATCGTGTATTTGAACACATACCCGAAGAAACTGGGGCAATCGATCTTGGCCTGTTCCGCAATGGATTTCACCATGAAATTAGGACCGTTGCCGATGTACGTGCACGCGCCAAAAAATACTGCGCCGATCGAAATTGCCTGGACATACTTCCAAGTATCCGGCCCGATCGCCATCGCTCCTGCCTGAAGCGGATTGACAAGCCCCAATGCATCGGGCGTTGCCAATCCGAGCATGGCGTCCATATGAAGGATGTTGTCAACGCTTGCAGCATGAAGCCCAAATGCAGCGCTCAGAAAATTCAGATAGGTCGGTGCATTATCGAGAACACTCGAGAGTACTCCGGTTCCCCAATAGTATTGAGCGGGGGTGACAATGCCAAGGGTGGAAGAGTTCAATTCGAGCCAATCCAGCGCAGGAATCATCGTGGCAAAGATCCCCGCGAAGAGTATCCCAACCTCTTTGATGGGGATAAAATTGAAATCATTCTTCTCGTGAATGTGATTCCTGGTCGTGTAATAGGACGCAAACGCAGCTCCCCACATGATCAATTCGCGAAGCATGACCGGCTCGGAAATGAATACCGCACCAAGGATTATGGCGAGGTAGAAAATATTGTGCAGTCCGGTGAATTCCGGTTCGTCGGGTGTAGCCGCTTCTTTCTGAATCCGGGCAGTCTCCTTTTTGAAACTAATCGTATCAATAACATAAAACACGGCAAGCAGCATGACAGTGGCCAGAGCCCAAATGTGCCATACCCTCGTGATAACCCAGAAGAACGGAACACCCTTCAAGTATCCCAGGAACAGCGGAGGATCGCCAATAGGGGTCAAGGCTCCGCCGACATTGCTTACGATGAAGATGAAGAAGACAACGTGATACGGTTTGATGCGAAATTTGTTGATCCTCAAGTACGGCCGAATCAACAGCATTGACGCTCCCGTCGTGCCAAGAAAGTTCGAGATTATTGCACCCACGGCAAGCAGAATCACATTCTCGTACGGAGCCGATTTCCCGGGAATCTTCAGATGGATGCCCCCAGACACGATAAAGAGCGCACCGATGAGAGTGATGAAACTGACGTACTCGTAGAAGGTCAACAGGAGTCGCGGCATATTCCCGAGGACGAAGACATAATACAAGACCATCAACGCACCCAACCCAAATGCCACCTTCGGGTAATTGTGTTCCCACCAGTGGCGATTGATGAACGGAACAATCGCAATGGAAGCAAGGAGGAGGGCAAACGGTATCACGAGCAATCCACTGACCGGCATGATTTCTGCCGCTTCATAGTACTCATGCGTGAGATTAAAGAGGGCAAACAGGGCGACCCCGGCTACCGCAACGATGATCAGGTTCTTTTTCAAGGCGCGTTTCATAAACTGGATTCCGGCTCCTCTACTGTGGGGTTTCTGCCATTTTGATTTGAATTCCCTGTTTTACCGCCTCCATTTTTTGAACAACTTCTTTCACCAGTGGCGCCGATTTCGTGAGGAACGTCGAGGGGTAGACTCCGATCCAAACGATGAAAATAACGATTGGCACAAGTGAGAGGATTTCACGCGCGTTAAGATCCGTAAGCTTGTGTCCGTGGTAGACTCCTCCCTCACGAACGGGACCCAGCATGACCCGTTGGTACATCCATAGCATATAGACAGCAGCAAAGATGACGCCGCTTGCGGCAAAAGCCGCGAATGCGTAGGACTGGAGGAACATTGAGCTGAACGAGCCGACCAGGATGAGAAACTCGCCCACAAAGCCATTCAATCCCGGCAATCCGATCGACGAGAGCGTAACGATCATAAAGAACGTTGCAAACACCGGCATGACCTTGGCCACTCCGCCAAAATCAGAGATCTGTCTCGTGTGCGCCCTGTCGTAGATCATTCCCACGATCATGAAGAGAGCCCCTGTCGAGAGGCCGTGGTTGATCATTTGAATGATCGCCCCCTGCATCCCCTCCTCTGTCATCGAGAAGATCCCCAATACCACAAAGCCCAGGTGAGAGACGGATGAATACGCTACAAGCTTCTTGACGTCGGTCTGCACCATCGCCACGAGTGCCCCGTAGATAATGCCGATCACCGCCAGCACCGAGAAATATGGAGCAAGCCTGATGGCAGCATCGGGAAAGAGCGGCAGGCAGAACCTAATGAAGCCATAGGTCCCCATCTTCAGCAGGACGCCTGCAAGGATGACGCTTCCTGCAGTTGGCGCCTGGACGTGGGCGTCGGGAAGCCATGTGTGCAGCGGAAACAGGGGAACCTTGATGGAGAAACTCAACGCGAAGGCAAGAAAGAGCCAGAACTGCAAGCCTGCAGGGATCTTTCCCGCCAAGTCGTAGAGGACCAACAAGTCGGTTGTGAATCCTCCGCCGGATGCGGATGCGAAGTATCCCAAAACGAGAATCGCGACAAGCATCAAAAGGCTGCCGAAGAGAGTGAACAAGAAGAACTTGATTGCCGCATACACCCGCTCTTGCCCTCCCCATATTCCGATGATGAAGTACATCGGAATCAGCATCGCCTCCCAGAAAACGTAGAAGAGAAACAGATCCAGGGCGGCAAAAACACCGATCATCCCGACTTCCAGCAAGAGAATCATGATGACATATTCTTTGAGGCGCTCGTGCACCGAATTCCATGTTGCCAGAAGTGCGAGCGGAGTCAGGAACGTGGTCAGCAGGATTAACAGAAGCGACATGCCGTCGATACCGACGAAATAACTGATTGAGAGCCCTTCGATCCAGACCAACTTCTGTGTAAACTGGAACCCCGTCGCAGCCGAATCGTAACCGGCGTAGAGGGCGAGCGAGATGACAAACGTAAGAAGGGTGGTCGTCAATCCCACCAGCTTGATGCCGTCTTCATTTTTTGACGCCGCTATCAGAAGGACAAGGGCGCCCAAAAGGGGAAAGAATATCGTGGTCGTAAGCAGAAAATCGGGAATCATATGTTGTGTTATTTGAAAAGTATCCAAGTGAGAATCAGGAGAACGCCGCCGACAAAGACGGTTGCATACATCTGCGCGACCCCGGTCTGAATTTGACGCAGCCAATGGGAAGCTATGTCGACGAGTTTTGCCGAACCGTTCACGATTCCATCAATCACCCGGACGTCAATCCCCTTCCACAGAAAGCCTTCGGAAAGGCGAACAGCAGGAGTGATGATCGTTGCATCGTACACTTCGTCAACGTAGTACTTGTTGAAAAGAATCCGATGAATCCCTGCGAACCGCCTGGAGAGGCTGTCGACAATCTCCCTTCGCTTCAAATAGAGGGTCCAGGCTCCCCATATCGCCCCCGCTGCTACAAGAACCGACAGGGCCATCAGAACATATTCGATAGCCTCGACCTCGTGATGACTCATTCGAAGCTTTTCATTTGCGGGCTCAAAGACCGGATCGAGCCAATGCTCAAGGGCATTGCCGCCTAAGAGACTCTCGGGAATTCCCACCCATCCTCCCACCACTGAGAGGCCGGCAAGAATGATCAGCGGAACTGTCATTGTCCGCGGAGCTTCGTGAGGATGGACATGGTGGTGATCAAACCGTTCCTTCCCTTCGAATGTGAGAGACACAAGGCGGAACATGTAGAACGCTGTGCAGGCGGCAGCCAGCACCCCGATAATCCAGAGGATCGGCGAGCCATGTTCGCTGCTGAACGCCTTCCACAGAATCTCATCCTTGCTAAAGAATCCGGCGAGGGGCGGGATGCCCGAAATAGCCACTGCAGCCACGAGGAACGTCACGTATGTCACAGGAAGGTACTTCTTAAGCCCCCCCATCTTCTGAATATCCTGCTCGTCATGCATTGCGTGAATGACGGCCCCGGAACCAAGAAAGAGCAGCCCCTTGAAGAACGCATGGGTCATGAGGTGAAAAATGCCGGCTCCAAAAGCCGCAACACCCATTGCGAGGAACATGTAGCCGAGCTGACTCACCGTGGAATAGGCGAGCACTTTCTTAATGTCATTTTGTACCAGACCCATCGTTGCGGCGGCGAGAGCCGTTACCGCACCGACGACGGCGACTACCGTCAACGTCGCGGGGGCCAGTGCGTAAAGCACCGAACAACGGGCCACCATGTATACGCCGGCCGTCACCATGGTCGCAGCATGGATCAATGCACTCACCGGCGTGGGGCCTGCCATGGCATCGGGAAGCCACACGTACAGCGGAATCTGCGCCGACTTTCCTGTTGCTCCGATAAAGAGCAGAAGCGTAATCCATATCATCACATCACTTCCCGGACTCATCACCGAGGCCGACCCGAAGACCGTTTCAAACTTGAGGCTCCCAAATCGTTCAAAGATGAGGAACATCCCAAGCAGGAACCCGAAGTCTCCGATCCGGTTCACCACAAACGCCTTTTTTGCGGCATCATTTGTCGTCGATGTACCCGATTTATAACCGCCGACGTCGAATTTCCGCTCATACCAGAATCCGATGAGCAGATACGAGCACAATCCAACCCCTTCCCACCCGAGGAACATCAGGAGGAAATTGTCCGCAAGAACGAGATTCAGCATCGCAAAGATGAACAGGTTCAAATACGAAAAGAACCGCCAGAATCCGGGATCTCCGTGCATGTATCCAATCGAATACACATGGATCAGAAATCCGACGCCCGTCACGATGAGGGTCATGAGGATCGACAACTGATCCACTTGAAATCCCACTGAGGCGGACAGCGAGTCGGCATTTCCTGTAAACGAGGAGATCCATGTGAAGAGCTCGATGATGTGCCTGCGTTCATCCGCTTCCATCCCCATCAGGCTGAAAAAGATCCACGCCGCCAGAGCAAACGAGGCACCAATCGTTCCGCTTCCGAGAATGCCGATAATGCGTTCGTTCTTTATTCTCGAACCGAACACTCCAAGAATCAGAAATCCGAGCAATGGGAAGAGAACTATGAAAGGGGCTGCATTAATCATGTTGGGAATGTGCGTTTATTTTCGCAGTTGTAGTCACCATTTAAGAATGTTGATTTCGTCAATGTTGACCGTTTGCTTGTTTCGGAACAACGCAATGATGATTGCCAGGCCGACAGCAGCTTCCGCTGCAGCGACAGTCATGACAAAGAAAACAAGGACCTGTCCTGTGGCGTCGCCCATATAAGAAGAAAATGCGACAAGAGTGAGGTTCACCGAGTTCAGCATGAGCTCGATGGACATAAAGACAATGATCGCGTTTCTTCTTGTCACGACACCCACAGCGCCGATGACGAACGTGATTGCCGAGAGGATAAGATAATGTTCGAGGGGGATCATTCTAGTCGATTTTTCTCTTTGCCAGAATCACTGCTCCAACGATGGCTGCAAGGAGCAGGACGGAAGTAATTTCGAAAGGAAAGAGGAACGTAGTAAACATTTCTTTCCCGATGTTTTCAACCGTGCCAATCTGAATTGCCCGATCGACATTTTGCTCTGGAAGCCTGACGTCGGAGAATCCGAGAATTGCCAGCAGTTCCATGAGCATTCCTCCGCTCAAACCGGCAGCGATAATCTTGGTGTAGGAGATCTTCTCGATCAGTTTCTTCGGATCGCCGAGATTGAGCAGCATGATAACGAAGAGAAAGAGGACCATGATGGCCCCCGCATACACAATAATCTGGACGACTGCAATGAATTGTGCCTGAAGCGTCAGATATAACCCGGCGAGAGCAAAAAAATTCCCGATAAGCCAGATGGCGGACATGACCGGGCTCCGGCGGGTCACCATCATGAGGGCAGACCCAACCGACGCCGCTGCAAGGCCATAGAAGAGAACGGTTTCAAATGTCACGGAGTGTCCTGAAAGTCTACGGGGTTCGCAACCAATGATAGAGTTCACCCAACGACGGGCGTTTTCCATAAACAAGAATCGCAATTCTGAAAATCTTTCCAGCTGCCCACATGCAGAACAGGGTCGAAACCAGGAGCAAACCGATCGTGGTCAGAATCTCCCATGTCTCGGGCATCTGGATCGGGATTCGAAGCAACATGAACGCCGGTGTCATCAATGGGAAGAAGGTGAGTATCTTGATGAGCATCGAATCAGGATTCTGCATTGCCGGTACGGCCAGAACGATCGGAAATACCAATGTGAGGCTGACATAACTGGTGATTTGCTGGGCCTCCTGTTCCGTGGTAACCGGCGATCCCGCTGCCACAAAAATGGCCGCGTACATCAGGTAGCCAAGTGCAAAATAGACCATAAGAAGCGGGAAATGAGCCGCAGTAAAGATATTCGCTCCGAACTTGAGCGAAAGACCGGCTCCGATGCCGGCCCATATCAGAATTTGAAGAAGTCCAAGGCCGCTTAAACCCAGAATCTTTCCCACCATAAGGTCGTTTGCGGAGCATGAGGAGAGCAGCACCTCGATGACACGATTGGATTTCTCTTCCACCACACTCCTGATCAGAAGCTGCCCGGAAGTGAGCACAAGGAACATCAGCATCATGATGAAGATGTATGCGCTGAAGAACGTCTGAAGGAAGTCCGATTCCTTCTCGTCTCCCTCTTTGGAGACCTTGATGGCCCTCACGTCGATATTCGTTGTAAGCTCCCGCAGGAGTTTGGGATCATAGCCGCGATCAGCGAGTCGCCGCTCGACAACGACTTCTTCAATGGTACGGGAAAATCTCTCAAGGAGCCTGATATTCCCCACATTGTCCGACCGATAGACGACCTTTCCACTGTCGAACACCGATTGGGGAATACTGAAGTACCCTTCGATTTCTCCACCCGAGACCATGACGTTGGCAATTTCCCTCAGTTGATCGGGGTAGCCGGAACCATATGGCTTAAGGTCCTTGAGAAGGTAATTGGGATTTCCGTCGGAAAGCTTGTATTTCTCCTGCAGCCGACGTTCCAGCGCGACGACAATCTGCCCGGTATCGTCAATGATCCCGATTGTCATCGTCTTCTCATCCTCCTGGGAAGCGAGAACTCCCGGAAGCACTCCAAACCCGACCATGATGATCGGCATCAGAACGAGTGAAATGAGGAACGCTTTCGATTTCACTTTTTCGAGGAATTCCCACCGTGCAACGTCAAGGAATTTCACGGCTCCACCTCATGTGATGACGATTTCTGTTCAGCTTCGATCTTCTTCTTCATCCTGTAGAGATTGAAAGCGGCGATCCCTGCGGCTCCAAGGAGAAC
>Ga0209321_10003173_pt1 | contig 11016 bp, 8 predicted proteins | sample Rifsed16ft4_FD_184012 | JGI IMG/M metagenome (GOLD analysis project Ga0209321, IMG submission 184012) | Soil microbial communities from Rifle, Colorado, USA - sediment 16ft 4 - CSP-I_5_4 (version 2) | ecosystem: Environmental > Terrestrial > Deep subsurface > Rock core/Sediment | place: Rifle... | reverse complement strand
TGTCAAAACCCGGCTTTACAGGTAGAATGCGCCGTAAATCAGCCTAATTTAGGCTGATTTTCATACCACCGCCAAAGAGGTTTTACATGCTCCCAACTTATCTACTCGCTCTACGCGAGGGACTTGAAGCCGCGCTCATCATTGGGATTGTGCTTGGCGCCCTGGCCAAGATTCGTCGCAATGATCTCGCCCTCGCCGTATGGCTGGGCACACTGAGCGCGGTCGGCATCAGCATCTTGACCGCAGTGTTGCTCACCAGTTTCGGCATGTCGCTTGAAGAAACTGCGGAACAGATTTTCGAAGGCGTTACCATGCTCATCGCGGCTGGTATTCTGACCTGGATGATCTTCTGGATGAGCAAACAGGCACGTTTCCTCAAAAGCGAATTGGAAGCGGGTGTGAATAAAGCCGCCGCTTCGACAGGCAAACGTGCCGTGTTCTGGCTCGCTTTTATTGCGGTCGTACGTGAAGGCGTTGAGCTGGCGCTCTTCATCACGGCTGCGTTCTTCGCTGGCGACCAAAGCCAGCTGATGACCAACATCATTCAAACGCTGGCTGGCACCATCCTTGGCCTCGGCACCGCCGCCCTTCTTGGCTGGACGCTCTTCGCCACCACAGTCCGCCTGGATCTGCGCCGCTTCTTCCAGGTGACAGGCCTTCTGCTCATCCTGTTTGCGGCTGGACTCGTTGCACATGGAGTACATGAGTTCAATGAGGTGGGTTGGATTCCTGCTGTCGTTGAACATATTTGGGATGTGAACTCAATCATTGATGAAACCTCCCTTGGTGGCCAATTACTTAAGACATTGTTTGGGTATAACGGCAATCCGTCGTTGACTGAGATGATCTCTTATTTTGTTTATCTCGCGGTTGTGACTGTTTTCTGGAGGCGCGATACAGCCCTCGTGAAAGCGATGGCAGAGTCACGGACGTAGATTCGATCATTAAATGGAAACAGGCTTCGATCCGAAAAGACGCAGCCTGTTTTTTTTATTTCATTTCAATGCCAAACACTTCACTGAAAGCAGTGCTTACTTCCTGCTTCACGCGTTCCATGGCAGGTGGTTCCGGAAATAAATCCGCGAGCGATACAACAGGTTCATCCTGCAATCCGCAGGCGATGATGCCATCCCAATATTCCATGTCCGGATTCACATTTAATGCAAAACCGTGACGCGACACGCCGTGCGCATCCACCTTGACGCCGATCGCCGCGATCTTGGCTGGCTTCCTGCGATCTTCAGGCTTGCAACGCGGGCAGCGCGAATGGACATCCGGCTGGATCCACACACCGGTCAAACCAGACCTCTGGCCTGCCGCAAGCCCGAGGCGCGCCAGCGCCACGATCAACGTTTTCTCCAGCCTGCGGACATAACCGACGTAATCGGCTTTCGGGATATGCAAGGAATCCGAAGCGTCGCCGTGGCGCCATGGCGACATCTCCGGACTTTGCGTTTCCGAAGTCGGGAGACTTCGGACTCCCCCTAACCGCAATAACGGATACCCAACCAATTGTCCGGGGCCGTGATACGTGACATCTCCTCCCCTATCCACCCAATGAATTTCAATTCCTTTTTCCCTCAACTGAGATTCGCCCCATAGCAGATTTTCCTGCTTACCACTCCGACCAAACGTGTAAACGTGGGGATGCTCAACCAATAATAATGTCGGCGGGCGCCTCCCCTGCGCAATTTGACGCGCATACTCATCTTGTAATTTCCAGGCGCGTTCGTATTCAATCAAGCCAAGATCAAGAACTTCGTAATTCATTTTCTATTCGCTTCAAGTGAATAGTCGATCCCATATAGGCCGCGTTGACGCAGACCGGAGAAATACGAGGCGGATTATTGAGCGGCTTTCGACGCACCTTTTCCCCCCACCGGCCCGGCGCCAATAACGATCAAATCATGTTCTTCTGTCAAACAGTCTGTCCAAACACTCTTCTAAACAAATCGGATTCCAGTAAATTATTGGGGTCACAGCGTTGCTTGAGTTTTTTGAATTTTACCAATGCTTCTTCGCCCAGGAATGCGCGCGCAGCTTCAGCAGAGGTTTCGCTGTTCTTGGCAAAATAGAAACGTCCACCTGCCTGAAGGACAATACGATCAAAGTCCTGCAAGAGCTGGCTTAATTCTCCACGCTTATTTTTCGTCACCTTGAAATCCATCGCAAGCGAAAAACCATCCAGCGCATGAGTCAACAGGAATTTATCGGGGCGGTGCCGTTTGGTGACACCCAAATAGGAAGGCAGGCCGCGCTGATGTGAAAGCTGGATCATCTCACGCCATGGTTCTTCGGCAGTTTCTTTTGGCAAAAACGATTGGTATTGGATCAATCCTCCTCGCCCGAAAGACCGTTCCCAACTGGGAACATAATCCAGCAGGAAATGAAACTCGGCATGCGATTGTCGAAATGTATGTTTGCGCAGGCTCGCAATGTACTTCGCAGTGTTGATGCCCCAGACCCCGGCATTATTCATAAAAGGACTCATAAAGTAATGCAGCAGGGATTTGGGCATCACGCCAAATAAACGATCGGGCAAATGCTGATAAGTGAGCTGCATCGTCCTGTGCGCGTCCGGGTCTTCGCCTTCCTTCAAATTACGCGCTGCGTGGATCTGTCCGCGGCCGAGGTTCTTGCCGCCAGTCGTCGTGTCGAGCCAGCCAACGATGTAATCGTAATGAGGCGCCTGCTCGAGCAAGCCGCGTAAGTGCCAGCTGAGATTCGGCACAGGCCACGCATCCACAGCGATCAGTCCCGAATGGATGCGTTTCATCTGAAGGGTGATGGATGTAAACACGCCGAGCATCCCCAACCCGCTGATCATGGCGTAGAACAAATCCGCATTTGTGTCCGGCGTGCAGGTGATCGACTCGCCGGTCGGCAGCATCGCAGTGAACTCGAGTACATTTTCACCTATTGTCCCCCTTTGAAAATTATTTTTGCCGTGGATGTTGGCGGCGAGACAGCCGCCGAGTGTGGTGTTCATCGTACCTGAGACGACCGGAGGCCACCAGCCATCGGGTTCGACACACTGCCACAATTGCTTGAGTGTGACGCCAGGTTCGCATCGCACCAGGCCGGAAGTTGGATCCCATTCAAGGATCTGGTCCATGGCGGACATGTCGAGCACGATGCCACCACCGTTCAGCGATGCGTCGTTATAACTGCGCCCGGCGCCGCGCACAGCGACAGTCAAGTCAACCTGTTTCGCAAGGCAAAAGACTTCGAAGATCTCCTCGGCGCGGGTGGGATGAAAGCAATACGATGGCGCACGCAAGGAATGGCCAAAGTTTTCAAGTTGCGTGAATGTATTATCCAGAGTGAGAGACATGGTTGTCATTTGTTCAAAGCAGTCCGGGCATACTAAAAAGTTAATCGTCGGAATATCACTGAAGGAGTATGTTGGATCGCCAGCATGATCCAACGCCAGATGGAAGCCGTGTAAATGACTTGTTTGCGTTTGTGCATGGCTTTCCAAATATCTTCCGCGGCTTTTGCGGGACTGACGGCAAAAGGTGTCGGACCCTGCGCGGCTTTGAGCATTTTGGTTTCCACAAAACCGGGTTTAACGGTCAACACGTTCACGCCGTGACGCGTAAGCCGATTCCGTAAGGCTTCAAGGTACGTTGCCAGTCCTGCCTTGGATGTATTGTTACCGGGGTTTCCAACACGGCCGCGGTCACCGGCAACAGAACCAATACCGACGATCTGGCCTGCTTTTGCGGATTGGAACATCGCGGCAACCGGACTCAGCCACGCCATCGCACCAATGAGATTGGTTTCGACCATCCTGCGATCATTCTCGAAGTTGTATTTATCAATACCTCCAGGTGGATAGTTTACGCCTGCAACAAATACAACCAGGTCCAAACCGCCAAGGTCGGCAACAATTCTGAGAAGGAGATTGGGTACTTTATCGTATTCGGTCACATCGTGTGCGTAGGCGCGTGCGCGTTGTTCATTGGATGCCTGATTGATTTCGGCACACAGCGCATCGAGCAATTCCTTCCTGCGCGCCAGCAAGGCAAGAGTGTAGCCTTCGCGGGCCAGGCGACGCGCCAATGCGGCGCCAAGGCCCTCCGAGGCGCCTATAATGATCCCGCGCCGGCGTGGGTACAGTGGCGTGGCGAGAGTCCTTGAAGAGGAGGCAGGTTTTGGGAGGTCTGGCACGTTGTTTTCCATATTTGCGTTATACTTATTTTAACATATCCCTTCTGGCGGGTTGTAACGCGCATGCAACATTTGACAACTGGCCAGTGGTTATAATGATCACGGCTGGCGATAAAACAATAGGAAAAAGGACCCCCCTTGGGGAAAGCCGTTTTATGATTAAATGGTGCACGGTAAACAAAAAAGAATGGGTGATAACAGACTAAATATCCTTGCAGAGGCACGTCGCGCGCTTGAGGAAGAGGGTGGGTCTCCCGTTGAACGTGAGTATCTGCTTAAACTACTGGACATTCTGACAGCCGCACTGGGTGATTATTCCCCCGAAAGCGCTGAAAGCACTCAGCAGCTCGTCCGGGGACTGATCGACAACCGGGCATTGTTATCCATGCTCAAACAGCAGACTGATGAGCTGGATGCGCTCAAGAAGCTGAGCATCAATCTTACTTCCAGCCTGGACCTGCCCGATGTGCTGGACGCCGTGGTATCAGAGGCAATGCGCCTCATAGAGAACGCGCATGATGTAAACATCTTTCTTTACAAAAACCACAAACTCTCCTTCGGCGCCGCTCTCGATTCGGATGGTACGCGTAACAAACCATGGTCCAAACCGAGGTCTAATGGCCTTACTTATACGGTAGCGCATGGTGGCGACACGGTCATTGTCGAAGACATGCAGAATCATCCGCTTTTTCGCTCGACGCCAAAAGACTGGGTGGGATCCATTATCGGTATTCCATTGAAAGTTGGAGACATGGTCGTGGGGGTGATGAATCTTTCCCGCTCCACGCTTGGCGGATTTTCTCCTTCGGAATTACGATTGCTCGGCCTGCTTTCCGATCAGGCGGCCGTGGCCATCTCAAATGCCAGCCTGCATCAAATGATCAGCAGGCAGGCCTACAGCGACACGCTGACCGGTCTGCCCAACCGCCGCGCACTCGACGAAAGACTCGAGGAGGAAGTTCAATCCGCGCGTCGAAACAATTATTCCTTCGCGGTCATCATGATGGATCTTGATGGATTCAAAGCTGTGAACGACACATACGGCCATGCAACGGGCGATGATGTATTGAGGACAGTATTTGGTCAAATGGCACGCGGTGTCCGTACCACAGATTTTCTGGCGCGCTATGGCGGCGACGAACTGTCTCTGATCCTCAGCCAAACAGAGATGTCCTCTGCCCAGGTCGTTACTGAAAAAATTCTCGAGGGAATGAAAAAACTAAAGTATAAACTTCCCGACGGAAAGAGATTAAGAATTGGGATCTCCGGCGGCATCGCCATCTTTCCCGTGCACGCGCGCAATGGACCAGACCTCCTGCGCGCGGCGGATGCCGCGCTTTATCAGGCCAAGAAATATCAACGCGGGACATTCCAGACAGCCCGCGGGATAACAGGCCCGCTGGCATCACATAGAATCGGAGGCGAGTAAAGCCTCCGCCCATCATCTCCCCATCGCTGCCAATCACGCGGCGATTTTCTTTTCCACTCAGCAGCGATGGGGGGACAGGAGAGGAGTCGGGGGTTATAATCCACGAAATCATCCTAGGAGAATGCCCATGCCCCGCAAAATCAAAATCATCCTCAACCCCATGGCAGACATGGGAAACGCTTGGCGCGTCGCCCGTGACCTGCGTTCCATCACAGAACAACACGGAGGCGTGGACTGGAGCGGCACCGTTTATCCCGGTCATGCCATAGAACTGGCAAAACAGGCGGGGGAGCAGGGTTATGACATGGTCATCGCCATGGGAGGGGATGGAACCGTTCATGAAGTCGTCAATGGACTCATGCAAATTGACGAAGACAAGCGGCCCATCCTTGGCGTTGTCCCGGTTGGCTCGGGCAACGACTTTGCGCATGGCATCGGCGCATCCCGAAAATCAGATGAAGCCCTGCTGCACGCACTGAATGGCCAACCATCTACAGTTGATCTCGGCTTGATGACCGATGAAAACGGGCGGAAAGAATATTTTGACAACACATTGGGCATCGGCTTCGGAGCTGTCGTCACCATTCGCGCACACAAACTTCCGCTTTTGCGCGGCTTTATCATGTATCTAACTTCGGTCATTCAAACCATTATTTTGGACCATAATCCCATGACAATGCAGATCGTAACGGACGATCAAAAATGGGAGCAAAGCGTTATCTATCTCGTATTATGCAACGGTCCGCGTGAGGGTGGCGGCTTCCTCATCGCGCCCGAAGCAAAAATCGACGATGGCATGCTCAACTACGCCATGATCACGAACGTCAGCCGGCCCATGATGTTACGCATCGTGCCTGAAGTCATGAAAGGGACACATGGACGCTTCAGGCAGGTGCGCATGGGAACGTGCAAAAAATTCACACTTTCAGCAAATCGTTCGCTTTACATTCATGCCGATGGAGAGATTTATTCAGGCCCGGGAACAGACCTTCGCAAAGTGAGTTTTGAAGTATTGCCGAATGCACTTAAAGTAGTACGCGGGTAAACAAGCAGACAGGTATAAAACCAGCAACGAACACTGTTTACATGTTTACCTGTCTACTTGTATACTTACAGCATGCCCGACCTCTTTCACTCCCTCCTCAACCAGGATATCGGACATTTGCGCATCGTCGCGGAACTATGGGGACTCGAACTGAATTCCAGGAATGTGGACGCGGCGCGCGAAAAGCTTTCCGTTTCTCTCCTGGAACCCAACCTGCTTGCCGAGTTAATCGACTCCCTCCCCCCCGGAGCGGACTCTGCCATCACCACCCTCGTCAACTCGGGCGGACGAATCCCCTGGCCCACCTTCACACGCAGGTATGGCGACATCCGTGAAGCAGGCGCGGGCAAACGCGATCGCGAGAAGCTCCATCTCAAACCTGCGTCAACCGCAGAGGTCTTGTACTATCGCGGCTTGTTGGCGCGTGCGTTTTTTGATACAGAAAAAGGCCCGCAGGAGTTTGCCTACATCCCTGATGATTTGCTGGAAGCAATTAGCCAGGGAGACACGGGGTCACAGAGAGCAAACAAAAAAGAAGCTCTGAGTCTGCGCGACGCGTCATCCCCGGAAGAGGCTGTGGCAAACAATGAGCCCCTAGGTCGTGCGGCCTCCCCCGGTGAGCGCGGACAGGAAATCCTCTCGGACGATTCAATTCTCGATGATGCAACCACCTTTTTAGCCGCGTTGCGTATGGGTAAGTCAGATTGGCAATCCGACCTGCGACTACGAGCCTTGCTCTCCACTGCGAAGTTGATCAAGGAAAACATCCCTCAAACAGATGCCGTGAAAAAATTTCTCGAATCCTCCCGTAGGGATGCCCTGGTTTCGCTTCAACACGCCTGGATCGAAAGTGAGTCCTTCAATGAACTGCGTCTCATGCCAGGCATCATCTGCGAAGGCGAATGGAAGAATCAGCCGCAGGAAACGCGTGAATTCTTATTGAACTTATTGGATGCAATTCCCGAAAGAAAATGGTGGAGCCTGAACGCGTTTGTTCGTGATGTTAAACAACAATACGCCGACTTCCAACGCCCGGCGGGCGATTATGATTCATGGTTCATCAAACGCGAATCGGATGGTCAATACTTACGCGGCTTCACCTATTGGGATCAAGTGGACGGCGCGCTGATCAAATATTTTATAACGAATATCCTGCACTGGCTGGGACAAGTTGACTTATGTATTGCAGAAGGTGCCACGGAACCAACATCTTTCCGGATAACGAATCCCGAATCTCTAGTCTCCAATCTTGAAGGTAAAAAAATACATGTCTCATCTCAAGGCTTGATGTCCGTTCCACGGCTTGCCCCGCGCGTTGTACGCTATCAAGTCTCCCGATTTTGCGAATGGGACGCTGGTCGAGACGCAAGCGTCGAGACCAAGGAAGATGACTATCGTTATCACATTTCGACAAACTCACTTGCTAAGGCCAAAGAGCAGGGACTGAAAGTTGAGCATCTGCTTGCACTGCTCGCAAAACATTCTGATGCGGGGATTCCGCCAGCGGTGGTCAAAGCCCTCAAACGCTGGGAAGTTAACGGGACGGAAGCGCGGGTGCAGACGCAAGTCATTTTAAAGGTGAGCAGGCCAGAGGTCCTGGAGGAGATGCGAAGATCGAAAGCGGCGAGATTTCTGGGCGAGGTATTAAGTCCAACAACGGTGATCATCAAAAGCGGAGCCATCCAAAAAGTGATCGAGGCATTGACGGAGTTGGGCCTGCTCGCTGAAGTTGAAAATCAAAACGAATGAACGGTTGTCATCGCTGAATCATGACAATCGTTTTTTGTTAAATCACTATAATGAAAATGTCATTGCGAGCCTTCGGGAAGCAATCTCATGGATAATGGTTATATGAGATTGCCAAGCTCCCCGCTTCGCAGGTCGCTCGCAATGACAATATGTAAAGGAGATCAACATGTCCAAACTCGATTGGCTCACACAGGAAATTAACGGCTTGAAAGATCAGGGCCTGTACAACCGTATCCGCACGATTGGTTCGGCGCAGGGCGCCTGGCTGACAGTGGACGGAAAGAATGTGCTCAACTTCTGCTCGAACAATTATCTCGGGTTGGCGAACCATCCCAAGATCGTTGAAGCCGCCAAGGAAGCCACGAAGAAATATGGCGTGGGTCCTGCCGCGGTGCGCTCCATCGCGGGCACCATGGACTTGCACGTCCAACTCGAACAGCGGCTCGCCAGGTTCAAAGGTGCGGAGGCTGTCATCACATTTCAATCGGGCTTCACTGCCAATCTCGGGACAATCGCTGCGCTCGTGGGCAAGGAAGATGTGATTTTCTCGGATCGACTCAATCACGCGTCCATCATTGATGGATGCCGGCTCTCGGGCGCGAAGATCGTTGCATACGAACATAACGACCCGGGCGCGCTGGAGGACGCGATCAAAGAGCACGCTTCGAACTTCCGCCGCGCGTTGATCATCACTGACGGTGTTTTCAGCATGGACGGCGACATCGCCCCTCTCCCCGCGCTGGTTGAGGTCGCCAGGAAATATGACATCCTCTTCATGGTGGACGACGCGCACGGCGAAGGTGTGCTCGGCAAAGGCGGACGCGGCATCGTGGATCATTTCGGCTTACATGGCAAAGTGGACATCGAAGTTGGCACGATGTCAAAGGCATTTGGCGTGGTAGGCGGGATGGTCGCGGGCGACAAGGTCATCATCGAATGGCTGCGTCAACGCGGGCGACCGTTCCTGTTCTCCTCCGCGGTCACCGCGCCCGACGCGGCCGCGTGCTCAGCAGCGGTTGATCTGCTCGAAGAATCCACCGAATTGGTAGACAAACTTTGGGCAAACGCAAAATATTTCAAAGCCGAAATGAAAAAACTGGGATTCGATACTGGCGTCAGCGAGACACCCATCACACCCGTCATGCTTGGTGAAGCGCCGCTGGCTCAGCAATTCAGCCGTGATTTATTCGAAGAAGGCGTGTTCGCCATGGCCATCGGATTCCCGACCGTGGCAAAAGGCAAAGCGCGCATCCGCGTCATGATCTCCGCCGCGCATGATAATGATGATTTGGGGAAAGGTCTGGAGGCGTTCGCGAAAGTTGGGAAGAAATTGGGAGTGATTTCGTAGGGGCGAGGTCATCTCGCCCAAAGATATTTAAAATTGGACAATCGGGGCAGCACAACCCTGCCCTGGCACGATGCCAACATGAAATTCGACCCGCAAAAACATCATCGCCATTCATTTTCAAGAAGCAAAACTCCGAGCCAAAAACTCGGAGTTTTGCTTGTGAACCTACCCCCTCCCAGCCTCCCCCAAATCCGCAAAAGGACTCTCCCAATAATTATTCCAACTCTTTCTTGCGTATTTGGGGGAGGTGCTCCGCGAAGCGGGCGGAGGGGGTCACTTTGCATACGCATCCAAAAACTCATTCCATCCTGTTTGCGAGGCAAAATCCAGCCCAAGGTAATAGGTGTAATCTAAATCTTTTCCTGCGGCAGAAGATACGTAATAGATCGTAATACCGTGCGCGTCCGGGTAGCCATTCGTGTGATGCTCATCCAAAACCACTGCGTTGACCGCACTCATCACAGCCTGACTCTTCAGCTTGATATTCGAGTTACTAACAAGGCGATTGATCTCATACGCCATGTCATACAGGTCTTTATCCATCGGAGCCTGCCAGAAATCCTGGGTTGCCCCGAAGGCGCGGTCATATTTCTTGCGATTTACAGCAAGACCTTTCTTCAAGGCAATAGACCAATCATTGACCGCAGTTATCAATGTATCGAAGCGACTATCCAACGCAACCGCAGACCAGGTTTTATCAGCACTCGCGCTTTGGCTGGTGGCAATCGCAACATCGTACGCTGTCATGTCTGGATTCTGAGCCAAATCTGCGAGAACAAGGTCATACTGAACCCCTTCCCAACCAACCCATTCCTGGGAATGAGCCAACGCGGTAGCGTGTCCGCGCCAAAGTAATTGAACCTCAATCGAGGCCATATTGCATCCATCAAACCCGACCATGTCAATGAACCCGATGGACGGAAGCGCGTCTTTCACTTCTTCCATATCCAGCGTATCATCGTCTGTATCATCCCGCATCACCCAACCGGGATGCCAGTTCCAGCCGTGGCCCCAGAAATAGAGCGCGTAATGGTTGGCGGGATAGTTGGCTTTTGTCCATGTGACAAAGTCAATCAATGTCTGCGGATCGCCCATGCTGAGTTCATCCAGATGGTGCTCATCCCAATCCGCGTCGGCGTGTGCAAGATCGGCCTTAAAATTTTCTTGTGTGACGTCGAAGAATTCGGTAGTCTGCCAGTCGCCGCGGCTGGTGTCATAGCCCGGACCTCGATCCGCCAGTGCAACGACCTGCACATCCGCAGTCGAGCCGGT
>Ga0209321_10003167_pt1 | contig 11025 bp, 14 predicted proteins | sample Rifsed16ft4_FD_184012 | JGI IMG/M metagenome (GOLD analysis project Ga0209321, IMG submission 184012) | Soil microbial communities from Rifle, Colorado, USA - sediment 16ft 4 - CSP-I_5_4 (version 2) | ecosystem: Environmental > Terrestrial > Deep subsurface > Rock core/Sediment | place: Rifle... | reverse complement strand
CTCATGATTTCCGTGGTTGCCCAGAAAGTTTGATTCTTTGATAAGACTCCAATTTTCATAAAGTCAGCCACAGATCGACGTTGGCTTAATACTCAGATTGCTGATAAAGGGTGTGCCGATGTGCCTGAGATGAAGAAAAGGGAGCTAATCATCATTGGTCCAATAGAATTCGTCAAGGTGACGGGACACCATGGTGAAGCGCGCGTTAAGGGGAAGATCGATACTGGATCCACAAGAACATCGGTGGATGTGTGGCTCGCAGCCAACATAGGGCTAGGGCCAACGGTCGATGTTGCTAAGGTTAAGTCGGCTCTGCTTGACGAGGTCCGGAGTCGACCGCTTGTTCGAGCAATAGTGGAAATTGCTGGGGAGCAATTTGCTCTGCCAGTTAGCGTAAATGACAGGTCGGACATGCGCTATCCAGTACTCGTAGGAATGGACATTCTCAGGCTCGGACGGTTCTTGATCGATCCTGCCAAGAAGACTCCCGTCAAATATCACAGTGCTAGTGAACCGAAAAAGAGAGCCTAGCGCTCATTTCTGGGACTCGACTGATGTGTTTTTCAACCTCCCATGCTAGGGCGACGAACTGGTAGATCTGATTGTTCGCGGGAAGAGATCTCCTCTCAATGGGCGAGCTCAATCGATCCGAAGTTCAGGCTCTAATCGATCTCGGAATCAGGATGAAAGCTGAGACTCGCGAGGGCACGTTGAAACATTCGCTGAGTGGCAAGGTTATTGGTTTGCTGTTCGAGAAGCCCTCGACCCGAACCCGGGCGAGTTTTGAGACAGGTATCTATCAATTGGGGGGTCAGGCCATGTATTTGAGATCTGACGAGCTTCAACTAGCGAGAGGGGAGCCTCTGAAAGATACGGCCAGAATACTTGGTTCCTACCTGAACGGTATCGTAATACGAACCTACGGCCATCAAAACCTGGTTGAATTCGCGCAGTATTCTCCTGTTCCAATCATCAACGCTCTGAGTGATCTTGAACATCCAACCCAGATCATTGCTGACATGTTGACTATCCAAGAGGTCAAGGGACCTCTGTCGAATCTGCGGTTTGTGTGGCTAGGAGATGGAAATAATGTTTGCAACTCCTGGTTGCTGGGCGGAGCGACAATGGGCATGAATGTGATTGTGTCGTGCCCTAGGGGATTCGAGCCCGACAAGACCATAATTGACTCCGCACGTAAACTCACAAAGGAATCCGGTGGGAGTGTCGAGTTCATTCGGGATCCAAAGAAGGCGGTCGTAGGTGCGGATATCGTCTACACTGATGTTTGGGTCAGCATGGGGCAGGAAAAGGGTGCGAAACAAAAGGAACGGAAATTCAAGCCCTATCAAGTGAACGCAAAGCTACTGTCCAAAGCCGAATCAAACCTTTCGGTCATGCATTGCCTTCCCGCTCACAGAGGATTGGAGATTACTGACGATGTACTTGAGGGACCGAGTAGTATTGTTTGGAAGCAGGGTGAGAATAAGCTGCACGGCGCACGAGCTGTGCTAGCTGCCTTCCTTAGTGTCTCCTAGGGTCCGTTGCACCTGCAACCGGTCCAGAAATTCATGGGCCTTGCGGAGCGTATCTTTCGCGTTCTTGTAGGTTAACCTCTCGTAGGCCCTGTCATAAGATAGCCAATCGTATCCTACATGTTCTCTTGAAAGTCGAACCGAGTCCGTGTGGGCCTCAACCAGATAGAAGATGACTTCCTTGTAGACTGTCTTGCCCGCGCGTTTGTAGTAGTAGCTTATTGGTTGGCGATAGCCTTCGACAAAATCGAGCTCCGTTATCCTGACTTCCTCTTCGGTTTCCCGTCGGACCGTGTCCTTTTCGGACTCGTTTTTTTCGACGTGTCCCTTGACGAAGTCCCAATGTCCGCCTTCGTAGTGAAGGAGCAGATACTTCCGATTCCCGTCACGTTTGAAGACGACGGCGCCACACGATTTCTCCGAAGACATAGTTATGCACTTGAGTGTTCTCTTTGGACCAGCGGGCAGAGAAGAAATGTTCAGTCTTAATTCCTTTGCCCAAGATCATCTAAATGATTGTCGAGAGAACCAACGCCAGCGCTGCTCCTAGAATTGGAGCTGCAGTCCAACCGAGTATTATTTCTCTTGTCAAACGGTCGTTTCGAACAACGATCTTTCTCGGAATCGCAGCCCCGAAAACCCCACCCACGACCGCTTGCGAAACTGAAACCGGAACACCAAACTGAGTAAATCCATGAACTGTAGCCGCGCCTCCCATCTGGGCAGCGAACGAGGCCGCCGGGTTCAAGCCAACTATGTTCTCAGCCACACTCAGCGTAGTGCCTCTGCTGAGAAGCACCATTCCAATGACGGTCGCAAGGCCAAGCAAGATGGAAACCAGTAAATGCTCCGACGCAGGCGCGTCCACCATCCCGATGATCAGGCCAACCGTGTTTGCGCCGAGCGTATATGAGGCGTAGACTCCACTGGCGATTGTTAGATACGAATACATGACGTTCTGTGTGAAGAGTCCCCTCACGCTCTTGCCGAGCCGGCGCGTAACGCGGGAAATTGCATTCGCAGCCAGAAATCCTGCGATGGGTGTAAGAAACCAGGAAGATGCAATGATTGAGGTAAATATCCAATTCACCTGAATTCCCTCTGCGATCGCGGCTCCGATGGCTGCGCCAACGGCCACTTGGGATAGGCTAATCGGGAGTCTCCGATAGGTCAAGAAGACCATTAAGATGAAACTTGAGGTCGCTATGATTAGCACGAACTGAGGGTCGCTGGAGGATACTATTCCAGTCGTGATAGCCCCGGATAGTTTGCTTCCTTCAAGAAGGATTCCTGCCATTAGCCCGATCGAGGCTAAGGCAATGGCTTGAGAATATCTTAGCCTGCGCGCTCCAATCGATGTCCCGAGGCAGGTCGAAAGGTTGTTCGCGCCAAGGATTATGCAAAGAGCCAGACTTGGTATCAAGCCGAGGTAGGCTATCAGTGGAATCAATCGGTGCATCCAACTTGCACAAATCACGTCTGAGTGGGAAGTGGAGTATCAGGACAATTATGGGTTGAGGTTCACGCTTTCCCTGCGATCTGATCGACTTTTTCTTTCAAATCTGTTGACTTATTCATGACACCGTGTTTCTCGCAGTAATACAGAGACTCCTGTTTGGTTGACGATGCGGTAGCCTGGAGGTCGGCCGCCGCTCCGATCATTCGAGTCATTTCTTTGGCGCAGAGAGGGCATTTCAATGCGTGAATCCGCCTTCCCTGCTTTTCATCTAGGAAATAAAAGGGTTATCCGCAACTGATTACGAACCGGTATTGGCCCCCGCTGAGCCCATCGCTGACTCAGCTTTCAAGCCTCAGCTTTTGCTACTAACGAAATTACAAGGTCCGAGGAATCTTCGGCTGCATCAGCTATATCGTCCAATTTCAGAACGAAGTCCCGTAGCTGTAACAGTGTCAAGACTTCCAGATCAGACTTATGCGCGAAGATGCGTCTGATTAGGCGGTTCTTTATCTCGTCCCCTTCTTCTTCAGCGCGCTCCACAAGGAGAGACTTGCTAACGGCAACTTCGGCATCAGTCTCTAGCGCCCGTACTGATTCCTCGACAAGGCGGACCGCTGTCAGGAGTTTTGCGAAAAGGTCGCCCACAGTCGCACTATCCTCCTCGTAGAGGATGAGAAACGACTTCGGGTCGACCGGAGATTCGGCAAGGATCCTAGCGGCATTTTGGGCGGCGTCTGCGACTACGTCATTCTCCTCCATCAGTTCGAGGAAATCCTCTCGAGTTCCCGAGAAGAATGCACCCTGCGATATGGCGACTACTGCATCACGATGGAGCCCATCTGCGAGTGTCTCAAGTTCGGCGATCTTGTCCGTCATTTGCTCCACTGTCTTCCAATCACCTGTTTTAGCCGACTCAAGCACTGATTCGAGTTGCTGGACTGTTCGGACGACCACGCCGAAGTGGTCCGATATCAGATCGAGTACCCGCCTTTCCTTCCTGCCAACCAAATGAAAACGGCCCAGAAGTCCCACTCTTACAGATCTCCTCTAGATGCTTCCTGGAGATGACACGAATTGATCAAGAGTACCAGGAGGAGGCAATCCTGCCAGTTCTCTCTCTATGGACGATTGAATACGCCTCAGTGACTTCTTGTGTTTGTCCTGTGCGATGCCGAGCATCTCCATAATTTGAATACAGTTCTCGGGAGCGTATCCATGAAAGTGATTATTGAAGATTCCAAACGTCTTCTTGGTATTCTGCTGAACCTCTCTGACCTTTGGGACCCATTCCTGAAGTTGCTGTTGCGTGTAACGGTAATTGTACCAAGGGTGCTCGCCGTGGCCATGCCATCGAACGTATCCGATTGAAGATGTGATTTGTATATCGGGCGGGAGGAGCGGCTCGTCGACGATACAGTACGCGGCCTGATACTTCGACAGTATCCGCCAAGTAGCGTCATCCATCCATGATCTGTGGCGAAATTCGACTACGTAGTCGTAACGATGAGGGAGCGCAGCTAGAAAATTCTCCAAACGCTTATCATTCCTCTTCAATGAAGGCGGCAGCTGGACTAGGAAGCACCCCAAACGGTCCTGGGTCAATAGCGGGTCGAAAAGCTGAACAAACTTCTCCAACTCTTCTTGAGTGTCTTCTGTAAGTTTGAGCCTGAGGTCATGAGTAAATTTCTGGTTGACCTTTGCACTGAACATGAAGCCTCGCTTGGTGTTCCGGGTAAGACCAAGAATTGTTCCTTCATCGGGTATTTTGTAGAAAGATGAGTTGAGCTCAACCGTATCGAAGACACCCGCATACTGCTGCAGCATGCTCTTGCCGGGGTCGTAGAGAGGCCCCACCCATTCCTTGTAGGACCAGCCTGCACAACCGAAATGCAGGCGGGTGCCGGCCTCTAGTGTCAAATCAACCCAAGACCTTTCGTGAGAAGAACAGCTCTGAGCGCTTATTTCTCCGTTATGGGAAAATCGAGCCCAAGCCATGACCAAATGCTTTGGAGTGCTAGTGGAATAATCGCTAATAGTTCGGCTACTACTGTCAGGAACCAGAGCGCGTCAAAGGGCGGTTGATCTAGTCAACTCCATTAAGACTCCAACCTGAGTGTGCCTAATGAAGTACGTCAAACTTGCAGAGGTCTTCGATGAAATCGAGGCGACTTCAAAACGCCTCGAGATGACAGACCTACTAGTCAAGCTGATTAAAGATACTCCGCGAGATGAGATCAGCAAGGTTGTCTATCTTCTACAGGGGAAACTGTATCCGGACTACTTGGGCGTTGAGCTCGGCATTGCGGAGAAACTGCTCATTAAGGCCGTTGCGGAGATCGCGGGCAAATCAGAGAATCTAGTGGATGGCGACTTCAAGAAGTCTGGAGATCTTGGCCTTACTGTAGAGAAGCTTCTTCAAAAGAAATCGCAAGCGACGTTGGTCAAGAGGCCTCTGACTGTCAGCAGCGTTTACGATACTTTCGACAAGATTGCGCACGCCGCCGGTTCAGGTTCGGTTGATTTGAAGATTCGCTTGCTCAGGAGCCTTTTGAATGATGCTTCACCCTTGGAGGGAAAGTTCATCGCGCGTATGGCGGTTGGGAAACTTAGACTTGGCGTGGCCGATATGACGGTGCTTGATGCCTTAGCCATTGCCTATGGCGGAGACAAGTCTGCTCGTGAGCCCCTCGAAAGGGCTTACAATCTATCCTCAGACCTCGGCTACGTGGCAAGCGTTGTCGCTAAGGACGGTCTCGCGGGGGTTGAGAAATTCAAGATCACAGTCGGGCGCCCAATTAGGCCCATGTTATGTGAACGCCTCCCGTCTGCCAGGGAGATTTTGGAGAAGTTGGGAGGCACTGGTGCGGCCGAATACAAGTACGACGGTTTGAGGGTTCAAGCACACATTACATCAAAAGAGGTCCACCTATTCTCCCGACGACTTGAGAACATCACTGATCAGTTTCCGGACGTTGCGAGTCTGCTCAAGAAAACCATCAAAGCGAAGGAGGCGATAGTTGAAGGAGAATGCATAGCTGTAGATATACACACAGGCGATATGCTGCCCTTCCAGGTGATATCCCAGCGCAGGGGCAGAAAACACAAAATCGAGAAAATGGCCGAGGAAATCCCCGTAACCATCTTTCTCTTTGATGTTCTCTACCTCAACGGGAAGGACCAAACGCTAACACCCTACCTTGAGAGGCGCAAGCAACTTCTCAAGATCATCGAACCCTCTGAGCATGTTAAGGTCGCCGAACAAGTAGAAGCCTGTGATCCTGACAGGTTGGAGCAGTTGATGGACGAAGCCGTTGCTTCAGGATGTGAAGGCCTTGTCGTCAAGAACACGTCTGAGCAGTCTGTGTACCAAGCCGGAGCTCGTGGTTGGCTCTGGATTAAGTACAAACGGTCCTACAAGGCCGAAGTTCAAGACACCTTTGATCTCGTTCCGATCGGTGCCTTCGCGGGGAGAGGAAGACGTGCCGGAAGCTATGGTGCCTTGCTGATGGCTGTTTACAACCCGAAAGAGGAGGCTTTCGAAACCCTATGCAAGTTGGGGTCGGGATTCAAAGATGAAGATCTGCTGAACCTTCCAAAGATGATGCAGCCTTACTTGATCAAACAGAAACACCCGCGAGTGAACTCGCTCATGCAACCAGACTTCTGGTTTGTTCCTTCAATGGTCTTGGAGGTTGCAGCCGATGAGATCACGCTATCACCCATGCATACATGCGGCTGGGGCCTGATTAGGCCTAGGAGCGGGCTTGCGCTGAGATTCCCGAGATTCACAGGAAATTGGAGGAAGGATAAAGGGCCTGAGGATGCGACGACGTCCCAGGAATCCGTGGAGATGTATAGGAAGCAGCTCAAGCAAATCGAAGCTGAAGCCTAGGTAGTCTGAGCTGATTCGGTTTTTGCGTTGTTTATAGGTGAACGATGCGTCGGCGTTTGGGCGCTTTGACTTTCCAGAATCCTGATGCGTCACGGTAATATTCGGCGGTCTCCAAGCTTTTTAGTCCTCAGAGTACTATTAGGTATTGATAGTATATTTAAGGCTTAGTAATGCTCATTAGGCCTAAAGAGGCCTCAAGAGGTCTCGGAGGCTGTCGAACGTTGTCCCAGAGCCTAGAAATCGTAAGGCTTCAGGGTTTCAGAGGCCAATATCGGATCACAATCCCTCGCGAGATGGTGGAGAAGCTGAAGTGGCAAAAAGGGCAGCCTCTTTTCATATCCCTCGAAGGTACGCGCATAATCATTGAACCTGTGACCAAGAAATAGCAATGAGGTACTGATTCGCGGTCCGCGATTTCTGTCCGACCTTGCATCGATCGTCATTCAGAAATGCGTTTTGACCCGCTCAGATATTTCGAAAGTTCCTCTAAGCCGACAGTTGGTTGACTAGATCGTCTACAACTTCTATGAAATCCGTTTGCGAATTAATGTCGGCGACTATCAAATGCTCTTTGAACGCAACGAGAACTTGGACGTGAGAATCGAAGCGTGAAACAATGTACGATGCGTCCTTGAGCAGGTCAGTGACTATGAACGTATCCCGTATCTGTGAGCCAGCTTCGAGTGTCTTCTGGAGACGATTTTGTAGTTTCGTTACGATGTGTTCTCCCTGTATGATTGCAAGCGCTTCTATAGATGCGTCCAAGTCCACGAGTGCGGGGAGAGTTGATTGAACTGTTTGATCCATTGTACTCACCTCGCAATGGGAAATCGAGCCTGAGCTTCCAGGTAGGCCTTCTGTGTGTAGTGCTTTGCTTCGAACTCTTTAGAGCTTGATCGGGACAGCCACGTTCTGTCGGGACGTGACGAGACGATGGGAACGTTTAGTTGTCTAAGTTTTGATTCAAACGAAGTGACGCGGTTTGAAACCGCGCCGATGAATGCCAGTTTGCCCAACATGGTTGTTACGATACTCATACACATTACCTCCAGCCAGGTAATAGTCTGAACTGACGCTAGGACTTTGCACAAGCGTGCGACGGCTCTACGCAGTAGGGCGTATGCTGGCGCTTGTCTACCGTCGAATGCTGGCTGTTCCCTTATCTTCAGAGTGCGACGCTAATTCAGTCAGCTGAATCAGCCAAGCGGGAACATTTCTAATCTCTCGGCATAAGCCAGAAGACGTTGCCGTCGGGGTCCTTGAACATGGCGTAGGTTCCCCATGGCTCTTCTTTCGGGTCTTGGGTGAACTCGACGCCTTTCTTCTTCAATTCCTTAACCGTCGCATCAAAGTCATCTGGGTAGAGCAGGATTCCTGTATTTCCTGGTTCGAGAGTCTCTGCTTCACAGAGGTGCAGGCCGGTCCGCCATCCTGGAGGTGCGACAACCGTCCAATGGTCTGCGGCGTCTTCCAAGGTGACGAAGCCAAGTTTCTTGCCGTACCACTGTGTAGCCTTCTTGCGGTCGGAAACGACAACAGCGACCGAATGAATTTCATTTATCATCTCTATGACCGAGGCTCTGGAGTTGGCGTCGGAGATAAAAGATTGGAGGGTTGCGTGCGACACATGCAATCGTGAAGACCATTTACATAGTCCTCCCCGGTGTGATCGGGCCGGTTGGAATATCAAGTACAGTTATTACCGACCATGCGCGTATTTTTCACGCGTCTGTCATGTTCTCTAAGATTCTTGTTGGAGTCGACGGGTCGCCTTTTGCGGAAAAAGCCTTGAAGTATGCGGTTGATCTAGCCAAGAAATACAATGCAAAGCTCATAATCGTCCACGTGGTGCTGCGCCGCTTCTATGCAGTCGCCCCATCCGAAGCAGGAGTATTGGCAACAACCGTCTTCGTGAAGGAGATGGAGACAGAAGGGAAGGAGATCATCAACAAGGCTGAGTCCAAAGTCAAGGGCGAGAGTGTAGATTACGAGTGTCGACTCGGTCAAGGCGTTCCTGCTGAAGAGATTGTCAAGATCTCCCAAGCTGAGAAAGTCGACCTTATCGTCCTAGGAAGTCGGGGTCTAACGGAGGTTCGGGCGTTTCTATTGGGGAGCGTTTCCGACAAGGTTAGCCACCACGCCAAATGTCCAACCCTGATAGTGAAATAGCCGAGTCAAATCAGGGATATTGCTAGGTAGACATCGCCGACGTTTGTGCCAGTCGCACCAGTGATCAGAGTATCTCTGAGCTTGTTGAAGAAGGTGTTGGAGTCATTCCGCTCTGAGAAATCATTCAGTTCTAGTTTCTTTTTCTTCGCGCGGAAGAATGTGTTTCCATCAATGATCGCTCCAGCGGCGTCACTGTTACCATCAACACCGTCAGTGCCCAGAGCGGCTATGACAGTTCCACTGAATCCTGCGATTCCGTCCACCGATGCAAGGGCTACTTCCTGATTGCGACCTCCTTTCCCGAAGCCGCTGACGCGAACGGTAGTTTCGCCGCCAATTATGACCGCGCTAGAACGCGGAGTTATGGGCTGACGTGTTCTCATTTCACTAGCTGTCGCTGCCAAGAGGTGTCCGATGCTCTGTGCGCTCATCTCAACGGAACTTGTTAGAATCTTAGAATCCACCCCCGCTCTTGTGAGGGTGGTGTTGGCTGCTACGCAAGCTCTCCTGTTGTCAGCTATCACAACATTGTGGACCCTTTTTGTGGATAGATCACCCAGTTTCAATGTCTCCGGGACAGTGCCATGCATCCCTTTGAGCAAGTGCCCCTTGACCCGTGATGGGGCCTTCCGCCAGAGTTTGTAACGCTTCAGGACCATGACCGCGTCGCTAAAGGTCGTTGGGTCTTCAGCCGTCAGCCCAGATCCGATGTCATGAAGCGGGTTTCCAGGCACGTCCGAGATTATCAAGGAGAGAACAGTCGATCTAGGGCACATTGCAGCTAGCTGGCCTCCTTTCAGGTTTGAAAGATGGCGCCTAACCGTGTTTATCTCGTGAATGGACCCGCCACTTCTCAGAAGTTGTTGTGTAATCGCGACTTTGTCTCGCAATCCAATTCCATTTGCGGGAGAAGGAAGTAGCGCTGAAGCTCCTCCAGAGATAAGACAGAGGAGCAACTCATCTGACTCCATCCTCTTGATTTGTTGGATTACCCTTTGTGAGGCCTCCAGGCCTTCGCGATCGGGGAGAGGATGTCCGGCAAGAAAGGCTTCAACGCGATCGTCGATGGTTGGTAGCTTTTGATCTTCTGCTGCAACCACTATTCCTCGAATCGAGAAGTCATCCAGAATCTGAAGAGCGGCACTCGCCATTCGTTGGCTTGCTTTCCCGACTGCAAGCAAGAAGATATTCCGAAAGCGGGAAAGGTCGAGTGATATGTGATCCACTAAGAGGCGCTTTCCGACGATCTTGAGTCGCGCCCTGACGCAACTGTAAGGCTCGACAGCGTCCAATGCTGCTTCAAGTGCTGCAAGGCAGAGTCGCCGGGCTTTCTGATTGGGCACTGACTCCCCGTTGAGAACAATCCGTCTACAGTTCTTGATCAAGGGATGACTATCTGACTTCGACGGACGTACCCGCCGCGCCCAATCTCCGATAATGCCTGAGGGATGGGAACGTGGGATGTTTCTGGACTGATGAGGGAATTGGAGGTAACCACTCGCTAGGTTGTCGTTGTTTGAGTGCCCTGTGAAGGCTGAGCGGCCCACTCAGATGTGGCTGGGGGAGGAGTCATTTCTGTTGGTTGTTCTGGAGGAGGAGCCATAGGTGTCGTCGTTGTCGGTTGCGGGGCAGCTTTGGGTGCCGCCTTTTTCCTGGGCTTAGCTCTTTTCTTCTTGGTCATCCGTTTAGCTTTCTTCTTGGCGCCTTTCTTGGCCTTGCGTTTCTTAGCCAAACAATTACACCGCCCTATTGTCGAGGCCAGACTGGTAATAAATGTTGCATGAGATCTAACGGCCCCAGCACAAGATCGCGTTTATGTTCGCGCATTAAGCCCGGAGGATGGTCTTTCCTCAACCGATTCTGAACGAAGACCTACGATGGATTGTACAAGTGGAATTGAACAGTGATATAGGGGGGGTGGTGGTCCGCAGTTTTGTGCAGGCGGCTTGTACCAACCCAGCCTTTGAGTTCCC
>Ga0209321_10003166_pt1 | contig 11026 bp, 6 predicted proteins | sample Rifsed16ft4_FD_184012 | JGI IMG/M metagenome (GOLD analysis project Ga0209321, IMG submission 184012) | Soil microbial communities from Rifle, Colorado, USA - sediment 16ft 4 - CSP-I_5_4 (version 2) | ecosystem: Environmental > Terrestrial > Deep subsurface > Rock core/Sediment | place: Rifle... | reverse complement strand
TTACTGAATCGCTGAGAAAAAAAACAGACTACCTTCATATCGCGTTTGAAGAGTTTATTAAGAATAAGAAAAAACAGTTGGAGCAATAATGAATGCCATTAAAAACTTAAGAAAAAATTTTGCAAAATTGACCGAGGAAGAAAGGGTAAAAATAATCCAGAATCTCAATATCGCAGACTTTTCGGAAGACACTTTAGACATACTGACCCTTGGCATATCTGATCAACACTGGAGGGTGAGAAAAACATCCGTAGATAGGATGCTGGAGAAAAAAGGGAATAAATGGGTGTTCCGCCTTTTAATCAGAGGATTACAGTCTCAGGATAATGCAGGATTAAGAAATTCTTCTACAGAAGCGCTTATAAAACTGGGGTCAGAATCCCTGCCATTTTTGAGAAATGTGCTTAAAAATCCAAACCGCGATGTGAGAAAACTTTTGTTGGATGTAATAGGAGAAATTAAGGATAAATCTTTTCTTAAAATAATTGCCAAGCACCTGAAGGACGAAGATGCAAATGTCCGTTCGGCAGCAGCAGAGGCAATTGGCAAGATTCAAGATAAGCGGGGGGTGAACATCCTTCTTGGCGTTTTAAAAAAGCACGATCCATATCTTGGGTTTACTGCACTGGAATCGTTAAGTAAGCTTGGAGAGATTTACGGTATCAGTAAGATTGATAAGATTACCATGTCTATTAGCGATCCTATTCTTGGCCGGGCAGCGTATGATGCATTGGGTAAAAGTAAAAATCCAAAAGCGGGCTCATATCTTATAAAGGGACTGCATGACATGAGAAGGGGGCACCGTGAATCTGTTCAGGTTGGTCTTTTAAGCCTCTATAGTTCTATACAGGAAAACGAGAAAGGACTTCTTATTGAAAAATTAAAAGAGGATTTTGACGATAATATAAAAGATGAATTGCTTAAATCTTTGAACAGTTATAACCAGCAGATCAAGTTAAGCAGTACCGCCATCCTTTCCTGGATGAAAGTCAGGGAGGCAATCCCCTTGATGGTTGAAATGCTCAGGGAGGATTACGACCGCGAACATATTATTTGGTGTCTTGTTATATATGGAAGTTATGGCATAAATGAAATAATCTCAGCGATGAGAAACAGCGATGAAATTATTCTGAGTTCATTATGCCGCGTTCTTGCAAAAATAGGAGATATTAAAGTTGAGCCGCATCTCATAGAACTCCTTACCCATGAGAGTGAAACGGTAAGAATATCATCAGCACTTGCTCTTGGTGATATCGGCAGCAGAAACTCAATTGGTGATTTATTTAAACTATTTGCCGATCCCAATCCGTCAGTTTGGGATGCTGTAAGGACTGCTCTTTTATCAATAGGAGAGAAATACAAGGATGAAACCAAAAGTCAAGCAGTCGAGATGATTTTATCCGAAGATGGAAATTTGAGAGGGAATGCCTATTTTATACTTGGAATGATGGGTGGGGATAATGTTTTAAATTTAATTAATCTTGGCATCAAGGATGAAAATCCATATGTTAGAGAGAATGCTGCTGTAGCGTTGGGAATTGTTGCTTCTCCCGATTCTGTAGAACAACTTGCATATACAATGACAGATGAGGAGCGTAGTGTCAGGCTTGCTGCCGTAAGGGCTCTTTCAAATATTAGAAACCCTCAAGTATTGGATGCGCTTAAACTCGGCATTTATGACGAGCATATATGGGTTCGTGTTGCCGCAGTAAAATCAATAGGCGAGCGCAGAAGCAAGGATGCGTTTTTGATTCTTGAAGAAGCGTTGAACGATGCGGCACCACCTGTAGTAGTTGTTGCGCTTGAGGCATTTAAAGCTAAAGGCGATAGTATGTTTGCAAAATCACTCGAAAAAGTCCTTGTAAACAATAATAAAGATGTTATTAAAGAATGTGTGCCGATGCTGAAAAAATTAAAAACAACCGCTGCACTTAAGATTTTGAAAAAGGCAATTAAACATCCAGCGCCGGAAGTAAGGGAACTCATAGCCAATTTTGCTTACACAGAATATGGCAAGTTCAGCAAGACAATTCTTTTAAATGCGTTTAAAACTGAAAATGACGCGCAGGTTAAATCTGTTTTAAGTTCCTTGAATTTCTGAGCGGCCTATGCTTAATTACGAAAATAAGATCACCATGAATAATGATGAATACAATGATATTTGTTCTTTTATAAAATCCTATTGTGGCATACATTACGACCAGAATTCTAAGTTTATTTTGGAAAAAAGGCTTAATCAGCGTCTTGATTTGCTGCGTCTTTCAAGTTTTAAAGAATATCTATATTATATCAAATATGATTCAAAGCGGGAAGAAGAACTAAATATGATTGCTGATGTTCTTACCACTAATGAGACTTATTTCTTCAGAGAGGACTATCAACTTAAAGCATTTAAGGAAGAGATCCTTCCTGGAATAGTAAACAAAAAAGAAAAGGGTATGCCCCGGGAGATAAGAATCTGGAGCGCTGGCTGTTCAAGCGGTGAGGAACCATATACGATTGCAATGCTTATTCTGGAGTCCGGGCTGTCATCTAATTGGCATGTGGAAGTTTTTGCCAGCGATATTAGCCAGCGGGTTCTGCAGATTGCAAGGAAGGGAATATATCCCAAATCATCCTTCAGGGCGACCGAAGAATCTTATATTAAAAAATATTTTGAACAGGTTGACGGTAAATTCCGCATCAAAGACAATGTTAAAAATTTAGTGAGTTTTGGCCACCATAATCTTATGGATACATCAAAGATCACCCTTCTTAAAAATATGGATGTTATATTTTGCAGAAATGTAATTATATACTTTGATCTGGAATCAAAAAAGAAAGTAATTCAGAATTTTTACGATAAGTTGAACAATGGTGGATACCTGCTTCTCGGTCATGCCGAATCGTTGATGAATGTCTCTCCGCTTTTTGAACTGTGCCATTTGAAAAACGATCTTGTTTATAGGAAACCTGAAAAGGGAACAAAAGAATAATGGTAACTTCCCAGAATGTTATAAGGGTTCTTGTAATAGACGATTCTGCATATAATCGCAAAAGCATTAAAACTATGCTTGAATCCGATCCTGGTATCAAAGTTGTCGGAACTGCAATCAATGGTGAGGATGGAATTAAGAAACTCCTGGCTCTTAAACCCGATGTGGTCACCCTTGACCTGCAGATGCCAGGAATAGATGGATTTACTTTTTTGAGGATTGTGATGAGTCAATATCCTATTCCTGTAATTGTAGTTAGTTCAAAAGCAGGCGACCATAATGTTTTCAAAGCAATGGAACTCGGGGCTGCTGATTTTCTTGCAAAGCCAACAAATAAAGTTTCAATTGAACTTTCTAACATACAAGAAGATCTCCGGATGAAAGTGCGTTCAGCAAACATGATAAACTTGACCAATATCAGAAAAAGGCTTGAGTCCCTGTCCAGTAAAATTGAGAAAGGAGAAATACCGCCGGTTCCCCGTGTAAAAGAAAAAAAATTCGTTTTGGAAGCTAAAAGCAAGGTATACGCTGCTATTGCAATAGGTGCCTCTACCGGCGGACCAAGCGCACTCCAGAAAATTTTGGCAAAGATTGAAACTCAGTTTCTCCATCCGATTCTTGTTTCACAACATATGCCTCCCGGATTTACCCGTGCTTTCGCGGAGAGATTGAACCGGTACAGCTACCTGTATGTAAAAGAAGCAGAGAATGGAGAAGCGCTTGTTTCCGGATGGGTTTATATTGCTCCTGGCGGATATAACATGATGGTAGAGAAAATAAAAGATGAAGTGACAATTTTATTAAAACCACGTGCCTCATCAGATAAGTATATTCCCTCTGTGGATATTTTGTTTAGTTCTGTTGCTGCAATATTCGGAGAAAGTTCCCTCGGGATAATTCTTACGGGGATGGGCAATGATGGGAAAAATGGGTTGCAGAGGATCAAGGAAGAAGGAGGGCGGACAATTGCGGAATCTGAGGAGTCTTCCGTAGTATTTGGTATGCCGAAGGAGGCGATTCAGAGCGGTTATGTGGAAAAGATACTCCCAATTGACCTGATTCCTGACGAAATTTGTGAATGGGCAATAGGGGTAACTAAGGAGAAAATTAAAACAGAGAGTTGAGATGAAGATCGAAATTTGCGATATTAAAAAGATAAGGTCCCAGATTTTTATTATTCCTTTATTTCAGGGTGAAGAACATATCAAAATCAATGGGGGCTTTGGTTCTAAGGTTTTGAAAATTATAAGGCATTCCGGATTCAAGGGGAAATTATTTGAGAATATACTTACAGCTACAGAATTTGAACACCCGCGGTTTATAATGCTTATAGGCCTCGGGGAAAGGAAAAATTTTGTTATAAATGATCTTTGGAAAGCGAGCGGGATGGCTGCAAAAATATGTGCAGACAAAGGTATTCAGTATTACGGGTTGTATCTGGATAGTGTTGATGCCGGAGATGCAGCTGTTTCTTCGTTAATTGAAGGGTTTATTATGGGAACTTACAGGTTTATCGGGTTTAAGAGCGATAAAAGCAAAAGAAAAGAAATAAGGTGTATTGATCTCTATGGCATGAAAAAGAACAAAGGACAGAATCCTCTTTCAGCAGCAACAAAAGCCATGTATATTGCCAGAAAGGTAAATTATTATAGAAATGTGATTAACTCTCCGGCAAACTACTTGACCCCGAAAAGACTTGCGGGTATTGCATCGGAGATGGTAAAAGGGAAAAAAATAAAATGCAGAATTTTTGGCATTTCTGATTTAAGGAGAATGGGCATGGGCGGCATTCTTGCTGTGTCAAGGGGTAGCGCGGAACTGCCGCGGTTTGTTGTTCTTGATTACAATCCAGCGAATGCTAAAAAAACAGTGGTACTTGTTGGCAAGGGAGTAACCTTTGATAGCGGAGGAATCTCCCTCAAGCCCTGGGAAAATATGGATAAAATGAAATATGATATGGCAGGAGCGGGTGCTGTTATTGGAACGCTGGATGTTATTTCTGAAGTTAAGCCTAAAATAAGAGTTATAGGGCTGATACCTGTGACAGAGAATTTGCCGGGAGGAAGGGCATATAAACCAGGAGACATAATAAAGATGCATTCCGGGAAAACCGTTGAGGTTATAAGCACAGATGCGGAAGGAAGAATGATTCTTGCAGATGCACTTTCTTATTCAAAGAGGTTCCATCCCAACGCTATTGTTGATATTGCCACGCTTACCGGTGCTTGTGTGATAGCTTTGGGCAATGAAGCCAGTGGCGTTATGGGTAATAATAAAATGCTAATAGAGACAATTAAATCAGCAGGGACTGAGACTGGGGAAAGGGTCTGGGAATTACCAATGTGGAAAGAGTATGAGGAACTTATCAGGAGCGACCATGCGGATATTAAAAATGTTGGCGGGAGATCCGCCGGAACAATAACAGGAGCAATGTTTCTGAAACAGTTCGTCGGGGATATACCATGGGCGCACCTTGACGTTGCTGGAACCGCATGGCTTGAACAGGAAAAGCCTTATGCTGTTACCGGCGCAACAGGGATTGGCATCAGACTTTTAACAAGATTTGTTGAGAAGTTCAGCCAATACTGAGTGCCCGATGGTTTAACTAAGTTCTTCTGATTGACTTTTTTAAAAAAAGATAATAATATGTCCTAAAGTTTAAATAAGGTGACAAACAGTAATAAAAAAATAAAGAGGTCGCCAAAAAAGAAATCCCCCTCTGTGGGAAGGGCATCAGTTCAAATTAAGGAATACAAAGAGTGCCGCGTTGCAAAAGATAACAAGGATGCAATCTTTGTGGTAGGGATTGATGGCTCCATAAAATTTGCCAATCCTGCCTGTGAAATTATTTTCGGATATACGCCGGAAGAATTTACAAATAATCCAGGTCTGACCCAAAAAATTCTTTATACTGAATCTGTCCAAAAATTTATAAATTTCTGGGATGAATACAAAAAGAATAAGATATTTTCTGAAAAAACATTAGAGTTGATATGGATTAGAAAGGATAAAAAAATTGTACATACTCAAAATACATTCACAAATATTTATGACGAAAATAGCGAAGTAGTTGGTTTTCAGACTGTAGCAAGTGATATAACCAGGCTGAAGGAAATAGAGAAAAATCTGCATAGAGAAAAAAATTTTTCAGAAGCATTGATCGACAGTTTACCCGGGGTCTTTTATCTCTTTGATAGAGAAGAACGGTTTATAAAATGGAACAGGAATATGGAGGATGTTCTTGGATATTCTTATGAAGATATTGCGAGGATGCATCCTCTTGACTTTTTTGCTGAAGGGGAAAAAAAGCTTATAGCAGAGAGGATAAACGATGTTTTTGAAAATGGTTTTGCCACCGTTGAAGCTAATTTTTTAACAAAGAACGGCGACCTTATCCCGTATTTCTTTACTGGTTTGCGTATCTACATTGATAATAAAGATTATTTAATGGGCGTAGGTATTGATATTACTAATCGCGTAAAAGCCGAGTCAGCGTTAAGAGACAAAGAGGAGCGATACAGATTGATATTTCAGCGCAACCCGGTTGGTATATTTTACTACAATACGCATCTTTGTGTTACTGATTTTAACGAGAGGTTTGTTTCAATCCTGCAGTCCAGTAAGGAGCGATTAAAGGGCTTTGATATGAACACACTTAAGGACAAAAGCGTTCTTTCTGCTTTGAAAAAATCGGTTAAAGGTGAAGAAGGATTTTATGAGGGCTTTTATTCTGCAACTACCAGCTCTGCAAAACTGTGGATTTCCATGCGGACTGCTCCACTTTTTGACTCCAAGGGCAAAATAATGGGCGGCATAGGCATTATGGAGAATATTAGCGAACGAAAAAATCTTGAAGAGCAATTAAAGCAATCACAAAAACTGGAAGCAATAGGGCGGCTTGCCGGCGGGATAGCCCACGATTTCAATAACCTTCTTACCATTGTTTTGCTTCACGCGGAAATGATATTAAGCAGTCTTAAAAAAAATGATGTGTCGTTCGGCGGAATTAAGGAAATTTACAATGCTGCACTGCGGGCGGCAGACCTTACCGGTCAATTACTCACCTTCTCAAGGCGTCAGGTAATAGAGCCGAAAATTTTCAATATAAATGATCTTGTTATACGCATGGATAAAATGCTAAAGAGGATTTTAGGAGAAAATATTTCTATAAATACTGTTCTGTCAAAAGACCTTTGGCTTTGCAGGGTTGATCCGGTTCAACTGGAACAAGCGATTCTTAATATCGTGTTGAATGCCCGTGATGCAATGCCTGAGGGGGGTAATCTGACTATTGAAACAGCAAATGTAATTCTTGACAAGGGATACACTGCAAAATATTCAGATGTTGTTCCAGGTGAATATATCCAGCTTGCCATCAGCGATACTGGAAGCGGCATGGACGAAGATACGCTTTCCCACATTTTTGAGCCATTCTATACGAAAAAAGAATTGGGGAAAGGAACCGGATTGGGACTCGCTACTTGTTACGGATTTATAAAACAAAGCGGGGGGCATATCGGAGTTTACAGTGAGGTGGGAAAAGGGTCTACATTCAAAATTTATCTCCGCCACGAAGTTGGCAGTCCAGAAGATCTTGAAAAACATGTAGAGATAATCGCGCTTCCTGTTGGAACAGAGACTGTTTTGCTGGTGGAGGATGAGGATCAGGTCAGGAATCTTTCTACCGATCTGCTCAGGAAGCATGGTTATACCGTTCTTGAGGCAAAAGATGGAAAGGAAGCACTGAAATTATCAGAAGGGTTTACCGATAAGATACATCTCCTCTTGAGCGACGTGATAATGCCTGTTGTGGGTGGGAGGGAGTTGTATGAGAAAATAAAAATAACGCGCCCTGAAATCAAGGCACTCTTCATGTCGGGTTATACGGATAATGTAATTGTCCATCATGGAGTGCTTGAACAGGGATTTAATTTTTTACAGAAACCATTTACTCCATCTGCGTTACTACTCAAGGTCAGGGAAGCAATTGAAAAGAAATAGATCTGTTTTAAAACACAAAAATAATATTACTAAAATCCTGCAGAACGCGGGAAAGGAAATATCCTATCAATCCATTGTTGACACATTGCCTGATATGGTGTCAATTATAAACAAAGACTATACTGTCGGATACACAAACAAAAACGCGGCAAAAATGTTCAAGATATCCCTCCCGGAGATTGCTGGAAAGCGCTTGAGCCAATTATTTCCAGAAAATGTCTATAAGAGAATGAAAAGCAATTTGCAGGCGGTATTTAATACTGGGATGCCAATCTATGCTGAGGCCAAGACCTCCTTTCCGGATTCCGAACTATGGTTGGATACATGGCTGGTTCCGCTTAGGGATAATGCAGGGGAGGTTGATTCTGTTCTCGTTGTCTCAAGGGATATAACGGAGCGTAAAAAATCAGAAGATGAATTATTTGTTACCACCCAGACCCTGCAGTCGGTGTTTGAAGCATCTCCAATTGCAATCGTTGTTATGAATACGGAAGGCAGGGTTATGATGTGGAATAAGAGTGCCGCAAAAATATTCGGCTGGAGTGAACAGGAGGTTAAAGGGAAACCTCTACCATTTGTTCCGGAAGAAAAACAGGAAGAATTCAGATTGCTTAGAAAGCGTGTTATTAAGGGTGAGTCATTTACAGGTATAGAATTGATAAGGAGGAAAAAGGACGGGTCTCCAATTGAAATAAGCCTGTCAGCGGCTCCAGTGTATGACAGATTAGGCAAAGTCAATGGCATTGTTGGAATGATTACGGATATTACTGAGCATAAACAAATGGTCAATGCTCTCCGTGAAACTGAAGCAAAATTCAGGGATCTTGCAGAAAAATCCCTTGTTGGCGTTTATGTAATTCAGGATAATAAATTAAATTATGCCAATCCAAAACTGGCAGAGATTTTCGGATATAGTTATGAAGATCTTTTCCATTCCAAAACCGTTTTGGAATTTGTTGCTGAAGAAGACCGCCTCAGGATAACGGATTACCTTCATAAATTGATCAATGGAGAGATGCAGAACTTGCACATTACCCTTAAGGGATTGAAAAAGAATGGCGAAATTTTTGATGTGGAAGTTTATTCATCTGGAACCGTCCATAATGGAAAACCTGCGGTCATAGGAACGGTTATAGACATAACAATGCGTAAGAAAATAGAGGAACAATTAAGACAATCGCAAAAACTTGAAGCAATAGGGCGGCTTGCCGGCGGGATAGCCCATGATTTTAATAACATCCTTACAATAATTTTACTTAATTGTGCGAATATATTGCATGGACCAAAAGGATATTCCTTGGATGGGATCCGGGAAATACAAAAGGCTTCTGAACGGGCGGCAAGGCTAACTTCCCAGTTGCTTTCATTTGCCCGCCGTCAGATTATTGAACCACAGATCGTAAACATTAATGATCTTATTTATTTTATGGATTCTATGCTTCAACGGGTGATAGGAGAGAATATTGAACTCAAAACGGTATATGGAGAAGACTCGTTGAATATTAAAATTGATCCAGTGCTTTTGGAACAGGTCATTCTTAATCTTGTGCTGAATGCGAGGGACGCAATGCCAGATGGTGGACTGATTACTATTGAGACAGCGAAAGATAATATTGATAACAATTATATCCAAAAGCATTTTGACCATCCGAATGAAGAATATATTATGATTACAGTTAGTGATACCGGAATGGGCATTGATGAAAATACATGTTCTCATATATTTGAACCGTTTTTTACTACTAAAGAATTTGGAAAGGGGGTGGGCCTTGGATTGGCAACCACTTACGGATTTATAAAACAAAGCGGCGGGCATATTGAGGTCCACAGCAAAGTCAACAAGGGGACTACATTCAAAATATATTTTCCAAAAGCAAATGGCGAGCCTTTTAAATACGATGCCCCTGAGGAAATCCTAATACTTCCTTCAGGGATAGAAACAGTGCTTTTAGTAGAAGATGAGTCTTCAGTAAGAGAATTGATAGGCAACATATTGAGAAAACAAGGTTATACAGTGCTTGAATACAAAAACGGGGAAGATGCAATTAATTTTGTTAAAGGCTATTCAGGCAAGATAGATTTATTGCTGGCTGACATCGTAATGCCAAAAATGAACGGAAGGGAATTATATGAGCAACTCAAATTAGACAGGTCTAATATTAAAGTTCTTTTCATTTCTGGATACGCAGACAATTTGATTATAAATCGTGGTTTCTTGGAAGAGAACTTTAGTCTTCTACGAAAGCCATTTGCTCCTGCAAAACTTCTGAGCATGGTCAGAAAGGTTCTTGATGGTTGAATTATTTTTGCAAAGGCGGTATTGTTGAATGACGATTATTGATTTTCATACTCACATTGGCGATATAATCAACGGATTTGATGTGGTTGTTGATCCTTCGGGAAAACCGTTCAAACTATTTGAATTCTTATATCAGAAAATGGGATTTCAGAGCCCTTTGCCAGGCACAGAGCCTAAATGGATGCGTATCCCGCTTGCTATAGAGGCTCAGCTGCGGAGTGCATGGGGGACCCAGACGCGCTTGCTTGAGAGCATTGGGCAAAATGAAATTTCTGCTGCTGTTGTCCATCCCATTGAGCCTAAATCTGACACTGCAAAGATTTTCAACGATGCAAAGGCTCATAAAAATTTATTTGTTTTTGCCTCGGTTGATCCTAAAAGTTCTCAGAGGATAAATAAATTGCGGGAATATATGGCCATGGGATGCAGAGGATTAAAATTGCATCCCATAATCCAGCGCACTTCACCTGAAGACATTGCATATTTTGAGATAATTGAAGAATATCAGAAATACGGAAAGCCTGTGCTCTTTCATACAGGGAAGTTTGATTATTACATACCCAGAACAAGATCAACAGAATATGGGAGGGTGGAATTATTTGAAAAAATCATATCTTCTTTTCCGAAGGTTAATTTTGTGCTTGGGCATACCGGCCTGCATACACCCGGTCCTGCAATTGTTCTTGCAGAGAGGTACAAAAATGTTTATCTGGAGACAAGTTTCCAGTCCAAGAAAAGCCTTAAAAGTATC
>Ga0209321_10003163_pt1 | contig 11030 bp, 7 predicted proteins | sample Rifsed16ft4_FD_184012 | JGI IMG/M metagenome (GOLD analysis project Ga0209321, IMG submission 184012) | Soil microbial communities from Rifle, Colorado, USA - sediment 16ft 4 - CSP-I_5_4 (version 2) | ecosystem: Environmental > Terrestrial > Deep subsurface > Rock core/Sediment | place: Rifle... | reverse complement strand
AAAATACTTTGCTATTTATCGTAACAATCAGCCAGAGGCTTTCCGCACACCCGAAATGATTAAGGAAGCCCTGAACAACACCGATGTTTTATATTATGCAGAGGGCGTTGAAGCAATTGTAAGCTCAATCAGGGTAAAAGGCGGCGACCAGGCATTCCTTACCAATGGCAGAACTGAAGCGTCATCCAGACTGGAAGGTCAGCAATGCCAGTACACACTGGGGCACCTGCCCATGCTGCTTCACAAAGACCCCAAAAAAGTACTGGTCGTTGGCCTCGGAAGCGGCATGACGCTGGGAGCAACCTCTGTATATCCAAATGTGGAAAAACTTACGCTTGTTGAAATAGAACCAAAGGTATTAGGCGTGGCAAGGACATTCGGAGAGTATAATCGCCATGTTCTTGACAATTCAAAACTGAAAATAATTTTTAATGACGGACGGAATTTTCTTCTGACCACAAAAGACAAGTATGATATAATAACAGCTGATCCAATCCATCCGTGGTTCAGAGGAGCAGGATATCTTTATAGCGCCGAATATTTTAAAACAGCATCTGAACATCTTAACCCCGGGGGAATAATCTGCCAATGGCTGCCAATTTACGAACTTACCCCGGATGACCTGCGAAGCGTTACAAAAACCTTTACAGAGAACTTTAAATACGCAATGATGTGGCTAACCCACAATGATGCTGAACTCGTCGGAAGCAATTCTCCCATCTTAATTGACGAAGCAGAGATTGGAAGGCGGATCGCACAACCTGAAATATCCGGCGATCTCAAGAGGGTTATGATGGGTTCGGCCGATGAATTTTTAAGTTATTTTGTAATGGGAACAGAGGGACTTAAAGCCTTCAGCAATAGCGGTATAATCAATACAGATGATAATTTGTATCTGGAATTTTCCGCGCCTTTTTCCATTGGCATGGCGCATCTTATGGAGGATAATGTAAATGCTATTTTAAAACACAGGGAGAGCATTGTGCCTTATTTACGTCAGGATAGTGATGTCAAAAACAAACAGAAGGCGGAGAAAAAATGGAAAATCTATACGGAAGCTGCCAAAGCTGCAAGCAAAGCACAAGCGATCTTCCTCGGTGACAAAATTAAATCTCCGGAGTTAAAACTTCTGATGGAAGAACTGAATAATAAATATCCATGGTTCGCTCCCGCCAGATTCTTAAAAAATGAATACATGGCTGAACTTAATAAGGAGCCAAGGTTGATTCAAAAAGCAGGATTTATTCTCATGAACAAGCTCGGGGCGAAGGTTTTAGTGGAAATCTCCGCTGTATTTGTTCCTGTCAGCAACGATCGGGCATCTATTGTTTTCGTAGATAATGAAGCCATGGTTATTTATGGTCAATTGGATATTCCAAATCCGACGCCAGAAGAATTCATAAAACATTTTGCAGATAATGTTATGCTTGATATTTTGGCTGTCTATCGTAAAGAAGAAAAAATCTCTCCCGCACAGAAGGGAGTGTTTCCGCCGGAAGAACCGACTCTGAAAAAGATAGAAAAGATTATCTCACAAAAAATACAGGAGAATGCATTCCATGCAAAGAATTAAAATCTGCGGAGCCAAAACATGAATCTAAAAAAACATCTATTGATTTTAATTATGGCATCCTTATTAAGTTGTTATACCAGAGTATATCGCGATATCAACATGGATTTCGGAGTAGTGAGGACAGTGGTTGTCATGCCCCTTGTAAATCTTTCAAGCAATCAGATGGCGGCAGAAAGAGTGCGGGATGTATTCATAACCATGCTGTTAGCTGCAAGCGAACTCTATGTACTGCCCCCGGGCGAGGTTGCGCGCAGTATTTCCATGGCAGGCATCCAGAATCCAACTGCTCCCACGGCAGCAGATATTATAAAACTCGGCAATATCACAAAGGCAGATACTGTAATCACCGGGACCGTTAAGGAATACGGAGAAGTTAGATCAGGCACAGCAACTTCTAATGTTATTTCAATAAGCATACAAATGGCAGAGACACAAACCGGAAGGGTCGTATGGTCCGCATCTACCACAAGGGGCGGAATCGGAATCACAGACAGGCTCTTTGGCGGTGGAGGCAAACCGATGAATGACATTACTGAAAAGGCGATAAATGACCTTATCCATGAACTTTTTTAAAGTATTTTTTCTCTTCACTATCGGTCTCCTTCACCTTTTAGGGTGCGCTGGGGTAAAAGAAACGGTCAGGGACAATACCTCTTTGGAAGTAATTGACTTCCATATAGCTGTCTTACCCGTTGAAAATCTGAGCGGAAAGCCTGCCCCGTTAACAGAAATAAGACAGATGCTTATAAACAAAATTAAAATACTGGGATTGGATATTCTGGAAGACGAGTTTCTTGACTGGTTTATGGAACAGAACAGAATCAGATATACCGGCGGAATAGACAGCGCAACAGCCAAATCGTTTAAAGAAGAGATGGGGGCTGATGCCGTACTCATCACTTCACTGGAATTCTATGATGCAGAATATCCTCCAAAGATCGCTCTGATCTCCCGCCTGGTTTCCACTGGCGATAAACCGGTAATCCTGTGGATGGACGGAACAGGACTGACAGGAGACGATGCACCGGGTATCCTGGGGCTTGGGTTAATAGATAATCCGCTGGTGATTCAGGATAACGCCATTATAAATATTGCGGTTTCCCTGTCTCGATATATTACAGGCAGGCTAAAAAACACCAATGCCTATAATGTGAAATTCCGTCCCAGGATATATTACCGTTCACCATTATTGCATGCATCCAGCGAATATACCATAGCCCTTATTCCATTTTTAAACAAAAGCAGCAGGAAAAATGCCGGAGAGATAGTGATGCTGCATTTTGCCAAAGAATTAATGAAAATGAAAAATTTTGAAATTATTGAACCAGGTATAACAAGGCAGAGCCTCCTTAACTTCAGGATTATGATGAGCAGCGGGATTTCCATTGCCGATACCGACCTGCTTTCCAATACATTGGATGCCGATTTGATTCTGACCGGCACAGTGATGGACTATCAGGATTACGAAGGCACATGGGGAACACCAAAGGTGAATTTCTATACTCTCGTGATAGAGAGAAAAAGCAAAAGGGTATTCTGGATATCAAGCAGTGATAATAGGGGCGATGACGGGGTTTTCTTTTTTAATTTAGGAAGAATAAATACTGCTCACGCAATGACGTCAAAAATGGCAAACAGTGTTGTAAAAATAATGGAGGGAAGATGAAGAAACTTTCGCTGATAATAGAAATTGTTTTAGGATTTTTACTATTGGCTGGAACAGTGTTTAGCGCGGACAAAAAACTCCCTGTAGTTAAAGGCAAGGAAATAGTCGCCACGGTTAACAATGAACCCATAACCGCAGATGAATTCAACAGCGCTATTTCATCTTTCCATTCAGAAATGCCCAAGGGAAAGTCCGCATCAAAAATAGATTACTCAAAGATACTTGACCGTCTCGTAAATATAAAACTTGTTGTCCAGGAGGCGCATAAGATAGGGATTGACGAACTGCCGGAGATAAAAGAAATGAACGGGACATATTCAAATGTTATTCTCAGGGAGCTTCTGGTAGAAGATCATTTAAAAAATATAAAGCCCGATGAAGCGGAGGTCGCAAAGATCTATAAAAAAACCGTCAAGGAATACAAGATAAAATCGGTAATCTTTGAAAAAGAAGATGACGCAAAAAAAATGAAAGGAGAAATAAAAAACAACAAAAATTTTAATGAAATAACAAAAAAATACATCAAAGACAATAAAGCGAAAAGCGATGAACAGGAGAACTACATAAAAAACCAGGACATACTGCCGGAGATGAGAAAAATTCTTTCAAAAATGAAAACCGGCTCTGTAAGCGAGGTTGTTCCCATAAAATCCGGTTTTGTTGTTTTTCAACTAAAGGATGTTCGTTTCCCGGCAAACGCCGAGGCGAGAAAATCGGCAAGAGACGAGGCTCTCACAAATAAGAAAGCCAAGGGAAGGATTAACTACAACAATCAGTTAAAAAAACAATATGTGAAAATAAATGAAAAATTGCTTAAAAACCTGGACTATGAATCCCCAAAACCAGGATTTCAAACCCTGTTGAAAGACAAAAGGGTCGTTGCTGAAGTTGAAGGGGAAAAACCTGTGACGGTCGGAGATTTGAGCGAAAACATCAAACAAAAATTTTATCACGGAGTAGATACTGCTATTAAAAATAAAAAAATCAACAATAAAAAAACTGAAATATTGGATGAAATGATTTATAAGCAGGTATTAACAAAAGAAGCATTTAAAAAGGGGATTGACAAGACAGAAAAATACAAGAACATGGTCAGGGAATATGAGGATTCAATTATCTTTGGTGCGTTTTTACAAAAAGCAATAGTCCCTGAAATAAAGATCAAGGAAGAGGAATTGAAAAAATACTACAATACTAATATCACCGATTACACATCATCGGAGATGATAAAGATCAACAGCATTGTCTTTGCAAAAAAAGAAGATGCAGATAATGCATTGGAAAAACTAAGAAAGGGCACCGATTTTAAATGGATAAAGGATAACGCTAATGGTCAGGTGGACAGAAATACCGAGGGGATACTGACATTTGAAAATAATGTTCTGACCATCAAAAGTTTGTCCGAAGACTTAAAAAAAGCTGTAGCCGGAACAAAATCCGGCGATTTCAGGCTTTACGAAGACTCTCAAAACAAATATGTTTATGTTCTTTACATACAGGAGGTGTACCCTCCCGTCATAGAGCCATTTGAAGAAGTCAAAAAAACAATAGAAAATAAAGTGATACGTGATAAGATGAATACAATCTTTGAAGAGTGGATAAAAAAACTTAGAGAAGCTTCAGACATCAAAATTCATTTGACAGATTTTAATTAGTAAATGTATATAGGAAGGTAAAGGGCGTGCGGGATTATGCCGTTAACAGCAAAATATAAGATTTCACTATTGTTAACATTTTTTTTCCTCTCTGGAATATTTTTCTATGCTTTAACCGATACTGCGATAGCGGCACGGAAAAAGTTTAAGAGCAGGGATTGCCTTGATTGCCACCAGAAGTTCGAAGAAAAATACATGAACATGAAAAATGTCCATCCAATTCTCAAAAAAGACAGATGCGAAGACTGCCACATGAGGCATGGAATAATTCCTAAACTAATAATGAAAAAAGAAGGCAACGATCTCTGCCTCACATGCCACGACAAAAAAAAGATCGGCATGGACAAAGCAAAAGTCCACACAGCCCTGAAGGCAGGGAAATGCATCACCTGCCATAATCCGCACGCATCCCAGGCAAAACACCTTCTTAAAGAAGAAGGCAGCAGTCTATGTTACAAGTGCCATAAAAAAGAAAACTATGAAAAGAAATCAGTGCACAAGGTATTAATTTCAGACGGTTGCATAGCATGTCACCTGTCTCATAGCGCCGATGAAAACAACCTTCTTATAAAGGCGACTATCCCACTTTGTATTTCCTGCCATGACAGCAATAAATCATCCTTTAAAAAGGTTCATGGAAACTACCCCGTTGAAAAATCATCCTGCGTAACCTGCCATAGCCCGCATTCATCATCCCAGCCAAAACTGCTGAAAACAATCGCCCACAATCCTGTTGCAGAAGGAATCTGCGATGCATGTCATGTTGCTCCCACATCGGAGAAGCCGTTCAGCGTTACTCAGGAAGGCAGCGCCCTTTGCTACCAGTGCCACGATGCCTCAACCCTGAAAGCTGGCGGCAGCATTGAGCATGTTCCGTTCCAGGAAGGAAGCTGTCTTTCCTGCCACAATCCACATACCTCGGAGAATCCGCGCCTGCTCGTGCTGGAGGGGAATAACCTCTGTCTGAGTTGTCACACCGAGAAAGGGGTTAAATCAGCGGTTCCTCATGGCGCAGTTGAAAGCGGCGCAGGATGCATTTCCTGCCATTTGCCCCATGCTGCCAGCACGCCTAAACTTTTGCGGGCAAAGGATGGGGAATTGTGTTTTGAATGCCATACGGATCTAAAAAATCTTCAGAAAGCCCAAAATGTTCATATGCCTTTTTCTGAAAACATGTGTGTTTCGTGCCATGATCCGCACGGCTCAAATTTAGATTTTATCCTTAAAGATAGAACCAACAAAATTTGTTACTCCTGCCACACCGATGCCGAGGCAAAGTTCATAAAAACGGTTACCCATAGCCCTGTAATTAATGGTTTTTGCAATTCATGTCACAATCCTCACGGCTCGGATAACAGGTATTTTCTCAAAGAAAAAAACGCGCTGTTGTGCGCAAAATGTCATGGTGAATTGCTAAAAGAGACCGCGGGCAGCGCCACCCACAAACCATTCAAGGATGGGAACTGCCTTACATGCCACGATGCTCACGGAAGCGATATCTCCGGAATGATCCTTAAAAAACAGGATACGCTCTGTTTATCATGTCATTCAAGTTTTAACAAGGAAATAACCGCCGCAAAAAGCAAGCATTCCCCTGTCCTTTCCGGAGAGTGCACAAAATGCCACAGCCCGCATAAAGCAATCTTGCGGAGGCTACTCCTGGCAAACAGTCCCGATCTATGTCTGACCTGCCATAAAGATCTGAAGACAAAGATAGAGAAGGAGAAGGTGCATCCGCCGGCAGGGGGAGATTGTCTGAGATGCCATAAGCCTCATTTTTCGGCTCCAGCATCTCTTCTTGTTAAATCCGTGCAGACACTATGCGGAGAATGCCATGATTACAAGAATACATCTTTTAAGAAGGCTCACATTAATATTGACGCCAAATCCATTAATTGCGTAAAATGCCACAGTCCGCACACATCAAAGGATCCAAAATTATTCAAGGAATTCATGCATCCGCCATTTGCTGAAAGAGAGTGCGAAAACTGCCACATGGTTGAAAAGAAATGAAGAACAACTACATAATAAAATACAGATTTTTATTTTTGTTCATGGTAATTATTTTTATTGCCGGGCTGGCTTACTCACAAAACAACCTCAGGCTAAAACCCGGAGCAAAAGGTGAGATATGTCTGAAATGCCATGTTAATTTTCAAAAGAAAATCAAAAGATCTTTTGTTCATACTCCGGTAAAAACAGGGAATTGTTCGGCCTGCCATGATCCTCATACATCATCCCACGAAAAGATGCTGGCTGACAACACCAGGGAAATCTGCTACAAATGCCACAAATCAGTAATACCAGAAAAGGCGGTAAGCGCTCATAAGGTCGTCGTGGAAGGCAATTGTTTAAATTGTCATGATCCGCACGGCTCAAATAACAGGTTCAATCTCATAAAAGCAGGAAACGATCTCTGTTTTAGCTGTCACAAAGAGATGGGCGAATCATTTACAAAAGTTAAATTTAAGCATAATCCTGTGGCAAAAAGTTGTCTCAACTGCCACAATCCGCACGCATCCGCAAAATCCGGAGCCCTGTTGAAAGACACAGTACCCTCTCTCTGCATAAAATGCCACCAGACCAGCAAACCTGAGTTTGCGCAACGGCACTCAAATTACCCTGTAGCAAAAGCAAACTGCACCAGCTGCCATAACCCGCATGGTTCCGACAAGGCAACGCTGTTATTTACTAATGTGCATAAGCCCTTTATCAATAAGATGTGCAACCAATGCCACCAGGAACCCAATTCCCCTGCCCCGTTAAAGGTCAAAAAAGAGGGAATAGACTTATGCAAAGGGTGTCACAGCAATATGGTCAACGAAATATTTTACAAAAATAAAATACACTGGCCGGCTGGCAGCAAAAAGAGCTGTCAGGAGTGCCACACACCTCACGCTTCTATAGAAAAAGCCCTGCTTAAAAAACCAATGATTGAGGTCTGCGGCAAGTGCCATGCAGATACCATTGAAAGACAGAAAAAAGCGCCTAAAATGCATGAACCTGTAAAAGAGGGGAACTGCACCGCCTGTCATAATCCTCATTCCTCAAATAATATTCTGCTTATACAGCAACCCGGTATAATTGAATTATGCGGCACCTGCCATGAATGGCAGAAGCATGTAACGCACCCAATCGGTGAAAAATTCATTGACCCAAGAAATAAAAACCTCACAGTTGACTGCCTGAGCTGCCACAGATCGCACGGGACTGAATACAAAAACATGCTCCATTTTGCAACAGTCTCCCAAATGTGCACGCAGTGCCACAAGGAATACCAGAGGTGAGAAAATGGTAAAATTTTTGATAAATCTCTTTTTTGTAATCAGCATGCTGTTTGCTCCATTGAAATCTTTCGGCGCTGAACCAGTAAAAGTCACATATATCGCATCAATATATTTTGACAGCAAAGGAAGCGGGCTTAAATTGCCGGAAGGAATTGCATGCAATGAAAAGTTGCTCCTTGTTGCCGACACTGGCAATAACCGTTTACTGCGCTATATCATTGAAAATAATGCAATCAAGGGCGGGGAGGAAATCAAGTTGCCTGAATTGTCCTACCCCATACGGGTGCAGGTAAATTCCAGAGGCGAAATATTCGGCATTGACAGCAAACAGCGCCGCATAGCGCGCCTGAATCCTGAGGGCGCGTTACTGGGTTTTATTGAGCTAAAAGAAATGCCCTCTCCGGAAGCCTTTATGCCAAGGAGTTTTAAAATAGGATATGCGGATAATATATATGTTCTGGATATATTATCTGAGCGCGTAGTCATAATTGACTTAGAGGGCAAATATCAAAAACAGATAGAATTCCCCAAAAACTACGGGTTTTTCTCGGATCTGGCAATTGATTCAAAAGGCGGTATTTTATTAATGGATACAGTTGGGTCAATGGTATACCGTGCATCTAAAGACTCCAAGAGTTTCTCCCCTGTAACCGGAAATCTTAAGGAATATGCTAATTTCCCGACAGGTATAACCACTGATAATACCGGGGGCATATATTTAGTTGATCAGAACAGCGGCGGCATACTAATTCTGGGGCAGGACGGTTCTTTCCAGACGCGTCTTTTGAGCTTCGGATGGGATGAGGGATTTCTCAATTACCCCACACAGTTGTGCATCAATGGAGAAGGCAAGATGTTTATCACGGACAGGAACAATAACAGGATCCAGATATTCTCTTTAGTCAAATAAAGCGATTGAATTAAAAAATCTAATTAAATGTAACAAATATCTCTTGACAGATAATTTCTTTGTGATATTTTCAGAACAAGTTAAAAAATTCAGGAGGTGTTTATATGATGAAAAAATTTATGGTACTAATTTTTGCAGCAACGCTTTTTGCATCATGTGAGGGACCAACAGGGCCGGCTGGCGCTGCTGGCGCAAAGGGAGACCAGGGAGACGGTGGAACCCCGGGTGCGCCCGGACCAACCCTTCCGTCAGTAACATGGGTGAATCCTGAGCCAGGAGATGTGGATGTGGCGCTGGATACCGTAATCAGGGCTTCATTTACAAAGGCAATGAATGCAGCAACAATTACTCCATCAACATTCACGCTTGCCACAGGAAGCACATCGGTTGCAGGAACAGTTTCATACAATCCAGGCTCAAAAACAGCCTATTTCACCCCATCTGCGTCGTTGAGCGCATTTGCTTATTACACAGCAACACTGACAACAGGGGTTAAGGATTCGGAAGGTAATGCGCTATCTTCAGCTTATACCTGGTCATTCACGACCGGAGGCTCTTATGCGCCATCCAGGCTATATGTGGCAAACATTAATGGCAGTTCAATCACAGTATATAACAATGCAGGAGCTGCAAATGGAAATGTATTTCAGGACAGGATTATAGTAGGCGGCTCCACTACATTGAATGCCCCAAATGGCATCTGGATTGATTCAGCATCTGACCGCTTGTATATTAGCAGCCAGGGCAGCACGTCCCTCCTTGTATTTAACAATGCAAGCACTGTAACCGGGAATATCGCTCCGGCTCGCACTATCACAGGAGGGAATACCTTACTAAACTGGAATCGTGAATTATGGCTTGACTCAGCATCTGATAAGCTCTATGTGACTAACTGTGCCGGCAATAACATACTTGTATTTAACAATGCAAGCATTGCAACCGGAAACATAGCTCCATCACGCAATATCTCAGGAGGATCTACTACTTTAAGTTGTCCTTCAGCGCTATGGCTTGATTCAGCATCTGACAGGCTTTATATCGCTAATATGGGGGGAAATAACATACTTGTGTTTGATAGCGCAAGCACTGCAACCGGAAACATAGCTCCTGCCCGCACTATCTCAGGAGGATTGCTGGAACCAGCAGATGTATGGCTTGACTCCTTATCAGACCGCCTCTATGTAAGCAACCTTTCCAACAATAGCGTCGTTGTATATAATAATGCAAGCACTGCAACCGGAGCTATTACTCCTGCACGCACTATCGCCGGAGCGAATACCACTTTTAACGGCACATACGGGATCTGGCTTGACTCTTCTTCCGATAGGCTATATGTTGCTAACGTTTATAATAATTCCATACTTGTATTTAACAATGCAAGCGCTGCAGATGGCAACATTGCTCCATCACGCACCATTGTAGGCGCAAATACAGCACTCAATTACCCTGTAAGATTGTGGCTTGACAGCGGTCAGTAAAATTTAAAGCGTATTGAAATACGCCATTAATATTCCGTATATTTGAAGGCAGGCCGATTATAGCCTGCCTTTTTTATTTAGGGCGACCCACTGAAGCACCCCTGCAAAATAAAATTTCAGTGGCATTATAGTATTAGAATGTTATAATTCCAGTTAGATGAAAAATAAAACCATTGCAGAAATGAAAATTTTTATTAAAAGATGGAGGGACATTGAAAGGTTTGAATTGAAAGAACTTCGCAGAAAAACATTCAGAGAGCGTTTTCAGTTAATGTTATCATGCAGACAACTTGCCCAAGATCTGCGTTTAATCAATATAAAGGACAAGAATAAAGAGTATTATTCTTCACCATCTCGGAACTGGTGCCGACTCAAAAATAAGATAATAAATGGGTAAAAAAATCACAGAAAAATTATTGGAACCAATAAGGGCAATCACTGAACTTTTCAATCATTCCAGT
>Ga0209321_10003156_pt1 | contig 11039 bp, 10 predicted proteins | sample Rifsed16ft4_FD_184012 | JGI IMG/M metagenome (GOLD analysis project Ga0209321, IMG submission 184012) | Soil microbial communities from Rifle, Colorado, USA - sediment 16ft 4 - CSP-I_5_4 (version 2) | ecosystem: Environmental > Terrestrial > Deep subsurface > Rock core/Sediment | place: Rifle... | reverse complement strand
CGCTTCGGCGCAGGGATGTCGCCGGATGAGCGCCTGGCTTCACCTGGTGGATGCGGAGTTCTTCAAGCTCAAGCGCCTGGTGGTGACTCGCGCGGTCGCGTTGGCGATCCTCCTCGGCCCGGCTGTAATCGTAGGGGCGTTGCGGCTGGCAACCACAGATGTCAACACGATCGTGGAGGACCCAGGCGACATCGTCCTCGTCAGCGTCGTGCTCCTGGCGGGCGTTGGCGTGCTCGTGCTGGCGGCCTCGGTGTTCGGTCAGGAGTACGACCTCGGCACTGGACGCGTGTTGCTGATGAGCGGAGCACCTCGTTTCGGGGTGATCGTCGCCAAGACGGCGGCGCTGCTCGTCGTCGTTGCTTGTGTCGGCGTGGCTGCCTCCGGGTTGGGCGCGCTGGCCATGCGGGCGGTGGCCTGGGAGCCGTCCCTGGCAGAGGTCGCCGTCCTGCTGGCCCGAGCCGGCGGGTTGGTTCTGCTGGTTGGCCTCTCCTACGTTGGGGCTGCGGCGATCGGCGCCATCCTCGGGCGATCGACCTCGGCCGGGACGCTCACTGGCCTGGGGTTATTCCTGGGGGACTTTCTGTTGGGAACGACGCGGACGCAGTTCCCGCTCTCGGAGTGGCTGCCGGTCTCGAATCTGTTCACGATGGCGGGCGTCTTTGAGTCGGCGATTGTCGACGCGCAGCCGCTCTCACCGGGAGGCTCCATGCTCCGCTTGCTGTCGCTGGGGACGGGGCTTCTGCTTGGATCTGCGTTGCTCTTCCATCGGCAGGATGTGACCCGGTAGCAGCCCGATGGCGCCGCGCTCTTCAGGCGGTGGGACAGGATGGTATGGGATGGATCCGGCATCGCCGGGATTCGAGGCAAACGCTTGCCCCCGGTTCCTTGTTGTCCCCCGGCGCCGATTGCCCTCCGGGCCTCAGTTTGATAGGATGAATACCCTGGCATCTCGGCCTAATGTCCGGGGCGTCGAGTCTTCCCACCATGGCGGAATCTCTCCTCAAAGTGCGCTGCTCCATCCCGCCGGTCCTCTGCGGGGAACCAGTTGCATCACAATCCGGGGTGAAACAGAATCGGGGGGCTTCTCCATGCTGCGAAGCTAGGAACCCCGTATGCATCCATCCCAGTCCCTCTTCGACCGCTGGATCGCCCGGCCCCGCCGACCCTGGCCCACAGCCCTTGTCGCCGTGGCGCTCTTCGCCGCGCTCCCCTTCGCCTCGGCGCTCGACGGCACGTTGGACCTCTTCCTGACCACCGACGCCTGGCGCCTGTGGCTCTTTCCGACCGTCATCGCCTACATCCTCGCGGTGGCGCCGCTCATGGGACGCATAGACCGGGCGGTGCAGGCATCGTTTCGGGCGATCCTCGAGATCCCTCAAGAAGAGACCGAGCGTCTTTTTCAAACCGCCGGCGTGCCCCGACCCGCCGGGGAGATGCGCGCGGTGGCAGTTGGCGCCCTCCTCGGCTACCTCTCGCTCTGGGGGACGGGCAACGCTGTGCCGGATGGCTGGTTGGAGATCGTCGGGATTGCCGAGGCGGTGCTGATGTACGCCATGCTGGCCTGGGTGATCTACCTCTCGCTCATCGGCTCGCGGTGGATGAAGGTCCTTCACCGCCAGCCGTTGCGCGTCGATCCCTTTGACGTGACGCCGTTCGAGGCGATCGGTCGTCAGGCTCTGATGCTGGCGCTGGTCTTCGTCGGCGGTATTACGCTGAGCATCCTCTTTGTCGGCTTTCGGTCGGAGAACGTACGTCTCGCCGCGTTCTGGCTGTCGTATCTGCCGCCCGCTCTTGTGCCGGTGGCAATCTTCTTCCTGATCATGCAGCCGACGCACCGCGTTCTTTCGGCCGCCAAGACGCGGGAACTGGAGGCCGTGCGGGGCCACATCGTCGCATCCTGCCGAGCATTGGCCCAGCGGATCGAATCCGGCGAGGAGACGCCGGCGCTCTCCCAGCAGGTGCTGGCCCTTTCCACCTACGAGAGACGACTCGAGCAGATGCCCACCTGGCCGTACAACACCTCCATGCTGCGGACCCTCTTCTTCTCCGTCCTGGTCCCGGCAGGGACCTTCGGGGCGCGGGTGCTCGGGGACGTCCTCTTCCCGTAGCCGGCGAGCCGGCCCGACCCAGGTCCGCTCACTCCACGATCAAGGGGGCTGCGTTGCAGAACCCAAGCGAGCATGTGCGAGGAGCATCCGGGCAATCGCCCGGTTGACCTTCCCCATGGGATAACCGGCCAGTTCCTGGGGCATCACCCAGCGAAGCTCGTCCGATTCGATCGCCCGCGGGCTGCCCTGCCGGATCGTGCACTCGAAGGCGTGGACGGTCACGCGGAAATGGCTGTACGCGTGATCGATGGCGCCCACCTCCCTCCCCACCCGAACCGCGACGCCCAGTTCCTCGCGCAGCTCGCGCCTCAGGCAGGCCTCCAGGCTCTCGCCCCTCTCCCGCTTGCCACCGGGGAACTCCCAGAGCCCTCCCAGGAGCTTGCCCTCGGGACGGCGAGCGATCAACACCCTTCCTCTCCGGCGGAGCACGCCGGCGGTCACCTCGCGATGCGGGGGCTTGCCCCTCGCGGCGCGCACCGGTCGCGCTTCCACATGCCCCCGGGCGAGCGCCAGGCAGCCCCAGGCCACTGGGCACCGGCCGCACGAAGGCGATCGCGGCGTGCAGACGAGCGCCCCCAGGTCCATCAGCGTCTGGTTGAAGGCAGCGGCATGGCCATGCGGCAGCGCCGCCGAGGCCAGGTGGAGCAGTTTGTGCTCGCCGCGGGGAGAACGCGGGTCCTCGTCGAGATCGAAAAGCCTTGAGAGCACCCGGCGTAAGTTGCCATCCAGGGCGACCGTGTTGGCGCCGAAGGCGATCGCCGCGATCGCCGCCGCCGTATAGCGGCCAATTCCAGGCAGATGGATGAGATCATCCGGCTGTGAGGGGAGGCGGCCACCGTGATGGGCGACGACTTCCCGGGCGGCCTTGTGCAGCTGCCGGGCGCGGGTGTAGTACCCCAGCCCTTCCCATACGGCCAGGACTTCCTGCTGGGAGGCCTCGGCCAGGGAAGGGATTCCCGGAAACCGTTGCATCCAGCGCGCATAGTAGGGGATCACCGCTTCCACCCGCGTCTGCTGGAGCATGATCTCCGAGACCCAGATGGCGTAGGGGTCTCCCGTCTGGCGCCAGGGCAGGTCGCGGGCGTTCGCTCCATACCATTCAAGAAGAGCACTGGTCAGTGGGTGGGGCATGATGTCATTCTAGCGGGACCAGTTCGTCTGCGGTAGCATGTTCGAGGCCCTTGACGGCGCCTGGGCTGGAATCTAGAATGCCCGTGCGCTCTGCCGATCTTCGCGGAGGTCCCCATTGTATGCCGTCACGCTTGCCCTTCACAACCTGCTGCGCTGGGCGGTCCTCGCCCTTGGGCTGTGGGCGGTCCTGCGCGCCGTTCTCGGCTGGGCTCGCGCAAGCGCCTGGTCGCCTCTCGATCGAAAGGCGGGCCTCTTCTTCACCATCGCCTTTGATATCCAGCTTCTCCTCGGCCTGCTCCTCTACTTCGCCGTCAGCCCCCTCGCCCGTGCCGCCCTCGCCGATTTCGGCGCTGCGATGGCCTCGGTCGACCTGCGCTTTTTCGCTCTCGATCACCCGCTGGAAATGCTTGCCGCCGTGGTCCTGGCCCACCTGGGAAGCGCCCTTTCTCGGAAGGCGTCGCAGGACAAAGCCCGGCACCGGCGCGCGGCCATCTTCTACACGCTCTCTCTGGCCGCCGTATTGCTGGCCATTCCCTGGTCCCGTCCCCTGGTCCCTGCCCTCGGCTGACATCCATCTGGCAGCGGGACCACAAGCCCTCCGTCCCTCCCTTGCCACCTGAGGCGCCCATGCCCGAATTTCGTTTCTACCATCCCATCGAGATCCGCTACGGCGACCTGGATCCGCAGGGACATGTCAACAACGCCGCTTATCTGACCTACATGGAGCAGGCGCGCCTGAAGTACTACGAGCGTCTGGGGCTCTTTCAAGGGAATGACTTCCTCAGCATGGGCGTCATCCTCGCCGAGGCGACCTGCACGTACGTGGCGCCCATCCTCTATGGGACCTCGATCCATGTGGGCGTGCGCACCGTCCGGCTCGGCAACAAGAGCTTCCGGATGGAATACGCCATTGAAGACCAGGGGACCGGCGCGACGCTGGCGACGGGGAGGACGGTCCAGGTCGCCTATGACTACCACGCCCGGCAGTCTATCCCCATCCCGCAGACCTGGCGGCAGGTCCTGACGGATTTCGAAGGGGCGGCGCTGAAGGGTTAGGGCGAACGGCCATTCGTCGCGCGGTGTCGGGGCTTCAGCCGGCTGCCCAGGATCAACAGGCTGGTGGCCAGGCCTGCGACCCCGCAGGCGACGAATCCCAACGTTAGGCCGAAGGCCTGCGACATCGCTCCCACCGCCAGCGGCCCTAGCATGTCTCCGATTTCCTTATAAGAACCGGCCGTCCCCAGACTGGCCGCCAACTGGCCGGGCCGCGCCAGCTGGCTCACCATCGCATCGGAGTTGGTCCAAACGGCGCCGATCCCCAGGCCTCCGACCACGACGAGGGCGATCAACAGCGGTCCTGTCGTGAAGGTCATGGCGACAAGGCTCCCCGATGACGCCAGGAGCCCGGCGATCACCGTCGCGCGGCCTCCCACCCGATCCGCCAGCCAGCCGGCTGGGGGCTGCACCAGGAGATAGGCGAGCGTGCCGGAGCTCAAGATCAGCCCCGCATCGAAGGGATCATACCCGGCACGATAGAGGTAAACCGGGACGAACCCGAACAGGATCCCGACGAAGAACATGTTGACTACGATGATGGCGTACCAGGGGAGCAGCGCCCGGTCGGAGAACGGCGCCAGGAATTCGCGAAGCTTGAAGGGCTCGTCGTTGTCCTCCAGCCGGGGATGCGCGGACGGCTCGCGCAGCGCCAATGAGAGGAGCAGCGCCGTGAGCCCGATCCCTGCGCTGACGGCAAAGACCCCGCCGAATTCCCAGCGCGCGACCACGAACCCTCCCACCACCGGCGCGGTCACATATCCGGCGCCCTTCAGCGCGTTGTAGATCCCGAGGGCGCGGCCCCGTTTCTCGGGATAATACGCCGCAACGAGGGCGAGCGAGACGACGGAAAATGCCGCCGCCCCCAACCCTTGGAGCAGCCGTATGAGGATGAGGAGCCTTGGGTCGACGACGAGGTAGGCGAGGGAGGCCAGCGTGAAGACCGTGAGGCCGGCCAGCAGCGTGACCACCTGGCCGCGCCGGTCGGCCAGGTAGCCGAAGAGCGGCTTGGCGATCACCTCGGCGAAATCGTAAACAGCGATCAGGAGGCCGATGACCAGCGTCCCCGCGCCCACCTGCTGGGCGTAGGTGGGGAGATTCACCGCGACGGCATGGGCCCCGAAGGACGTCACGAACCCCACAAGGCCGAGAATGACGAGGTGGAAGCCTGGCATCGGCGCCCTCCCGGCGCAATGCGAAGGCAGACTCTACTAGCCCACCACGTGCCTGTCAAAGCGAATGGGTATTCAGCTCTGCGCCTCTCGATCGCGAATTCAGACTCCACTTCAATGACCACGCTCAGATGCTGATGGTCCCGCCGCCCGGCAAACCAGGGCCTTCGGTGCCGCTGGTCATCTTCCCTAACGGTTATCACATGATCGAGCCGCGCCCGCGGGAGTTCGTGATGACCATCGTCGAGCACGGCCTGATGTAACAGTGCTCAACCTACCGAGCACTGACAACGGACCGCCGACCACGGACCATCGACCGATCACCGATCACTGATCACTGGTCACCGATACCGTCCTGGGACGGGTCCCGCGCGCCTGAAGTGGTGTATCATCAGCGTCCCATGCTTTTCGACGCCAGCCTGCCTCCCGCATCTCTCGCCCAGGTTCCCCAGATTGCCGACGCGGCCGAGCGCATCGGGTTTGACGCACTCTGGGCGGCCGAGACTCAGCACGACCCCTTCCTCCCGCTCGCCCTGGCCGCCGAGCATACGGAGCGGCTTCACCTCGGCACGGCCATCGCCGTCGGCTTTGCCCGCAGCCCCGCCACCCTCGCCTACACCGCCTGGGATCTGGCAGATTATTCGCGCGGCCGCTTCATTCTCGGCCTGGGCACCCAGGTGAGGGCGCACATCCGCCGCCGCTTTGGCATGCCCTGGCCCGATTCGCCCGCCGGGAAGCTGCGTGAGCTGGTCGGCGCGATCCGCGCCTTCTGGCGCTGCTGGCAGACCGGCGAGCCGCTCTCCTTCCGGGGCGAACACTTTCGCCTCAGCCTGATGACCCCCTTCTTCAACCCCGGCCCGATCGATCACCCAGAGATCCCCATCTACCTCGCCGGAGTCAACACCGCCCTCTGCCGCCTGGCAGGCGAGATCGCCGACGGCCTCCACGCCCACCCCTATCACTCCGAGGGCTACCTGCGTGAGGTCGTCGAGCCCGCCGTGACGGCCGGAGCCGCCCAAGCGGGCCGAAGCCGGGCCGACGTCCGAATCTCTGTGACGGCATTCGCCGTCACCTCGGCCGACGAGGCCGACCTGGTGCGCGCCCAAATCGGCTTCTACGCCTCCACCCCGACCTACCGCCCGGTGATGGCCTTTCACGGATGGGGCGACACTGCCGACCGCTTGTGCGAGCTCGCCCGAACAGGCGCCTGGGCCGAGATGCCCTCCCTCATCACCGAGGAGATGCTGGGGACTTTCGCCGTGACCGCGTCCCCGGACGAGCTGGGCGCCGCCCTGCACGCCCGCTACCGCGGCCTCGCCGATCGCCTCACCCTCTACCTGCCCTTCAGCCCGGGAGAGCGCGACGCCTTCTGGTCCAGGTTGACGGCCGATCTCCACCAGGCATGATGGTCGTCGTCGACTCCCACGAAGACATCGCCTGGAACTGGTTCACCTTCGGGCGCGACTACACCCTCCCCGTCGAGGTCACTCGCCAGCGCGAGGCCGGCGCCGCCATCCCTCCCCTGGCTCAGGGAGCTCTCCTGGGATGGGCGGAGTGGCTCCTTGGGCGCGTGGCCGTGGTCTTCGCTACCCTCTTCGCCGGGCCCCTCCGCTTCAAGACCGGCGATCACGATGTGGTCTGCTACGTCGACGCCGCCGATGCCCATCGCCTCTACTCAGCTCAGCTTGACTTCTACCACCGCTGGATTGAGGACCACCCCGACAAGTTCCGGCTCATCCGGAGTCGAAAGGACCTCGAGGCGACCCTCGCCACCTGGTCTGGCGTTGACCTAACGGAGCGGCGCCTCGGCCTGGTGATCTTGATGGAGGGGGCGGAGGCGATCCGCGCCCCGCAGGAGGCGGAAGCGTGGTTCGAGCGAGGCGTGCGCCTGGTGGGGCCAGCCTGGGCGGCCACTCGCTATTCGGGAGGAGGCTATGAGCCGGGGCCGCTCACCGACGAAGGGCGGGAACTGCTCGACGTTATGACCGGCCTGGGGATCGGCCTCGACCTCAGCCACATGGCTGAGGCGGCCGCCCTGGAGGCGCTCGACCGCTTTCCCGGCCCCGTCTTCGCCTCACACAGCAACCCGCGGGCACTCGTCCCAGGGCCTCTCTACCCCGAGCGCCATTTGAGCGATGTGGTGATCCGCCGCATTGTGGAGCGCGAGGGCGTGATCGGGATCGTGCCCTACAACCGCTTTCTGCGCGGGGATTGGGTCGTGGCCGACGGCCGCCGCGAGTTCAACCTGGCCGTCCTGGCAGCGCATTTCGACTATATCTGCCAGATCGCCGGCGACGCCGCCCACGTGGGCATCGGCAGCGACTTCGACGGCGGTTTCGGCCTGGGGGCCCTTCCCGTTGGACTTGACAGCGTGGCCGACCTGAGGTTAATTGGAGATGCGCTCGCCGCCCGGGGTTACAGCCGGGCGGATGTCGAAGCCGTCCTGGGGGGTAATTGGCTGGGGATTCTTCGCAAGGCGCTCCCGGAGACTTGATTCTTGCCCTCGAAGCCTCTTACGCCACGCCAGGTGCGCTGGGCCCGCCGCTGGATGACCGTCGTCCTGCTTGGCTTCTTCATCTTCGCCATCGGCGTCGACCCCGATCTGATTGGCATGAACCGGAGCCAGATCATAGGCTTTGTCCAGATGGGCGTCTGGATGACGGGCCTGACGATCTTGCTCCTCGGCGCAACGGCCACGGTGCGGGTGGTGCGCAATGGGAAGCCGCACAGCCTGCGGGCCGATGTGGGCGTGCGACTGATCGCCACCGGTTATGTGGTCGCCGCCACAGCCTCCTACGCCGACTTCCTGAGCATCGGCTCCCACCAGATGCCGCAGGTCTACTTCGGCGAGGTCCAGGTGATGGGGCTGGCGCTGGGGGTGATCACCAGCCTGATGGGCGTCGTCCTCTATTGGCCGGCCAAGCCGCGCAAAGAACAAAGCTCCGCGCCGCCGGTCACCCTGACGACGCCTGAACAGGCTTAGTCTAGGTTCCCCTGAGCTCTAGGTTCGGCAGCCAGGATTGGCCTTGACCCAATGCACCTGCACACGATTGAGGAGGCTTCCCGCATAGCTGGCCGGCCTTACCTCATCCACATTCTCGAAGATGAGACGACTTCGGGTCACCCCATCTATGTCGCCTCGATTGCTGAGATGGAGGGTTGCATGGCGCAGGGAGACAGCATGCAGGAGGCCCTCCACAATCTACGGGAGGCAGCCATTGACTATATTGCCAGTCTCCTGGAGGACGGCGTCCCTGTTCCTGCTCCATCGATCCCTGTTACAGCTAGCTCGAGCTCAACCTCGTCAGCAGCATTCCCCGATCTTCCTTCAGGGAGCCAACGCCAATTGCCCATGGCTCAACCCTCGCCCCTATATGAGTTCCAGTTCTCACTAGGCTAGACTGCCCTGGCGTCTGCCTTCCCGGGGGCCATCTTCTCGCTCGAGTGCCCTGGAAAGACTTTTCCCCCCGGCTTGACAAAGGTGTAGGCGTAGTTGACGGCCACGGTCACCTGCCCATACCCGATCACGATCAGGTTGAGGGGGTCGAGATCCTCCTGCAGTGCGATATCGCCCGCGGCGAAAACACCCGGGAGATTCGTCTGCATGCGTGAGGTCACCTTGAGATAGCGCCGCCCGATCGTCTCCAGGCCCCACTCGCGGATCGGGCCGAGATCCGCCTTGAAGCCGAGCGCCAGGATGGCGGAGTCGATCTCGAGCGTCGTCTCCACCTGGCTGCGGTTTTCGAAAATGACAGCCCGCTCAAGCCGGCTGTCGCCTTCGAGCCGGCGCAGCTCGTGGAACACGCGCACTTCCACCGTCGAGGCGTTCAGGGCGTTTACGGAGGTGTCGTGGGCGCGGAAGCCCTCCCGGCGGTGGACCAGCGTCACGTGCTTAGCGATGGGCTCGAGGGCCAGGGCCCAATCGACGGCGCTATCGCCGCCGCCCACGATGAGAACGCGTTTCCCCGAATAGTCGTCCAGGTCATCCACCAGATACTCCACGCCGTGGCCCTCGAAGCGGCGGACGCTCTCGTTGTCGAGGCGGGACGGCTCGAAGGCGCCAATGCCGGCGGTGATCACCAGAGTGCGCGTCCAATGCCTGGCTTTGGTTGTCTCGATCTCCCAGCACTGCTCGTCGGCCGCACCCTGCGGCAGGGGGACGCGGCGAAGCGCGACCGCCCGCTCGCCGAGGGCCATGGCCGGCTTCCACCGCCCGGCCTGCTTCACCAGGTTGCGCACCAGATCCTTGGAGAGGATCTCGGGGAAGCCGGGCGTGTCGTAGATCATCTTCTCCGGGTAGAGGGCGATGAGTTGGCCGCCGGCCTGGGGCAGCGCATCGATGATCTTCACCGACATCTCTCGCATCCCGGAATAGAAGGCGCCAAAGAGGCCGGCCGGCCCTGCGCCGATGAAGGTGATGTCAAAGACCTGGACGGGCTCTGTGCTCGACATGAAGAGGAGACTCCTGAGGCGAAGAAAAGCCCCGCGGGAAAGCGCCCTGGAGAGCGTTGCAGGCTCCGCGAGAGGCCACGCGATTATACGGTCCGCCGGAGGGGACGTCAAACATCCATCTCTCATTCGGAGGGGCAGGTTTCTGCGGCCCGGGCTTGCGTTTAACCCTGTTTTGGGGAATATTCATCCTCAGAAGCGTTGGCCTCATCCATCGACCTCAAGCCGCCCGGCCTCCTCGAGGTTGTGTAGGGAAGGGGAGGGTTCCATGAACGAGAAGATCCTCATCGTGGACGACGAGCCGAATATGCTTCGCCTGATTGGGCTTGCCCTGGAGCCTCAGGGTTATGGGATCGCCGTTGCTCAGAATGCGCGCGAAGCCCTGGACAAGATCCTGGCGGAGGCCCCTGCTCTAATCATCCTCGACGTCATGCTGCCCGGTGTCGGTGGCCTCGAACTCTGCCGGCAACTGCGCGGCCAGCCCGAGACGGCCACAATACCAATCATCATGCTGAGCGCCAAGGGCGGGACCGAGGACAAGGTTGCAGGGCTGAAAGCCGGGGCGGACGAGTATGTGGTCAAGCCCATCGACATGCGCGAGCTGGTCGCCCGTGTGGAGGGCCTCCTGGAGCGCGTCGGGCGGTTGCGCGCCGAGCAGGCCCCCAGAGCCGCCAAGCTGATCAGTTTCGTCGGCGCCAAGGGCGGCGTGGGAACGACCACCACGGTCCTCAATGCAGCCTTGGCGATGGCCGTGCCGGGGAAGACCGTTCTGGCCATGGAGCTGAGGCCGCATGTCGGCAGTTTTCCCATCCTGCTCGGGTTGACGGTCTCGAAAGGGCTGGGGGAGCTGCTGTCCATGGAGCCTCGCTCCATCACACGCCATGAGATCAGCACGCGCCTGTACGCACACTCTTCGGGGCTGAAGTTGCTCTGCGCGCCGCATGAGCTTTCGCTTGAAGCGCGCATCGAGTCGGCCCAGGCTGATGCCATCCTGGAGGCCGTCTCCGGCCTGGCCGATGTGGTCTTGATCGATCTGGCTCCGTATCCTCTGGCTGCGCTGCAATCTGCGCTCCAGCACAGCGGGGCGGCCATCCTGGTGGTGGAGCCGGTACGGGATTGCGTCGCA
>Ga0209321_10003155_pt1 | contig 11042 bp, 7 predicted proteins | sample Rifsed16ft4_FD_184012 | JGI IMG/M metagenome (GOLD analysis project Ga0209321, IMG submission 184012) | Soil microbial communities from Rifle, Colorado, USA - sediment 16ft 4 - CSP-I_5_4 (version 2) | ecosystem: Environmental > Terrestrial > Deep subsurface > Rock core/Sediment | place: Rifle... | reverse complement strand
GAGCCATTTCACCTGAGTCACTCCGTACCAGCCGGGCGCGAGGAGCCGCAGGGGAGCGCCGTGCTCGGGGAGAAGGGGGGCGCCGTTCATTCGGTGAACGAGTAAAACGTCCGGTCCGAAGGCATCGGAGAGGGGAACGCTCCTGGCGAAGCGCGAGGGATAGCGATTTCCCCGAAGTCTCTCCTCGGCGCCGTCCGCGCCGACGAAGACCACTTCTCTCGTCTCCTTCGGCACTCCCAGGTCGTGCAACAGGGGGCCGAGAGGCAGTCCCTCCCATTCCGCGCTTCCCACGAGACCCTGCATCCCCACGCCGCCGTTTCCCGCGCACTCGAACGCGGCCGCGACGCGCTTCGAGGGTCGGTTCACGATCTCCTCGAGCGTCAAAGACACGTCGCCGCGCTCGCACCCGGTAACGCTGAGCCTCCAGGAGTCAAGGGGGATGCGAGGGATGTCGTGATGCTGCAGAACGAAAAACTCGGAGAGGGGAACGCGCGCGGTCGCGATCTTAGAGAGATCGGTGTATCGAACGCCGGGACGGGAAGGAGGAGGGAAGCTCGACGGAAGGTCCGCCCAGGGCAGGATCTCTTCCGTCGAGCTCCCTTGCAACTACGCTAGAAGTTGACGCGCACTCCGAAGCGGAAGATCCTCGGCGCCAGGAAGTTGATGACCCGGCCGAAGTTCGCTCCGCTCGCGGTGTTGATCAGGGTCACCTCGTTCGCGTTGAAGATGTTGAACATCGCGAGCTCGGGCATGATTGTCGCCCCTCCCGTGCGGAACGCCTTCCCGAAGGTGAGGTCAAAGGTGGCTACGCTCTCGAGCCGTGAGTCGCCGTTCCTCTCGGCGAGAACGGTGATCGTCCCCTGGTTCAGGCCGGTCACCGTGAACGTGCGCGCGAAAGGCGTGCCGCTCTGGGCGCGGAGCACTCCCGACAGCCGGAACTCCTTGGGCAGGTTGTACGTGCCCACGACCTTGAACTGGTGAGGCCGGTGGTAGAAGGGCTTCGCCCCCTCGGCGTTGATGAGCTGGTTCGGGTTGTCGTAGAAGCCGTTGGCCACGTCGCCGTCGGCGTCGCTTCCCCGGGTCGTGGTCTCGGAGTCCATCCAGGTGTACGACACCAGACCCTGCCAGTTGTCGCTGAATCGCTTCTGCAGGACCAGCTCGACGGTGTCGGCATCGAGCTTGTAGCCGTCGGGGTTGGTGAGCATCCTCTGGTTTTTTCCGCGGTACGCGAGGTCGAGGTTGTAAACCGTGACCGGCCCGCCGTCGTCGCTCGTTCCCACGGCGCCATCGGGACCCGGATCGATCCGCTGGACTGGCGAAAACGCGGAGAAGGGGATTCCGATGTCGACGGAGTCGTTGAGGTTTCGCGCTTGCCGGTGGGCGTAGGTGGCGCTCGCGAACATGTCGTTTGCGAACTCCTTCTCGACTCCGACCGTGAACTCGTCGGTGTACGGGTGGAGAAAATCGGGGTCGACGAGGTTTTGAGCGGCAATGCCTCGGGTCAGGAGAGTCCCCTGCTCGCCGTTCTGGAAGAACCCGTCCCCGCTTCGATCGGTCCAGCTATAGGTGTCCGCGAGGTTCGCGTTCTGGTTCGCGAAGTTGGGAAAAGCCGTGGGGAACTGGTGATAGTACCGGCCCCAGCTCGCTTTGAAAGCGCTGCGGCCGCTCTCCTCGAGGCTCACCACGAGCCCCAGGCGGGGCGCGAAGCTACCGACATCGAGGATGTTCCTTCTCTCGGGGAAGCTCCTCTCCGGCACCCAGGTGCCGGCGGCGCTGTCCTGCTCGGGAAGATACCCCTCGTAGGCATCGTAGCGGAGGCCGAGCTTCAGGGTCACCCTCGGTCCCACGTTGACGATGTCGTCGATGTAGAACGCGAGCTGGTCCACCGTTTCCCTCTGGATCAGCGGGGTGTTTCGAAGGAGCACCTGATCCGACACGCCGTTCCTGAAGCGGAGGTCGACGTCGTCGATGGAGGTGATGTTGTTCTCGACCGGATTGTGGTCCCATTCGGCCCCGAACTTGAACTCGTGGTTGGACGAGAGGAACTGCTCGCGGAACCAGGTAACGTCGCCCTTGAAGGTGTAGCGCCTTCGATCGCGCTCGACCGACTGGTCGCGGGCGTTGAAGAAGGTGTTACGCCCGGTATCGAATGCCGACTGCCCGAGTACGTCCGGCTGCTGGTACGTGGGAAAGAAGACTTTCAGATGGCTGAAGCGGACGTCGAGGAGAGCGTTGTCGCTGATCGTCGAGTTCCACTCCGCCTGCACGATGTCGAAAGTGTCATCTTCGATCCATGTGGCCTCGGCCGTTCGGTTCGCCGCCGCTCCCCGGTTCGGCTTGTAGTAGGACATGTGGTGCCACTCGAAGCCCACCCGATTCTTGCTGTTGATCTGGGTGTTGTTCTTGACGAGGTACTGCCACATGTCGGTCGATTCCACTTCGGGAAATCCCGACACGAACCGGTGCACGCGCTCGTCGCGCCAGGAGAAGTAGAACGTCGATCGATCCTTCACGATGGGACCGCCGAGCTGGGCGTTGGCGTCGGAAAGATAGTCGAAGTCGCCGCGGCTCGCGCCGATGGTACGGAGATCGTCGGTGAGGTTGTCGCCCTGAGTGGCGTCGTTCTGGAAATAGTAGGTGGCGCCGCCCCTGAAGTCGTTACCGCCCGTCTTGGTCACCATGTTTAGGTAGACGCCGGGCGCGTTCACGGAAGCGGGATGGCTTCCCGTGGCCACCTGGACTTCCTCGAAGCTGTCGAAGTCGTAGTAATACCCCGAAGCTCCGAGTGCCGAAGGACAGGTGACGTTGACGCCGTTCAAGTAGTAGCTGTTCTGCTGCCAGGAGGTGCCGCGTGAGGAGAAGAGCGCTTGAAGGCCGGTCTCGCTTCCACCGACGTCGAGGCGGTTCGTGGTGACGCCCGGCGCCTGGTGCTCGAGGACCGACCAGACGTCTCGCGCGCTCGGGACCTCGGATAGGAGTTGCTCGTCGAAGCTCGCTCCAGTGACCGTCGTCTTCACGTCCACGAGAGGGGACTCGCCGATGACCGTAACCGTCTCGGCCACGGTCGCGAGTTGCATCGCGATCTCTACCGGCGTATTCCGGCCTATGTCCACCCGGATGGCCTGCAGATTGAGGCTCTGAAAACCGGAAAGTTCCGCCCGGATGTCGTAGTCACCGGGAGGCAGGTTGATGAATCGATAGAGCCCCGTGTCGCTCGAGGTAGTTACCTGTGCGGTGACGAGAGTCGGTCCCTCGAGCGTGATGGAGACGCCCGGGAGCACCTGGGACGTGGCATCGCGGACGGTTCCGCTGATAGTGCCGGTGCGCGTCTGGGCGGAGAGGCCCGTGGCTACCAGCATGACGGCGATTCCGAAACTCAAGGCAGATCTATTTGACACCCTAAAAGTCCTCCTTCTGGTTAACCAGCCGATGGGAGCCAGGTGTGAATCCACTTAGGTTGGGCAGCAAAGAACAAACTGCATTAATAAGCAATCATCATGCCCGGCTCTCCAAGAAGAGACCCTCCTTATTTTTCTATGAATTACAGCGAGTCTTGTGATGTTCCTTACGAATCCGATACGACTCGTTGAATCGGGGATCCGAAAGATCGTAGATCTTTACTTTCTCAGGCAGGCGAGGACGCGCTCTTGCTCGGCCGTCCAATCACCGGATCCGTCCCCGTGCTGGATGAGCATGCGTCGGTTCTCGTAGTCGGCCTTCGAGACCCGGAAGCGCTTGTGGTTGGACTGCCGGTGGCTGTGGTCCCAGGACTCGCCGAGCGCGGGGTCGTTGTAGCGGTAGACCCCGGTCTTTCCATAGGTGAGCCAGTTCGACCAGACGTCCATACCCGGGATGAGTCCCTGGAGACGACCCTCCGGCCCGAGGGGAGCTTCCGACTCTACTTTGAGCACTCCAGGAATGACGACGCGTCGCATCGAGCCCACGGCCTCGAAATCGACCCGAGCCGCTTTCAGCAGTCGATACACCTGGGGAGCTCCGGGAGCGAGGCTCGAATACAAGTCCAGGACTGCCTTCTGCTGGATCGCCGTCATTTGCTGCGAAAAGTAGAGCGCGGTCCAATTCTCGGGGCCGAGGCTCACCCACGTCGCTCCGGCGAGATCCACGTCGCCGTAGTGGCCGCGCTCGAGCCTCTGCGTCGTGGTGGCGTGGCACGGGGGATGAGACGGGGGCGCGTTCGAGCGGCAGGGACAGGGTGTCTCGCAGGGACAGGCGGTGAAGGCCTCGCCCTCGATCTCCCAGTCGGGGAAGCTCGCGTAGCTGGCGTTCGGATCCGGAGGGCGCAGGAACATTCCGTTGCCTCCGTGCTCGGAGGTTTTCCGGAGGACGAAGAGCACGGTCTCGGCGAACCGGAGAGCCACCGCGCGTCCTTCGACGACCGTCGGCGCGTAGACCCATTGGCGCGCGGCTTCGACGGCGGCCGGAAGGAGCTCCGGCGCTCCCCGCAGCGGACGCACCTCCTGGACCGCTCCCTCCGGATTCAGAGTCAGCTCCAGGATCACGACCGATTGCAGGCCCTGAGCGCGAGCGTCCTCGGGATATCGGGGCTCGACGAAACGGACCCTCTTCGGGCGAGCGATCGATCCGCCGACGGGAAGCGGCTCCTCCAAAGTCTGTCGCAGGCCGAGAAGCGGCAGAAAGGAGACGAGCCCGATCGAAAGAGCGCGGCGGAAGTGCACCGGCGTCGATTCTACCGCGAGGATATGCTAAAGATGGAAACGCGATGCTGGCGATACTTCTGCTGGCTGGTCTCGCACAGACACCTGAAGAGATCCAGTCGCGAGCCCAGGAGCTCTACGCTCGCGGCGATCTCGCGGAGGCGCGGCAGCTCCTCGAGTCTCTCGTTTCCTCCCAGCCCGGCTTCGCGCCGGCGCGCTTCCAGCTGGGCGCCGTCTACCTGAGGCTCGGCAGCTTCGAGGAAGCGGCAAAGCTCTTCGACAGCGTCCTCGCTCAACACCCGGGAAACGCCGAGCTGTCCTTCCGCATCGGTCTTGCCTATCTTCTCGAGAAGCGCTCGGCAGAGGCGAGGCTCCACCTCGAGCGCGCTCTCGCGATCGATCCCGGGCACTCCCAGGCGATCCTCGCGCTCGGGCAGATCGAGGGACGCGAGGGGAATTTCGAGCGCGCGCTCTCCCTTCTGGAGAGAGTCCCGAACGATGCGAGCGCGCACTACTATCGGGCCGCGGTGCTCGAGAGAATGGGCCGCGACGACGAGATGCTCTCGACCGCACTTCGCGCGGTCGAGCTGTCCCCGCAGGATCCCGCGTTCCGCAGATTTCTCGGGGGCGCCTATCTCAAGCTTCGGAAGTGGCCCGAGGCGGAGAGAGAGCTCGAGGCCGCCATCGAGTGCGGGGCCTCTTCTCCGTCTCTCTACCTCGACCTCGGAAGCGCCCTGCTTCATCAGGATCACGTGGCCGAAGCTCAGAAGGCCTATCGGAAGGCGCTCGAGCTCTCGCCCGACTCGGCCGAGGCGCCTCTTCAGCTCGGCTACATCGAGTGGCGGCTTTCGAGCTACGAGAGCGCCGTCTCGTTCCTCGAGCAGGCCATCGCGAAGGATCCGAATCTCCTCCGCGCCCGCCACTTCCTCGGTCTCATCGCGCTCCGCCGCGGAGATCTCGAGGGCGCCGAGAAATCGTTCCGCCAGGCGGTCGCGCGGGACCCAAACTTCGCGGAGGGGTTCTTCAACCTGGGGAAGATCGCGCTTCGACGGGGCGATCTGGACGAAGCGGTCTCCTACCTCGAGCAGGCGGTCCTCGTCACTCCCGACTACAAAGAGGCGTACTATCAGCTGGGCTTCGCGTACCGGCGCCGAGGGGACACCCGGGCGGCGCAGCGTGCCCTTGAAAAGTTCCGGGAGATTTCAGAAAAGGAGTCGTGATGCTGGGTCTCGTTCTTCAAATCGTGGCGACGTTCTCGATCGTGGCCTACGATCCGGAAACCGGCGCCATGGGATGCGCCGTCGAGTCGCGTTACTTCGCCGTCGGGGCGGTCGTCTGCTGGGGAGAGGCCGGAGTGGGCATGGTCGCCACGCAAGCGAACGTCAACGTGGGCTACGGTCCGAAGGGCATCGACCTTCTTCGCCAGGGTCTTTCGGCCCAGCAGGTCGTCGACCGACTCCTCGCGGAAGACACCTTTCCCGGGAGAGACGGCCGCCAGCTCGCCGTCGTCGACGCGCGAGGCGGGATCGCGGTCATGACCGGTTCCGCCGCCAACGCCTGGGCGGGCGACAAGAAGGGCTCGACCTACAGCGCCCAGGGAAACATTCTCACAGGCGCCGAGGTCGTGGACGGGATGGCCTCCGCCTTCGAAGGGGCGAGGACCTCTCTCGCCGAGAGGCTCGTGACCGCTCTCGAGGCGGGTCAAGCAGCCGGAGGCGACCGCAGGGGCCAGCAGTCCGCGGCGATCCTCGTGGTGCAGAAGAGCGCGGGGCGGAACATCAATAATGACGTCGCCGTTCGGCTCCATGTCGACGACCACCCCACACCCATCGTGGAGCTCCGGCGGCTATTGAACATACAGCTCGCGATGAGCGCTCTCTTCCAGAGCCGAACGCTCGTGACCGAGAACAAGAACGAGGAGGCCCTCGCCTCTGCCCGGAAGGCGGTCGAGCTCTGGCCCACCGCTTCCGATCCGTACCTCTACCTGGGCATCCTCGCCTATACCGCGGGAGACAAGGCCGAGGCCTTGAAAGCCCTCAAGAAGGCAAGCGAGCTGAACCCGCTCTTCCGGGGACAGCTCGAGGCCACACTGAAGTTCATCCAGCACCCCGGGCTCGATCCCGAGTTCCTGAAACAAGTCTTCCCCGAATGACTCTCGCTCTGGTCGCGGTCCTGTTCCTCCAGGAGGCTGCGAGCCTTCTGGAGCACGGGATGCTTTTCCTCGAGGAGCGGAACCTTCCCGCGGCGGAGAGAGTGTTCCGGGAGCTGGTATCGCAGAACCCGGAGGACTCCCGCGCGAGCTACTACCTCGGGATCGCGCTCTCGCGGCAGGATCGCATCGAGGAGGCCATCGCCGTTCTCGAGAGCGCGCGCCGCTCGGCGAAGCGTCCCAACCCGTCGATACTCTACGAGCTCGGGACGGCGTTCTCGAAGCTCGAGCGCTGGCAAGAAGCGGAGGAAGTCTTGAAGCAGGCGACGGAGCTCGCCCCGACGGAGACGGTGATGCGGCTCCAGCTCGGTTGGGTCTACTACTCGAAACTCGAGGGCGAGAAGGCCCGGGCGGAGTTCCAGCGGGTGATCGAGACCTCACCTTCGGCGACGGCATTTCTGTACCTCGGGCTCACGGAGATCGGTCTCGGCGAGAACGAGCCCGCGGTCGAAGCACTCCGGGAAGCGACCCGGCTCGAGCCCGGGCTCCTCGAAGCTCACGTCGCTCTCGGGAAGGTCCTCGCGCGGGCGGGACGGGACGAGGAGGCGATGCCGGTGCTCACCCGTGCCCTCGAGCTCGATCGGAGCAACGCCGAAGCCCACTTCCAGCTCGGCCTCATCGCTCTACGCCGCGGCGAGCTCGACTCGGCCTCGCGCTCGTTCGAGGTCGCGATCGACGCCGACCCCGAGCACCTCCAGGCGTGGTACAACCGCGCGTTGGTCGCGGAAAGGGCCGGCCGCAGCGAAGAAGCCCGCACCTGCTGGGCTCGGGTCGAAGAGCTTCGGGCCTCGGGAGCGGAAGACCCCGAGGCGAAGAGGCGCATGCGCGCCCGCACCCGGTGATTCTTCTCTTTCTCGTCACGTTCACGGACGTAACCGCGCAGGCGGGGATCTCCTTCCAGCACGACCATGGCGGGAGCGGACGCCGCTACATCGTCGAGATCGCGGGCGGAGGAGTCCTGGCCTTCGACTACGACGCAGACCAGCGTCCCGATCTCTTCTATATCAACGGCGCGCCGCTTCCGGGCACGAACCGCCCTCGTCGCGCGAACGCTCTCTACCGGAACCTGGGCGACGGTACGTTCCGCGACGTGACCGAAGAAGCGGGGCTCGCGGGCGAGGGCTACGGCATGGGGGGCGCGGCCTCCGATCTGGACAACGACGGAGACTTGGACGTGCTCGTCACCGCCTTCGGCGAGAACCAGCTCTATCTCAACAACGGCGACGGGACGTTTCGCTCGCGCGGAAGAGAGAGTGGAGTTGCCGACGGCCGGTGGTCCTCGAGCGCCGCGTTCTTCGAGCTTGACGGCGACGGTTTTCTCGATCTGTACGTCGCCAACTACCTGGACTTCACGCTCGCGACCCACCGCGAGTGCGTGAGCCCGACCGCGGGGTTTCTCGCCTACTGTCATCCGCAGGAATACGGAGGCGTCGCCGACATCCTGTACCGAAACCGCGGCGATGGGACGTTCGAGGACGTTTCGGCCGCCGCCGGGATCGCCGAGTTGACCGAAGGAAAAGGGCTCGGGGTCGTAGCCCTCGACTTCGACGACGACGGCGACTCCGACCTCTACGTGGCCAACGACACCACGCGGAACTATCTCTACCGGAACGACGGTGGCGGTCGGCTTACCGAAATAGGGGTCGAGGCCGGAGTCGCCTACAACGAACAGGGACTGGCGGAAGCGGGGATGGGAGTCGACGCCGGCGATGTCGATCGCGACGGCCGGCTCGACCTCGTGGTCACGAACTTCGACTTCGAGAACAACACCCTCTATCGCAACCTCGGGGGAGGGTTCTTCTTCGACGCCACCTCCGCGTTCGGTCTCGGCGCCGTGAGCCTCACCGAGCTCGGTTTCGGCTGCGACTTCCTCGATCTCGACAATGACGGCTGGCAGGATCTCGTCGTGGTAAACGGCCACATCCTGGACAACATCGCCGAGATCCAGTCGAACCTGTCGTTCGCACAACCCGGGCAGGTCTTTCGGAACGAACGGGGTCGATTTCGCGATCTCACCGGGTCCTCGGGTCCGGCGATTTCGCGGCCGCGCGTAGGCCGGGGGCTCGCGAGCCTCGACTTCGATCGCGACGGCGATCTGGACCTCGCGATCTCCTCGAGAGGCGGAGCGGCGGAGCTTCTCCGGAACGACGGAGGGAACGCGGGCGGCTTCATCGGGCTCCGGCTCGTTGGTGTCGCGTCCAACCGGGACGGCGTCGGGGCGAGACTCACCCTCGAGCTCGAGGGCCGTCCGTGGGTCGATGAGCTGCGCGCCGGCTCGAGCTACCTGGCCCAGAACGAGATGACCCTCTACGTGGGTCTCGGGAGCGGGGCGAAGGCCGGCGGACTATCGCTCCGGTGGCCCTCGGGGCGCGTGGAAGAGATCGAGACCCTCGCGGCCGGACGTCGGTACGTGGTGAAAGAAGGCGTCGGAGTGATCCGTTGAGTTTGCTCCTTCTCACGGTGCTCCTGGCGCGGGAGATCTCCCTGCGCTTCCGCGACGTCGCCGAGGAAGCGGGCGTCGCGCGAGCTCTTACCTACGGAGGCGTCGGAGAAAAGCGCTACATCCTGGAGACGACGGGAACCGGGGCCGCATTTCTCGACTACGACGAGGACGGGGACCTGGATCTTTTCGTCGTGGATGGACGGCGTCTCGAGGACGTGCCCGAGGGCGCCGGAAACCGTCTCTACCGCAACGTCGGCGAGGGGCGATTCGTCGACGCGACCGAGGCTTCGGGTCTCACGCGCCAGGGCTGGGGCCAGGGAGCCGCGTTCTCCGACGTCGACAACGACGGCGATCCCGACCTCCTGGTGACCTACTTCGGAGCGGCGCTGCTCTATCGAAACCGCGGCGACGGAACGTTCGTCGAGTGCGGTGAGGCCTCGGGTCTCTCGCAAAACGGCTGGCATACCAGCGCCGCGTTCGCGGACTACGATGCCGACGGTTTCGACGACCTCTTCATCGCTCGCTACGTCGACCTCGATCTCGAGAATACGCCCGAGCCCGGAGGCGCGCCCAATTGCTTCTTCATGGGGATCGCGGTGATGTGCGGGCCCAAGGGCCTTCCTCCGGCGAGGAGCGTTCTTTATCGCAATCGCGGTAACGGGAGCTTTCAGGACGTGAGCGAGGCGGCGGGCGTCGGGATCGTCCCGGAGTACGGTCTCGGGGCCGTCTGGAGCGACCTCGACGACGACGGGGACGTCGACCTTTACGCCGCGAACGACCAGTCGGGGCACAATCTCTATCGAAACGACGGGAGGGGCCGCTTTCAGGATACGGCGCTCGCCGACGGCGTCGCCTTCAACGAGGACGGGAGGGCTCAGGCGGGGATGGGCGTCGACGCCGGCGACTACGACAACGACGGTCTCTTCGATCTCCACGTCACGAACTTCTCCCACGACTACAACACCCTCTATCAGAACTCCGGCGCGGGGTATTTTCTCGACGTGAGCTTCGCCGCGGGAGTCGCCGAAGCGAGCTACCTGTTCCTCGGCTGGGGTTCGGGGTTTCAAGACTTCGACCGCGACGGATTTCTCGACATCTTCGTCGCGAACGGACACGTCTACCCCGAAGTGGCGAAGGAAGAGATCGAAAGCGATTATGCCCAGAGGAGCCTCCTGTTTCGAAACCTCGGCGACGGCCGCTTCGCGGAGACGGGCGAGCGGGCCGGTCTGGAAGAGCCTCTCGCGGGAAGGGGAGCGGCGTTCGGCGATCTCGACGACGACGGGGACGTCGACGCTTTCGTGACTCACATGAACGGAAAGCCGCGACTCTACCGGAACGATACGGAGACTTTTCGACACTGGATCGGGCTTCGCCTCGTCGGCCGTGATGAGCTGCACTGCCTGGCCGAATGCGGACGAAGAACCGAGCAGAAATACGAAGCAAATCAAACGGATGTTCATGAGTCCCCCTGTGAGTCCGGCGTTAGTGTGCCAGATAGCGCCAGAAACGTCCGGAACGGAGCCCCGTTGACCGGGCGGTAATATTCACGCCCGTGTTGATTTTCGCGTCAGATTGCCCCCGTTTTCACCGCGCGACCGATCTGCCATTGCGACATCAACACATTGACCGGGCTCGATTTCTCTCTATTGTGGGTGGGTGAGAGTTTCGTGGAAAAACCTTGAAGAAATGGCTCAATCGAGCGTGAAAATCAACA